>Ga0207678_10004210_pt1 | contig 12910 bp, 9 predicted proteins | sample KBSC63metaG_FD_184319 | JGI IMG/M metagenome (GOLD analysis project Ga0207678, IMG submission 184319) | Corn rhizosphere microbial communities from Kellogg Biological Station, Michigan, USA - KBS C6-3 metaG (SPAdes) (version 2) | ecosystem: Host-associated > Plants > Roots > Rhizosphere > Soil ... | reverse complement strand
CGGGTCAAGGTCGACCGTTCGAAAGCGAGCGATCTCGGCATCAACATGCAGCAGGTCGGCAATACGTTGGCGACGCTGCTTGGCGGCAACTACGTCAACCGTTTCAATCTCGAGGGACGGTCGTATCAGGTCATTCCGCAGGTACCGCGCGGGTTGCGGCTGTCGGCGGAAGCGCTCGGCGGCTATTATGTCCCGACCAACACCGGGCAATTGGTGCCGCTGTCGACCATCGTGTCGATCGAGACCGGTACCGATCCGAATGCGCTGACGCACTACAATCAGCTCAATTCCGCGACCTTCCAGGCGGTCCCGATGCCCGGCGTGACGGTAGGCCAGGCGGTGGACTTCCTCGAGGGTGAAGCGAAGAAGATGCCGGCGGGGTTCAGCCACGATTATCTGGCTGACTCGCGCCAATATGTACAGGAAGGCAACCAGCTCGCGATCACCTTCGGTTTCGCGCTGATCATCATTTTCCTGGTGCTGGCGGCGCAGTTCGAAAGCCTCAGGGATCCGCTGGTGATCATGATCAGCGTTCCCATGGCGATCGTCGGCGCGTTGATCCCGCTGTTCTTCGGCGCTGCGACCATGAACATCTATACCCAGGTGGGATTGCTGACCCTGGTCGGCCTCATCACCAAGCATGGCATCCTGATGGTGGAGTTCGCCAACGAGCTCCAGCTCAACGAGGGTCTTGATAAGCGCTCGGCGATCGAGATGGCGGCACGGATCCGGCTCCGTCCGATCTTGATGACGACGGCTGCGATGGTCACCGGATTGATCCCGCTGCTGACGGCATCGGGTGCGGGCGCGGCGAGCCGGTTCTCGATCGGTCTGGTCGTGGTCGCGGGCATGTCGATCGGCACGCTGTTCACGCTGTTCGTGCTGCCGGCCGTCTATGTCGGGCTCGCGACCGATCACCAGGCCAAGGCCGGTTCGGACCGGACCAGGGAGATCGCGGATTTCGATCTGGGCCGTCAGGGGCTCAAGCCAACCTGAATTCCCGAACCAGCGCCTACTAAGGTGTCAGGCGGCAGCGGCAATAGTCGTTGCCGCCTTTCCTTTGTCTCGTGTAGCCTCTTCCCGGCAGAAGTGACTGCGCCCGGCAACAGGACGTCACCATGAAGCGACGCGAGTTTCTGACGCTGCTTGGCGGTGCCGCACTGGTCGATCCGCGCGCGGCATTGGCCCAGACGCCGGGCAGGATCTATCATCTGGGGACGCTGACGCCGGTGGCGCCGATGACGGACGGCAGCCCGTTTGGAAAGATTGTGGTCAAGGCGCTGGCGGAACGCGGCTATGCCATCGGCCAGAACCTGACATGGGATGCCCGCGGTTCGATGGGCGATGTCGCCAAGATCCCAGTGATGCTGGATGAGCTGAAAGCGCGTGGCGTCGATGCCATCATCGTCATCGGTTATCGGACGGCGCTGGCGGCAAAGCCGACGGGTATTCCGACAATCGGCGCCAATGGCATCGGCGATCCCGTCGAAACCAAACTGATCGACAGCCTCGCGCATCCGGGAGGCAACATCACCGGCATCTCTGACGTCGCGGCGACGCTCACCACCAAACGTCTTCAGCTCCTGAAGGAAATGACGCCCAACCTGAAAAAGGTGGCGATGCTCTGGAACCGGGACGACCTTGGCATGACACTGCGTTACGAGGCGTCGGCGAAGACGGCGCAGGCGATCGGCATTACGGTGCAGGCGCTCGGGGTTCGCGAGCCTGACGATTTCAACGACGCATTTTCGGTGATGAACCAGGATATGCCGGATGCCATTCTGATGGTCGCCGACGCGCTCACCAATCTCAATCGCAAGCGGGTATTCGACTTTGCGGCCGCGAAAAAACTGCCGGCGATCTACGAATACGATTTTCTGGTTCGGGACGGCGGCCTGATGTCCTACGGACCGGACCTGACGGAATCGTTCGAGCGTGCGGCGGCATTGGTCGATCGCATCTTCAAGGGCTCCAAGCCCGCCGACCTGCCGTTCGAGCAGCCGACCCGCTATCCCTTCGTCCTTAACCTGAAAACCGCCAAAGCCACTGGTCTGGAAATCCCGCCCAGATTGCTGGCGCTGGCCGACGAAGTGATCGAATGACTTGCTGCGCTGCGGCAAGAGACAAATTCCAACGTTCTTGCTAACTTGTGTGGGATGAGCATTTCCCTACATCCTGACACGCCGGAAGGCCGAACGCTGGCAGCGCCGCCCGCGGCGGATGCTTCGGCGGTGCCGGGACCTAAAGGGACGAAAATCCGCGCCCGGCTGTTTGCCAAATACGTTGCGCTGTTCGTCGCGGTGGTGGGCGTGGCGCTGCTATCCAACGGCATTTTCGAGGTTTTCTTCTATTATCGCGAGCACAAGGCGGCCCTGATCCGGATTCAGCACGAGCAGGCCGAAGCCGCCGCTGCCAAGATCGGCCAGTTCATCAAGGAGATCGAAAGCCAGCTGGGCTGGACCACCCAGCTGCCCTGGTCGGTGGCATCGATGCAGGATCGCCGGTTCGACGCGCTGCGACTATTGCGTCAGGTGCCGGCCATCACCGAACTGTCACAGATCGATTCGACTGGCAGGGAGCGCTTGCGGGTTTCGCGTCTGGCCATGGACGTCCTGGACTCCGGCCTCGACCTTTCCAAGGATCCGAAATTCACGGAGGCTGTCGCCAACAAGGTCTATTACGGGCCGGTCTATTTCCGCCGCGAGTCCGAGCCCTACATGACGCTGTCGCTGGCCGGCACCCGGAAGGACGCCGGCGTCAGCATCGCCGAGGTCAATCTGAAGCTGATCTGGGACGTGGTCTCGCAGATCAAGGTCGGCGAGCGCGGCCACGCCTATGTCGTGGGTTCGCAGGGCCGCCTGATCGCGCATCCCGACATCAGCCTGGTGCTGCGCAACACCGACATGTCGAAACTGGTGCAGGTGCATGCGGCGTTGGCAGCGCAGGCGGCGCTGGCGGAGCAGGCAGCCCAGGCCGCGCAAGCGGCGCAGTCCGCGCCTGGCGCGCGGGCGACTCCGCCACCGCCACTGCCGGCACCGCGAATGGAAGCGGGGGACTCGGCCGCAGATTCCTTGCAGGGCGCTCTCAATATCCAGGGGCAAGAGGTACTGACCGCCTCCGCGCCGATTGCGCCGCTGGGCTGGATCATGTTTGTCGAGCTTCCGGTCAAGGAGGCCTATGCCTCGCTCTACGCAGCTTTGCAGCGCCTTGCCGCCGTTCTGCTGGGCGCGTCGATCTTCGCCGTGCTCGCCGGAATCTTCCTGGCCCGGCGCATGGTGGGGCCGATCCAGGCACTGCGGGCTGGCGCGGAGCGCATCGGCGGCGGCGATTTCGCCCAGCGCATTTCGATCAAGACCGGCGACGAGTTGGAAGGGCTTGCCAATCAATTCAACGACATGGGCGCACGTCTTCAGGAATCCTATGCGGACCTGGAGAACAAGGTCGAGCTGCGAACGGCTGAACTTAGTGAATCACTTGAACAGCAGACGGCGACGTCGGAAGTCTTGCAGGTTATCTCCAGCACGCCCGGTGACCTGGAGCCGGTGTTCAAGAGTATGCTGGAGAATGCGACGCGTATTTGCGGCGCGCATTTCGGCACGATGAATCTTTACGATCAAGGTGCCTTTCGCCCTGTTGCGTTCCACAACGTGCCTCAGGCCTATGCCCAGGCGTATGAGGGCACGTCGATCCGGCCGCACCCGCAGGGCCCACTCGGCACCGTTGCCAGAACCCATGAAGTGGTTCACATCGAAGATATCCGGACATTGCCGGCCTATATCGAGCGCAATCCTGCCATGGTGGCAATTTCCGAACTTGCGGGAGCCCGGACGATTGCCATCGTACCGATGCTCCGGGAAAATGAGCTGGTCGGCGTAATTGCGATCTACCGGCAGGAGGTACGCCTTTTCAGCGAGAAGCAGATCAGTCTTCTGACCAACTTCGCAAAGCAGGCCGTCATCGCCATTGAGAACACGCGCCTGCTCAAGGAGTTGCGTCTTCGCACGGATGATTTGAGCGAGTCGCTCGAACAGCAGACGGCGACTTCGGAAGTGCTGGAAGTCATCAGCTCGTCTCCGAGCGAACTCAAGCCGGTGTTCCAGAAAATGCTCGAAAACGCCACGCGGGTTTGTGGCGCTAGTTTCGGAACGATGAATCTATGGGATGGAGAACGTTACAACATCGTCGCCGACCACAATATGCCCGCTGCATTCACTGCTTTCCGGCAACAAAACCCGATCCTTCCGCATCCAGAGACGCCGCTCGCCATTGTCGCCCGGACGCATGAGGCCGTTCATGTTCACGACCTAAAGGACAACCCGGCCTACCGTGCCGGTGCACCCAACGTGGTCGCGATCGTGGATATTGCCGGCGCCCGGACGATCCTGGTGGTGCCGATGCTGAAGGAAAACGAGTTCATGGGGACGATAACGATCTTTCGTCAGGAGGTTCGGCCGTTCGCCGAGAAGCAGATTGCGCTGGTCGAAAACTTTACGAAGCAGGCCGTCATCGCCATCGAGAACACGCGCCTGCTCAGGGAACTGCGCGAGCGTACCGACGATCTTTCGCAATCCCTCGACGAATTGCGCACCGCCCAGGACCGCCTGGTGCAGACCGAAAAACTCGCTTCGCTCGGCCAGCTCACCGCCGGTATCGCCCACGAAATCAAGAACCCGCTGAATTTCGTCAACAATTTCTCGGCCTTGTCGTCGGAACTGATCGACGAAATGAACGACGTGCTCAAGGACGTCAAGCTCGACGGCAAGACGCGCGAAGAGATCGACGAGCTCACCCTTATGCTGAAGGGCAATCTCGAAAAGGTCGTCCAGCACGGCAAGCGGGCGGATTCGATCGTCAAGAATATGCTATTACATTCGCGCGAGGGATCGGGCGAGCACCGTCCTGCCGACATCAACGCGATCGTCGAGGAGAGCCTCAATCTGGCCTATCACGGCGCGCGGGCCGAGAAGTCGGGCTTCAACATTACGCTCAAGCGCGACCTCGATCCGGCTGCCGGCATGATCGACCTCTATCCGCAGGAGATCACCCGCGTCTTCCTCAACCTGATTTCGAACGGTTTCTATGCCGCGACAAAACGCAAGGAGGCCGGCGACGAAGCCTTCGAGCCGATGTTGAGCGCAACGACCAAAAGCCTCGGCAACAAGGTGGAAATCCGGATCCGCGACAATGGCACCGGCATCCCACAGGAAGTGAAGGAGAAGATGTTCAATCCCTTCTTCACCACCAAGCCGGCAGGCGAGGGGACCGGGCTCGGTCTGTCGATGAGCCATGACATCATCGTGAAACAACACGGCGGCAAGATCGACGTCGATACTGAACCCGGCATTTTTACCGAATTTATCATTACGCTACCCCGGACAGGGGCCGCGCAAGCAATGACCGGAGGCCCAAATTGAGCGTTTACATTCTCGTCGTCGACGATGAGCCGGATGTCGAAGCCCTGTTTCGTCAGCAGTTCCGTCGCGATATCAAATCGGGCCGGTTCATGATGGAGTTCGCCCCGTCGGCTCCCGCGGCACTGGTGCGCGCCGCTGAGCTCAGGGATCCCTCGCTGATCCTGATCCTGTCCGACATCAACATGCCCGGCATGAGCGGACTGGAAATGCTGCCGAGGGTGCGCGAGGAGCGTCCCGACGTCCCTGTGATCATGATCACCGCCTATGGCGACGCGGAAACCCGCCGCAAGGCGATCGAGCGCGGCGCAGTCGGTCTTCTGACCAAGCCGCTCGACTTCGCGCTGCTGCGCCATGAAATAGATACCAGGCTCGGACAGGCCGCATGACCGCTACCATTCTCGTCGTCGATGACGAGCCCGATCTCGAGGCTCTGGTTCTGCAGAAATTCCGCAGGCAGATCCGCGAGGGCACGGTGGCGTTTGTGTTCGCCCATGACGGGATCGAGGCGCTTGCATCGATCGAGCAGCATCCGCATGTCGACATGGTGGTGTCCGACATCAACATGCCGCGGATGGACGGGCTGTCGCTGCTGGCAAAGCTGCAGGAGGGGGAGGAGAAGAAATCGACCATCATCGTCTCCGCCTATGGCGACATGAGCAATATCCGCACCGCGATGAACCGCGGCGCGTTCGATTTCCTGACCAAACCGATCGATTTCTCCGATCTCGAAATGACGATCGACAAGACCATCCGCCATGTCGAGATGATGCGCGAGGCGCGCCGCCGCCAGGCCGAGGCCGAGCGCGCCCACGCGTCGCTGTCGCGCTATTTCTCGCCGCAGATCGCAAGCCGCCTTGCCGCCGACGGCGATAGCGACGGTATGGAAATTCTACCGCGCGAGATCGCGACCATCTTCACTGACATCGCCAGTTTCACGCCGCTGGTGGAAAGCACCGCACCGGAAGTCTTCGCTGCGCTGCTTAACGAGTATATGGCCGGAATGACCGACATTGTCTTCGCCCATGAAGGCACGGTCGCGAAGATCATCGGTGACTCCATTCATGTTCTTTTCAATGCGCCCGGAGACCAGCCGGATTGCGCGACACGCGCGGTTGCCTGCGCGCATGACCTTGATGCCTGGGCGGAGGAATTTCGCGCGCGCTGGAAGCCCAAAGCGGTGAATTTCGGCGTTACTCGGATAGGCGTTCACGCCGGCCCGGTGTTGGTCGGCAATTTCGGCGGCAGCCGGTTCTTCGACTACACCGCCTATGGCGACACGATCAACACCGCGTCACGGCTTGAGGCGGCCAACAAGTTTTTGGGCACGCGAATTTGCGTCAGTGCTGCTGTTGCCGATGCCGTCGAGAAGTTTCGGGGCAGGCCGGTCGGCGACTTGATGCTGCGCGGGCGTAGCGAGCCGCTGCGCGCCTACGAGCCGCTGCTAGCGGCAGACTTCGAATGCGCTGCGACGAAGCAGTATTCCGAAGCGTTCGCCAAGCTTGAAGCCGGCGATGCCGGGGCCATGCCGGCCTTTGCAGCGCTGGTCGGGACGCATTCCGAGGATGCGCTCGCCGGTTTCCATCTGCGACGGTTGCTCAACGGCGCCAAGGGCGTCCGCATGCAACTGGAATAACAAAAACAGGGAGCAGACATGACAAGCGACTTTACCGCCGGCAATTACCGGTTCATTCCGGCCGTGTTCCAGTATTCGAGCGGCGTTGCGGCCAACCCCGGCTTTGAAGTCGAGCGGGTCCGCTTCGACAGACCGGTGCCGTTGGCCGAAGGTTTTGCAAGGATCGCAAAATACATTCAAGATTCGGGCAGGCCGCTGACGTCGTTCTGCGCCTGTGAGTTGCGCTCGCCGGCAGCATTTACGGAGGAGGGCTTTCGGAATTTCAATCTGCACTACGTCAAGACGCTTGGGGAATGGGGAATATATGACGGCAAGACGAATCCGGTGGCGCGCAGCAATGTCTGTCCCGAGATCGATCCGCCCGCCGAGCCGTCGTTCTACGCTTTCTCGTTCACGCGTCCCAGCCAGAATGCCATACCGAGCTTCGTGAGCGCCGGCAGCGGCGAGTCGCAGGAGGGGTCGGCCAGCTACGCGGAGCGGACGGTGCGCTATCGCGACGTCAGCCCCGGCGGCTTGAAGGAGAAAGTCCACTACGTGGTCGGCGTGATGGAAAAGCGTATGAGCGAATTCCGCTTCGACTGGAAGGATGCTACCGCGGTGCAGACCTACACCGTGCATGACTTTCATCCGGTGTTTGCCGAAGAGATGGTTCGCCGCGGAGCTGCGCGGTCCGGATTGACGTGGCATTTCGCACGGCCCCCCGTGGTCGATCTCGAATACGAGATGGACTGCCGCAGGGTGATGCGGGAGATTGTGATTTAGTCGAGATATGTGTGCAGGTCCGCTACCTCGCCCCGCAAGCGGGGCGAGGTAAGCAAGATATCACCGCTCCCGTGGATCAAGCGCGTCGCGCAGGCCGTCGCCGACCAGATTGAATGACAGCACCACTAAAAAGATCGCAAACCCCGGCCACAGCGCCATCCACGGTGCGTTGGTCAGGAAGCGCTGCGCGGCGTTGAGCATGCTGCCCCAGGACGGCGCGGGCGGCTGCTGGCCGAGACCGAGGAACGACAGCGCCGCTTCGGCGATGATGGCGGCTGCGATCGACAACGTCGCCTGCACCAGCAGCGCCGGCATGATGTTTGGGAGGATATGAAACAGTGCAATGCGCCAGCGCGGGTTGCCCATCGCGCGCGCGGCCTCGACATAATCCTCGACCTTGACGCTCATCACCTGGCCGCGGGTGAGCCGCACGAATATGGGCGTCGCCGATATGCCGATGGCAATCATGGCATTGCCGAGGCTCGGGCCGAGAAACGCCGCCAGCGCAATGGCCAAAATCAGGAACGGGCAGGCCAGCATGGCATCGGTCATGCGGCTGATCAGGGCATCGATGAAGCCGCCGCGATAGCCCGATAGCAATCCCAGGGGCACGCCGATACTGAGCGCGATGCCGACTGAGATTGCGCCTGCCATCAGGGAGGCCCGCGCGCCGTAGATGACGCGGGCGAGAATGTCGCGGCCGAGTTCGTCGGTGCCGAACCAGTGTTGCGCCGATGGCGGCTTGCGCACCAGCGACCAGCTAGTCGCGATCGGGTCGTAGGGCAGGATCAGCGGGGCAAACAGCGCGAGCAGGATGAAGGCTGCGATCACGACGAGGCCTACGACAGCCCCCTTGCGCTGGAACAGCCGCCGCAGCGCGCGCCGGGTCGGGCTCTCCAGTTCGTCTGAGACGGCAACGGGTAACGTTCCGAGCGCGACGTCGGTCATAGGCTCACGCCCTCAGCCTGGGATTGACGAGGATATAGGCGATATCGGCCAGCAGGTTCAGCGTGATGTAGATCGTCGCGGTCACCAGCACGACACCTTGCACGACCGCATAATCACGATTGAAGACGGCATCGACAATCAGTTTGCCAAAGCCGGGAATGGAAAAAATCTGCTCGGTCAGTACCGCGCCCGACAACAGCGTACCGAGTTCGAGCGCACCGAGCGTGATGATCGGCGTCAGCGCATTGCGCATGGCGTGCTTGAGAATCACCGAGCGCTCGGAGAGGCCCTTGGCGCGGGCGGTGCGGACGTAATCGCTTTCCAGTACCTGCAACATGGCGCTGCGGGTATGCCGCATGAGGATCGCGGCAATCGCATTGCCGAGCACGAAGGCGGGCATGATGGTGGAGGCGATGCTCGCTCGCCAGTTTTCGGAGAGCGGCACGTAGCCGGATGCGGGAAGCCAGCCAAGCTCGATCGAGAACAGGAAGATCAGCATGATCCCGAGCCAGAAATTCGGCGTCGAGATGCCCCACAGCGCAAACAAATTAGCGCCATAGTCCCAGGCCGTGCCCTTCTTCACCGCCGACACGATGCCGGCGGGAATCCCGATCAGGAACGCGATCACGATCGCCATCGACGCGAGTTGCATCGTCACCGGCAGTTTCTGCGCGATCAGGCTAAGCACCGGCACCTTGTTGCGCAGCGACTCGCCGAAATCGCCCGACAGCACGCCCTTGACCCAATAGAGATACTGGATCGGGATCGGCTGATCGAGCTTGTATTGCTGTCGGATTTGCTCGATCACGGCCGGATCGCGTTCCTCGCCGGCCATCACAAGCGCCGGATCGCCCGGGAGCAAATGCTGCAAGGAGAAGATCAGCAGCGACACGAAAAACAGTGTCGGGACCAGTTGGACGACACGCCGGGCGAGGAAATTCAGCATGGTGCAGGCTGCGTCCCGGGTACGACCGTTTTCACTTCAGCTTCAGCCCGATAACGCGAACGAGACCGTCCGGAATCGGCTTGTAACCTTCGAGCCTGGCGGTATGCGCGATCAGCAGCCTGCGGTGATAGAGGTAGATGATCGGCTCGTCGTTGAGCACGATCTTTGTCAGCTTCTCGTAGATCGCCTTGCGCTGCGCGGGATCGTTGACGACGCGCGCGTCCTCCATCAGCTTGTCGGCCTCCGGATTGGAATAGCCGCCGTCGTTCTGCGGCGCCTTGGTATGCAGGAAGACGTAGGAATTGCCGTCCGGATCGATCCGACCGCTCCAGCCGATCAGGAAGGCCTGGAATTCGCCAGCCTGAGCCTGCTTGAACGAGGTCGCGAATTCGATGACGCGGATCTTCAGGTCAAAACCCGCTTCTGCCGCCATCGACTGCAGCACTTGGGCAACCGCCTCATTCTCGGCGCCCTTGGGCACCATCATGTCAACGGCGACGGGGAGGGTGACGCCGGCTTCTTTCAGCAAGGTCTTGGCCTTGGCGAGGTCACGCTTCGGAACCGGAAACGCTTTCTGATAATAGGGATGTTCGGGGCTGATCCACTGATTGCCCGGCACGAACTCGCCGTTGAAGACGACCTGGGTGATCGCCTCGCGATCGATCGAAAGGTCGAGGGCCTGACGTACCTTTGCCGATTGACTCAACCCACCCTTGTTCTTGTCATTGTCGATGTTGAGTGTCAGACCGAAATAGCCGATCTCAAGCGCCGCCGACAGTTTGAGCCGTTTGTCGGCGCGCACATCCTTGATGTCGGTGGCGAGCACGCGCTCGGCCAGATCGAGCCCACCGGATTTCAGATTGGCCAGTCGTACCGTGGCGTCGACGATCGGCAGGAACACCACGCGGTCGATGAAGACGTTGTCCTTGTTCCAGTAGTCGGCGAATTTTTCGAACACCATGCGGTCCTGCTGCACCCGTTCGACGAACTTATAGGGACCGGCGCAAACCGGCTTCAATCCGAACTTGTCGCCGGCTTCCTTCGCAGCCTTGGGCGAGACCATCATGCCGGCGCGATCGGTGAGCTGTGCGACCAACGGAGAGTAGGGTGCCTTCAACGCCAGCTTGATCGTGAGCGGGTCGACAACGTCGATGTGATCGACTGCGGCCAGTTCCGGCTTTCGGAACGACCCGGGAAAGTTCAGATGCCGCTCCAGCGAAAACTTCGCGGCCTCTGCGTCGAATGCCTCGCCGTCGTGAAACTTGACGCCGGGCCGGAGCTTGATGGTGACTTCCTTGCCATCAGCCGATGTCTCGTGGCTCAGCGCGAGCTGCGGCACGATGTTGAGTTTTTCGTCGATGTCGAACAGCTTGTCGCAGACAGCGGCGAATACGATACGCCCAACGTATGTGCGCCCCATTGAGGGATCGAGAATGTCCGGGTCTTCGGCCAGTCCAATGCGTAATGTGGTCTGGGCCTGAACGGTCGCCCCGAACGAAAGCAGCAAAGCTGCCGCGGTCACTGCCAAACGCAAGAGTCTCATCGCACCCATCCTCATATCCTCGATTACACTGCCGCCGGTCGTTTCCCGACTATACCAACCCCGGCCGCGCTTGCACCTTCCGCTCCTGCGCCGAAGGCGGCGACCAATTTTTCCAGAACGGGCGAAAAGCCGCCATCCGAGGGAACGATGGCCTCGGGCGCGGGCAGCTCCGCCGTCCGGTGGCAGGCCGTTGCATGTTCGGTGCCATCGGCCACCAGGTCCGGCACTTCGATGCGGCAGCGCTCGATCGCGTAGGGGCAGCGGGTGTGGAAGCGGCAGCCCGACGGTGGATTGAGCGCGCTCGGCATCTCGCCTTGCAGCACGATGCGGCTGCGCTTTGCCTGCGGCTTGGGCACTGGAATGGCTGATAAAAGCGCACGGCTATAGGGGTGACGCGGGGTTGCGAATAGCGTCTGGGTGTCCGCGGTCTCGACGATGGCGCCGAGATTCATCACGGCGACCCGATCGGCGATGTGCTTCACCACGGCCAGATCGTGCGAGACGAAGATGTAGGCGAGGCCAAGTCGGTCCTGCAGGTCGCGTAAGAGATTCAGGATTTGCGATCGGATCGAGACGTCGAGGGCCGATACCGGCTCGTCGCAAATGATGAGCTTCGGTTCCACTGCGAGAGCCCGCGCGATCGCGATGCGCTGACGCTGGCCGCCGGAAAATTCGTGCGGATAGCGTCGGGCAAAGCGCGGCTCCAGCCCGACCAGGCGCAGCAGTTCGTTGACCCGCTCGCGGCGGCGCGGAGCCGGAACCAGGTCATGCAGCGCCAGCGGTTCGGTCAGGATCTGGCTGACGGTCATGCGCGGATTCAACGACGCATAAGGGTCCTGAAAGATGATCTGCGCGTCGCGGCGAAAGGCGCGCAATTCGCCGGCGTTCAATGCCCCGAGCTCGCGGCCCTCGAAGCGGACGCTGCCTGCATCCGGCTCGATCAGCCGCAGCACCAAGCGGCTCACGGTGGATTTGCCGCAGCCGGACTCGCCGACCAGCGCCAGGGTCTTGCCCGCATCGACATGAAAGCTGACGCCATCGACCGCCTTGATGAAGGCGGTGGGGCGGCCGAACACCGATCGCGCGGCGACGAAATGTTTGACCAGGCCTTCGACCTCGAGGAGCGCGGTCATGACACCAGCTTCTCCAGCGGTGCCTTGATGCAGCGCGAAGCATGGCCGGAACTCAGCATCGCCAGCGGCGGCGGCGCGGCGATGCAGATATCCCCGACAAACGGGCAGCGCGCCGCGAAACGGCAGCCGGGCGGCGGATTGGCCATGTTGGGCACCATGCCCTCGATGGTCGCCAGATGCGTTGCGCGGCGATCGAGCCGCGGGATCGAGCCGAGCAGGCCGACGGTGTAGGGATGCTGCGGGTTGGCGAAGAGCTCATCGACCGGCGCGCGCTCGACGATTTCGCCGGCATACATCACGGCGACCTCGTCGCAAACTTCGGCGACCACGCCGAGATCATGCGTGATCAAAATGATCGCCGCGCCGCTCGCTGCCTTCAGTTCGCGCATCAAATCGAGGATCTGCGCCTGCAGGGTGACGTCGAGCGCCGTGGTCGGTTCGTCCGCGATCAAAAGCTGGGGATCGCATGCCAGCGCCATTGCGATCATCACACGCTGGCGCATGCCGCCGGAAAGCTTGTGCGGATATTCG
>Ga0207678_10004208_pt1 | contig 12914 bp, 8 predicted proteins | sample KBSC63metaG_FD_184319 | JGI IMG/M metagenome (GOLD analysis project Ga0207678, IMG submission 184319) | Corn rhizosphere microbial communities from Kellogg Biological Station, Michigan, USA - KBS C6-3 metaG (SPAdes) (version 2) | ecosystem: Host-associated > Plants > Roots > Rhizosphere > Soil ... | reverse complement strand
GATCCACGGCTTCCGCGCGAGCAGCCACGCGATCGCGATCTGCGCCGGTGTCGCGCTTTTTCGAGCTGCGATCTCCTTGAGCAGATCGACCACGGCGAGATTCGCTTGCCGCGCCTCGGGGGTGAAGCGGGGGGGGGTGTAGGGGGCTAGCGGGGCCGGCGGGGTTCCTGTGGTGAGCTCGGCGGCGATAAGGCGGGACAGGTGGGCGGCCAGGGTCACGCCGCTGTGGGTGACCGCGACGTAGAGGCCCGGAGTGCCAGGGAGGCGGCCCACGATGGACTGACCGTCGGGGGGCAGCGGGCGGACGCAGACCTGGTGGGCCACCACCCGGGCGTCGTCGAGGCCACGGACGGTACGGCGGGCGCGTCGGAGGAGTTCGGCGGCCCAGCGGCGCAGTTCGGGTTCGGGGGTGTGCAGGTCCACGGCGGCTGCGGCATCCTCGGCCTCCAGGTGCAGCAGGCCGCCGGGATGCGGGCGCAACGCGAGGTCCGGGGTGTGCAGCAGCCGCACCGGGCCCGGCGGGACGACGGGGCCGACGCGGACCGTGAGCCCGGGAGCGACCGAGCCTTCCGTCTGCCAGGGGATCAGCGGCACCGCGGCGAGGGAGGGTGTCCAGCGGCCGGCGCAGCAGATCACCTCGTCTGCCTCCAGCACGGCACCGGTGGCGGTGCGGACCTGCGGCGGAGCGTCCCCGCTGGTGTCGATGCTTGTGACGCGGCCGGGGCTGCCGGTGAGGACCTGCGCTCCGTGGCTTTCCGCGTGCGCGACCAGGCGGGCGATCAGCGGTTCGGTCAGCAGGTAGCCCTCATCAGGGAAGAACGCGGCGGACGACGCCGGAAGCCGCAATGCCGGTTCGAGCTCGGATGCTTCGGCCGGGCTGATGAGGCGAGCGGGGTAGCCCCACTCGGTCAGGCGCTTGACGCGGGCTTCGAGTTCGCCGGTGCCTGCGGTCGCCAGTTCGACGTGGCCGGACGGGCGGTACCAGGCGTGGCCGTCGAGGTCAGGGGCCAGTTCGGCCCAGGCCCGCATCCCGGCGTGGTTGAGGTCGTGATACGGCCGGGGCACCTTGTCGTTCGAGTTGATCCACGCGAAGCTCCACCGACTGGTGGCGCGGCCCGGCTTATCCTGGTCGAGCAGCGTCACCCGCAGGCCGGCCGCGGCCAGCCGGGCCGCCACCGAGGCGCCGAGAATGCCCGCGCCGATCACCACGCAGCGGCGGGAAGACATAAAGGCATTATCAGCCCGAGTGCGATCGAAGCTGTGGGCCTGCTGAGGTTTCCGGCCTTCCCGCCCAGCCGCCGAGCGCGCCCTTTGTCTGCAGATTCGGGGGTCGGAGCACCCGAATCTGCAGACGAACGGCGTGTCCCTGGCGGCGGAGCCGCGGATTTCATGATCATGGCCAGAAACTGGTGCTATTTGCCCCGAACTGGCCACGATCATGAACGCCCCGGCTAGGGGTGGCGGCGAGGCATACGGCTAGGTGGGTGTAGGGGCCTGTGTGGCCGGGGACGCCCGGATGCCGCTCGGCTCCGGCGGCGTCGAGGTGGTGTCGCCGCCGGAGGTCCGGGCCGACCTGGCCGTGACGGCGGCGGTGGTCGCGCGGTACGGCTGAGGCTCGAATATGCGTTTGGGTGTGGGTTAAGCTCTTCGCATGAGTGTTCAGGTCCAGGAATCATTGCTGGATGTGTGCGACGAGCCGGTACTGGGGGCGCTGGGCGGCTCGGTACGGCGGACGAGGCTGGACCGCGGGGCGTGGGTGGACCTGCGGCGTAGCTGGCTGACCGGGTCGGGGCCGGTGTTCGAGCGGCTGTCCGAGAGGGCTGGCCTGGTCCCGTGGCGGGCCGAGAAGCGGCACATGTACGACAAGGTGGTGGCGGTCCCCCGGCTGCTCTGCTTCTACGGCGAGGACGCGCCACTGCCCGACCCGGTGCTGACCGCCGCGCGAGAGGCGCTGAACGCGCACTACGGGCCGGAGCTCGGCGAGCCGTTCCGCACCGCAGGGCTGTGCCTGTACCGGGACGGGCGGGACAGCGTGGCCTGGCACGGCGACACGATCGGGCGCGGCAAGACCGAGGACACCATGGTGGCCATCGTGTCGCTGGGCACGCCGCGGCCGCTGATGCTGCGCCCGCGTGGCGGGGGGACCGCGCTGCGGTTCGAGGTCGGGCACGGCGACCTGCTGGTCATGGGCGGCAGCTGCCAGCGCACCTGGGAGCACGCCGTGCCGAAGACATCCCAGCCGGTCGGCCCGCGGATCAGCGTGCAGTTCCGTCCGCGCGGGGTGCGCTGACGGCTCCGGGCACATGGCCTGGTCGGATGAGGTAACCGCGATCCCGTGACCGCCCGGGCATGGGAACGGGTGCCCGGGTCCCGTCGTCCGGGGACCGGGCACCCGCGCCGGTTTACTACGGGCTAGCCGTTGTTGACGTTGCCCGTGCTGGTGGTGTTGGTGTTGGTCTGAGTCGGCGTCTGGGTGCAGTCGCGGCTGACCGACGAGGTGACGGCGCTGATGCTGAGCAGCCCGAGGGCGGCCGAGATGTCCGACAGCGGGATCTGGCCGGCGAGCACACCCGCGTTGACCGGGATGTCGTTGTTGCAGGCCTGGAGCGGAATCTGGTTGCCGTTGGCGTTCACCAGACTGTCGTTGTTGAAGCCGCTCGGACCGGAGGCAGCGTGGGGCCACCGGGGCGGATTTGCCGACTAGAGCAGCCGTCGCCACTGCGAGCGCGAAGGCGCGGTTCTTACGAGACATGCTTGTCTTCCCCCAAAAAAGGAATTTACGGATTCAGCACGCGGCGCCTGCGTGACGGTGCGTGTTCAAGTGGTGACTCTACATGACTGTCCGTAGCCGGAGAGACATGTTTACCGCGACTCGCCGGAGATATTTCTGACGAGATCCTGGTGATCAGCGGAAATCACGGCTGGCGACGGTACCGGTGGGGGTCCCGGTCATGGACACGGCGACCCGGAGCGGACGCAGCGTGTCCGCGACCAGGTTAACGGCCCCGCCGGCCCCGCTAGCACTGCCGCCACCGCCAGCACCGCCGGTCCGCTCGACCCGGCCCCGGACGAGCAGGGCGGGCGCCACCGTGGCGGCCGGCTGGTGCCGTTCCCACACTGGCGGCAGGCAGATGACGTTCACCATGCCCGTCTCGTCCTCCAGGCTGAGGAACACCACGCCGCGCGCGGTGGACGGACGCTGCCGGTGGGTGACCAGCCCGGCCACGGCCACGTACGCGCCGTCGTCCGCTTCCCTGGTGGCGGCCGCGGTCAGCACCTGCCGCGCGTCCAGCGCGGTACGGATGTGCGCCACCGGGTGGGTGCCGTACGTGCTGGTGGCCCACAGGTCGGCCAGGGTCTCCTCGGCCGGCGTCATGCCCGGTAGCGGCGGCGCGGTCAGCCCGGTGGCAGTGCCGGGCAGCTGTCCCTCGCGGAGCGAGGCTGCGGCCCCGGCCGCCCACAGCGCGGCGCGCCTGCTGAGCCCGAAACAGCCGAACGCGCCCGCGGTGGCCAGCGCCTCGAGCGCCGCGGCCGGCAGGCGCGTCCGGCTGGCGAAGTCCTCCAGGTCCCGGTAGGGGCGGCCAGCCGCGACCCGTTCGGCCGCCGGGGTGCCCAGGTTGCGGACGGCGGACAGGCCGAGCCTGATGGCCGGCCCGGTCTGGCCAGCCCCGGTCTGGCCAGCAGGGCCGGAGTCCTCCAGCGTGGCCAGCGCGTCGCTGGCGTTCACGTCCACGCCGCGCACGGTGACCCCGTGCCGGCGCGCGTCGTTGATCAGGCTGTGCGGAGCGTAGAACCCCATCGGCTGGTTGCGTAGCAGCGCGGCGGTGAACGCGGCCGGGTAGTACCGCTTCAGCCACGCGCTGGCGTAGACCAGGTAGGCGAAGCTGATCGCGTGCGACTCGGGGAACCCGTAGTTGGAGAAGGCCAGGATCTTGACGTAGATGTCCTCGGCGACGGCCGGGCCGATGCCGCGCTCCGCCATCCCGTCGAGCAGCCGCTGCCTCAGTTCCTCGATCCGCTCGGGGGCGCGCTTGGCGCTCATCGCCTGGCGCAGCCGGTCGGCCTCGTCCGGCGTGAACCCGGCGCAGTCGATGGCCAGCTGCATCATCTGCTCCTGGAACAGCGGCACGCCCAGCGTCTTGCCCAGCGCCGGGCGCATCGACTCGTGCGGCATGGCCGCGTCCTCGAGACCGTCATGGCGGCGCAGGTACGGATGCACCGAACCACCCTGGATCGGGCCCGGCCTGATCAGCGCGACCTCGATGACCAGGTCGTAGAACTGCTGCGGGCGCAGCCGGGGCAAGGTGGCCATCTGCGCCCGGGACTCCACCTGGAACACGCCCACCGTGTCCGCCTCGGCCAGCATCTGGTAGACGGCCGGGTCCTCCTGCGGGATCGAGGACATCGTCCAGTGCTCGCCGTGGTGCTTGGTCACCAGGTTGAAGCAGTCGTGCAGCGCGGCCAGCATGCCCAGGCCGAGCAGGTCGATCTTGACCAGGCCGGCGTAGGCGCAGTCGTCCTTGTCCCACTGCAGCACGGTGCGGCCCGGCATCCGGGCCCACTCCACCGGGCACACCTCTCCCACCGGCCGGTCGCAGATCACCATGCCGCCCGAGTGGATGCCCAGGTGCCGCGGCAGCCGCTGCATCCGGGCCGCCAGCTCTTTCACAGCGGCGGGCGCCCCGCCCGGCAGCGCTTCCCCTTCGGCGGCCGGGCCTGGCCCGATCTCCCGCGCCCAGGCGTCGGCGTCGGCGGGCGTGAACCCGAGGGCGCGGCCCGCGTCCCGCAACGCCATCCGCGGCCGGTACGAGATCACGTTGGCCACCTGGGCGGCCCGGTTCCGCCCGTAGGTGCGGTAGACGTACTGAATCACTTCCTCGCGGCGGCGGTGCTCGATGTCCAGGTCGATGTCGGGCGGACCGTCCCGGCCCTCGGACAGGAACCGCTCGAACAGCAGGTGGTGCGAGATCGGGTCGACGCTGGTAATGCCGAGCGCGAAGCAGACCGCCGAGTTCGCCGCCGACCCGCGGCCCTGGCACAAGATGTCGTTGTCGTCGCAGAACTCCACGATGTCATGCACGATCAGGAAGTAGCCGGGGAACCCGAGGCGCTCGATCACCTCGAGCTCCCTGGCGATCTGGGCATGCGCGCCTGGCACCCGTTCGGCCCCCTGAGCCCCGTAGCGGCCCGGAGCCTTGCGGGCGACCAGCTCGCGCAGCCAGGAGGCCTCGGTGTGGCCGGGCGGGACCGGGAAGTCGGGCAGCCGGGGAGCGATCACCCTGAAGTCGAACGCGCACTGGCGGCCCAGCTCGACGGTGCGTTCGAGAGCACCCGGGTACCTGGCGAGCCGGGCTTTCATCTCCTCGCCTGAACGCAGGTAGGCGGTGCCCGCCGCGGGCAGCCAGCCGTCCATGTCGGCCAGGCTGCGCCGGGCCCGGATCGCGGCCAGCGCCTGGCCGAGCCGGGCCTGCGCGGGCGCCGCGAAGTGGACGTTGCCGGTGGCCACCACGCCGAGATCGGCCAGCGCCGCGAGCCGGGCCAGCATGTCGTTGCGCTCGTCGTCGCCCGGGTCGTGCTGGCAGGTCAGCTCCACCATCACGTTCTCGTGCCCGAACATCCCGGCCAGCGTGGCCAGCTCCCGCCAGGCCGCCTCCGGGCCGCCGCTGGCGAGCGCGGCGGGCACTGCGCCCTTGCGGCACCCGGTCAGCACCACCCAGTGCCCGCCGTGCGCGTCCGCCAGCGCTTCGGTGTCGTAGACCGGGCGGCCCTTCTCCCCGCCGGCCAGCTGCGCGGCGCTGATCACGGCGCACAGCCGCCGGTAGCCTTCGGCGTCACGGGCCAGCACCAGCAGGTGACGCCCCTCCGGGTCAGGCGGCTGACCCGGGTTGGCGGGCAGGCCGAGGGTCAGCTCGGCGCCGAACACCGTGCCCAGCTTCGTGCCGCCCCGGCCGGCGAGCCGGGCAGCCGCCTGCGCGAACTGCGGCACCCCGTACATCCCGTCGTGGTCGGTGAGGGCGAGTACCTCGACTCCGAGCCGGGCCGCCTCCGCGACCAGCTCGCCGGGAGTGGCCGCCCCGTCCAGGAAGCTGAACGAGGAGTGGCAGTGCAGTTCGGCCCATGGCACTGTCCCGGCCGGCCGCGACGCGGGACGGCGGGATCTGGCCCGCCGCTCGGCGGCTGGGGCCTCGGCGGCCGGAGCCCCGGCCCCGGTCCCCCAGGACATCCGGCGCTGCAGCTCCCGCCAGGAGAGCGGCGGGTTGTCCCAGCCCACCTAACCAGTACCCGGCTTCGACCAGCCAGCGGCCGTCCTGGAGCACCGCCAGCCAGGCCCGCCCGTCCTCGGTGGCCAGCTGGAACCGGGCGCGGCGGCGCGCGGCGGACGGATCCCACCAGCGCTCGGACAGCGGCCAGGGACCGGCCCAGCCGGTGACCCGCTGCGGCGGCTCGCCGCGCACCGCCAGCCGGGCGGGCGCGGCCGAGACCGCGCAGCGGCCGCTGACGGTGACGGCCCGCCCGGCGTCGTCGGTCACTTCCGCCTCGCGGGCGGCGGGAAAGACCAGGCCGGGCGCCGTACCCCGGACCCGGCCGGGCCAGGGCCGGTCCGCGGGCAGGCGGGGCTCGGTTTTTTCCCCGAACGGGATGGGTGTCACCTGATCGTGTACGTTCCTGCCGCCGCCGAGGACGGGCCGCAGCACGGCCTCGTGCCCGAGCATGGCCTGCACCCGCATGGCGGCCCGGGCCACCCGGTCGCTGACCAGCGTTTCCCCCCACAAGGCGAGCTGCTGCCCGGTGGCGCGGACGACCTGGTCCGGCACCAGCCGCAGCGCGACGATGCCGCCTGGCTGGTACTGTTCGCCGTCGCCCGGCGAGGCCTGCGGCGCACCATCGTCCGGCGGGGCCGGAGCGCCGCCGTCGAGCTGCCAGCGGACCCGGTCGGCGACCGCGGCCGCGGACAGCAGCCCGTCGTGCCGCCACCGCCTGCTGCTCTCCCGTCCGTCTGCCCAGGTGGCGGTGACCTGCACCCGGACGCAGGTCAGCCCGCGGGCGGCCAGGCCGTCGTGCAGCCGCCCGGCCAGCGCCTTGGCCGCGAACACCACCGGCTCGGCGCGCGGTTCCGGCGGGTCGAACTCCTGGACCACGGACAGGTCCGCGGGCGGCGGGCGGGTCGCGAGCGGCCGGGAGTCCAGGCCGCGGGCCAGCCGGTGCGCGCCCTCCCCCGCGTCGCCGAACCTGCTGGCCACGTCGCGGACGGGCAACGCGGCGAAATCGCCGAGCGTGCGCAGGCCTAGCCGGTTCAGCAGTGCTACCAGGTCCTGGGCAGCCGGATTCCGGGCAGCCGGATTCTGGCCGGCCAGGACGCTCACCGGCTGGGCGGCCAGGAACCTCGCCGCCCCGCCCGGCGGCACGGCCCGGCCGTCCCGGGCGGCGAGAAGCGCGGCGAAAAACCCGTCCGCGACGCCGATCTTGCCGTCCTCGCCGAGGTCCGCCAGCGCGGCGGTGATCCTGGCGGTCAGCGCCGTCTCGCCGCCGAAGTAGCGGGCCGGACCGCGGGCGCCGAACGCGCACACCCCCGGCTCCACCACCTCCACGTCCGGGCAGAACCCGGTCACCGCGGCGATCACCCGTTCGTGCCGCCGCGCCGTGTCCCGGTCCGGATCGGCGCTCAGGTCGGCGCTGTGCAGGTCCGGGCAGGTCACGACCATGACCCGCGGCGGCGTGTCCGTGGCGGGCCTGCGGGCGCTCACCCGCTCACCACCCGCAGGCCGGGCGCGGCTCCCGGCGGTTCCTCGTCGATATCGAACGGGAGATCTGCGGGGTCAGCCATGGCGACGCCGCCGTCCTCGCCGGGCAGCCAGAGCCAGTGGGTCCGCGTCATGGCCGCCTCGCCGCGGCCATCCGCCGTGATCTCCGCACAGCATGCCCGCAGCCGCCCGTGTCCGTCGCCGAGCCCGGTCCACCGCTGGCTGGCGACCCGCAGCCGCAGCTGCGCCCCGGGCCAGTCCCCCGCCACGAGCAGCACGCCACGCCCGCGCCGCAGCGTCGCCTCGAGGCGGTGCCTGACCTGCGCCGAAACCCGCGCAGGCGGCCGCAGCAGGACGAGCTCGCAGCCGTCGAGCAGCGACGCCACCACCTGCGGCCAGGACGGGCCCGGATCAGGGACCAGCAGGATCCGCCCGGCGTCCAGGCCAAGGGCAGCGGCCGCCAGTACCCCGGCCTCGGGTATCCCGGCAATCCCGCACCACGCCCCGTCCGCCGACGCGGCGGCCGCGAGCGCCAGGCAGAGCAGGCCGAACTCCGCCACGGCCACCACCGACCCGCGCGCCAGCCCACCTCGCGGCAGCAGCCCCCGCAGCGCGGGCAGCACCGGCAATGCCGACCCTGTCCCGGGCCCTTGCGCTAGCCCGGGCGCTGGCGCCGGCCCGGCGCTAGGGAACTCCGTCTTTCCGGGGGCCGGGGCGTTGGGAGCCGCGAATGACCCAGGCTGCCCCGCCGTCATCCACCTGGTTTCCGCAGGCGCGCTCCCCACCTCGCCGATTATCGAACAGAGGTTCGGCTATGTCAAGGCGCAGGTCAGGTGCCCTTGTGAACGCGACCTGAATACAAGGCGAAAGGTACGTATCAGCACCGGGCGGGGCGCCTCCGTGTCATTGAGAGCACGGCCACGCGCCCCACACCGGGGCCTTGCCGGTGCACTCGGAGCGGCACGACCGCATAGCAGGGGGTTATGCGGTGCCGCGACACAGAGACGGGAGATAGGGGCTTCCGCTGGCATCCTCCCCGCCTGAAGGCGGGGAATTCCAGCCCAGCTTGCGCCGCGCCGTAGGTTCGCGGTCCACAGGCCGGGCAGCCCGTCGCCTCCCGGCCGACTAACAGGGCAAGGCCACGGCATGCCCTGCCGCGGTTTCGTGCTGGATCGTGCATGCGTCCGCTTGATTATCGCAGACATATTCGATTGTATCACAATACAGGGGGAGGTAGCGGCGTTTCTCTCCGGCCTGAAGACCGGGTCTCACGCCGCGATCGTGATGAACGGAAGATACGTCGGCTACCTGGCCGGCGACGACCCGCTGTACGGCTTCCTGAGCCGGATCATCCGCGACCTCATGGAGGTGCACGAGGCCCACCCGGCCTTCCGCGTCTTCCGGCTGTCCGGCAGCAACGTGGTCTACGCCTACCAGGAGAAGTTCAGCGGCACCAAGATCATCTGCAAGTTCTACGGGCCCAGGTTCACCGACCTGGACAAGGCCGCCTGGATGGCCCGCCAGGAGTACGAGGGGCTCGAGACGCTGCGCCGGTACAACCTGATCGGGTCGCCGCACCACGTGATCAGGCCGCTGGGTTTCAGCCGCGACATCAACGGCGTGCTGGCGGTCGAGTACTACGCCGGCGAAGAGTTCAGCCAGGCGATCGCGCGCGCCACCCAGCACCGCGACGACCGGCACCTCTACCGGCGGCTGACCGCGCTGGCCTCTTTCCTGGCCGCCCAGCACGACCGGACGGCCAACGGGACCGCCGTCGATTTCGGCGCTGATTGCGGCTACCTCGACACCGTCACGGGCCGGCTCAGGAGGGCCCGCCGCATCGGGTCCGACGACGCCGACGAACTGGCCCGGCTGCGGGACCGCTGGCGGGAGCGGCCGCTGATGTGGCAGGACCAGCAGGTCTGGCTGCACGGTGACGCGACGCCGGCCAACTTCCTTTTCGGGGACGGGATGGACGTCGCAGCGATCGACCTGGAGCGGATGAAGCGCGGCGACCGGATGTTCGACGTCGGGCGGGTCGCAGGCGAACTGCAGCACGCGTTCATGCGCGACTCGGGCGACCGCCATCGCGCTGACCCCTTCATCGGGCACTTCCTGCGGGAGTACAGCAGTCACTTCGCTGACCGTCAGGGCATGTTCGAGTCGGTCACGGCCCGCGCACCCTACTACATGGCGCTGAACTTGCTGCGGATCGCCAGGAACGACTACATCGACCGGGACTACGGCGGACGGCTGACCAGCCAGGCGAAGCGGCTGCTGCGGGCGGCCTGAGCCGCCGCCGGTTCCGGAGGGCGGCTGGCATCGGGCCCGTTCGGGCAGTATGCATGCATGGACATCCGAGCGGTCGCGTTCGACGCCAACGGCACCCTGGTCAAGATCCTGACCGAGGACGGCATGGAGGAGATCTTCCGCGCCGCCGCGCACTTCCTCACCTACCAGGGCATCAACCTGTGCCGGGACCAGGTGAGGGACCTGTACTTCGCGATCATGGCGGAACAGCAGCAGGCCAGTCCGGAGGAGCATCCCGAGTTCGACGCCGTCGGCATCTGGCGCCGCGTCATCGCCGAGCACCAGACCGCCTTCACCCGCGCCCTGCCCGCCGCCAAGCTCGAGCAGATGCCGCTGTTCCTGGCCGAGATGTGCCGCGGCATCTCGCGCCGCCGGCTGGGCCTGTACCCGCACGCCCGCGAGGTGCTCGACGTCCTGCGTGAGCGCTACCCGCTCGCGCTGGTCACCGACGCGCAGAGCGCGTACGCGCGCGCCGAACTGCACCGGGTCGGCCTGCTGGACTATTTCGACCCGATCGTGGTGTCCGGCGACCGCGGCTACCGCAAGCCGGACCGGCGGCTGTTCCAGGCCGCGCTGGACGGGATGAGCGTGACCGCCGCCAACGCGATGTACGTGGGCAACGACATGCACCGGGACATCTTCGGTGCCCGGGAGGCCGGCCTGACCACGGTGATGTTCGATTCCGACCAGGGCAAGAAGGCTTACAGGGACTGCGTCCCCGACTACACGATTACCGACCTCCGCGACCTGCTCGCGATACTCGGCGTTCAGCAGTGACGAATGAGGTACTGAACGAGCACGAAAGGCCGACCGGCTGCTCCCGCCTACGGCGTGGCTGCCGCGTTCACGCAACTCCAGCTCAATGACGCCGCTCATGAGAGTTGATCATGAAGATCGGTCCGCCGCCGGACGTCTGCCGGACGCCTGCCGGACGTCATGGATTCGGGGTTTCACGGCGTCAGAACGCCCTGGATCCGGGGTTTCATGGCGTTCCGGCTGGCCCGGCGCACCCGGACCGCGATGCTGATGGGGGGCGCGGGGGCCGGGGCGGGCGGGGCTGGAGGGGCGGAGCTCGGTGGGCGTGGCGGGGCGAATACATAACGACGTACATAATCCACACGATGCGGGGGAGGCGCGGGTCTCATACCTTGAGATCTCGGCGAGGGCTGGGCTGTGCCAAGGGCGCATTAATTGTTGTTGCTAAGAGCGCTTCTGGCAGGGAGGGCAGCCCGCCTCGCCGATCTCTCAGGTCCCGGGTGACTGTGTTCGCCGGGGCCTACTTTGCGTGACTTGGGCTCGTTGCCCCCGGGAATCGGTCCCTCAGGTTTACGCTGAGGGTGTTGCCGGCGCCTGAGGGAAAACTGACGTGGACGAGATCCGGGCCCATCTGCCCGAGGAACCGAATACCTTCATCGGCCGGGAGCGGGAACTCGTCGAGCTGCGCCAGTTGCTGCACCGCACGCGCGCGCTGACGCTGAGCGGGCCCGGGGGGATCGGCAAGACCCGGCTCGCGCTGCGGCTGCTGGCCTCGGCGGCGGCGGAGTTCCCGGACGGGGTCTGGTTCGTCGAGCTGGCCGACCTGCGGCAACCCGATCTGGTGGTCTCGCGCATCGCGGCGGTCATCGGGATCACCGAGGAGGCGGGCCGCCCGCTGCTCGAGACGCTGGGCGACGCGCTGCGGCCGCGCCGGATGCTGCTGGCCCTGGACAACTGCGAGCACCTGCTGGACGCGTGCGCGCAGGTCTGCCGGCACGTGCTGGCCAGCGCGCCGGGGCTGCGGCTGCTGAACACCAGCCGGGAGCCGCTGTCGGTCGCGGCCGAGACGATCTGGCGGGTACCGCCGCTGTCGGTGGCCCCGGCAGGCGCGGACCCGGCGGCGGCCGCCCCGGGCGCGGAGCGCTACGAGGCGGTCCGGCTGTTCGCCGACCGGGCCGCGGCGTCCAAGCCCGGGTTCACCGTCGGCCCGGACAACGTCGCGGCCATCACCGCGATCTGCCGGGCTCTGGACGGCATGCCGCTGGCGATCGAGCTGGCCGCGGCCCGGGTCCGGGCGCTGTCGGTGGAGCAGATCGCCGCCCGGCTGGACGACAGGTTCGGGTTGCTGACCGCGGGCGACCGGTCGGCCGCGCCCCGGCAGCGGACCCTGCGCGCCGCCATCGAGTGGAGCTACGAGCTGCTCACCGATCCGGAGCGGGCGCTGTTCCGGCGGCTGTCGATCTTCAGTGGCTGGTCGCTGGAAATGGCCGAGCAGGTGTGCGCGGACGAGGAGATCCCGGCCGCGGAGGTGCTCGGCCTGACCGCCGCGCTGGTGGACAAGTCGCTGGTCGTACTCGATCCCGAACTGCTCGGCCAGGCCCGGTACCGGATGCTGGACACGATCAGGGAGTACGCGGCGCTGCGGCTGGCTCAGGCCGATGAGGCGGCGACGTTCCGGAGCGGGTTCCGCGACTACGCGATCCGGACCTCCGAGCACAACCTGGCGCTCGGGATGGCTCGCATCGAGGCCTCGTGGCCAGACCGGGTGGACGTCTTCCGCCGCTACGACGTCGATGCGGGCAACGTGATCCAGATCCTGAACTGGTGCCTGGAGCAGGGCGACGCCGAGGCGGGGATGCGGATCTGCGCCGCGGTCAGCCCGTGCTGGATCGTCTGGGGGACGTTCGGCGAGGGCGGCGAGTGGCTGCGCTCGTTCCTGGCGCTGGACATGACCGGGGTCCCGGCCCGGGTCCAGGGCGCGGCCACCGTGGTGCGCGGGCAGCTCACCCTGTCCAGCGACCCGGCCACCGCCTGGGCCCTGGGCACCGAAGGACTAAAACTGTGCCGCGAGGCCGACGACCGGTACTGGGTCGCGGTCGGGCTGAA
>Ga0207678_10004207_pt1 | contig 12916 bp, 11 predicted proteins | sample KBSC63metaG_FD_184319 | JGI IMG/M metagenome (GOLD analysis project Ga0207678, IMG submission 184319) | Corn rhizosphere microbial communities from Kellogg Biological Station, Michigan, USA - KBS C6-3 metaG (SPAdes) (version 2) | ecosystem: Host-associated > Plants > Roots > Rhizosphere > Soil ... | reverse complement strand
GGCTACGCCTTTGCCTGGTCGGAGCAGCAAGCCAACGCGGCAGCCCGCCTGGTGCCGCTCGGGCACATGGCGACGCAGCGCGTGCTCTCGCAGGTGCTGGCGGACGTGCCCGAATGGGTCCAGCGCGCCCAGCGTGTCGCCGATGACGAGATCGGCAGCCTCGCGCCGGGGCTGGCCATGGCAGCTGCCTGGCACGAGACACAGTACACGCGCCTTTTCCGGTCCTGAGCGGGTCGCACGCTCGCGCCCGCGAGCACGGAAGAAACGAGAGAGATTGAGATGAGCGATCAACAAACACTGAGAGTCGGCGTGGGTGGCCCTGTCGGTTCGGGGAAGACCGCGCTCGTGTTGTCGCTGTGCCGGCGCTTGCGCGACCGCTTGAACCTGGCGGTCGTAACCAACGACATCTACACGAAGGAGGACGCCGAGTTCCTGGTCCGGAACGACGCCCTCTCACAGGATCGCATCCTGGGCGTGGAAACGGGGGGTTGCCCCCACACCGCCATCCGCGAGGACGCATCGGCAAATTTACAGGCCGTTGCAGAGTTGCAGCGAAGGTTCACAGGGCTGGATCTGGTGCTGGTCGAGAGCGGCGGCGATAACCTCGCCGCCACGTTCAGCCCGGAGCTGAGCGACCTCACCCTCTATGTCATCGACGTCGCCGCCGGGGACAAGATCCCTCGCAAGGGCGGACCAGGCATCACACGTTCAGACCTCCTGATCATCAACAAGATCGACCTGGCGCCACACGTCGGAGCTTCGCTCGACGTGATGCGGCGTGACGCCGAGCGCATGCGCAAGGAGCGCCCGTTTGTCTTCACGAATCTGAAAACCGGTGAAGGTTTGCAGATTGTGGTCGATTTTATCGTGAAACAGGGTGGTCTCGAGCATACAGGGGTATAGCGTCCCTCGCCGGCTGCCGTTGGCCCCCAAGGGCGCGGACATCCGCCCCCCGAGCGATGGCCTCCCGCCGAGTGTGCCTTTCCGGAGCTATCTCCGGCACTCGCCGTTGCAGCCCAGGTTGCAAGACGCCCCGCCTCTGCGCGCCCCCAACGTCAGCGAATTTTTGTGCTCCAGGCAGCGCCGGAAGGGCTCAGTTGTACAGGTCCAGGGTCCACGATGGCAAAGAAACCAAGGTTTTCGGTCCCCCCATTGCGCGCGGGCCTCGCTGCGGTAGAGAGGCTTGCGCCCCCCGGGTGGGGCGTGACAGCCCAGGTTAATATTTGCTTTGTGATAGGGTAGCGACGTGGTGACCGTACCGGCAGGACTAGCGGCGCCCATTCCGAGGGTGCTGGTCGTCGACGACGAGCCAGCGATCCGTCGCGTGCTCTCCGATTTCCTGAAGATCGAGGGCTTTTCGGTCGACACCGCGCCGGACGGCGAGGTCGCACTGAGCCTGCTGGCCCGCGCCGAGTACGACGTCGTGATCAGCGACCTCAAGATGCCCAAGGTCGGGGGCCTCGAGCTGCTCGGCGAGATCTCGCGGCTCAACCCGGAGGCGCTGACCATCGTCATGACCGGCTTCGGCACGGTCGACACGGCCATCCATGCCATGAAGGCAGGGGCCTACGACTACATTCTCAAGCCCTTCAAGGTGGACGTGGTGCTGGCCACCATCGTGCAGGGCCTGGCACGCCGTCGCAAGGAAGCGCTCGAGCAGAGTTATGCTCCCTTCGGTCCATCGCGCGCCACCCGCGCGCTGAAGTCGAGCTTCCGGCGCGCGGTGGACAGCTTGTGGCTGGCGTTTCAGCCGATCCTGACCAGCGACGGGCATGAGGTGTACGGGCACGAGGTGCTGCTCCGCAGCGACGAGCCCAACCTGACGGACCCGGTGCAGGTGCTGGAAGCCGCGGAGCTTCTGGGTTCCCTCGACGAGCTCGGGCGCGTGATTCGCGAGCGCGCCGTCGAGGCCTTTGAGCAGCTCCCGTCCGAAGGGTTGATGTTCGTCAACCTGCATCCCAAAGACCTGGCAGACCCGGCGCTATTTTTGGCGAGTGAGCCCTTGTCCAGAATCGCGCAGCGGGTGGTGCTGGAGATCACCGAGCGCTCGTCGCTCGACAAGCTCGACAACGTCGGCGAGCGCGTGGCCAAGCTGCGCCGCATGGGCTTCCGGATCGCGGTTGACGATCTGGGCGCGGGCTACGCCGGGCTCACGACCTTCGCGCAGCTGGAGCCGGAGATCGTGAAGCTCGACATGTCATTGGTGCGAGACGTCAACACCAATCCGACCAAGCGCAAGGTGGTGCGCTCGATGACGCAGCTGGCGCGCGAGATCGGCGCGCTGGTGGTGGCGGAAGGGGTCGAGAGCGAGGAAGAGCTCGACGCCGTGGTGAACCTGGGCTGCGACTTCGTGCAGGGCTTCTACTTCGCGCGTCCGGAGCGCGTGTCGCCCTCGTCGCGGCCCGCGCGCATCTGAGCTCTGCTACTTCGGCGCGCCCAGCTCGCGCAGGCGCTCCGCGAGCTGGCGCAAGGCCGCGCCGCGGTGCGATCTTGCGTTTTTCTCGCTCGGCGGCAGCTCCGCACTGGTGCAGCCTCGATCGGGCAGGAACAAGAGCGGATCGTAACCGAAGCCATTGCTGCCGCGTGGCCGCTCCGCGATGACGCCGGCGTAGGTGCCACGCGCCTCGGCGTGGATGCGCCCGCTCGAGTCCGCCACCGCCAGCGTGCAGACGAAGCGCGCGCTGCGGCGCTCTGCGGGCACCCCGGCGAGTTCGCGCAGCAAGCGCTCGTTGTTGGCGAGATCGCGCGCGTCGCGGCTCCCCTCCACGCCGGCGTAGCGGGCAGAGTAGACACCCGGGGCACCTCCCAGCGCGTCCACTTCCAACCCCGAGTCCTCCGCCAGGCAGAGCGCTCCCAGCTGCTGCGCGTAGTAGCGCGCCTTGAGCCGCGCATTGTCCTCGAACGTGGCGCCGTCTTCCTCGGGCTCGGGCAGGTTGCAGCCCAGCTCCACGAGCGATTTCAAATCGATGCCCAGCGGCGCCAGGATGGCTCGCGCCTCTTCGACCTTGTGCGGATTGGATGTGGCGAAGATCACGCCCGGCGTTTAGCACACCGGGTGCGTGCTCCGCCCGGCATCACTGCGCCCCGGGGTCAGTGTTTGCGGTGCTCGGGCCCCTGCGCCAACCGGCCGCTGTACAGCTTCACTCCACCAGAGGGCTCGATGCTCGGAATGCGGATCCATTCGCGCTCGAAGCGCACGGCGAGCGCCTGCAGCTTGCCCACCTTGGACTCGGCCAGATTCTCCAGCTCACGCGGATCCGCCTTCAGGTTGAACAGGCGCTCGTCTCCGCCCGCCGTCGGGACGATCAGTTTGTCGTCCCCCACGACCACGGCTCGCAGGCCCGGGTTCTCGCTGTCCTCGCACAGCTCGAACAACAGCACGGGGCGCGGAGCAGCCGCCGCCCCGTAGAGCTCGGGCAACAGGCTCTGCCCCAGGAACTCCGCCTCGCGCGGCAACCCCATCAGCTCCAGCACCGTGGGCGCCAGATCGATCTGAGAACGCGCCGCCGCGATACGCGCGGGCTTGGCGCCCGGCGCATGGATCAGCAGCGGTGTCTGCAACAGCACGTCCCACAGATCCCCCGCCGGTTTGGCAGGACCGTGTTCACCAAACGCCGCTCCGTGGTCTCCCGTGACAACCACGGCCGTGCGTCCCCACCAGGCCTGCCGCCGCGCGAACTCGAGGACCTTGCCGATCGCTTGATCGGTGAAGAGCAGCTCGGCGTCGTAGCGATCCCGCGGCTGCTTGCCGAGCTCGGGGAGCCCGGGGTGAGACACGTACGGCTCGCTCGGGTCCATGAAGTGCGCCCAGGCAAAGAACTGCTGCCCGGTGTTCTGAGGCTGAGCGAGCAGCTCGACCAAGCGCGCCGCCAGCTGGTCGGCAGCGCTGTGCGCTGCTTGCCCCGCCCCGGCGCCGGGCACGACCTCCCACACGTCAAAGCCTTGCTCGAAGCCCCGCCCCTTGTCGAAGTAGGCGTCAGCTTGCACGCCTAGTGTACGGATGCCCCTTTTCTGCAGCGCTTCAGGCAGGAACAGGTCGTCGCTGCCGAAGGTCGCGAGCGCGGCGCCGCTGCGGTACAGGCTCGACGGGTAACGGCCGCTCAGCATTGCGGCCAACGCTTGTGGCCCGTGGCTGGAGACGGAGCGATGATTTTCCCAGACGCTGCTCTCTGCCGCCAGCTGACTCAGACTCGGCGTGATGGCGCGCGTGTAGCCGCTCCAGGGCATGTCCGCGCGCCAGGCTTCGACGGACAACACGATGACGCTGAGCGGCTCCTTGGGCCGTGTCAGCGGCACCAGCGGGGCTCGCGGGCTCTCGGGCGCAGCGAGCGCGCCAGCGCCAGACACAGGGCCGCTCGCTGGCGCTGCCGTACTCGTGTCGAGCGCCGTGCGATGCTGCTCGGTGGGCTCGGGCGGGCTGCGGCGGTCTGGACGATCCGTCTGACAGCCGAGCGCCAGTAGCAGCGCCAGGGCTGCCAGTCTGCTTTGCTTCATCCCGCCGGTCGCTCCTGCGCGCGCGCTGGATGCACCTCGGACAAAGGCGCGCTGTCGAGCACCACCCGGCCCTCGCGGCGGGTGAGGTAGTGCACCGACGTGTATCCCGCTGCGGCGATCGCTTGCAGGCAGGCGTCGAGACCGACTCCGACCCCGTCCGGACCGTGACTGTCATCTCCCAGCGTCACCGGCACGCCCATCGCACGGGCTCGCGCCAGCAGCTGCGGACCGGGATACACGGGACCAAAGCCGCGACGCGCCGGCGCAGCGTTGACGTCGAGCGCGGAGCCCGCTGCCAGCGCGGCCTCGAGCACGCGCTCCGCGCGCCGCAGCGAGCCGTCGCTGAAGCGAAAATCCGGGGCTTCGAAGCGCCGGATCAGGTCCACGTGCCCCACCACCTCGGGGCGCAGCGCCTCGATCAAGCTCGCCAGCTGATCGAAGTAATGGGCCCGTAGTGCCTCCCAGCCGCCGTTCTCGCGCGCCAGACGCTCCGACGTCTCGGCATTCAGATCGACCCAGGTGTCGCCGATGCTGTGCACGCTGCCCACGATATAATCGAACGGTGCGGACTCACGCAGCTCCCGCATCTTCGCCACCCAGCTCTCCACCGGCAGCGCCTCCGTCTCGAAGCCGATCAAGAGCTCCAGGCGATCGGCGTGGCGCGCACGCAGCTCGAGCGCACTCCGCACATAGCGCTCGAAGGTCCGCGCCAGGTCCGCCGGCACCAGGTGGGCCTCTTCCGGATACAGGTGCTGCGGCTGAAAGCGCGGGCAATGCTCGGAGAGACCGTAGGTGGTGAAGCCGCCCGCGATGGCCGCCTCGACCACCGCTGCCAGCTGGCCCTTGGCGTGGCCGCAAAACTCCCCGCTGTGGCCTCCGTGGTAGCTGAACCAGACCATGGCGGGCAGTGTAGACTGGCACGCATGGGCAGCGAGCGATTTTCCGACCCCAGGCTGCCCGCACACGGGCGCTCCGTGGTCGCGCTGAGGCGCTTTTGCCTCGAATGGATCGCCGCGGCGCTGCTCGGTCTGATGGGACTGGCCTTCGGCGCGTGCCGGGGACGCAGCGTTTCGGATCCGCCCCCCACGCCAGCTGGGTCGAGCCCGGCACTTGCAGCGCAGTCCAGCGCCATCCCGATGCTCGACATGCACGTGCATCTCAGCCCCACCGCCGTGCCGCGGCTGGTGACGCTGATGACTCGCTACGCGATCGAGCGCGTCGTCAATCTCTCGGGCGGAGATCCACTCACCGGTCTCGACGAGCAGCTGACAGCCGCCGCCACAGCGCCGGGCAAGATCGTCGTCTTCACCACGCTCGCCTACGCTCAGGCCGCGTATCGCGACTACGGCCGGCGCATGGCGCGCCTGCTCGAGCTCGCGCACGAGCGTGGCGCCCGCGGCTTGAAGATCGCCAAGGTGCTCGGGCTCGGCTTGCGCGACTCGGCGGGACGGCTGATCCCCGTCGACGATCCCGCGCTCGATCCGGTCTTCGAGCGCGCGGGCGAGCTGGGTATGCCGGTCGCGATCCACACGGGCGATCCGGAAGCATTCTGGCGACCCGTGGATGCAGCAAACCCGCGCCGAGCGGAGCTCGAAGCTCATCCCGGCTGGGCGCTCTATGGCCGCCCGGTGCCGTCATTCGACCAGTTGCTGGGGCAGCTGGAGCGGCGGATCGCCCGCCATCCCCACACCATCTTCGTCTCCGTCCATTTCGGCAACGCCGCCGAACGGCCCGAATACGTGGCGCAGCTGCTGCGCAAGTATCCGAATCTGTACATCGATACCGCGGCGCGCATCCCTGAGCTGGGGCGCCATCCCCCCGCCGCGCTCCAGGCGTTCTTCCTCGAGTTTCAGGACCGCATTCTGTACGGCTCCGACCTCGGCGTTGGCCCGGAGCCGTCGCCGCTGTTTCTCGGCTCGCAGGGTCCACACCCGCCGACCCCGGCGGATCAAGAGCGATTTTTCAGCGCCACCCGCCGCTACTTCGAGACCTCGGACGTGGCGTTCGAGCACCCCACTCCGATTCAGGGGGACTGGAAGATCAGCGGGATCGGGCTCCCACGTCACGTCCTCGAGAAGATCTATCACGACAACGCGGCGCGCCTGCTCGGCCTGCCGACGCTGCACTGAGGCGGCCGGGGCGGCCGATCGCGCGCGCGGCGCCTCGAACGGGTTCACTCCGGGCTCGCGCTCTGGTAGGCCGCGCGCATGAGCGATGCGCCTCGAGCCGGCTCCAGAAGCCCGGTGATTCGAGTCTTCGACTGTCACCTGGCGCGCCCGGATACGGGCGGCGGGTACGAATTTCTGCTGCTCCGGCGAGCGAGCCACAAGATCTACGCCGGAAGCTGGCGCATGGTCGGCGGCAAGCTGACCCTCGACGAGACGGCGTGGCAGGCCTGTCTGCGAGAAATCGCGGAGGAAACGCAGCTCCCCGTGGAGCGCTTGTTCTCGGTGCCCTACGTGAATCGCTTCTACGAATGGCAGCACGACAGGATCAACGACATCCCGGTGTTTGTCGCGCTGATAGCGGCGGGAGCAAACCCCATCCTGGACGACGAACACTCGGACTACGAGTGGCTCCCCCTGGGAGATGCGCAGGAGCGCCTGCCCTGGCCCGGGCAGCGCGACGGGCTGCGCGCTGCGGCGGCTCTTCTGGACGACGGTGAGCTATTGCAAGGGTTCCTCGAGGTACCGCTACCCTCTCCGTCGGCGAGCGGCCGCTGAAGTGTTGCATCCCGGTCCATCGCGCTCCATGTCATCGCGCTGGCGCGTTAAATGCCTAGCCGGCCACCCGGCTCTACGCCACTTGCGATTAACAAATGCGGACGCATGCACTACAAGGCAGGCAGCTTAGGCGATACCGCACAGACTTTCTGGACTCCATCGAACTCCCTCAGGTCTGTGCCCCTCAGTTTCGCGGGGGCCACCTTGGAGTTGCGGGGAGCCCTCACCCCGGGGAACCCCCGGGTGGCAAGCAAGCGCCCTGAGGGCGCTCGGATAGACCCGCACCTTCAACGTTTTCTGCGGGACAACCCGCACCCCGAGCCTTGAACCGTAGCCCAACCGACGAACCCAACCCAGCCAGTAAACCAGGCGGTGGCAACGGCCTTAACATCGCGAGTCAAAACCCAATGAGCGCAGCACTAACCTCGATTCAAGACACTCACGACGTTCAAGCTAGCCCCGACCTGCGTCGCATCCCCATCAACAAGGTCGGTGTCAAAGGCATCCGTCACCCCGTCTTGGTCAAGGACCGCTCGAGCGCTCAGCATACCGTTGGTGACTTCAACATGTATGTGAGTTTGCCTCAAGATTTCAAAGGCACTCACATGTCTCGCTTCGTCGAGATCTTGAGCGGCAATGAGCACGCTCTCTCCGTGGAGTCGTTTCGGGGCATGTTGTTCGAGGTCGCCTCGCGCTTGGGGGCGGAGACCGGCTACATCGAGATGAAGTTTCCGTACTTCGTGGAGAAGCGCGCGCCGGTGACGGGCGTCGCCAGCTTGATGGACTACGAGGTGACGTTTCTCGGTCGTGTGAGCGACGGGGTCGACAGTCTGTCCACCCGCGTTCTGGTGCCGGCGACCAGCCTGTGCCCCTGCTCCAAGAAGATCTCGGCGTACGGCGCCCACAACCAGCGGGCGCACATCACGCTCACGGTCGAGTCTCGCGAGACCATCTGGATCGAGGAGCTGATCGACATCGCGGAGCAGCAGGCTTCGAGCCAGCTGTATGGCGTGCTCAAGCGCCCGGACGAGAAGTTCGTCACGGAGCAGGCCTACGACAACCCGAAGTTCGTCGAGGACCTCGCCCGAGACGTGGCGCAGGCCCTGAACTCGGATCCGCGCGTGATCTCCTACACGGTGGAAGTGGAGAACTTCGAGTCGATCCACAACCACTCCGCGTATGCGCTGATCGAGGGCCCGCCGAAGGTGGAAGAGGAAGCAGAAGAAGCCTCTCGTCCGGGACCGACCACGCAGGTTCCGCCCGGTCTGTGACCTTGCGGGGACACCCCGCGCCCAGCCTGATCTGCGGGGACACCTCGCACCCAGCCCCGAGCGAGCGCCGGGGGCACCACGCACCCCGGCTGCCGCAGCCTCCATTCGCACCTCTACAGGGCTGAAGCTTGTCCACGGTTCGCAACTGCTTTCCCCTGGCGTTGCTGGCGCTGTCTTGCATTGGCGGAAACGAGCTGCGGGGCAAGGCGGCCCGGGACTCGCAACTGGAGTCCGTGGCCGCGGCCGACCTCTCGCCGGCGGATTTGCCCCGCGTTTGGCGGCCCGCACGCGACCCAGCCTGGGGCGCTGCGCGAGCCGACCGCGGAACGCAAGATCTCTTCGCCCAACTGCTGGGCAAGAGCGACTCCGAGGTCGACGAGAAGGTCGGCACAGCCGTTCGCCGCTTCTTCGGGATCGGCACGGATGAGCCAAACCAGCTGATCAGAGACAGCGGCTACCGCCTCTACTACCAGCTGCCCCAGGATCCGACGCTGGCGTTCATCTGGGCCGCGGACTCGAACGACGTGCGCAGCGAAGGCATGTCCTACGGGATGATGCTGGCGGTACAGAGCGACGTGCAGCCAGAGTTCGATCGCTTGTGGAAGTTCGCTCACACGTACATGCAGTACGCGAGTGACTCACCGTTCACGGCCTGGCGTCACTACTTCCGCTGGCAGGGCGCCGTGCGGGCCGAGAGCCCGCAAACCTGGTCGGTGAAGTTTGGCGCCGACACATCGCCGGCTCCCGACGGCGAGGAGTACTTCGCCGCGGCGCTCTACCTGGCGGACCGCCGCTGGGGCAGCGAGGGCGCGGTCAACTATCGCGATGAGGCCGCCAAGATCACCCGGGCCATGTTGCACAACCGCCCGAGCCGTGATGGGCGCTTTCCAGTGATCAACCCGAGTGCGAACATGGTCGTGTTCGTTCCCTTTCACTCCTCCTACGATCACTCGGACCCGAGCTACCATCTACCCGCGTTCTACGAGTTGTTCGCGGAGTACGGTCCGGCAGAAGACGCGCTGCGCTGGCGCGAGCTAGCCCGCCACAGCCGCGACTTCCTGGTCAAGTCGGCGCATCCGAGCACGGGCCTTCATCCCGACTACGCCCTGTTCAACGGTGTGCCGACCAAGGGCTACCAGTCCTCGCAGCACGACGAGTTCTACTATGACGCCTGGCGCGTTCCGATGAATATGGCCCTCGACCAGGCCTGGTTTCAGGCGGATGCGCGCATGAAGGCCGGCGTGGAGAAGTATCACGCCTTCTTTGCCAGCCATCTCGGCGACCACAATGTGTCGAGCGCCCTGTTCAAGCTGGACGGTAGCGATCCCTCCGGCGGCGGCTCCACGGCACTCACCGCCACGCTCGCCGCGGGCTCGCTGGTCTCGGAGGCACCGAACCGCAAGACGCTGGTGGAGAACCTCTGGTACGTGAACCAGCAGTCGGGGCAATACCGCTACTATCAGCAGTGCGTGTATCTGCTCGGCCTGCTCGCGACCTCGGGTCGTTACCGCTACGACTGGGCCAACGCGCCCGGCGCTCACCAGTAGCGAGCGGCCAGGGGGTGGGAGGGTGCCTGCCCTACCCGTCCGCGAACTATTGCCCTTTCTTGAGGTACATCTCCTCGATCGACCCCTCGTACTCCGACTTGTCCAGCAACGTCATGGAGATGAAGAGCGACACGAAGAGCAACGAACCCAAGAAGATCAGGGTGTGGAACGGTCGATCCCAGCGCAGGTGCATGAAGTAGGTCACCACCAGGCCGGCCTTGATGGTCGCGATCGCCATCGCGATGATCAGGTTGGTCTGAGCACCGAAGTCGATCAATGTCACGGCGACCGTCACGATCGTGAGGATCATCAGCGCACCCCAAACGCCAAGCAGCAGCTTCTTCGGCGTGACGTGCGCGATCTCATCGTGGTGGCCGTCACGCTGCTCGTTGCCGGATTCCGGCGAGCCATTCGCCGAGTGCTGATGAGTGCTCATGTCTCAGGTCTTCCTTCGGTCTGCGCAGTGGACGGCGTCGAGGTGCGGGGGCTCAAAGTCTCAGTGAATCAGGTAAAGCAACGGGAACAGGTAGATCCAGATCAGGTCGACGAGATGCCAGTAGAGCGCTGCATAGTCGACGGCACCGAAGTGTGACGGCCCAAACTCTCCGCGCAGCGCACGGCGCAGGATCCAGAGCCAGGTGATGATGCCCGCCACGACGTGGATGCCGTGCAGACCCGTCATGCAAAAGTAGATGCTGAAAAACACACCCACGTTGCGCGGCCGCACGGGCGCGCCCGGAGGAGCGACCTTGGCCTCTTTGCCCTCTGCGCCCGCGGCAGTGGGGACCGCGCTCGCGGCAGTGGGGACCGCGCCCGTGGCCGCGACCTCACCTGCGGACCCCGCCTGCGGCTCGACAGCGTGTGCCTCGGCAGCCGATCCGTGGCCGGCGTGCCCATGTGCGCGCTGATACGAGGGCAGCTCCCAGACCTCATGCTCCGGGTTGAAGTAGCGCCCCGGCAGCGTCTGCTCGTGGAACTTGTGCGCGTACTCGACGTACTTCACGCACAAGAAGCAGAACGCCAGGCACACGGTGGCAATGATGTTGAAGACCAGCTTCTTCTGCTCGCCGAGCTGCGCGTTTCGCACCGCCCAGGCAGCCGTCAAGCTGCTCAAGATCAGCACGCCCGTGTTGACCGCACCCCAGAACGTATCCAGGTAGTAGTGCGCGTAGACGAACACTTGCGGGTGCAGCGAGCGATAGATGGCGTAGGCGCAAAATAGCCCGCCGAAGAACAGGATCTCCGTGATCAGGAAGATCCAGATGCCCAGCTTGCCGGCTTCGAACTGGTGCTTGGGCGTGTCGAAATGATGCGCCAGGAACGGGTTGTGCGCGTGCTCTGCGTCCTGGGCGTGCCCGTGCCCCCCCGACGGGTCGTGTTGCGGCAATTGGTCAGCGACTAGTTGGGCCATGAATTCCTCGCTCAGGAGCCGATCGACGCCTTGCGAACGTAGCCTCGCTCGCGCTTGTCATAGACCCAGTCGGCGTACTCGTACGGGCCCTCCGCGACCTCCGGAGTGTCGTGGAAATTGTAGTACGGCGGCGGGGAGACCGTCCGCCACTCCAGCGTGTTGGAGCCCCACGGATTCGCCGGCGCGTCGATCGGCTTGCGCAGCGAGCGCAGCAGGTAGACGGCCACCATCAGGAAGGCGATCCCCATCATGTACGCGCCCATCGTGGACAGCTGGTGCAGCGACTGAAACTCCGGGAGGTAGTTGTAGTAGCGCCGCGGCATGCCGCGAGTACCCAGGATGAACTGCGGGAAGAACGTGGTGTTGAGCCCGACGAACAGCAGGCAGCAAGCAATGCGGCCCCATTTCTCGTCGTACATTCGACCGAACATCTTCGGCCACCAGTAGTGCAGCCCGCCGAAGAAGGCGGTGACCGCGCCGCCCATCATCACGTAGTGGAAGTGCGCCACCACGAAGTAGGTGTCGTGCAGGTGCACGTCCAGGCTCATCACGCCCAGCATGATGCCCGTCAGGCCGCCGATCGAGAACACCCACAGGAAGAACAGGGCGTACAGCATCGGCGTATCCAGGTGGATGCGCCCCTTGTACATGGTGGCGATCCAGTTGAAGACCTTGATGGCTGTCGGGATGGCGATCAGGAAGGTGATGCCACTGAAGATCGTGCCCGCGAGCACCGACTGCCCGCTCACGAACATGTGGTGGCCCCAGACCAGGAAACCCAGGATCGCAATGGCCACGCTAGAGAGCGCGATGAACTTGTAGCCGAAGATGCGCTTGCGCGAGAAGACCGCGATAATCTCGCTGACCACGCCGAACGCCGGCACGATCATGATGTACACGGCCGGGTGCGAGTAGAACCAGAAGAAGTGCTGGAACAGCACCGGATCCCCACCGAGCGCGGGATCGAAGATGCCAATACCCACGAAGCGCTCCACGATCAGCATCAGCAGCGTGATCGCCAGCACCGGCGTGGCCAGCACCTGAATCACCGCCGTCGAGTAGAGCGCCCACAGGAACAAGGGCATGCGGAACCAGGTCATCCCCGGAGGCCGCATCTTGTGCATCGTGGTGATGAAGTTCAGACCGGTGAAGATCGAGCTGAAGCCCAGAATGAAGGCGCCGAAAAGGGCCGGGATGACGCTGGTGGTCGTAGTCGTGCTGTACGGCGTGTAGAAGGTCCAGCCGGTGTCCGCGGCGTTGGTGACCAGGCTCACCACCAGGAACAACGCCCCCGTCACCCACAGGTACCAGCTCGCCAGATTCAAGCGCGGGAACGCGACGTCCTTGGCGCCCAGCTGGAGCGGCAGCACGAAGTTGCCGAGCGCCGCGGGAATTCCCGGAATGATCACCAGGAACACCATCACCGCGCCGTGCAGCGTGAACAGCTGGATGTAGGTGTCGTGCTCGACG
>Ga0207678_10004205_pt1 | contig 12920 bp, 10 predicted proteins | sample KBSC63metaG_FD_184319 | JGI IMG/M metagenome (GOLD analysis project Ga0207678, IMG submission 184319) | Corn rhizosphere microbial communities from Kellogg Biological Station, Michigan, USA - KBS C6-3 metaG (SPAdes) (version 2) | ecosystem: Host-associated > Plants > Roots > Rhizosphere > Soil ... | reverse complement strand
CGTGGCATAGGCTCCCCGCTTCACCGCCTCAAGGGTATATGCGCTGGTAATCGGGGAGGTCGACACCCACATCCACTGAGCAACGCCGGGCGATGCAGGCGGTCGGCCGCGAGATGTGCAGACCACGACTGGACGAGGGCCGTCATCGGGATCACGTCGGTCAATGGTGAACCGGGCGTCGGCGAGCGCTCGCGCGAGGGCCCGCGGAGGCGGCTGTCCCTCCCACCTGATGGCTATGCTCATACATTATTTTAATCATGTCATCACATTAACTTAATAATGAATTGTGGTCGCCGCACGCGAATGTCGGCCAATTCCGCGTGCCTGAGGGCGGCGCACTCGATGCACCTATCCACGGATGGCCGATCAGCACGTATCGGTCGGCGTGGAGGAGACGCATATGACCCTGACGTACTCGCTTGTTCTCGAAGTTGCAGCGGCGATCGTGACCTTCGTGGCCCTGATGGTCGTGCTGTCCAGCATTCGCGTGATCAAGGAGGACGAATCGGGACTCGTGATCAAACGATTCGGCCAACCGCTGGCATCAGGCCGGATCATCGCGCTCAACGGCGAAGCCGGTTATCAGGCGACGCTGCTGTCGCCCGGGTGGCACTTTGGCCTCTGGCGCTGGCAGTACAAAGTGGAGCGAATTCCGATGGTGGTGGTCGAACCGGGAGAGATTGCTGTCGTCGTGGCCGCCGACGGCGAGGCGATTCCACCCGAACGCGTGCTCGCGCGGTCGGTGCCGTGCGATCACTTCCAGGACGCGGAGGGCTTCCTGCGCAACCACGGCGAGCGCGGCCGCCAGATCGCTGTGCTCACGGCCGGCACCTACAGGATTAACCCGGCGCTGTTCGAGGTGGTGACGTCCGAGACGGCGAAGCAGCACGACATGGTGCCGTCGCAGCTTCACGTCTATCTGGTCCCGCCCGACCGCGTCGGCATCGTCACCATGCTGGACGGGCGGCCGATTCCCGCGGGGGATCTCGCGGGCCCGATCGTCGCCGGACACGAGAGCTTTCAGCGCGGCCAGGCGTTCGTGGATGCGAACGGCTGTCGCGGTTTGCAGGAGGAGGTGCTGCTCTCGGGTTCCTGGAACTTGAACCCGTGGCTCGTACAAATCGAGCAGGTGCCGCTGACGGAAATCCCGATCGGCTACGTCGGCGTCGTCGTGAGCTACGTCGGGCGTGAACATCTGGACGTGTCGGGAGACACGTTCACGCACGGTGACCTGGTGGAGCGCGGCCGCAAGGGCGTGTGGGTCGAGCCGCTGCTTCCTGGCAAACATCCGATCAACGTGCGCGTGATGAAGGTTGAGCTGGTACCGACGACGAACATCGTGCTGAACTGGGCGCAGCGGACGGAAGCGCATCATTACGACGAGCGGTTGTCGTCGATCCTGGTGCGCTCGAAGGACGGGTTCTCGTTCAGCCTCGACGTGTCGCAGATCATCCACATCGGCATGAAGAACGCGCCGCGGGTGATCTCGCGGGTAGGGTCGATGCAGAACCTGGTTGATCACGTGCTGCAGCCGACGGTCGGCAACTATTTCAGGAACTCGGCGCAGGAGGTCACGGTACTGGACTTTCTGTGGGCGAGATCCCAACGTCAGCGGGAGGCGTTTCAGAACATCCGTAGGGCGATCGAGACCTATGACGTCGAGTGCATCGACACGCTGATCGGCGACATCGCGCCGCCGGCGGACCTGATGAAGACGCAGACCGACCGCAAGATCGCGGCGGAATTGCAGCGCACCTACGATGCGCAGCGCGAGGCGGAGGTCCAGCGCCAGACACTGGAGCGCGAGACGGCCGTCGCGAACCTGCAGAGCGAGGTCGTTCGCTCCGAGCAGATGGTGCGCATCTCGCAGCAGAATGCGCTGGCGGCCGCAGAAACGGCGCGCGGCGACGCCAACGCGACGCGACTGCGCGCGGAAGGCGCTGCGGCTGCCGTTCGGATGGCCGGTGAAGGCGAAGCCGCTTCAATCCGCGCGGTCGGCGCCGCGAAAGCCGAGGCGTATCGTCTGGGTATCGAAGCTGTCGGCGCGACGGGATACACCGCCATGCAGATGGCCGCGATCCTCGGCGAGAACAAGGTTCGCCTGGTCCCCGATATCGCCGTCAGCGGCGATGGCGGCGGGCTGGTGAACGCCATGCTGGCACGCATGATGGCCGCCGGCGGTTCACTCGAGCCGCCTAAGTAGTTGCGATTCTCCTCCCTCGCGGCTTGACCGCCGCGGGGGAGGAGTCCCTCTTGACAGTCGTGGGATCCCCGCCAACTAATAGGAGGCGCTGAGAATTGGTGAATTGGTGAACTAGTGAATTGGTGAATTGGCGATTTGGTGAATCGGTGAATTAACGACGTTGCTGGATTCGGCAACCGTAGTAATTCACCAAGTCGCCAATTCATCAATTCACCGAATTCGACCGACTCTTAACCACGAGGCTCTTTCATGACGCTAGCCGTGACGCGCTGGACCCGGATCGCTCCCCTGCTGATTGCCGTTCTCCTCATCGGCGGCACGCACACCCTCAAAGGCGCCAACAAGCGCATCGTGCTCATCGCCGGCCGGCCGAGCCATGCGCCGGGCGAACACGAGTTCCGCGCCGGATCGATGCTGCTGCAGAAAGCCCTGAGCGGCGTCAGCGGTGTCACCGTGGATGTCATCCCGATGGGCTGGCCCACCAAGACAGTCGACGGACAGACCGTGGATGACAACGCTGCGCTCGACAACGCCGATGCGATCCTCATCTACGCCGACGGCGGCGCTGGCCATCCAGCAATCCAACGCGATCGCGCGAAGGTCATCGACGCGCTGGCGGCGAAGGGCGTCGGCCTAGGGTTCGCGCACTATGCGGTCGAAGTACCGGCCGGACCGAACGGCGAGGCCATGCAGCGGTGGAACGCGGGCTTCTACGAGACGAATTTCTCGGTGAACCCGATGTGGAGTCCGGCGTTCGAGACGTTCCCGAACCATCCAGTGACCAGGGGTGTGAAATCCTTCAGCAACCACGATGAGTGGTACTTCAACATGCGCTGGACGGCGGACGCCGCAGCGATGAAGCGGCTGACGCCAATCCTCACCGCGAAGCCGAGCGACGAGGTTCGAAAGGGCCCGTACGTGTCACCCAAGGGTCCCTACCCTCACATCATCGCCGACAGCGGGAAGGTCGAGACGATGATGTGGGTGTACGAGCGTCCGGACGGCGGCAGGAGCTTCGGGTTCACCGGCGGTCACACGCACACCCACTGGGGTGATGTGAATCAGCGCAAGATCGTGCTGAATGCGCTGCTGTGGATCGCGAAGATCGACGTTCCCCGCAACGGCGTCGAGGACAAGATCACGCCGGAGGATCTAACCGTCAATCTCGACGAAAAGAGACGCAAGTAATTCTGACCGCGATTCGCGGCTCGCGGTTCGCGCCTCGCAACTGGAAACTGGGAACCGGCAACTGGGACTATTGAGAGTAGGCTTTGACCGTCTCGATCGAGCCGTCGGCGCGATACTTCAACTCCGTCACTTTGACGTTGCGCAGGTGCGTCTGTCCTCCTGACAACTGCGCGTCGTGATAGAAGAGGTACCACTTTCCTTTGAACTCAACGATCGAGTGATGGTTCGTCCACCCGAGAACCGGCTCCAGCACTTTGCCGCGAACGGTGAACGGCCCGTAGGGAGACTTGCCGGTGGCGTACATGATGAAGTGCGTGTCGCCGGTTGAGTACGAGAAGTAGTAGGTGCCGTTGTATTTGTGCATCCACGACGCTTCGAAGAAGCGCCGGCCATTGTCTCCATAAGTCAGCGGCTTTCCTGCCTCATCCAACAGCGCGACATCCTTTGGCGCCTCTGCCAGGCTGACCATGTCGTCGCCGAGGCGTGCGACTTTGGCGCTGAGCGCCGGTTGATCTTTCGCTGGATACACATCCTTCGCGACGTAACTACCCGTCGCCCATCGCTGCAGCTGGCCGCCCCAGATGCCACCGAAGTACATGTAGAACTTGCCGTCCGTATCCTTGAAGACGGCCGGGTCGATGCTGTAGGTGCCCTTCATCGGTTGCGGCTGCGCCTTGAAGGGACCGGCGGGTTTGTCGGACACGCCGACGCCGATTCGAAAGACGTCCTCTTTGTCTTTGACCGGGAAGTACAAGTAGTACTTGCCGCCTTTCTCAGCCGCGTCTGGCGCCCACATCTGCCGGCCAGCCCACGGGACGTCCTTGATGTCGAGCGCCACGCCATGGTCGGTGACGGGACCGCCGACCGCGTCCATCGACAGGACGTGATAGTCGCGCATCGCGAAGTGGCTGCCGAGATCGTCAGCCGGCACGCCAGCATCGATGTCATGCGACGGATAGATGTAGATCTTCCCGTCGAAGACGTGCGCAGAGGGATCGGCCGTGTAGATCTGCGTGATCAGCGGCTGGGTCAGAAACTTCGACGGATCGGGTTTCTGCGGCGGCGCGCCCTGACCACTCGCCAACGCCACAGACATAGCGGCCACGGCGACCACACTTGCGACTTCAAATCGACAGATCATTCGATACTCCACAGAACCTGCAGCAACCCAGTAGAACCTGATTACTTTATCGCCATCCTCAGCCGCTCGGTATGAAGCTCGTGCAACAGCCGCATGATGTTATATGCCGTCAGCTCGACCAGCACGTTCGTCACCTTCGCATGCTGCTGATCGTTCAATTCGGCTTCGACACTCTTCATCGCCGCGACGAGACGCTGCTCCTGCCCGGCGAGTTCCTGCTTCGTCACGACGCCGTCGGCCAGCGCGCTCGTAAATGATTCCAGCTTGCTGACGCGCTCCTGGATCGCCGGATGCTCAGCCTTTTCATCGAACCAGCTCGTTCTTGCCACGAGGTCCTCTTTTCTCACGTTGCGCTGGGGCCCCACCCCCAGCGCCTGCCAGCGCTCGCTCGTCGCTCGCGCCGATTGATCGCAACGACTGTCCGCTTGGACTGCGAACCTGTCGAGATGATTTCTACAGATCCTTCACTAGCTGCTTCAACGCCGTGAGCCGTTCCTGGAGCGACGCACGGCCGCTCACCACATCGATCTTCTTGACGACTGGCGGCGGCAGGAACTGCCGGTCGGTGCACTCGAGAATTGCTGCCGTTTCCTGGAGTTCGCGCTCGAGGCCCTGCGTGGACGGCATGAACTCGGTGACGACCCTGGCCAGCGCGTCGCCGGTCACGTGATCGGCCCCAGCCAGTATCGACGCGCGCCAAGCGCGGCCAACCATTCCTTCGATGTCTGCCCCGGAGAGGTGGCCGAGCTGCGGAATCGACGGCACATCCTCCACGGCGAGTTTCGATCCGAGCTTCTTCGCGAGAATCACGAACATCTGGCGGATCTCGGACTCTTCGGTCGGATAGAACAGCGGAATGTGAACTTCGGCGCGCCCCTGGCGCTTGATGTCAATCGGCAGCAGATCCGGTCGCGCGGTCAGCAGCATCCAAATGATGCGGCCGCGATAGCGTGTGTCGCCCATCTGCGCGGCGATCATGGCGAAGACACGGCTCGAAGTTCCCGAGTCCCCTTCAGCTTCACGGCTGCCGAGCGCCGCATCCGCCTCGTCGACCACGACCACGACCGGCCCCATCGCACGCAGCACCGACAGCACCCGCTCCAGGTTCCCTTCGGTTTCGCCGACGTATTTCGACCGGAAGTTTTTCAGGATGACGCACGGAACGCCGATTTCGCCGCTGACGCACTGCGCGAGAAAAGACTTGCCGGTGCCGACCGGGCCGCACAACAGGTAACCCATCGGCAGGCTGTCGAGCGCGCCTCGTTTGAGCAGCGCCGCGTCCTCCCGCAGCCGTGCCTTTGCTGCCTCGTGACCGACGACGGTGTCCAGCGTCCATTTCGGTTCGATGAACTCGAGCAGCCCGTGACATTGACGCTCGAGGAGCCGCTTCTTCAGCGAGCGAAAGACCGACGCGTCGAGCCGTTTGCCGCTTTCTCGTGCCGATTGAACCAGGACGTTGAGGTCGGTGTTCGAGATGCCGGCGGTCAGCTTCGCCAGTTCACTGGCGCCAAAGTCCGAGAACTCGGTAATCGTCCGATCGCCTGTTGCCGCCTTGATGAACGCTTCCCGTTCCGCTTCATCCGGCAGGGGAACGTCGAGGGCCGCGACGTGCGGGTTCCCGGTCAAGCGATCGCTGAGATCGGCAAGCTTCTCATCGACCATCACAAACGCCATGTTCAAGCGCTTCACGTGCGGGCTCATCGCCCAGTTCAGCATCGTCACCAGCTGCGACGACGTTTGCATGTTCAGCCGACCGGGCTCGGCGGCGGGAAACAGAAAGGACGCCTGATCGATGATCAGCGCGAGACTCTGCCGATCGTCCTCGGGCGCCATGATATTCATGCGCACGAAGCGATCGATGAGCGCGAAGGTCGCTGCGGGATCCTTGGGCAGCGCGCTGAGGTCGCCGAGCTTCTTGTTCGCGAGCGCGACCATCTCCTTGAGACGACGCTCGTCGCGCCCGGCGAACGCACGCAGCCCTCGACCGAGGTCGTAGTGCAGGACGAGCGACCAGCGGCCAAAAAGCTGCTCGGCGAGAAACTCCGCCAGCACTCCGTAGCGCGACGAGTCGTCGGCGGCGATGCGGAACAGGTCGTAGGTGTTCCCGCACAGGACGAACGCGGCTGTGGTGCCGGAAAAGTAAAGGTCCGCAAGCTGCGAGGCCCACGGCGGGAACCACGCCGGCAGATCGGCGGGACGGCGGGGCTGGACGTCAGGCATCATTGCGGAGGACTCCGCGGATATCAGTTTCGAGAATCGCCGGCGGCTCCTCGAGCTGCTCGCCGAGCCCGGTCAGGTGCTGCAGCTCGTTTACCGCTTTCTCCGTCTGGCGCATGCTCTCCGCCGCGGAATCAACCTGGCTGCTCAGGAAGTCAGGATCCTGGCGATTGACCGCCATCTCCGCGAGCGCCTGAATTTTTCCTTCGATGCGATCGAGCTCGACGGCCACGAACTCGGCATTCTTCTTCGCCTTGCCGAAGTTGTCGAGGCGAAGCTCTCCCATCGCGATGCTGTCCTGCAGCGATCGGACGACGCGTTCGTCGCCCGACGCCTGGGCGGCGGCGAGACTCTTTCGCGACTCTTCGAGACGCCCCGAGATCTCCTGCCCATCCATCGTCTTCAAAAACCGGTCGAGCGCCGTTTTCGACAGGAGCAGGCGCAGGAACAGCCAGAGAAGGCGATCGAGCCCGGGTGTTCGAATCTCTTCCGCTGCGCCCGCCTGATTCCCTGCGGCGCCTCGCACGCCAGCGGCGATGCCACGCATTTCAAGGCAGCGCGCGTGGAGCCGCTCGAAACGCGTACGCGCCTCGGCAGGCAGTCCGCTCAACATCGTCACCAGAGAGACCGCAGGCACGGCGGAGGCCTCACGCGGTTCGCCGACGCGCTGCGCGTGCATCTTGGCGTCGATGGCTGCGCGAAATCGCGGCACCGAAATCAGTCCCGTGAGATACGCGAGCTCTCCGGCGCCGACGAGCGGCAGCAAAACGGGGGCAAGCGGCGTCAGCGCAGCGGCTGCCGTTCCACCGAGAAAAAACAGGAGATTCCACCGGAAGAGAAAAGCTTCCTTGAGATACTCCTTGGTGCCTGCGCTCTGTGGCGGCCCGTCCGACGGTGGCGGGTCGGGAGGCTTAATCATCGCCGGCCCGGGTCGAGGCGGACAGGTTGTCGATGATGTCGCGGATCTCGAAGACGTACTGCATGAACTCCGGCTGGCGCTGCATCTCCTTCGGCGGCCGGTCGGGACCAGGAACCTGCATCTGGCGCAGAATCGTCCCCGGCGCCGACGAAAAGACGTAGACGCGATCGCCCAGGTACACCGCCTCCTCGATCGAGTGGGTGACGAAAAAGACCGTCGCCTCCGCCTCGCGCCAGAGATCAACGAGCAGGGCCTGCATGTGCAGCCGCGTCGTTGGATCGAGCGCGCCAAACGGTTCATCCATCAGAATGATTCGCGGCGACAGGATCAGCGTCCTGGCAATTGCGACCCGTTGCCGCATGCCGCCCGAGAGCTCGCTCGGATACTTGGTCGCGTCGCGCTTGACGTCCAGCCCCACCTTCGCGATCCACTCGCGCGCGCGTTCGCGGCGTTCCTTCGCGGGAACCCCGCGACACTCGAGCCCGAACGCAACGTTGTCCTCGACGGTGCGGTTATCGAATGACGTGTAGTCCTGGAAGACCATGCTGCGATCGGAGCCGGGACGTTCCACGTGACTACCGGCGACGAGCACCGTGCCCTCGGTCGCAGGATGATGGGGTCTCAGGCCGGCGATGAGACGAAGCACCGTCGACTTGCCGCAGCCGGACGGTCCAAGAATCGCGATGAACTCCCCTTTTCGCGGGAGATCCGGTACAGCGAATGTCACGTCGCGAATGACGGTGAGGCCGCCGAATCGCTTCGTGACGTTTTTGAACTCGACGACGTTGCCGGGTGCGGCCGGCGGGGCCTGGGGATCGGTCACCGTCAGTCCTCAACCGAACGATAAGGAAACAGCCCGCGCTGGAACCAGAAGAGCACGCGATCGATGCCGTACGCGAGCAGCCCGATGATCATCAGGATCAGGATGATGTGTTCCGACATGCCACGCCGCTGACTGGCCATCAGCAGGTACCCGAGCCCGTGCTCGGCGTTGATCAGCTCGGCCAGCATGATATAGCCGAACGCCAGCCCGAACAGATGCCGGAGACTGTTGTAAATGTCGGGCAGCGCGAGCGTGACGAGCACCTTCAGCACGACCTGATGCGGCTTCGCGCCCAGCGTCTGCGCGGTCTCGACGTATCGATCCGGCACGCCGACGACCGCGGCCACCGCATCCGAGTACACGAACGGCACGCAGGCGATGAAGATGAACATCACCTTCTGCGTTTCGTCGATGCCGAACCAGAGAATCGTCAGCGGAATGAGCGCGGCCACCGGCAGATTGCGCCCGAAGAGCGCGAGCGGCGCACCTGCCGCTTCGATGACTCGCCAGGCGCCGGCGGCAATGCCGAGTGGCACGCCAACGAGAACCGCCAGGCCAAACCCGATCAGCACGCGCTTCAGCGTCGCGGCAATGCTTTGCAGGAGCGCCCGCTCCTTGAACAGGCTCGGGAAACTGCGGATCACTTCGCCGGGACTCGGCAGAATCACCGGCGAGATCCAGCGATCCTCGGATCCCAGTCCGGACGTCGCGAGCCACCAGAACAACACGATGACGCCGACGGCCAGCGCGCCGACCAGCCGCCGCGTCATCCGCGGCGGCGAGATGCGGAGCGCCAGCAGGTCGCGTTTGGCCTCGCTCGGCATTTACTTCGCGCCCGGCGCGGCCTCCGCCGGGTACACCTTCACCTCGACACGCCGGTTCTTGGCATTGTTCTCAGGATCGGACGGATCCGCCGGACGATCCCAGCCGAGACCGGCGGTCGAGAACTGGTTCGGCTGAAGCGACGGGAACTTGCGCACGATCGCCTCTTTCACGGAGTTCGCGCGATTCAGCGAGAGCTCCTGGACCAGGCTCTTCGGCACCGATGCCTTCATCGACGCGTCGGTGTGTCCTTCGATGACGATCCGTGCCGCGCCGTACTGCCCGGCGAGCTTGCCAATTTCCTCGACCACGAACCCGACGTTCGGGTCATAGAGCTCTTCGCTGTCCTTGCCGCCAGAGTCTCGGGTGACCTTCTTATTGAGATCCCAGGAGTTCGGGAAGAAATGGATGACGACCGTCTTGGTCAGGATCTCGTCCTTCTCTCCCTGCACGGTTCCCGCTGACGCCGGCGCGAAGTGGACGTCGTACTCGTTCTTCTGCGACGCGTACTTCTGTTCGCTTCCGAGTTTCTGGATGACGGAAAAATCCATCACCTGATCGAACGGCGTCTGCTCGGTCACCGCGTTGATCCGCTTGTAGAGGAAGTACGCCGTGGCCCACGTGCGCTCGAAACTGGTCGGGTTGTTCTGGTTCATGAAGAAGTCGCGGTTCTCGGCATAGTTCGTCGAATGCGCGTCGCCGAGCATCCCGAGCGCGTCCCCTTCAGGAATCGAGTACCCGGCGGCCATCAGCTTCGCGACCTTCTGCTTCGACTCCTGCGACTTCAGATCCGTCATGGCGTCGAAGATGCCGCGCGTGATCCCTTCCATGATGTCGGGATTGTCTTTCGCGAAATCGGCGCGCGCGAACCACACGTCCGCGATCAGCTTGTTCGCCGTCGCCGTCGTCACGAGCATGTGGTTGCCTTTGACCTTTTCGAGGTTGTAGATATCCGGCGCCCAGCTGACGGCTCCGGCCAGCTTCTTGTCGGCGTTGAACGCCGCCGCCGCCTGAAAGGCGTCCTGCGTGAACTTGAAGTCCACCTCCGCCGGCTGCACGCCGGCGTTGATGAGCGCGTTCAGGATGAAGAAGTGCGACGGAGAGTTCTGCGCGAGCACGACGGTCTTGCCGCGAAGGTCAGCCATGGTCTTGACCGAGTCGCGGACGACGATGCCGTCGCCGCCGTTCGACCAGTCGACCTGCTGATAGACGCGCGGCATGACGCGCGAGTCCTTGCGCAGGCCCTCGAGGAAGAGCGGCACCATGTCGAGGGTCGCCCACCCGATGTGAAGCTTGCCCGACGCATACGCGTCGCGCATCGCAATCGGATCGTCGATCAGGACGAGTTCGACCTTGAAGTCCTTGCCGCCAGGTGTCTTCCACACCTTGCCCGGCTTGAAGCCGTTGTTCGCGAGGATGATCGGGCTCCAGCCGGCCCACACGTTGATGCCGAAACGCACCGTGCGGTCAGCCATCGGCTGGTAGTTGGAGATCCCCTTGACTTCGGGCAGGCGCGTGGCGGCGACGTAGTTGTATTCCTTGACCGTCGTGATGCCAGCGCTGTCGGGCGCCTCCGCGCCGCTCTGCATCTTCTTCAGCTCGTCGGCCGAGAATTGACCCGTCTGCGACTTCGGCCCGATCGCGCCGTATCGCCACAGCGCGAGGCCGACAAGGCCGAGCACCATGAGCAGGACGGCGACATAGAAAGCAGGTCGGGGCTGTCCATTGGCCATGAATCAATGCTCCTGTCAGCAGCCGTGAAGGGCTGCACTGGCTTTTCCCATCCGAGGGGCTTCGCCCCTCGGACTCCCCTTGTATCTTTACTTCCATTCGATCACGGACGCGGTAGCTCGTGACTCCCCTGGGGTCCACCCCGTCGTGTAGCCTGAGCGCCGCGTCCGCGCATCGACGGTCAGAGCTCGTACAGTAGATCGATCGTGAGCTCGCATTCGCAAGGCTGAGCCCGTACCGTCGAGTGATCGAGCGGAAGGAGTGCGATGGCAGACCTTTGTAGCGTAGGCATCGACGTCTCCAAGGCGATCTTGGACGTCGCCTGGTCGACCAATCCCACGGCCCGGTGGCAGACGACGAATGACGACACCGGCTGGACCGCGCTCGTCGCGCACGTGCGCACCGGGCAGCCGACCCTCATCGTCCTCGAAGCGACCGGCGGTTATGAAATCGGCGCGGCCAGTGCCCTGTCGACGGCCGGTCTGCCCGTCGCGATTGTCAATCCCCGACAGGTTCGGGATTTTGCGAAGGCGCTCGGCCTGTTGGAAAAGACCGATGCGATCGACGCGGCCGTCCTCGCCAGCTTCGGGGCCCGGATCCAGCCGCCTCCCCGGCCGCTGCCCGATGACCTCCAAGCCGATTTGCAAGCCCTGGTCACGCGACGCCGCCAGCTCGTCGACATGCTGACCGCTGAGCGGAACCGGGTGGCATTGGCGCGCGGCGCCGTTCGCAAGAACGTCGTGGCCCACATCGCCTGGCTCGAGAAGCAGCTGGGGAAAACCGATCGCGATCTGCGCACCCAGATCGAGGCGAGCCCCATGTGGCGTGCCCGCGATCAGCTCCTCCAATCGGTGCCCGGCATTGGCCCCGCCACCTCCGCTCGCTTGCTGGCGTCGTTGCCGGAGCTGGGCACGCTCAGTCATCGGCAAATCAGCAAACTCGTCGGACTCGCCCCCTTGCCCGATGACAGTGGCCGTCGCCATGGCTATCGCCGCATCCAAGGCGGCCGCGCCGATGTCCGGTGCGACTTGTATATGGCGACCGTGACCGCCATTACACACAACCCCACGATCCGCGCCGCCTATCGCCGCTGGCGCGCGGCCGGCAAACTCCCGAAGGTCGCCCTCGTCGCGGCGATGCATAAATTGCTGATTCATCTCAACGCCATGCTCCGACATCAAACTCCTTGGCAGCCGCCCGCGACGCCTTGACATCTGACACAGTAGCTACACGCGCTCTCGCGCGCCGCTGCGTCGGCGCGCTCCGGTCGCGTGGCTCACTCGCTGGCGCTCGCTCGCACCGTGGAACGAGCAAGTCCAACGCCTGTCACTGGTTAGTCGTGGAGAACGATACTCAGCAGCGAGCTGTTTACCTTGAGCCCGCCGTTGTATTCGATCAACCCGAGCTTGCGGAACTTGTTCATGAAGAAGTTCACGCGAGAGCGCGTGGTGCCCACCATTTCGGCGAGCGTCTCCTGTGACAGCTTGGGGAGGACACGCGGGGTCGTGTCCTCTTTCCCGTAGCGGGCCAGGAGCAGCAACGTGCGCGCGAGCCTTTTCTCGCTGGAGTTGAAGAGCTGATCGACCAGATCCTCCTCGATGCGAATGTTGCGCGTCAGCATGTGGGCGATGAACCGGTCGGAGAATTCCGAATGCTGGTGCAGCATCTTGACCATGTCCCGCTTCTGAATTCTCAGCAGCGCCGCCCGGCCGACGGCCTTCGCCGTTCCCATGCGCAACGGCTGGCCAGCCAGGCAGCCCTCACCGAGGAAATCGCCGGGCCCGAGCATGGCCACGACTGCCTCCTTGCCCGCCGAGGACAGCACTGACAGCGTGACCCCGCCTTCGTGGACGTAGAACACGCTGTTCGCCTGTGC
>Ga0207678_10004203_pt1 | contig 12924 bp, 8 predicted proteins | sample KBSC63metaG_FD_184319 | JGI IMG/M metagenome (GOLD analysis project Ga0207678, IMG submission 184319) | Corn rhizosphere microbial communities from Kellogg Biological Station, Michigan, USA - KBS C6-3 metaG (SPAdes) (version 2) | ecosystem: Host-associated > Plants > Roots > Rhizosphere > Soil ... | reverse complement strand
GTCTGGATCGACCCCTGGCTCACGTACCTGCGCGGACGGGGCGGCGAGTACCACCTGAACGCGCGTGTGCGCTCGATCGAGATGAATGGTGGCGTCGTGCGGGGCGTGATGGTGGAGCAGGAACGGTCGGTGCGCGAGGTCACGGCGGACTACTATGTTTCCGCCCTGCCGGTCGAGGTTATGGCCACGCTGGTCACGGACCAGGTGGTGCGCGCCGATCCGAGCTTGGCCAACCTCTTCCCGCTCAGCCGGAACACGGCCTGGATGAACGGCATCCAGTTCTACCTGGACGAAGACGTGCCCATCGGACGCGGCCACGAGATCTACCTTGATGCCCCATGGGCGCTTACGTCCGTGTCCCAGGCGCAGTTCTGGTCCGATGTCGACTTGAGCCGCTTCGGCGACGGAAACATCCGTGGGGTGATCTCGGTCGACATCTCCGACTGGGAGACGCCTGGCTTGAACGGCAAGCCCGCCCGGGAGTGCACCCGTCGCGAGATCAGGGACGAAGTCTGGGACCAGATGAAGCGCAGCCTGAATGTGCAGGGCGCCAACGTGCTCGAGGACGAGGACCTGGTCCACTGGTACCTAGATCTCGATATCGATCCGCTGTTCAAGGCCGACGCCGAGCCGCTGTTCGTCAACTTCGTCGACACGTGGCGGCTCAGGCCGGGGGCGGTGACAGCCATCCCGAATCTATTCCTGGCCTCCGACTACGTCCAGACCTTCACCGATCTGGCCACCATGGAAGCTGCCAACGAGGCCGCCCGGCGCGCGGTCAACGGAATCCTCGAGCACTCGGGGTCGGACGCGCCGCCGTGCCGGCTCTGGGACCTGCATGAGCCGGAGCTGCTGGAGCCCTGGCGCGCGAACGATCGAGTGCGCTACCGGCAGGGCCTGCCCTGGGACGACACCGGGGTCAGGCTCGGGCTGTCGGCGCTGGCGGCGCTCTACCGCGGGGCCAGCGCGCTCGAGGCATCGATCGTCAACGTGGTCAGGGGGGCGATGAACGTTGAGGACCTGCTGTCGTACATCAGGACGGGCGAGAGCCGGTCCGAACTGGTCCAGCGCCTGACATCGGGGCCGGGAGCGCCGTCTGGTGAGCTGCTGCGCGCCTTCGCCGCGCTGGCCGGCACAGCCGCCAGCCCGGCGGAGTCGGCGGCGACCTCGGCGCTGGAGGCGCTCGCGTCCGCGGAGCGCGATTCACCGAATGCGGGACCACCCGGCGTGACCACCGGCAACGTCCGCTTCGTCGAGCCGTAGCATGACCAGCCGGACCGAGACGGCGGCGGGCATCGAGCGGCAGCTCGCCCGATACCGCGACCTCACCTACCGGGCCCTGCTCGCGCAGCTTCCGACCCGTGAGCCGCGACGCTACCTGTACGACCTGATCTCGGGCCAGCTGTCGCATGTGGGCAAGGGCTTGCGTCCGGCGTTGTGCATCGCCACCTGCCGCGCCTTTGGCGGATCGATCGAGCAGGCGCTGCCGTCGGCGGTGACCATCGAACTGCTGCACAACGCCTTCCTCGTCCACGACGACATCGAGGATGGAAGCTTGTACCGCCGCAACCGCGCGACGCTATATATCGAGGAGGGCGTCCCGATCGCGGTCAACGTCGGCGACGCGATGAATGCCATCAGCATTGGCTCGCTAACCGAGAACATCCCGATCCTGGGTGCTGAGCTCGCATACCGGATCTTCCATGAGGCGCAGCATCTCGTCCTGCAGTCGGTTGAGGGCCAGGCCCTCGAGCTCGGTTGGACCCGCGACAATTTCTTCGACCTGACCGAGGACGACTATCTGCGGCTGGTCCTCAAGAAAACGTGCTGGTACACGTGCATCCACCCCTGCCGCATCGGAGCACTGATCGGGACAGCCGGCGCAGTCGACGCCGACCGCTTCAACCTGTTCGGTTTCCTGCTCGGCGCGGCGTTCCAGATCCAGGACGACATCCTGAACCTGGTTGGCGATCAGACCCAGTACGGCAAGGAGATCCTGGGCGACATCTGGGAGGGCAAGCGCACGCTCATGCTCGTCCACACCCTGCGCGAGTGCACCGCCGATGAGCGGGAGCGGCTCGGGCGCGTCTTTTCCGTTGCACGCGAGCAGCGCACGGAGGGAGACGTGGAGTGGGTCTTCCGGTTGTTCAAGCGTTACGGAAGCATCGACTTCGCCCGCGCTACCTTGCGGCAGGTGGTTCAGGCGGCGCTGGATGAGTTCGACGTCGCGTACCGCGATGCGCCGCCCTCAGCGGATCGCGACTTCATTCGTGAACTGATTCCATTTCTGGGTGAACGAGACATCTAGGCACATCCGCGGTGGCTCCTGACGTCCTGACCTGCGCTAAGACGGCCTAGGTCGGCTCCTTGAAAGGTGACAGCGCCTAAGCCGTCTGAGGAGACCGAATATAGGGCGTTCACCCGATGCGGCGGCACAGGCCTTACGGCGAGCCTTAATGGAGGGAACCAGGCAAGGTTCCCGGGGGCCAAGAAGGAACCGTGCGCCCGCGAGGGGCCGGGGAGGAGCAGATGGCATGAGTACGAGCATGATCCCGGAGCTCGGATCGCTGTCGTTCTGGCGGGTCGTGGACGTCCCCTTCGAGACGTGCGTGGCCGCATTTGACAGCTGGCTGCCTACGATGAACGGTGGCGAACTCCGGATCGGCGGAAGCCGGTTGCTCGGGCCGATGGAGCACGACCGCGAATTGGGTACACGCCGGATCCAGGTCCGCCTGGCCCGGGGAGCAATGTATCCGACGCTGCGTATGCGCCTGGAGATCGACCGCTGGTCCTCATCGTCCACCGCATTGGAGCTGATCCCCGACAAGCTCGTCCGGCCCACAGCGGATTATTTCCGGGCTGGCCGTCTCTTGCTTGACTCGCTGACCCGCTCGTTGCCCCAGCATCCTGAGGTGTTGGTCACGTCGTCGATCGCGTCGTGACATCGAGAACCTTCGCTGTTTACAGGGCACTCGAACCTGTGGTAAGTCGGTGAAGGATCGGGGAGGATGCGATGTCGATCGGCTCGTTTGAGCGGTATCCGCTGCTGTTCGGCCCGTCGCCGGTGCATCCACTGGAACGGCTGTCCGCCCATCTGGGCGGCGCGTCTGTGTGGGCCAAGCGCGAGGATTGCAACTCGGGGATCGCCTACGGCGGTAATAAGACGCGCAAGCTGGAGTACCTGGTCGCCGATGCCCTGGCCAAAGGCTGCGACACGCTGGTTTCGATCGGCGGCGTGCAGTCCAACCACACCCGCCAGGTCGCGGCGGTCGCGGCCCGGGTAGGCCTCACGTGCGTGCTCATCCAGGAAAGCTGGGTGAACTGGCCAGATGCGGTCTACGACAAGGTCGGCAACATCTTGATCAGCCGGCTGGCCGGGGCGGACGTGCGGCTCATACCCGCTGAATTCGGCATCGGCTTCAAGAAGAGCTGGGAACAGACGCTGCGGGAGATCGAAGAATCCGGCGGTAGGCCATATGCCATCCCGGCTGGCGCTTCCGACCATCCCCTCGGGGGCCTAGGCTTCGCTGCCTGGGCATTTGAGGTCGCCGAACAGGAACGAGAACGTGGCGTGTTCTTCGACACGATCGTGGTGTGCTCAGTGACCGGGAGCACCCAGGCCGGCATGGTGGCCGGCTTCGCCGCGCTGGCCGACTCCGGCGGCCGCCAGCGCCGTGTCATCGGCATCGACGCCTCGGCCAGGCCAGCTGAGACCCGCGACCAGGTCACCCGTATCGCCCGTCACACCGCCCGGCTCATCGGCCTGGAGCGCGAGCTTGACGACGGGGAGATCGAGCTGGACGAGCGCTACCACGCGGGCACCTACGGCATTCCCGACGACGCCACCCTGGACGCGATGCGGCTCGCCGCCCGCACCGAAGGCATGATCACCGACCCCGTCTACGAGGGCAAATCCATGGCCGGGCTCATCGACTTGATCGGCCGCCGGGAAATCGAGCCCGCCTCCACGGTGCTCTACGCCCACCTCGGCGGTCAGCCCGCGCTCAACGCCTACAGCGCGCTGTTCTCCTGAAGCCGACGTTCCATGGCACGACGTTGGCGTCCGCGTCCGTGCGACACTCCATAGCGTGAGGGGCTGGTCCGCGCCGCTGACGCTGGCCGCCGCGCGGGGACGGCGGCGCCCAGTGCGGTGGTTGCTGCCCGCGCTGGGCATCGCACTCGCGGCGGCGTTCGGCATTGGCGTAGCGGCACAGTCCCAGATCGCGGGCGATCAGGCCGCCCGTTCGGTACTCGACAAGGCTTCACCCCTGGACAGGGACGTCCGCGTCACCTGGCAGGGACCAGTCACCCCCAGCGTGGCGGGCCAGGCTCGGGCCCTGATACGCGGGCTTGGCTTGGGGTCGCCGACCGAGGTGGTGCTGATGAACCCGGTACGCCTCGGAGGAGTGGTCGTGCGTCCTGCCGCGATTGCCCCACTGGGTTCGTGGCTCACCGGCAGTGCGGTGGCCCGGCTCGGCCCCTGCCGCCCGGAGCGCTGCCCGATGCTGCTCGTCGGCGGCGGCCCTGTCCCCTCGACCCTGGCTGCCATCGGCGTCCGTATCCAGGTCGCCGGCTCGTCGCCGCTGCGCTCGGCGGTTCCCCTCGGGTTCGTGCCGTCAAACGCGAACACCACGCCGGTGCTCGTCACCTGGGACGCCGCCGGGCTGGAAGCGCTGCCAGGACTGAGCGGGCTGTACCGCACGAGCAACTGGCAGGCACCGCTCACGGCTACACGGCTGCGGGCGTGGCAGCTTGCCGAGGCCGAGGACCAGCTGGCCCGCTCACAGGCCCGACTGCTCCTGAGCGGAAGCCAGTTCAGTCTGAGCGCGCCGTTCACCGCACTGGATGAAGCACGTGCCCAGGCGAGCCTGGCACCGCAGCGGCTGCTGCTCGCGGGCGGGGGCACGATCGTGGCGCTGGCGCTGTTCATCGTCCTCGCCGGCGGCGGGCTTCGCCGCGACCAGCAGGCCGAGCTTGAACGGCTCCGCAATGCCGGCGCACGCACAGGTCACTGCTTCCTGTTCGTCGCGGTGGAGTCCGGATGGCTGTGCGCGGCCGCACTGGGCGCCGGCGCGGCGCTGGGGATCGGGGCCGCGGCGCTGCTGGCGCGGGGCGAAGGAGAGCCAGCCGGGGCGATCCTGCTGCACAGCGTGATCACCCCCGCTGGAGCGATCACGCTGGGAATCGGGTGGCTCGCGGCGACCGTTCTGCTCGGCGCGCTGGTGCTGGTGCGCAGCGCGAGGCTGATCGACGTGCTAGCCGTCGCGGCGGCGTCCGCCCTGGTAGCGGCGCTGGCCGGGGGTACCGGCAGCGATCACGCGATGACGCTGCTGCTCGCGCCGCTTTGCTGTGTGGCTGTCGGAGTGCTGACGTTCCGCGCCGCAGGGCTCGTGCTTCAGGGAGCGGAGCGTGTGGCACGGCGCGGCCCGGTGCTCCCGCGCCTCGCGCTCGTCAACCTCGCCCGCTCCCCCGCGGTGCCAGCCCTGGTCATCGCGTTCATCGCCGTCGCCACTGGTCTCGGCGGCTTCGCCCTCGCCTACCGGTCGACGCTGATCCGCAGCGCGGCAGACCAGGCGGCGGACCGCGTCCCGCTCGACGTACGTGTCTCGCCGGGGCCGGATTTCAAGACCCCGCTCGAGGTAGCTCCGCTTCAGCGCTGGCAGGCGCTCGCGTCCGGCCCCGTCCTGCCCGTCCGGCGGACGGAGGCGAACTACACCAACGGCGGAGAAACCGTGACGGTTCCCGCGCTCGGTATTCCCGCAGACGGACTGGCCCGGATCCACGGCTGGCGGGAGAGCGACGGGTCGGTGTCATTGACGGCCCTCGCCCGGCGCCTCGAGCCGTCAGCCCCGGTCCGGGTGGCTGGACCGATCCTTCCGGCCGGCACGAAATGGCTGTCGCTGCGAGCTTCGTCGCAGAGCCTCGGGGTCGGCGTGACCGCGGACCTGCGTGATTCACGAGGGGCAATCCGGCAGGTCGCGTTCGGGACAGCCAACGCTAGCGCGGCATCCCTGCGTGCTCCGGTGCCGCCAGGGCGGTGGGAGCTCGAGGCTCTGGAATTCGACGAACCCACCGGTCTCGCCATCACGAACGGCCACCAGAACGGTGAGAACCCGGCGGCCGCAACTCAGTCCTCCACGCGCATGACGCTCGGACCGCTGCTCGCGATGCCTGCCAGCGGGCGATCGCTGCTGAGCGTGCCGCTCGCCGCCTGGCGAGGGGTAGGCGCGGCGACGACTGCGCCGACGGGAAGCGGCGCTGTCGCGAGGGTCACCTTCGCCACCAGCGGTTCACCGGGCGTGCTCCGGCCGGCGCAGCCTACCGACACGCACCCGGTCCCGGTGCTTGCCGATCCGCAGACGGCCGCCTCCGCAGGGCCCGGTGGGCGCATCGCGCTGACGGTCGACGGCCTCCCGGTTATCGCGCGCGTGGTCGGGGTCCTCAACCGTTTTCCGACGCTTTCCCCTGACTCGGCTGGCTTCCTCATCGCCGACCAGACGACGCTTGCGGCGGCCCTGGATGCGCAGCTTCCCGGTCAAGGCCGAACTGACGAGCTGTGGATCAGCACGGATGATCCCGCGCGGTTGCGCGCCGCGCTCGGGAGCGGGGCGCTCGCCCAGCTCGACCCCTCGTTCCGAGCCGACATCGATCACGAGTTGCGGGACGCACCGGTCGCGCGTGGGGTGCTCGGAACGCTGATCGCGGCGACGGCGCTGTCAGTGCTGCTGGCGGTCGTCGGGTTGCTGACGACGCTGCTCGGCGGGGCCCGCGACGAACGGGTCGAGTCGGACCTCGAGGAGCAAGGGGTCGGTCCGCGCGGGCTGCGGGCCGAGGTGCGAGTCCGGCTCGCGCTCGTGAGCGTGCTGGGGGTGATCGCCGGCCTCGGAATCACCGCGCTGCTGACCCGGCTGGCCGTCGCGAGCGTCCGCGCGGCGGGTACTGTCGCCAATCCCCGCCCGCCGGTGGTGACGGTAGTGCCATGGGCAGCACTCGCAGCCTGGGGGGCCGGCACGTTCGCCGTGCTCGCGCTCGCGGGCTGGATGGCGACCCGAGCGCTGATCGGACGCTGGCGAGCGGGCCGGCTGTCGCGGGAGCCCGCTATCGAAAGTGGCGGAGCGCCCCACGAAAGCGTGGTCAGATGAGCGAAGCGATCGTCGAACTGCGCGATGTGTTCTGCGTTCACCGAACGAACGAGGGTGACGCGGCGGCCCTGGCGGGAACGAATCTCGAACTGGGCCGCGGTGAGGTGCTCTGCGTGCTCGGTCCGAGCGGTGCCGGCAAGAGCACGCTCCTGCGCGTAGTCGCCGGGCTCCAGCCGCCGTCGGCCGGGGTCGTCCGGGTGCTGGGCGCCGACATCGGCCGCATGCCGGCGCGCTCCCGATCGCGGCTTCGTCACGAGGTGATGGGATTCCTCGGGCAGCACACTGAGACGGCGCTGAGCCCGGATCTTCGGATGCGTGATGCTGTCGCGCTGCCGCTCGCGCTGCGGGGAACGCCGAGACGGGAACGTGGCCCTCGAGCGGACGAACTCTTCGAGGCCGCGGGACTGGCCGACCGGGCCGACGCATTGCCCAGGGAGCTGTCCGGCGGCGAGCGCCAGCGGTTCGCGCTGTGCGCCGCCCTCGCCCACCGGCCGGCGCTGCTGCTCGCCGACGAGCCAACCGGCGAACTCGACGACGCGAGCGCCGACGCCGTCCGTGCGCTGATAACCGATCTCGCCCGCGCCAGCGGCATGAGCGTCATCCTCGTGACCCACGATCCGGCGACCGCAGAGGTCGCGGACCGCACGCTCCGGATCAGGGACGGGCGGATCGTCGGCGACCGGCGCGGCGGGGAGGAGGCACTCGTGGTCGACGACGGCTGGCTGCGGCTTCCCCCCGACCTGCTCACTCAAGCCGGTATCTGGCGCCGCGCCCGCGTGCAGCCGGCCCAGGACGGGGTGATCGTGACCCGGGCCGTCAGCGATCCCGGCCCGCCCGCGGCGCCGGCCACCGAGGACCGGTCGCAGCCGCCGGCACGCTGGACTCCTGTCCGGGTCGAGCTTCGCTCCGTGGAACGCAGCTACGGGCGCGGACCGGCCCGGCGCCAGGTGCTCGGCGGGCTCACTCATGATTTCCCGCCAGGCCGGGTGACCGCTATCACGGGTCGCTCGGGGGTAGGGAAGACAACTCTGCTGAAACTGGTGGCCGGGCTCGACCGCCCGAGTTCGGGCCAGGTCATGCTCGACGGGCATCCGCTCGGCCACGATAACGCCGAGGAGCTTGCGAGCCTGCGGCGACGGCGGATCGGATACCTGTCGCAGCAGCCCGCACCGGTCGGATTCCTCAGCGCCGAGGAGAACGCGGTCCTCATACTGAGGGTACGTGGCTGGGACGCAGACGCCGCGGCCGAACGCGCGGCCGAGACGCTGATCTGGGCCGGGCTCGCCGACCGGGCCCGCCAGCGCGTCTACCGGCTCTCGGCCGGAGAGGCCCAGCGCCTGGCGCTAGCTCGCGCGTTCGCCAGCGCGCGGGGGCTGCTGATCGTCGACGAGCCGACGTCCAGGCAGGACGAGAACAACGCCCGGGCTATCGCGGATCTGCTAGCGGCCGCCGCTCACGAAGAGGGTCAGACGGTGATCTGCGCGACGCACGACCCGGCCGTGATCGATCAAGCGGACAACGTTGTCGTCCTGAACGGATAGAAGCCGCTGGTAGCGCGACCGCCGTCAGCCCTTGATTGCTTCGTTACCTTCGTTTGGTGTCCGCGAGACAGGATTCTGGCATGCTCGTCAAATGCTAGGACGGTCAGAATCGAGCGAGCTCGCTGCGGCACGACTGCTTCCGGGCAGCGAGGCGACGTTTGTCCCAAATGGCCGCAGATCTTCGACCAAGGTGCCCGCAGTGATGTTTGCCCTGGCCCGGACAACTGACGGGAATCGGAAACCAGCCCAATCCGGCCGTCCCCAAGGACTTGATCGAACCGCCCATCTATCAGCTGCCGCGGGCCATGCGGCCCGAAACGGGCTGGATTACGTGCTTCACGGCAGCCGGATGACCGGATCAACGAGAGGAAGATGACGAAAAATGAAACGGACCACTGCGATCGCAGGCCTAGCCGTGATCGCCATGGCGGCTGCCGGGTGCAGTAGCAGCGGCAGTTCGTCTACCACCAGCAGCGGCAGCTCGTCCAGCGGTGGCGGCACGGTCGACTTCTACTCAAGCCTCCCGATGCAGGGAGCCTCGAGCGCGCAGACCATCCCGCTGGTCAACGGGATCAAGCTCGCGCTCGCTCAGGCCAACAACAAGGCCGGCCAGTGGACGGTGAACTACCAGGTGCTCGACGACTCCACCGCGGCGGCCGGCAAGTGGGACCCGGGCCAGACGGCGGCCAACGCGCGCAAGGTCGCCTCGGATTCGAAGGCCGTCTACTACATGGGCGAGTTCAACTCCGGCGCCAGCGAGGTGTCGATCCCGATCCTCAACGAGGCGGGAATCCCGCAGGTGAGCCCGGCGAACACGTACGTCGGCCTGACGACCAACCTGCCGGGCAGCGCTCCCGGCGAGCCGCAGAAGTACTACCCGTCCGGGAACCGTACCTACCTGCGGATCGTGCCGATCGACTCGATCCAGGCCGCCGCCGACCTGATGGCGATGAAGGACGCGGGCTGCACCAAGGTCGCCGTCGCCAACGACAAGGAGGCCTACGGACAGGGCCTGGCCACCCTGCTCGGGCTGGAGAAGGGCTTTTACGGAGTCAACATCGCGAGCAACACCGGGATCGACCCGACCTCGCCCAACTTCCGCTCCTACGCCTCGACGATCAAGGGCCAGGGCGCCGATTGCTTCTTCTTCGCCGGCATCGTCTCCAACGGCGCCGTCCAGATCACCAAGGACGTCCACTCGGCCCTCCCCACCGCCAAGGTGTTCGGCGGCGACGGGGTATGCACGGACTCCTACACCAACGCGAGCAAGGGCGGCATCCCGGCCTCGCTCTACCCGCTGACCCAGTGCACGGTCGCGACCCAGAACCTGGAAGCGTACCCGGGCGGTAAGGACTTCCTGGCCGCGTACAAGGCCAAGTACGGCGTGGCCGACCCCGACCCGTACGCGATCTACGGCTACGAGGTGATGAAGCTCGGGCTCGACACGGTCAAGGGCCTCGGCGCCAAGGGCAACGACAAGTCCGCCGTGCTGAAGGCCCTGTTCGCGACTAAGGATCGTCAGTCGGTGCTCGGCACCTACGGGTTCAACTCCAACGGCGACACGACGCTGAAGTCCTACGGCCTGTACAAGGTCGGATCCGACGGCGAGCCCGTCTTCTTCAAGACGCTCACGCCCACGAAGACCGTCAGCTAGGGCAACAATGGTGGTGGGGGGCGTACCGCCCCCCACCGCCCCTATCAGGAGCAGATCCTCTCAGGCGTGCATCCGCACACCGTCCGACACGTCGTACGGAGCTATGGAAACCACGACAATTCCGCCGAGCGCGCCCCCCGCGGCGCGGGCACGACCGCTGGCGGCGGTCCGCCGCTTCGCCGGCCGCTGGGGGCTGATCGCGGCGCTCGCCGCGCTGCCGGTTTACTACGGCATCCACGATCTGACGGTCGGCTACCAGGCCGGTGTCGTAGCGGGCCACGCGGTGATCCGCCACGATCTGTCGAACCTGGGCTTCAACTTCGCCGTGGGCCTGTCCAACGGCGCGATCTGGGCGCTGATCGCGATCGGGTACACGCTCGTCTACGGGATCATCGAGCTGATCAACTTCGCGCACGGCGACGTGTTCATGATCGGCTCTTTCACCGCCGTGGGCCTGTATGCGGTTTTCGGGCTGACACCCGCCACCGGTGGCGCCTGGCTGGTCGTCGGCCTGCTGATCATATTGATCATCACGATGCTCGTGACCGGATCCCTGAACGTCCTGATCGAGCGGGTCGCCTACCGGCCGCTGCGCAACGCGCCCAAGCTGGCCCCGCTGATCACGGCGGTCGGCTTCTCGTTCATCCTGCAGAACGTCGGGCTGCTCTGGCGCGGCGGCTCGCCGCAGAGCGTGCCCGACCTGATCAACGTGCAGCAGACGGTGTTCACCATCGCCGGGGTCCCCATCCAGCGCGGCTACATCCTGGCGTTCGCGGTGATGATCCCCCTCGTGTTCGCGCTGGGCTGGTTCATCAACAGCACCCACGCGGGCCGGGCGATGCGGGCCACCGCCCAGGACCCCGAGGCCGCCCGGCTGATGGGCATCAACGTCAACGCCACGATCTCGCTGACCTTCCTGCTCGGCGGCATGCTGGCGGGCGCGGCGGGCCTGGTGTACGCGCTCTACCAGACGAACGTCTGGTTTTTCCAGGGCTTCAAGGCCGGCCTGATCGCGTTCACGGCCGCGGTGATGGGCGGTATCGGCAACGTCCGCGGCGCGGTACTCGGCGGGCTCATCATCGGCGTCATCCAGGCGCTGGCCGATTCGCGGCTGGGCCCGCAGTGGACCGAGGCGGTCGTGTTCGGCTACCTGATCGCGATCATGGTCCTGCGCCCGCGCGGGCTGCTCGGCGAGGAGACGAGGGAGGCCGGATGAGCGGGTTGCGGGCGCGGCTGCGGAAGTGGCCGGAGGCCGCAGCGAGGCGACTCCCGGTACGAGGGAGCCGGGCGCTGGCGGGTTTTTTCATCGTGATCGGGATCGTCCTGCCGTTCTTCTTCGGGCAGACGAGCGGCTTCCTGAACGCGACGATTATCGCGATCGCCTACGCGGTGATGTCGCTGGGCCTGAACGTCGTGGTGGGATTCGCCGGGCTGCTCGACCTCGGGTACGTCGCGTTCTACGCGCTCGGCGCGTACTCGCTGGGGTGGTTCGCTTCCGGGTTCTTCTTCAAGTTGAACGTCCACGTGCTGGTTTCCCCCGTCGCGAGCACGCTGCCCGGCATTCACCTCAACTTCATCCTGGTACTGATCGGCGCCGCGCTCATCTGTGCCGCGGCCGGCGTGGTGATCGGCCTGCCGACGCTGCGCCTGCGCGGCGACTACATCGCGATCGTCACGCTCGCGTTCGGGGAGATCATCGGCACGCTCGCGGTCAACGGCCAGAGCATCCACGTCGGCGGCGGCATGACGCTGACCGCCGGCAATCTCGGCATCAGCGCCGTCGACCAGCCGTACTTCCCGGGCATCAGATTCAACCTGCTGGACCTGAGGCCGTGGTACTGGCTGATCCTCGGAATCCTGTTGTTCGTCCTGTTCGTCAACCTGCGGCTGCGCGACTCACGGCTCGGCCGCGCCTGGGTCGCGTTGCGCGAGGATGAGGTCGCGGCGGTGTCGATGGGAATCCCGGCCGTCAGGACGAAGCTGCTCGCCTACTCGATCGGCGCCGCGTTCGGCGGCATGTCGGGCGCGTTCTTCGGCACGTACTTCACCGTGGTCAACGCCGCACAGTTCCAGTTCGGGTTCTCGATCTTCATCCTGGCGATGGTCATCATCGGCGGGCTCGGCTCGATCTGGGGCGCGGTCGTCGGCGGCCTGGCCCTCGGCTACATCAACAACTACCTGATTCCCGACGTGCTGAACAATCTGCCCAGCCGGTTCGGGCTGCACTTCCAGCTGACCCAGGTGGAATTCGGGATCTTCGGATTCCTGCTGGTGATGATGATGCTGCTGCGGCCGCAGGGCCTGATCCCGGAACGGCGCCGCCAGCTCGAGCTCACGGCCGAGATCACGGCCGAGGACGCCCAGCTCGCGGAGGCCCCGGGCAGCCCGGGCAGCCCTGGGAGCACGACATGAGCGCGGCCGAGACGTCCGCTCCGCCCGCCGCCACGGTCTTGCGCGCGGAACGCATCACGAAGGAGTTCGGCGGGCTGGTCGCCGTCGCGGACGTCTCGTTCGACGTCCCGCAGTACTCGATCGTCTCGCTGATCGGGCCGAACGGGGCCGGGAAGACGACCTTGTTCAACATGCT
>Ga0207678_10004202_pt1 | contig 12924 bp, 11 predicted proteins | sample KBSC63metaG_FD_184319 | JGI IMG/M metagenome (GOLD analysis project Ga0207678, IMG submission 184319) | Corn rhizosphere microbial communities from Kellogg Biological Station, Michigan, USA - KBS C6-3 metaG (SPAdes) (version 2) | ecosystem: Host-associated > Plants > Roots > Rhizosphere > Soil ... | reverse complement strand
AGACGGAATCGAAGGCCAGCCTCGACCAGTTCATCCTTGCCCTGCGCTCAATCGCCGAGCGCGCGAGGGCCGGTGACCAGAGCCTGAAGGCCGCGCCGATCTATGCGCCGCGGCGGCGGCTCGACGAGACCCTGGCCGCGCGCAAACCCGTGCTGACGTACCGGGAGCCGGAGCCCGAGCAGGCGGCGGAGTGAGCGACGGGCGGCGCTTCTACGAAGCGGCCGCCGCCGGCGAGCGCCGCTCGGCGCCGGCGGCGCAACGCAATCGAGAGCTGATTGCCGGAGTCCTCGCCGAGTGGCTGCCGGACCGGGGCGTCGTTCTCGAAATCGCGAGCGGGACGGGGGAGCATGCCGTCCATTTCGCCGAGCGTTTCCCCGGCCTCGAATGGCAACCAAGCGATGTCCACGCCGATGCGCTCGGCTCGATCCGCGCGTGGCGCGACGACTCCGGACTTTCGAACATTCGCGAGCCGATCGTCGTCGATGCGTCGTCGGCCGACTGGCCGGTGGAACGCGCGGATGCCGTGCTCAGCATCAACATGGTGCACATCAGCCCGTGGGCGTCGGCGTTGGGAATGATCGAAAATGCCTCGCGGCTGCTTGGCGCGGGAGCGCCGCTCATCCTCTACGGCCCGTGGCTCAAGGACGGCATCCCGACGGCCGCCAGCAACCTCGCTTTCGACGCCGACCTTCGCCGCCGTGACCCGCAATGGGGCCTGCGCCGCGTCGAGGATTTTGCTCAATCCGCCTCGGGGAAGGGCCTGGACCTCGCGGAAATACGGCAAATGCCCGCAAACAATCTGATGTTGCTTTTCAGGCGCCAGGACGGGCCGCGTTAAACCAAGCTTTACCACCCGCACGCTATGCGCGAGCGATGGACGAAAGCAGCGTCACCCATAACCGCCGTTCGCGCCGCTCGCCGGTGCTCCTTGCCGCGACCGTTGAGCTCGGTGGTGCCGTGCATGACGTGAAGCTGCGTAATCTTTCGAGCGATGGCGCGCTGGTTCAAGGCGCGCAGGACCTGCCCGAGAACGCGGCCATCACCTTCTGTCGCAAGGACCTGCGGGTCCGCGCGCGCATTGCCTGGGTCCAGGGCCAGCATGCCGGCATCGCCTTCGATAAACCGCTCGAGCCGGCCGAAGTCCTTCGGCACATCCCGCGCCGCGAATCGAGGCCGTTGCCGACCGAATTGTTCGCGCGTCCGGCTGTCAGCCGGCACCACCTGTCCGCCGGTGAGCGGCAATGGATTCAGGACTGGATGCTGACCAACGGCGTCGATCGCCCCGGCGAATAGTCGTTTGCCCGACGCTCGCGGCGGGCGTAAGCTGCGCGACCGGAGAGGCGGGACATGCGGCGAGCTTTGCTGATCGGAACGTTGGTGGCCGTGGCAAGCTCGGGCCTCCTCGCGCAAACCGCAACCACGCAGCTGCAGGCTGTCTCCAGTCCATCGCCGATCGACAAGACGAGCCAGACCGAGGACGTCAAATTCCAGAACGAGCGCTATGACCGGATGACCGTCCCGGTGCTTCTCTCGGGGACTGGGCCGTATCGCTTCCTCGTCGACACGGGGGCGGACCGCACCGCCGTTTCCAGGGACATCGCGACCCGGCTTCAGCTCGAGATCGGCCAGAGAGCTGCTCTTCACAGCGTCGCGGGTGTTTCCAGGGTTACGACCGCGACCATCCCCAGCCTCCAGCTCACCCGCAATCCGGTGCGTATCGTCGATGCTCCGTTGCTCGAGGCGGTCAACATGGGCGCGGATGGGATCATCGGGGTGGATTCGCTGCGGTCGCAGCGCGTGATGTTCGACTTCGAGGCTCAGACCATGTCGATTGTCCCGTCCGTGACCCCGGATTTTCACGACGAGGCAGGCACCATCGTCGTCCGCGCGATGCGGCGCAGCGGTCGCCTCGTGGTGACGGAGGCGCGCGCGAACAACCGGCCGCTGACCGTCGTCCTGGATACCGGGGCCCAGATCAGCATCGGCAACGAGGCGCTTCGCCGCCAGCTGTCGGACAACAATTCCATCGAGCGCCAGGTCGAGCTGGATTCGGTCACCGGGGAGAAGCTTCTCGGCGAGATCGTGCTCGTGCGCGAACTGCAGATCGGCGGCATCACCATGACCAACCTCGCGGTCGTATTCGCGCCGGCGCACACGTTCAAGCAGCTGAAGCTCGACAACCGTCCGGCAATGCTTCTTGGGATGAACGCGATCCGCGCCTTTAAGAAGGTCTCAATCGACTTCGCCAATCGCAAGTTGCGCGTCGTCCTTCCCGAGCATAGCGAGGCGGACGTGCGCATGGCGCGGGCCGTCCCGCTCAGCCCGGGCAGCCGCCTCGACTAGGAGCGTTCCGGGCTCCGCTGTTTGCCCCTCGCCGATTTGCCGCTAGGCGGCGCGCATGAGTTCTAGTCCGCGTATCGTCGTCGTCGGAATCGGCTATGTCGGCCTGCCTCTCGCCGTCGCGCTTGCGCGCAAGTTCGATGTCACCGCCTATGACATCGATCCTGAGCGCATCGCCGAGTTGCGCGATGGCAGGGATCGTACCCACGAAGTCGAACCAGACGATCTTCGCGCGACTTCGCTCAAGCTCTCGGATCGGCCCGAGGATTGCGCGGGCGCGGACGTCTACATCGTCACGGTGCCCACTCCGGTGGATGCCAGCAACCGCCCCGACCTCGGCGCGCTCCTGTCGGCCACGCGTATGGTGGCGGGGCTCATCGACCCGGCCCTGCGCCCCACCATCATATACGAAAGCACCGTCTATCCGGGCGTGACCGAGGATATCTGCGGGCCCGAGATCGAACGTTCGGGCAAGCTCCAGCGGCCCCGCGATTTCCGCCTCGGCTACAGCCCGGAGCGGATCAATCCCGGGGACCGCGAGCATCGCGTCGACAAGATCGTCAAGGTCATCGCCGGCGAGGATTCCGAAGTCGTGGAGCAGATGGCGGCGATCTACGGCGCGGTGACCGAGGGCGGCGTGTTCCGCGCGGCGTCGATCCGGGTCGCCGAGGCCGCCAAGGCGATCGAAAACGCCCAGCGCGACATCAACATCGCCTTCATGAACGAGGTCGCGCAGATCCTGTCGCGGGTCGGGGTGTCGGTCTGGGATGTGCTCGCCGCGGCGCGCACCAAGTGGAATTTTCTCGGCTTCGAGCCGGGGCTTGTCGGCGGCCACTGCATCGGGGTCGATCCTTATTACCTCAGCCACCTCGCCCAGACGCTGGGCCATGATCCGCAGGTCATTCTCGCCGGACGCGAGACCAATGATGGAATGGGCGTGTGGATCGCCGATGCCCTTCACGAGCGGCGCAAGAAGGCGGGTAGTGCGCTCGTCCTCGGCCTGACTTTCAAGGAAGATGTCGCGGACTTGCGCAACAGCCGCAGCTTCGACCTCGTCCGCCGCCTGCAATGGCTCGGGCATGACGTCTCGGTCGCCGAACCGCTCGCCGACCCGGCGGAGATCGCCGCCGAGCACGGCTTGGCGGTGACCGCGGTGGGCGAGCGTCGCTACGATCTCGTCGTTGGCGCGGTCGGTCACCGCGAGTATCGCGAGCTCAGCGACGAACAGATCGAATCCATGATCGCGCCCGGCGGGACGCTCGCCGATCTCAAGGGCGTTTGGCGGGATCGGCAGCTCGACGCCGCGGTCGATCGCTGGACGCTTTAGGGCCCGCCGCGCTTGCTGATTTACTGGATCCTGTTCGCTTACTTCGCCATCGGCGCCGCGTTCGACAGCGAGCGGCGTGGCATCGGCCGGGTGACCGCTCCAGGCCTGTTCGCTGTCGGCGGAATATTGATCGCCGTCCTGATCGGGCTGCGCTTCGAAGTCGGCGCCGATTGGAGCGCCTACGTCCGCATCTTCATTCATTCGCGCTACATCGGTTTCGGGCGTTCGCTGGAGATCGGCGATCCGGGCTACCAGGCTCTGAACTGGCTGGTGATGCGAGCGGGGCTCGGCCTGTGGGCCGTCAACCTGGTTTGCGGCTCGGTGTTCTCCATCGGCTTGCTGAAGCTCGCGCGATTGCAGCCCAACCCCTGGCTTGGGGTGCTGGTCGCAATCCCATATCTGACAATCGTCGTGGCAATGGGATACTCACGGCAAGGCGTGGCCATCGGCATCCTGATGTTCGGACTTGCGTCTCTCATGCGGAATGGCTCGCTGGTGCGCTTCGGCCTTTATGTCCTGCTGGCTACGCTTTTCCACAAGACCGCGCTCATCGCTTTCCCACTCGCGGCCCTCGCGAGTGGCCGCAGCCGGGCGCTGAACATCCTGCTCGCCGCGGTCCTGACCTACTTCCTCTATTCGACCTTTCTCGCGACCTCGATCGACAAGTTCGTGCGCGACTACATTCAGGCTGAATATTCGTCGCAGGGCGCTGCAATCCGCGTCGTCATGAGCCTGCTCCCCGCTTTGCTGTTTTTGCTCAATCCACGCGGCTTCGGGTTCAACGACACCGAGATCCGCGTGTGGCGAAACTTCTCATTCGCGGCGTTTGGCTTCCTGGCTTTGCTGTTCATCCTGACATCTTCGACGGCCGTGGACCGGATGGCGCTCTATGTCGCGCCGCTCCAGATTGCGGTGCTTTCGCGCGTTCCCAATCTGAAGATCGGCAATCGTACCGGGACGGTGATGGTCATCCTCTATTCGCTGCTCGTCCAGTTCGTCTGGCTCAATTTCGCCGAGCACGCGAATGAGTGGGTCCCGTACCAGATTTACCCCTTCGGGCATTCGCTGACTGCCGCGCGGGGGTGACGCCTTGCGCTGTGCCGACAATCCCCATAGCGGCACTGCGCAGTAGCAAGACCGGGTAAAGGGTCGCCGTTTATGAAGAATTTCGCGCTCGTGGGTGCCGCCGGTTTCGTCGCGCCCCGGCACATGCGGGCGATCCAGGCGACCGGTAACCGTCTGGTCGCGGCGATGGATCCGGCCGACTCCGTCGGCGTCCTCGACAGCTATTTCCCCGAAAGCGCCTATTTCAGCGAGTTCGAGCGCTTCGATCGCCACATCGACAAGCTTCAGCGGACCGGCGACGGCCAACGGGTCGATTATGTCTCGATCTGCTCGCCCAATTACCTGCATGATTCCCACATCCGCTTCGCCTTGCGCTCGAACGCGGACGCGATCTGCGAGAAGCCGCTAGTGCTGAACCCGTGGAACATCGACGGCCTCGCCGAGGTCGAACAGCGCTCCGGCCGCAGGATCAACACCATCCTCCAGCTCCGCACCCATCCACAAATCCTCGCCCTGCGAGAGCGGATCGCCGCGGAACCCGCGGGCACGGGCAAACACGAAGTGGACTTGTCCTACGTGACCGGCCGCGGGCGTTGGTACTTCTATTCCTGGAAGGGCGACGACAAGAAGGCTGGCGGCATCGCGACCAACATCGGAGTCCACTTCTTCGACATGCTCAATTTCATCTTCGGCGCGCTCCAGCAGAATGTCGTCCACCTGAACGAGGCGAACCGCGCCAGCGGCTACCTCGAATATGAGAAGGCGCGGGTCCGCTGGTTCCTGTCGGTCGATGTCGAAGACGTGCCGGCTGCCGCGCGCGAAGCCGGGCAGCGCACCTTCCGCTCGATCACCGTCGATGGCGAGGAAATCGAATTCTCCGACGGGTTCACGGACCTGCACACGCGCAGCTACGAGCTGATCCTCGAGGGCAAGGGTTTCGGCCTCGAAGCGAGCCGGCCCGCGATCGAAACCGTCGCCGCAATCCGCACCGCGACGCCGCAACCGAGGGTCGGCGAAAGTCATCCGCTTAGCCTTCGCCGCGCCGGCTGATGGATTATTTTCGTCACGAGAGCGCGGTCGTCGATGACGGCGCGATCATCGGGCCGGGGTCGCACATCTGGCACTTCGTACACGTCTGCGCCGGCGCCCGTCTCGGCAGCGACGTCACGCTCGGCCAGAATGTCTTCGTCGCCGGCGGCGCGATCATCGGCAATGGCTGTCGAATCCAGAACAATGTCTCGGTCTACGACGGCGTAGTGCTCGAGGACGAGGTTTTCTGCGGGCCGAGCATGGTCTTCACCAATGTCACGAACCCGCGCGCCGCGGTCGAGCGCAAGTCGGAGTTCCGGCCAACCCGCGTCGCTCGCGGCGCGACTCTCGGAGCCAATTGCACCATCGTCTGCGGTGCCGCCATCGGCCGTTACGCCTTCGTCGGGGCAGGCGCAGTGGTGACTGGCGACGTCAAGGATCACGCGCTGGTGGTGGGTGTGCCGGCCACGCAGATCGGCTGGATGAGCCGCCACGGCGAGCGGCTCGAGCTTTCGCTGGACGGCGATGACGAAGCGCAATGCCCCGCCACCGGGGAACGCTACATCCTCGAGCGCGGTGAATGCCGGATCGCCGAATGAGCATCCCCTTCATCGACCTCAAGGCCCAGTATCGCGCGCTCGAGAAGGACATCGCCGCCGCGATCGGCGGCGTGCTCGAGCACGGCCAGTTCATCATGGGCCCCGAGGTTGCCGAAATGGAGCAGGCGCTGGCCGCTTTCGCCGGGACCGCGCATTGCGTCGCCGTCGCGAGCGGAACCGAGGCGCTGCTGATCAGCCTGATGGCGCTCGGCATCGGGCCGGGGGACGAAGTCATCGTCCCCGCATTCACCTTCGCCGCGACCGCGGAGGTGGTCGTCCTCGCGGGCGCCACTCCCGTGCTGGTCGATATCGAGCTCGACAGCTGCAATATCGACCCGTCGGCCATCGAGCCCGCGGTCACCGAGCGGACCCGGGCGATCATGCCGGTGAGCCTCTACGGCCAGCCCGCCGACATGAGTGAGATTAGCGCCATCGCCTCCCGCCACGGCCTCGCGGTCATCGAGGACGCGGCGCAAAGCTTCGGCGCGAGCTACGGCAACCGCCGCAGCTGCGCGCTTTCGACCATCGGCTGCACCAGCTTTTTCCCGTCGAAGCCGCTCGCTTGCTATGGCGATGGCGGCGCGCTCTTCACCGACGACGACGACATCGCCCAGGCTTCGCGCGAGATCCGCGTCCATGGTCAGTCCGCGCGCTACCACCATACCCGCATCGGCGTCGGCGGTCGGATGGATACGCTCCAGTGCGCGATCGTGCTCGCCAAGCTCAAGCGCTTCGAATGGGAGATCGAGCGCAGGATCGCCATCGGGACCCGCTACAACCAGCTGTTCGACGAGCGGCGGATTCGCCGGGTCGTTCAGTCGCCGGACCGGACGAGCGTGTTCGCCCAATATACGATCCTGGTGGAGCAGCGGGAACGCGTGGCCGACGCGCTTCTTGCCGCCGGCATTCCGACGGCGGTTCATTACCCGGCGCCGATCAGCGCCCAGCCGGCTTATCGCGACCTCTCCATCTTCGGCGAATTGCCCAGCGCGGACCTCGCCTCGCGCCAGGTGCTCAGCCTGCCGATGCACGCCGATCTCGACGAGGCGACGCAGGACCGCATCGTTGATGAGGTCGTCCGCGCCGTCTCCGCTGGCTGAGCCGCTACTCCATCGGCTCTGGATTAAACTCGAACCACATGCTTAAGCCCGACGCCGGCTGCAAATTGTAGGAATCCGAGACGGTTATGGATTTGAAGGGCCGCAAGCTGTTGTTGATCGGGGGCGGGGGCCTGATCGGCTCGCATACCGCCGACTGGCTGCTGCGCGAGGACGTCGGCGAGATCGTCATCTATGACAATTTCGTCCGCGGCCGGCCCGAGAATCTCGCCGACGCTCTGAAGGATCCGCGCGTCCGCATTTACGAGGCGGGCGGCGACATCCTCCAGACCGACGTGCTCGATACGGCTCTCCAGGGCGTCGACGGAGTGTTCCACTTCGCCGCCTTGTGGCTGCTCCACTGCCACGATTTTCCGCGCAGCGCCTTCGACGTGAACGTGCGCGGGACGTTCAACGTGATGGAAGCGTGCGTGAAGGCAGGGGTGAAGCGCCTCGTCTATTCCTCGTCAGCCTCGGTCTATGGCGATGCGCTGACCGAGCCGATGGGCGAGGACCATCCGTTCAACAACCAGAACTTCTATGGCGCGACCAAGATCGCGGGTGAGGCGATGCTGCGCGCTTTCCACCACCGCTACGCGCTCGATTACGTCGGTCTCAGGTACATGAACGTTTACGGGCCGCGGCAGGATTATCGCGGTGCCTATATCGCGGTCATCATGAAGATGCTCGACGCGCTCGACCGGGGCGACGGGCCGACCATCATGGGCGACGGCTCGGAAGCGTTCGACTTCGTCGCGGTCGAGGATTGCGGGCTCGCAAACGTGCGCGCGATGCAGGCTTCATCCACCGACCGTTTCTACAATGTCGGAACCGGCGTCCGCACCTCGCTCAAGGAGCTTGCCGAGATCCTGCTCGAGCTGACCGGCTCCAACCAGGCGATCCGCTATCAACCGCGCAGCACCGCGACCCTGGTCCGCAACCGCATCGGCGACCCTCGGCGGGCTACCCAAGACCTTGGCTTCACCGCGCAGATCGGGCTGCGCGAGGGCCTCGAAAGGCTCATCGCGTGGCGCTCGGCGCACAAGAGCGAGGTGGAATCGCGGCGCCAGCTTTCGGGAGTCGAGGCTTGAGGCAGCCGGACGCCCTCACCGGTTTGTTCGAGCGGGATCTGCCCCTGCAGGATGGCGTTTATGTCGCCGCGACGTCCGTGGCGCCGGATTACGATGCACATACGGCGGACGTGTTCTCGGACAAATGGTCGTCGCTCGAGCAATCCATGCCGGACGAGGACGAAGGCTGGAAGCGCGCCCAATGCGACTGGTATTTGCGCTGCTACGGCTATGCATCCGAGGCGGAGCTTTGTGCCGAGCTGCGGTCGAAACAGCTGGTCATCGATGCCGGCTGCGGCCCGGGCTACAAGGCTGCCTGGTTCGCGCGGCTCGCTCCGAAGACGGCCGTTGTCGCAATGGATCTTTCGGAATCCGTCCATCTCGCCGCCCGCCGCTACGGGGACCTGCCGAACCTGATTTTCGTCCGCGGTGACATTGCGCGGACGCCGTTCAATCCGGGAGTGTTCGACCTCGTCAGTTGCGACCAGGTCTTGCACCATACCGTCAGCCCGCCCGACACGTTGCGGGAGTTCGCTCGAATTTTGGCATCCGACGGCACACTCAACACCTATGTCTACGCGAAGAAGGCCCTGCCGCGCGAGTTGCTCGACGAGCATCTGCGCACCTACGCCAAGGAACTGACCCGCGAACAATTGTGGCAGCTTGCCGAGCAATTGACCGTGCTTGGCAAGCGATTGTCCGAGCTCGAGATTGCGATCGAGGTGCCGGACATGCCGGCGCTCGGAATCAAGGGCGGGACGCAGGACCTGCAGCGCTTCATCTACTGGAATTTCATCAAGTGCTTCTGGAATGAAGACTATGGTTTCGACGCGTCGCGGCTGACCAATTTCGATTGGTATGCGCCGGCGATCGCCTATCGGTATTCGCGCGAGGAATTCGTCGAGATGCTGGCCAGTGCCGGCTTCGCGCCCGACTTTCTCCACTCCGAGGAGGCCTGTCACACGGGCCGCTTCCGGAAATAGCCGCATGTGCGGGATCGCAGGCCTGATCCATCGCGACGGCCAGCCGGTGTCGCCGGCGGTCTTGCAGCGCATGACCGACGCCGTCGCGCATCGCGGGCCGGACGGGGAGGGGCATTGGATCGAGGGTCCGGTGGGGCTTGGCCACCGCCGCCTGGCGATCATCGACCTGTCGCCCGCGGGCCAGCAGCCGATGGTCAGCGCCGACCACCGCTACGTCCTGAGCTACAACGGCGAAATCTATAACTTCCGGGACCTCAAGGCGGAGCTGGAGGCCCTGGGCTACTGGTTCCGATCGCGCACCGACAGTGAAGTCGTGCTCTACGCGCTCGCCGCCTGGGGCGCCGATGCCTTGCTCCGCTTCAACGGCATGTTCGCGCTCGCGCTGTGGGATCGCCGCGAGCGCAAGCTGCTGCTGGCGCGCGACCGCTACGGCATAAAGCCGGTTTATTACGCCGAGGAAAACGGTGTGTTCGCGTTCGGCTCCGAGCAGAAGGCGATCACCGCGAGCGGCGCCATCCCCACCGATCTCGATCCGGCCGCGCTGCTGGAATATTTCACCTTCCAGAACATCTTCACCGACCGCACGCTGATGAAGTCGATCCGGTTGCTTCCCGCCGGCCATTATGCCGAACTTTCGCTCGACGAGGCCAATGCCCCGCTCCGCCAGCACCGTTACTGGGACTTCGACTTTCGCGAACCGGGCAATCCCGCTTCCGACGCCGAATATCGCGAGGAGCTCGGGCGGCTGTTCCGCCAGGCGGTGAACCGCCAGTTGATCAGCGATGTCGAGCTTGGCTCTTACCTCTCGGGCGGAATGGATTCCGGATCGATCACTGCGGTCGCCGCTTCCAGCTTCCCTTACCTCAAGACCTTCACCTGCGGCTTCGACCTCTCGTCCGCCTCGGGTATCGAACTGGGCTTCGACGAGCGCGCCCGGGCCGAGGCCATGTCCTACCATTTCAAGACCGAGCATTACGAAATGGTGCTGAAGGCGGGGGACATGGAGCGGTGCCTGCCCAGGCTCGCCTGGCACCTCGAGGAACCGCGTGTCGGCCAGAGCTATCCCAACTTCTACGCCGCGCAGCTCGCGTCCAAATTCGTCAAGGTCGTGCTGTCCGGAGCCGGCGGCGACGAGCTCTTCGGCGGTTATCCGTGGCGCTATTACCGAGCCGTCGTGAATAGCGACTTCGACGACTATGCCGACAAATATTACCTGTTCTGGCAGCGGCTCGTGAACAACACGGAAGCGAAGCGAATCTTCGCGCCGATGTGGAAGGAAGTTTCCGGCGTTTCCACGCGCGATATCTTCCGCAACGTCTTCGCCGACCGCAGCAAGCCCGAGACGCCCGAGGATTACGTCAATCACTCGCTCTATTTCGAAGCGAAGACGTTCCTCCACGGCCTGCTGGTGGTGGATGACAAGCTGAGCATGGCGCATGGCCTCGAAACGCGAGTGCCGTTTCTCGACAATGACCTGGTCGACTTCGCCATGGCCTGTCCGGTCCATCTCAAGCTCAACAATTTGAACAAGGTCATCCGCATCGACGAGAACGAGCCGGGGGCCAAGCAGGCGCGCTTCTTCGAGAAGAGCCGCGACGGCAAGCAGATCCTGCGCGACGTGATGAACGGGTTCATTCCCGAGGACGTCGCGACCGCGGAAAAGCAGGGCTTCTCCGCGCCCGACGCCAGCTGGTTCAAGGGCGACAGCATCGATTTCGTCAAGCGCACGCTGATGAACGGCCACGCCCGCATCTACGATTATCTCGACAAGCAGGCGGTCCAGGACCTCGTCGGCGAGCATCTCAGCGGCGACCGCAACCGCCGGTTGCTAATCTGGTCGCTGCTCAATGTGGAGGAAGTCCTGCGGCGGGACATCGGAACGGAGGTGGGTGGAGCTGCTTGCTCCGCGGCGGATGGGGCCGCGCGATGATTCACCGAACGTTCTGGAAGCAATTGCTCTGGAGCGCTCTGATCCTCGCGTTTCTTCCGATTTTCCTCATCGCGGCGATTCTGCCGGCGCGACGCCGAAAGCTCGTCTGGGGAAGCATGCCCCTCATTTCGAACCACTACTGGTCGAAAGCACTTGCAGATGCGGGGTGGGAAAGTGAGACGCTGATGGAAGCGCACTTTTCGATCAACCGGCGCGACGATTTCGACCGCTATTTCGAGGACTTTGCGCCGGCATTTCTGCCCCTGACGCTCCGGCGCGGTCTGGGGGCGTGCATCGCCACGGTGTACGTTCTGCGCTGCGCCCGCGTAGTCCACATTTCGTTCGACGGCCTTACACTTGGCACTTCATGGTTATGGCGAACGGAATCCCTATTGTTCCGCCTGGCCGGAATTCGCGCCGTGGTGATGCCCTTCGGAGGGGATTTCTATCGCTACTCCGAAGTCGTCGACACCTCGATGCGCTACGGATTGTTGGCCTCCTACCCGCAGCTCGCGCTGCGCGAGGCTCTGCTCCGCCGAAAGCGTGATCATTGGGTCAAGCATGCCGACGCGATGATCGCGGGCATGATGATCGATGGCTTGGGCCGGTGGGACGTGACCCTGAACCAGTTCTTTCACATTGATACCGAGGCATGGCTTCCCAAGACGGACTATTCGCAAGCCGATGGCGGCGCCGCCGAGCCGGTCCGCATCTTGCACACCCCCAACCACCGCGGATTTAAGGGAACGGAATATCTCGTCGACGCGGTTGAACAGCTTCGCCGTGAAGGCCTCAACATCGAGTTGACCATGCTCGAAGGTGTACCCAACTCCAAAGTCCAGGCCGAGATGCAGGATGTCGACATCCTCGCCGAGCAATTCTTGGCGACGGGCTACGCCCTGAGCGGGATCGAAGGCATGGCATCCGGCCTGCCGGTGCTCGCCAACCTCGAGCACGAGGCCTACACGCGCGTCTTCCGGCGTTATGGCTTCCTAAACGAATGCCCGATCCTGTCGACCACGCCCGAGACGCTCGCCGACCATCTGAGGCTGCTCGTCAAAAATCCTAAGCTGCGGGAAGAGCTGGGGCGCGCGGGACGTTCATTCGTTGAGAAATACCATTCCTACGCCATGGCCCAGTACATGTTCGGCGCGATTTACGAGCGCATTCTCGAGGCCGGGATCGTGGTCTCGGAGTATCCGCCCGGCACCGCACCGGCGCTCTGGCGCTTTCCGGCGCGCAACCGACTCATCGCGGCGCTGGCCGCGACGCTCGTGGTCGTCGAGGCCAGGGCGCGCAGCGGCGCGCTCATCACGGCCGACCACGCCCTCGACCTGGGCCGCGACGTCGTGGCCGTCCCGGGCGCCGCGGGGTCTTCGGCAGCCGCCGGGACGAACGGCCTGATCAAGTCCGGGGCGGGGCTCGTGGAGGATGAGTCAGACCTCGCCGTCTGGCTCGGCATCGACGCGCCGGAGGCGCACCCG
>Ga0207678_10004201_pt1 | contig 12925 bp, 11 predicted proteins | sample KBSC63metaG_FD_184319 | JGI IMG/M metagenome (GOLD analysis project Ga0207678, IMG submission 184319) | Corn rhizosphere microbial communities from Kellogg Biological Station, Michigan, USA - KBS C6-3 metaG (SPAdes) (version 2) | ecosystem: Host-associated > Plants > Roots > Rhizosphere > Soil ... | reverse complement strand
GGTCGACAACGTGGCTCGGATGATGACTTCCTCAGGCCAGCTCGCGCGCACCACGACGGCAACGGCGCCATCAGCGCCATAATGAGGAATGAGCGTCGTCGCTACCTCATCGATGACATGGACCGAAAGGTGGATCGCGAGCGTCGCGCCGGTCGCTGCATAGGCGGCGAGACTTTCTTTTGGCGGCATCGCCGAGGCGCGGCCGGAAGTGCGGGTCAGCACGACGGTTTGCGCCACGCCGGGCAAGGTTAGTTCGCGTCCCAATGCAGCGGCCGCGGCGGCGAAGGACGGCACGCCTGGCGTCACCGTATAGGGAATGCCGCTTTCGTCGAGCCGTCGGAGTTGTTCGCCCATCGCACTCCACACTGAAAGGTCGCCCGAATGGAGCCGGGCCACGTCGAGGCCAGCATGATGAGCCGCGACGAATTCGGCGATGATGGCGTCGAGATCGAGCGGTGCGGTGTCGATGATCCGTGCTCCGGGCGGGCAAAGCGCGATGACCTCGCGCGGCACCAGGGAGCCCGCGAACAGGCACACCGGACAGCGCTTCACCAGTTCCTGGCCGCGCACGGTGATCAGGTCGGGCGCACCGGGGCCGGCGCCGATGAAGTGGACGGTCATGACGGTAAGTCCTTGATGGCAGCCGCCGCCGTAGCGCGGCGATCGGCGGAGACAATGCGGCTCACGATCAGGCGTGCATCGGTGCCGGCGACAGCGAGCGCCGCCGCTTCGCAGACGCTGCCAACGTTGCGGTGGGTTTTGGCCTGCTTCGATCGGGTGGTGACCCGTGCATCCGCCTCTCGCATGGCATCGGCTGATGCGGTTTGGATCGATAGACATTTAGCCTTTGCCGCCACGCGGAGCGCAGGGTGAGCGGCTTTGTCTTCGGGGACCGCAAGCACCGCTTCCACCTCCGGCCGCGCGGCGCGGGCGGCAACGGCCGACAGCGCCTCACCAATGGATTGCGCGGTGGCCTCGTCGCGAAAACCTATTCCAATCACGAGTCGGCTCATTTGGTGACGCTCCATTGCACGACCGGCATTGCGGCGCGCCAGCCGGTGCGACCGCCGACGGGACCGCCGCGCTCGACCGAAAGGCGCAGCAGCACGCCGCCCCGATGCGCCTGCCATTCGATCAGTTTTGCCTCGGTTTCAAGCGTGACGGAATTGACCACCAGTCGGCCCCCAACAGGTAATGCTTGCCACACCGCATCTAGCACGCCTTCGCGGCTGGCGCCCCCACCGACAAAGATGGCGTCCGGTGCCGGCAGCCCCTCGAGAGCCGCGGGCGCCGCGCCTAACCTCAGATCGAAATGTGGCACGCCGAGCGAACGGGCATTGGCTCGCGCATTGGCCAGCCGATCCTCGCGAGGCTCGATGCCGATCGCGCGATTGCTCGAATGGGCAAGCAGCCATTCGATGCCGATGGCGCCAGAACCTGCTCCAACATCCCATAGCAATTCTCCACCGCGCGGGGCCAGCGTCGACATCGTAACGGCACGGATCTCGCGCTTGGTCAGTTGGCCGTCATGCTTGAACAAGTCGTCGGGCAGGCCTGCCACGCATGGAATGATGGCGGCGTCGTGATCCGCAATCGCTTCGATCGCCAGCATCACGGGAGATTTGATATCGGAGACCGCGAATTCCGCTGCAGTTCCGGCGCGAATGCGCTCGTTGCGACCGCCGAGCGCCTCGAGGATCGTTAGTTGTGAAGAGCCGAAGCCGATGACGTTCAGATAATTCGCGATTTCGACCGGAGCCATTCCATCGCGCACCAGCACGAGCAGGCGAGCACCGTTTCGTAAATGCGGTCGCAAGTGTTCGATTGGTCGAGCATGCAGGCCAAGCGTAACGGCGTCTTCGAGCCGCCAGCGCAGCCGCGCGGCGGCCCACGTGAAGGTTGACGGGGCTGGCACGGCGACGGTTTCCGAGGCCGGGACCGCTTCAGCGATCACGGCGCCGGCGCCGTGCCAGAAGGGGTCGCCAGAGCAGAGCGCGACCACGTGCTTGCCGCGATGCGCAAGCAATTTTGGAATGGATGCCGCGAATGGGACTTCCCATTCGAGGGTCGGCCGGCCGAGTGAGGCGACCATTGCAAGGTGTCTGCGGCCGCCGACGATCAGATCGGCGTTGGCAAGCGGTTCGCGCGCGGCCAGTGACAATCCGTCGAGCCCGTCCTCGCCGATCCCGACAATGGACAGCCATGGCGATGACGTGTCATTGCTGGCGGTCATGACATCCTCGCCATCTCAACGGCTGCGCGTGCTGATCCTCGGTGGTACCGCCGATGCGAACCGGCTTGCGGCCGCCTTGGCGGATGATCCGAATATCGATGCGGTGTTGTCGTATGCCGGCCGTACACAAAATCCGCTGCGACCGGCGATTGCCTGGCGTATCGGCGGCTTCGGCGGCGTCACTGGCCTTGCGGACTATCTTCGTGCCGAGAATATCGACCGCGTCGTCGACGCGACCCATCCATTCGCGGCACAGATGAGTGCGAACGCAATTGCCGCTTGCGAGACGGCCGGAGTACCTTTGCTGGCACTGGAACGGGCGCCCTGGCCGCGTTTGCCGGGCGACCGTTGGATCGAAGTCGATGATGTCAGGGCTGCCGCAGAAGCACTTGGGCGCGAGGCGCGCCGTGTATTCCTCGGCATCGGCCGGCAGCATCTGCGAGCTTTCGCGGCGTATCCGCAACACGTTTACCTGGTGCGGCTGGTCGACCCGCCGCGCGATCCGTTGCCGTTGCCGCATGCTGAGGTGATTGTCGCGCGTGGGCCGTTCGAATGCGCAGGTGATCGGGCCATGCTTGAGAATTTCGCTGCTGACATTGTTGTGGCGCGGAATGCCGGCGGAAACGCCGCCTCGGCCAAGATCGAAGCGGCGCGCGATCTTGCGCTGCCGGTGGTGATGATCCGCCGGCCTTTCATTCCGGAACGGAAAACAGTCGAAACGGTCGCCGAGGTTCTGAGCTGGCTTGGTCACGATCACGCCTCGGCTGAACGCGGCGTGTAGACGAAAGGCTGTCCGCCGTCGCGCGGGATCAATCGCGTTCGTGATGAGCCGATCAGCACCACGGTGCGCATATCGGCGCGAATGGCGACCGCATCTCGCAGGGGGACTGTGTCGATTGCCTCGCGGGCGCTGTCACTAACGGCGCTGGCAAACACCACAGGAACGGTTTCCGGTAATTCCTCTCGCAACAACTCGAAGGCGCGCCCAAGTTGCCAGGGTCGCGCCGAGGAAAGCGGGTTGTAGAGCGCGATCACGAAATCAGCTTGCGCCGCCAGCCGCAGTCGACGCTCGATCAGGTCCCACGGCTTCAGATTATCCGACAGATTGATCGCACAGAAATCGTGACCGAGCGGGGCGCCGATCCGGGCGGCGGCAGCGAACATCGCGCTGATGCCTGGTAGCACCCTGATATCGAGATTGCGCCATGAGGGATTGCCCGTGTCGACCGCCTCGAAGACGGCGGCGGCCATCGCGAAGACACCGGGATCGCCCGAGGACACCACGACGACACGTTTACCTTCTGTCGTGAGCTGCAACGCCTGTCGCGCGCGGTCGAGCTCTTCACGATTGTCGGAGGCGTGACGGGTCAGTCCCGGCCGTTCAGGGACGCGCGCCACATAGCGCCCATAGCCAACCAGATCCGTCGCCTCGGACAGTACGCGGCTCACTTCCGGTGTGATCAATTCTTCTGCGCCCGGGCCAAGGCCGGCGATCGCGAGCCAGCCGCTCATGGCCGACGCCCGCGACCGTGAACCAGGATCATCGAGAAGTAAGGCGCTTCATCGTCGGTCTTTTCGGCAAGTGGCAATACCTTCTCATCGGTCATGGTGCCACGCTCGACATAGATGGCGCGATCGGCAAGTCCGGCCGCCTTCAGGGCGCGGCGCACCTTCGGGAGATTGCGGCCAAGCTTCATCACGACCAGCGCGTCGATCGACTTCAGCCGTTCGCGTAGGGAGGCCTCATCGAGCGTCGCCGGTATGACGGTCAGGACGTCATCGCCGAATGTGATCGGCACGCCGCTGGCGGTCCAGCAGCCAGACATGCCGGAAATGCCGGGCACCACCACAACCGGCGCACGGCCGGCGATACGGCTGTGGAGATGCATGAACGATCCGTAGAAGAATGGGTCGCCCTCGCACAGCACGGTGACGTCACGGCCTTGTTCGACATGATTCAGCAGGCGCCGAACGCAGTTGTCGTAGAAGCTCCGAAGCGCGTCATTGTAGGAGGGGTCTTCGAATGCGATTTCAGTGGTGACGGGATATTCCAGCACTTCCTCGATCACGCCGGGCGCCAGCATGCCGTCGACCAAGGTGCGGGCATTGCCGGGACGGCCGGATTTGCGGAAATGCGCAACGACGCCAGCCTTGGCGATCAGCCGCGCTGCTTTCACGCTCATCAGCTCGGGGTCGCCGGGGCCCAAACCGACACCGTAGATGGTTGCGGCAGAAGTCATTCGCGTTCACTCGCGACCGCGTTGAGGGCGGCTGCAGCCATCGCGCTGCCGCCGCGCCGCCCGCGAACAATGACGCTGGGAACGAGGTTACTTGCCAGCAACGCTTCCTTGGATTCGGCCGCACCGACGAAACCGACGGGCATGCCGATAACGGCCGCAGGTCGCGGTGCGCCAGGCTGCTGCAAAATTTCCAGCAAGCGAAACAATGCAGTCGGCGCATTGCCGATGACCACAACCGAGCCTGCCAATCGCTCGCGCCACAATTCCAGCGCTGCGGCGCTGCGCGTGTTTCCGATGGAACTCGCGAGTGCCGGCACGCGCGGATCGGATAAGGTGCAGATTACGGCATTATCGGCCGGCAGCCGCGACCGCGTGATGCCGTGAGCGACCATCTGGGAATCGCAAAGGATCGGCGCGCCGGCGCCTAGCGCAGCACTGGCTGCACTGCTGAAGCCATGTGTGAACATGATGTCGTCGGCTACGTCGACCATGCCGCTCGCGTGGATGATCCGTACGGCGACCTTTTCGTCTCGGGCGTCGAATCGATCGAGCCTGGCCTCAGAGCGGATGATCGAAAACGAGCGCTGATAGATCGCCGCGCCATCGGTTTCGTAGGCATAGTTCATGACGTCGCACCTAGTTCGGCTGGCGCAATCTGCTCGATCACGCTATTGCGCCGGGTCATCCAGTAGCCGGCCTCGAGCAATTGCTGAAAGCGCTGGCGCATCGCCGCTGCGGCGTCCGGATTGGCCTGTTCAATGAAGCGCCGCACTTCATCGTTGCCGAGCGTTGCATCGTAGTAAAGTTCGAAATGGTGGCCTTCGACCACATCAGCGAGATGCGCAAACAGCGCCATCTGATCGAGGGTCGCGGCGATTTCAGCGGCGCCACGGAAGCCGTGCCGCATTTGGCCTGAGATCCAGCGTGGATTGGCGGCGCGGCCACGCACCACACGGGCGATTTCCTCGGCCAAGGTTCGCACCCGCGGCGTATCGGGTGTCGTCGAATCGGCGTGGTAGAGCGTAGGCGAGCTGCCGAGTTTACGCGCCGCTGCGGCGAAGCCGGCCTCGTGTGCGGCGTAGTCTGCCGCTGCTAGGAGGTCGGTCTCGGGCAGATCCTGAAGATGCACGAACGCGTCGGCAGCAGCAGCGCGCTGTTCGAGCGCCGAGCGCGCGGGCGCACCATCCTGACCGCTTCCATAGGCAAAGGCGCTGTCGGCCAGCCAAGCTTCCGCCGCAGCCTCTGCAGTCGCCGACGTGAGAGTCGTGACCGCTTCGACCACACCAACGCCGTATTCGCTCGGCGCGGGACCGAATACGCGTGGGCTTGCCACAACGCGATAGGGATTTTCTTCGTCGGGCTCATCGCGTGCGGCGAGCGCGGCAGCGGCCTGCTCGAACAGCACTGGCAGCGCCGGGAACACGTCGCGGAACAGGCCCGAGATCCTCAAGGTCACGTCGATACGCGGCCGGCCAAGCGCGGGAAGGGCGGTCACCTCAAAACCCGCCACGCGCTCCGAAGTCGTGTCCCAGACCGGCGTTACGCCCATCAATTGCAGCGCCATGGCGAATTCCTCGCCTGCGCTACGCATGGTTGCCGAGCCCCAGAGATCCAGCACGACGTTGCGCGGATAGTCGCCGTGATCCTGGAGGTGACGGGTCAGCAGCGCATCGGCCAGTCGTTTGCCTTGCTCTGCAGCGGTCCTGCTCGGCACGGCGCGGCAATCCACCGTAAAAAGGTTGCGGCCGGTCGGCAGCACGTCGCGCCGGCCGCGCCAGGGCGAGCCCGCCGGACCCGGCGGCACGTGTTTTCCGTCGAGCGCGGCAAGGAGAGCTGCGCGTTCGCCTGCGGCGCAGGCGTCATAGGGAATTGCGCTCTCGTGCTCTTGCGCCTGCGGCGGCGTGCGGCCAAAAATGTGCAGGCCATCGGCGACCATGGTCGCCTTGATATCGCAGACAAAGCTGTCGAGCCGCACCACGGCCTCGCGAGGCGTCATGGCCTCAGTGAGGCCACTGTCGCGATCGAGACCGGCATCGCGGGCAGCATCGATGATCGAACGCGCCAGCCGTTCACGCCGGCTTGGATCGAGCCCCTCGGCGATGGAGTATTCGTCGAGCAGACGTTCGACCGGGTATAGCGCCGGCGGTAGATTCCCGGCGCTGATCGGCGGCGTCATGTGGCCGATGGTCACGGCACCGATCCGGCGCTTGGCGGCAGCGGCTTCGCCGGGGTCATTGACGATGAACGGATAGATTACCGGCGTTGGGCCGAGCAGCGCATTTGGCCAGCATGAAGAGGATAGCGCGACCGATTTTCCCGGCAGCCATTCCAGCGTGCCGTGCGCGCCCATATGGACCATGGCGTGACATTTGGCGACATGACGTAGCCACAGGTAAAACGCGACATAGCTGTGCCGCGGCGCGCGTCGCGGATCATGATATTCGGCAGCGCGGTCGGCGCGATGGCCACGATCCGGCTGTATCGCAACCAGCATGTTTCCGATCCGCGTGGCCCTGAAAACGAAATTGCCATCGGCTACTGCTGGATCGCTCTCAGGCGCCCCCCATTGCGCGTCGAGATCATCAAGCAAGGCGGGGTCGAGACGAGTGATCTCGGCACGATAGCTTTCGATCGGCCAGCAGATCGTCTGCGTCTTCAGCCTGTCGATCAGCGCAGCGCCGTCAGCGGGAAGGTCGGTGACGGTATAGCCCCGATCGCACAAAGCCCTCAGCGCTTCGATCGTGCTCTCCGGCGTATCAAGGCCGATAGCATGCGCCATCTGATCATCGCGCCCGGGATAGGTGGACAATACGATGGCGAGGCGCTTGTCGGCAGCGGGTGTTCTTCGCAAGGCGATCAAAGCTTCCGCTCGGTCCGCGATCGACCCGACGAGGTCGCGATCACCCGAATGAATCGTGCGGGCATAGCCGAGCTCTGGATCCTGTGCTTCAGCCTGTTTGAACGAAACGACGCCGCCAAAGATGCGGCCATCCAATTCCGGCAGCACGACGTGGATCGCAAGGTCGGAGGGCGAGAGTCCGCGGTCGGCTTCAAGCCATGCCGCGCGGCTTGAGCCTGACAGGGCTACCTGGAGCACCGGCGCATCGACGACGTCGAAGGGGGAGCCGGCGCCATTGTCGCCGCGCGCTGAAAAGGCGGTTGCATTGACGATCAACTCTGGCGCGACCCCCGCGATCGCATTTCGCAACCAGCCATCGCTTTCTCGATCCTTCAGACTGGTGACGAATAGTCCGATGGCGCGGGCGCCGCGGCTCGTCAATTCGTCGATCAGTTGATTGATCGGATCGGTGTCAGATGCGGTAAGAAAGGCGCGATAAAACGCCACCAGCACGATCGGCGCGCCCCCGCGCGAAAGATCGAGGCTGGCTATATCGACTGCACCCGATTGCGGCAGATAGAAGCCGCAGCGAGGCAGCGTTGCACGCTGGACCGGCGGAACAGCCGGCAGGCCGGCGGCGAGCGCCAGTTGCGCCAGCGCGGCGCGCGCCGAATCCGGGCCTCCATTGTCGCACAGGGTTTTCAACCGGCGGAGTGTCGAGGGCGGCAGGTTCGACGCGGCGTCAAGCCGAGGATCGGGTCTGCCGTCGCCGGGAATGACGGCGAGCGCGATCTGCTTTGTGGCAGCCAGAGCGCAGACCTGCTCGATGCCGTAGCGCCAATAATCAATACCGCCGAGCAGGCGGATCAGGATGCCGCGCGCGCCGGACAGTGTGTTCTGCAAATAGAGATCGACCGAGAGCGGGTGGGTGAGGCGCCGCAGATTGGCAAGACGCAAACTTGGCAGCGTTTCGCGCCCGCCGCGCCAGGCCACGGCAAAGGCATTGAGGTCGCTGTCGGAGAACGACAGCACGACCAGATCTGCCGCGCTTTGTCCGAGATCCTCGGCGGCAGCAGTTTCCTCCAGTCCATGTCGTTCGCGCAACAGGATATGCATGCTTCACCCGGTCAGCACGGCCGTGATCGCATCGCGATCGATGCCACGTTTGCCGATCACGACAATCTGCGACGCTCTTTGCTCGCCGGCGCGCCATGGGCGGTCGAATTGCGAGCGGACACGCGTGCCGACGCCCTGAACCAGAAGTCGCATCGGCTTGCCGTCGATCGCGACATAGCCCTTGGCACGCAACACGCTGTGGTCGCGGGCGATTGCTTCGATCCTTGCAACGATCCCCTCCGGGCTGGTGCTGGCCGGAAGCGTCACCACGATAGTATCGAAATCATCATGGTCGTGTTCGTCATGATCCTCATGATGGCTCGGCCGCGCGTCGAGATCGTCTTCCGCGGCGGCACCTAACCCGAGCGCGACGCGAGGGTCGATCTTGCCTTCGGTCACTTCAAGCACGGGAATCTGGCGCGGCGCTTCGGCCAGCACCGTCTGGCGCGCCTTCGCAAGACCCTCCGGATCAACCAGATCGGCTTTATTTAGGATCACAATGTCGGCGCAGGCGACCTGATCTTCGAAGACTTCGCCGAGCGGCGTGTCGTGATCGACACTTTCATCAGCAAGACGTTGCCGCTCAATCGCCTCCGGATCGGGTGCGAACCGTCCGGCGGCAACGGCCTCGGCATCTGCGACGGCAATCACGCCGTCGACGGTGATACGAGATCTGAGCTCAGGCCACTCGAACGCTTTCAGCAGCGGTTTCGGCAGCGCGAGCCCCGAGGTTTCGATCAGGATGTGGTCGGGCGATTGCGGTCGCGCCAGCAATTTCGCGATCGTCGGCGCGAAATCGTCGGCAATGGTACAGCAGATGCAGCCGTTGGTGAGTTCGACGATGGCGTCTTCGGGACAATTGGCATCTGCGCAACCTTTCAGGATGTCGCCGTCGATGCCGACGTCGCCGAACTCATTGACCAGGACCGCAAGGCGGCGTCCTTGCGGGTTCTGCATGAGGTGACGAACCAGGGTAGTTTTCCCGGCGCCGAGAAAGCCGGTGATGATGGTGACGGGGACTTTTTCCAACGACATCTGATATTTCCAATCCGGCTAGATCGAGGGCGGGATGCGCGCGATCACGCCCTTACGGAAGATCGTGGGCCGTTCGCGCCATGGCACCAGGCCATCTGAGGTTGCCGCATAACGTTCGGCGCCCGTGATGACATCGTCGACGCAATTCCGGTCGAGATCGCCGTAGACATAGGTCCAGCGTCCTGGTCCGCTCAGCGCGACGCTGCAGCCGCGATCGCAATTGGAGAGGCATTCGACCTCAATGATGCGAAAGCTCGGCGGATGGTCCTGGCGGTGCTGCGCATCGATCAGGGCGTCGTATAATCGCCTGCCGGGTCGTGGACCCGTATCGCCATTCTCGCCAGCGCGACAGGTGACGCAGACATGCAACGTCGTTGCGGCGGCTGAATTCCTTGGAATGGATTCCTCGCGCAGGATATCCGGTGCAGATTGGTCCATCGCAAAGTCCGTCTCAGGGCGGAAACCGCGCGAGCGGTACCCAGACATGCGGCGAGCGGACCTGCACTCCGTTCGACCAACTCTTTCACTCCGGACACCCCGCCCGGAATGGCGAATAGGCAGGCAACGGCAGGTCTCCTGGCTCGCGGGTCGTGGCCGGCACCACCTTCCCGGAACGCATTCCAGTGGTGTTTGGTGCAGGCTTTCCGCTCACAGTTGCGGGGGCAGCTCCGGCTTCGCGCAAAGGGCAAATATCCCGCCCCTTGCCACGCCCGGCATTCCCTCTTAGTCCGGTCCATGACCGGACACCGTCGGCTAACGAATTCAATCAGACGGAAACGGGTCCGAGTCAATCCCTCCCGAGGAACCTGCGGCGGGGCGTGTTGCCGAGAGCGCCTTGGTGTGATCCTGTCGCGGCCAACGGAACTATCCTGCAGGTGATCATGACAGACACGAATACCAATGAAGCCGAGCGCCATCGCGCCAAAATGGCAAAGCGCAAGCAGGTGCAGGACGCCGAAGAGGCGTCCAAGACCATCGAAAAGGGCCTGTTGATGGTCAATACCGGCCCAGGCAAGGGCAAGTCGACGGCGGCGTTCGGGCTGGCCTTGCGTGCGCTCGGGCATGGCTGGCGGATCGGCGTTGTCCAGTTCATCAAGGGCCGCGCCACCGGCGAACAGGCTGCGCTGCAATCGTTCGGCGACCGCGTAGTCTGGCACGTCGCCGGCGAAGGCTTTACCTGGGAAACCCAGGACAAGGCACGCGATATTGCCGCCTGCCAGCGCGCCTGGGCAATCGCGCTAGGTTTGATGAAAGATCCAGCCATCAGCCTCGTCGTGCTCGACGAACTCAACATCGCGCTGCGTTACGACTATTTGCCGCTCGATGAGGTGGTCGCGCAGCTTACCGCGCGGCGGGCCGATCTGCATGTGATCGTCACCGGCCGCAATGCCAAGCCGGCACTGATCGAGGCGGCCGATCTCGTCACCGAGATGGGAGCGGTCAAGCATCACTTTGCAGCCGGCGTGAAGACCCAGGCCGGCATCGAGTTCTGATGGCCGCTCGCGCGCTGATGTTCCAGGGGACCGGCTCGGATGTCGGCAAATCGCTGATCGTGGCCGGTCTCTGCCGCTTGTTCGCTAACCGTGGACTGGCGGTACGCCCTTTCAAGCCGCAGAACATGTCGAACAATGCCGCCGTCACCGGCGACGGCGGCGAGATCGGCCGCGCCCAGGCGCTGCAGGCGCGCGCCGCACGCGTAGCGCCATCGGTCGACATGAATCCGGTTCTGCTGAAGCCGCAAAGCGCGGTCGGCTCGCAGATCGTGGTGCAGGGAAAAATATTCGGCAATGCGCGCGCGCGTGAATATCAGTCGCTGAAGCCACGGCTGATGCCTCATGTGCTCGACAGTTTTGCAAAGCTCAGGGCGCAGAGCGATCTGGTGCTGGTCGAAGGTGCCGGCTCCGCGTCGGAGGTGAATTTGCGTGCCAACGATATCGCCAATATGGGCTTTGCCCGGGCGGCAGATCTGCCGGTTGTGCTGATTGGCGATATCGATCGCGGTGGGGTTATCGCCAGCCTTTGCGGTACCGCCGCGGTGCTCGATTCCGATGACGCCCGGCTGATCAACGGCTTCATCGTCAACAAGATGCGCGGCGATCCTGCATTATTTACAAACGGCATGGCGTTTGTCGCCAAGCGGACGGGATGGACTGCGCTTGGTCTGGTACCGCATTTCGGCGACGCCCATCGCCTGCCGGCTGAGGATGTTCTTGGCCTCGAAGCTTCGTCTGCGTCGACCCCGCCGCAATCGGCCAACCGCCGCGTGCGGATCGCCGTGCCGGTCTTGCCGCGGATCGCCAATTTTGACGATCTCGATCCGTTGCGGCTCGAGCCGGGCGTCGAGCTCATTTTATTGCGTAACGGCGCGCCGCTCCCGGTTGATACCGATCTTGTAATTCTGCCGGGCTCGAAAGCGACGATTGCGGACCTCGCAGCGTTGCGCGCGTATGGCTGGGACAGTGATATCATTGCCTACAGTCGTCGCGGCGGACGCGTGCTTGGCCTGTGCGGCGGATACCAGATGCTCGGTCGTACGATTTCCGATCCCGATGGCGTCGAAGGATCACCAGGATCGGCCAGCGGTCTCGGTCTGCTCGACGTTTCGACGGAGTTGTCCGGCGACAAATCATTGGTCGCGGTCCAAGGACACACCGTAGCCGATGGCATCGCGGTCGTGGGCTACGAGATGCATATTGGCCGAACCATCGGAGCGGGGATGGACCGTCCTCTCGTGCGGCTGGACGATGGCCGATTCGATGGTGCGACGTCAGCCGACGGCCGCATCGCCGGTGCTTACCTTCATGGCTTCTTTTGCGGCGATGCGCAACGTGCGGCCTGGCTTGACCGGCTCGGCGCGCCCGCGAGCGAATTCAGCTATGAAGCCGTGATCGAAGAGACCCTCGATGGACTTGCGGCGCATCTCGACGCGCATCTCGATATCGATGCGTTGCTTGAACTCGCACGCTGATCGCGTTGATCTAGCTCCACATCCAGGCGACAAGCATCCCAAACGTGGCAATGATCAGAAGCGCGCCGCCGGCAGCTACGCGATAGATCGTGACCGCTCGTTCGATGTCCTTTGGCGTTGCTTCCGGGGTACCGTTTCCCATCCAGGAGTCGGCCACCGCCGAGCCGCCATAGACACGTGGACCGCCGAGCTTCAGACCAAGCGCGCCGGCCATTGCGGCTTCTGGCCAACCGGCATTGGGTGAACGATGCTTTGCCGCGTCGCGCCGATATGCTTGCCATGCCGTGCCCGTCGATGCGCCCGGAACCAGGGCGGCGGCGGCGATGAACGCCAGTCCAGTCAGGCGCGACGCCGGCAGATTAACGAGATCGTCGAGCCGCGCTGCAGCCCAACCAAAAGCCCGGTACTGGTCCGACATATGGCCGATCATGCTGTCGGCGGTGTTGATGGCCTTGTAAGTGATGATGACGGGCAGACCGCCGATCAGGAACGAT
>Ga0207678_10004200_pt1 | contig 12928 bp, 9 predicted proteins | sample KBSC63metaG_FD_184319 | JGI IMG/M metagenome (GOLD analysis project Ga0207678, IMG submission 184319) | Corn rhizosphere microbial communities from Kellogg Biological Station, Michigan, USA - KBS C6-3 metaG (SPAdes) (version 2) | ecosystem: Host-associated > Plants > Roots > Rhizosphere > Soil ... | reverse complement strand
CGGCCGCTAGAGGATGATGCATTGATTATAAGTGAGACGGGGAGCAAATAAAGAAGATAGCGGGATAGGTGTTTGATCTGTCGAAGCGGAAAGGACTGACCGCTTGCCAAGAAGGTAGATTATTGTCAGTTTGCGCGCTACTTAACATTGCGCCAGTACAATTGCGGTAGTCATGCGTTTATTTTCCAACGCAGATTCAGTCCGACGAGGTGAAGTATCGGTCTTGGCCGTTCTGGAAACTATTGCCGCGAACTCCTTTTCATTTTGGATTGCTTGGCGGTTCGGCACAATCAAGCACCTCGTCATCGCAAGTGTATTGCTTCCAATTCTTTTGTTGCGGACCCGCCTTTCAGCGGGTTTCACGCATATGCTTTGGTTCAAAATTGCCGGATACTTCACAGACAAAGAGGCTGGCGTTGGTTTTCTTCTAACCGTACTTCCGCTGATTAAGATCATCGGAACTGTATACGTGACAGTTCGCCGTCCAATTCGGGCACTGAGAGCTATTCCGCAAAATTTTTCGAAGAACGTACTGTCGATCGACTTAGTATTTTCGCCACAAATGATTCCTGGCATTGAAGAAACAGACCGCGATACCGTTGGCTTACACGTATATGGATATATCAAGCAGGCTTGGAAGGAAGAATCCACTGTATACAAGATTGGCTTTATAGCCGTTGGTCTGCCAATCACTTTATCGGCTTTCGCCTATCGCTGGGCCATGAAGAGCGCTGCCGTTCTATGGCTCCCTCTTATTTGGATAGTCGTACAATCCCGATCACGCGACATATACGCTCGGTTGACAATCCTGACCCAAAGCAATTGGGCGAGGATAATGTTAGCTTATTCGTTGCTCGTATTGCTAACCTTCGCTGGAAAACTAGCACTGCTCTTCGGCTACTGGCAGCTTCCGTCTCTTAGTTACTTCGGACCACCCGGAATAGCTGCGACACAGTTGATTGATCCGGTCGCGCTACCGCTCTGGCAGGTTGCCGCCGCCGTGAACGCCGTGCTGGCATGGACGTTCTATTTTCACAGCGACATGCACCTAGTGGCACGCGGCACGGGAGAGGCGTGGCCCGAAAAGTGGATCAGGTTCGAATACACATCGATTACTGCAATCAGAAACGCTATTACCTTGTACTGCGTGATTTGCACTTTTTACATTACGGCCGCTGTCGCTTGGAACACACAGTGGCCAACCGTTCGGTTCATTCTTTTTCCGTGGGCGGAATGATCCCACCGAAACGGCGTAGAAATGGTTTGACGAAAATGACTCGGAAGGCGTTGCAAGAGGACTAGCGCCTTTTCCGCATTGTCAAGGCAGATTGCGGCAAGCTCCCGAACCTGGCTCGGCACATCAATTTTGGTTTCCATATCGGTTCGATGGCCAATCAATCGGCTTTGGGGGCAGCGTGCTCCCAAAGGCGCCCGTGTCGTTGACGACGGATTGGCGACGACCTGAGCCGTCCGAGCTCTCGCTGCAAACCCCGCGCGCATGACCGACGCCTTTTCGCAGGCGCTGCGCCCGCAGCGCCTCCGGCTCGCACGCTGCAGCGTCTGGAACGTCCAGGATCGCCGCTGTGCTTACCAGGTCCGATCCCGGCTTCCTTGGCTGCCGTTGCCCAACGTCCGCCTGAGCGTTCACAAACATCGCGAAGGGTTCGGTCGTGTCATCCTATGTTACGTTTGTATGCTTTCCGCGTCCCCGCAACATCAGCTCGTAACCTCACCTTCGCAAGCTCAGCACCGCGGACCACAGGTCGGTCGCGTTGCATCCCGCGACGCGCGCAGATTTCGGGAGATGGATATGCGAAACGTGATCAAGATCGTCGCTGTATTGTCTTTGCTTGGCAGCCGCGGGGCCATGGCGCAGACGGTGGGAACGGCGAGATCGTCCGCCGGATCCGTCACCACTGCGACGGCTCCTCCTTCATTGAAACAGGGTGTGCGATTGGTGAGCGAGGCGCCGGTCGGCCACCGTCAACCGCGTGTGCGCGACGTGCCGTCACAAAACCCCGGCGATCTCGAGCACCTGACCGATGAGGACGCCGCAGTCGATCGCAAACTCACCATCTGCCGCGGCTGTTGAGTTGACGGCGGCGGCGCGAGTGACGAACGGCGGCGCAAGACCACGTCGTGCATTACAGCCGTAACCATTTGGCGTGGTCTTCGAAGTCGCGGCGTAACCGCGAAGCGGCAACCTGTTCTTTGCTTGAGCCAACCTCTCGGACGCCTCCGACGGGTCGACGGTTTCACAAATGAGAGTGACAGGTCACATGAAAATCCTCCTCGCTTCGACCCCGGCCACTGGCCATCTCAATCCGCTGCTTGCGATTGCACGCTTCCTGATCGACGAAGGTCACGAGATCGCCTTTCTGTCGGGCAGCGCGCTGCGTAACCCCATCGAACGCATCGGCGCAACGTTTTACGCGCTGCCGGCCGGCGCCGACTTCGATCTGCGTGACTTTGCGACGGTGGCTCCCGAATTGAAAACCATTCCTCCCGGACTGGAATGGTTCCGCGTCGCCATGGAGCGGGTGTTCATCGATGCCATTCCAGCTCAGCACAAGGGCATTCAGCAGGCGCTGAAAGATTTCCCGGCCGACATCATTATCGGCGACAACATGCTGTTCGGGGTATTGCCGATGTTGCTCGGCCCGCAGGCGAAGCGGCCGCCCATCGCGCTCTGCGGCACATCGTTCCTGCACTGGTGCCGCGACGATGGCGCGCCGCATTTTGTCGGGCTGCCACCTGCAACCACGCAGGCGCAGCGTGACGACTACGCGGTGGTCTATCGTGAGCATGACGAACAGCTCTATCAGCCGGTGGCCGATAGCCTCAACAGGTCGTTGCAGACTATGGGTGTCGGGCCGCTGTCGATGCCGATGTTCGATTCCGTCGTTGAACTCGCCGATGCCTATCTGCAGCTGACCGTGCCGAGCTTCGAGTTTCCACGCGCATTTCCAGCCTCGGTGCGCTTCGTCGGCCGGCCTCCGATCATTCCGGATCAGGCGCCGCTGCCGTCCTGGGCTCACGAACTTGACGGCTCGCGCAAGGTGGTGCTGGTGACGCAGGGCACATTGGCCAATCACAATTTCGGTCTGCTGGTTGGACCGACGCTGGCGGCGCTCGCCAACGAGCCTGATTTGCTTGTGGTTGCCACGGCTGGCGGCCGTCCTGTCGAGGCCATCCCTGGCCCAATCCCCGCCAACGCGCGCCTCGCGCAGTATCTGCCGTTCGAATGGATGCTGCCCAAGGTCGACGTGTTCGTCACCAACGGCGGTTATGGCAGCGTCAATCAGGCGATGAGCTTTGGCATCCCCCTCGTCACCGCAGGGCTGACGGAGGACAAGGCTGACGTGAACGCACGCGTTGCCTGGTCTGGCATCGGGATCGATCTTGCGACCAACGAGCCGACGCCGCAGGCGCTGCGCGAAGCCGTCCGCACCGTGCTCGATCGTCCGGCCTATCGCATGCGGGCATCATCGATGGCCGACGAATTCAGCGGGATCGACACCCGAGCGGAAATTCTCCGGATCATCGGCGAACTCGCGCATGCGTCGAACGAAGCGGTCGCGGTGGACGCAGCGACAATGCCCAGTCGCCGTCGGCGTGTCGGCAGCCGTTAGGCGTCCGGCATGGCTGCTGCGGTCACGTTACGGCTGTAACGCAAAAAGTCCGGCGTCGTAACCGCTTCGCATTTTTTCCAGCTTTAGGTCTTTCGTGGGCGTCGCCAGTTTGCGCGCCTGCGGATGACCGCGGCTGATGCTTTTCAATTTTATTCTGCTTGATGCCCATTGGGGGTGTACCATGTTTGAATTATTCGCCCTTGCGACATTGATCATGGTCGCCGCACTGCTCGCCTGGTCGGGCCTTCGTGCCTGGCGGACGAAAAGTGGTTTCATAAAGTGGGGCGGTGCAGGCCTGGCGACGCTATTGTCTGCCGTCGTCGCCTTGATAAGCCTGATCACGGCGAACGGGCTGTTCAAGCTGCATGCCCGCAGTGCCCCGGCCCCGGTTACAAACGTGGAAGGCACGCCTGCACAGATTCAGCGCGGAAAGGCGATCTCGGACGGCTTCTGCAGCGCTTGCCACTCAAAGACCGGCACGCTCACGGGAGGCCTCGACATCGGCGAGCACTTTCCCATGCCCATCGGGTCGTTCGTGTCCTCCAACCTGACACCCGTCGGGCGAGTGAGAAACTGGTCTGATGGCGACATCTTTCGGGCCATCCGCAACAGCGTCGACCCGAGCGGCCGCTGGCTGATCATCATGTCCTACACCAATGCCGGAAAATTGAGCGACGAAGACATCCGCGCCGTCATCGCCTATATCCGCAGCCTGCCAGCAATCGGAAAGCCAACCGACAATCCGCCGGATCATCTCAACCTATTGGGTATCGCGATGCTGGGCGCCGGCATGCTGCCGACGGGAAAGCCGGTATCCATCAGTCCCATCACGGCGCCGCCTGCCGGCTCCACCTTGCTGTATGGCGAGTACATCCTGTCGTATCAGGATTGCCGCGCGTGCCATGGCGCAAAGCTGACCGGCGGCGTGCCCGGTCAGCTTGGGCCGATCGGGCCCGACCTCAATCTCGTAAAGGGATGGAAGCTCGAGCAATTCATCGCCACGATGCGCACCGGCGTTGATCCCGACGGACATGAGCTCAGCAAGGAAATGCCGTGGCAACCAATCGGAAGGATGAGCGATGAGGAGCTCAGCGCGGTCTATCAGTACCTGACGCATTTGCCGAATTCCTGAAACGTCCCTGGCGCCATCAGAAGACAAGACGCAATGCCTGACCGCGAACGGCTCGGGTGTTTGCGCGCGCTCACGCCGACTACGGATGCAACCAACGGGATCAGGAATGCCATCCGGTCGTAGCTCGGCTCGATTTGACTGTAATGCCCGATCACGAGGAGCAGAGCGATGGCAGATCCGATCGAAAGTACGTTTCTTTGGCTGGACCAACGGTTGTCCGGTCGCTTGTCGAGACCGGGCGATGACAGCTACGCCGCCGCGACGGCGATCTGGGCGAAGCCGATCGGCCCGATGCCGCGTGCCGTCGCGCACTGCCGCACGGCGCAGGACGTGCAGTCGGCGATCCGAGCGGCGCGCGACAGCGATCTCTCGCTTTCGGTACGTGGCGGCGGTCACGACTGGGCCGGTCGCGCGTTGTGCGACGGCATCGTGATCGACCTGACCGCGATGAACGATGTAACGCTGAGCCCGGACTATCGCGCCGCACGGATATCCGGAGGCGCCCGCGCGTCAGACGTTCTTGCAGTGACCGATCCGCGCGGGCTTGCGGTGGTGACGGGCTCATGCAGCTCGGTCGGCATGACCGGGCTGACGCTCGGTGGCGGCTACGGATCGCTGATCGCCCGCTTCGGACTTGCGCTCGACAATCTGCTTGCCGCCGAGGTCGTGCTCGCGGACGGGCGCATCGTCACCGCGAGCCCCGACAACGAACAGGAATTGTTCTGGGCGTTGCGCGGCGGTGGCGGCAATTTTGGCGTGGTGACAGCGATGCAGCACCGCACGCACTATCTGCCCGGCGTCCGCTCAGGCATGCTGCTGTTCCCGTTCGTCGAAGCCAGAGCCGTTCTCGAAGGTTGCCTCGACATCATCGCGACCGCGCCCGAAGAATTGACGGTTCAGCTCGGGTTGGTTGGTGGTCCTGATGGCGTTCCGCTGGTCATGGTCGTGCCGACGTGGTGCGGACTGCCGGAGCAAGGGGAGGCGCGGCTGGCGCCGTTCCTTGGCCTTGGAACGCTCGTCGTCAGCACCTTGGCCGCGACGGCCTATGGCACTTCGCTCGCAATATTCGATCCATTTCTCGCGACCGGACAACGCGTATTGATGGAGACGTGCTGGCTTCCGAAGCTCGATCGCCAGGGTATCGACGCCTTCATTCGGGCGATGGCGAATGCGGCTTCACCGGGCTGCGCCATCATCACCCACGAGTTTCGCGGCGCCGCCTCGCGCGTGCCGATGGCGGCGACCGCCTTCGGCCTTCGCCGCGACCATGTGCTGGTCGAGATCCTCGCATCCTTCACCGATCGATCGGAACGGCGTGAGGAGCACTGGCATCGACGGTGGGTGCAAGCCGCGCGTCGGGCCTTTGACGGCCTCGCGCTTCCCGGTGGATATCCGAATATGCTCGGCAAAGGCGAGGTTGAGCGCGCAGCAATGAGCTACGGCGGCAATGCCGGGCGGCTCATCAAGGCCAAGCAGCACTACGATCCCGACAATACTTTCAACTCAGCCATTCCGTTGCCGGCCGGTCAGCGCGTCTTGGCCGCCGAATAGGAGTACCACTCGACTTGCGGCCACATCGAAGCGATGGCGCAAGCCATCGCCGAGGATGTGACAGTAGTTCACGGCAGCCGAGCGAGAACGAATTGGCGGCCGCGCGTCATCAGGGCGAGTTTGTCGGGCAGCAAAGAAACCGCTCGGTCGATATGCTTCAATTTTTCTGCAAATTTGACCGATGGGATTACGGTAGACCTTCAACCCCACTTCCACGACACAGCCTTTGCTCGGGGGAGAGCAGCATATGATGTGTCGTGCATATACTATGCTGCATAGAATGCATTTAGCGTTACAGATTCGGCGTAAGCATTCTGATCACAATTCATCACGTCCCCGAGACCTTACCCCCTCAGGTCACAGACAGTTTTGACCGGAAGCCATAGATACCGTCGCTGGACAAAAGTGCTCCAAAACGGAGACAATAATAATGCCTCAGAGCGACGATGTTGGCACGACACCCCTCCTGGACTTCGAGGCGTGGAGAGCTTTACTCCGATCGAATTGCGGGCGCGACGTCGAGGTCACGACGCCCAACGCCTTTGCCGGTTGGATGCGTCCCTTCAATGCATGCGGGCTTGAGGCAACTTCGGTAAAGATCAGTTGGGGGTCCGCGGCCCCCGGTTGCTCTGATCACCGGGCAGAGCGGAGCTACCGGGATGTTCGCTGCGATGGCGCGGATCATTATCTCCTGATCTTCCAAATCGCTGGGCAGACTGCAATGACCCAGATCGATCAAGCGGCACAACTCGCTGTAGGCGACGTTGCGCTCGTCGATGCGGCGCGGCCGGTGAGATATCTCTCCCGGTATAGTAGCCCACACTGGCTGACGCTTCGGCTGCCGCGAAAATCGGTGCGGTCTCACTTCGGGTTCGAGCCGCAAGGTGGTGTTGGCAGACAGAGAACGCGCGCCAGTCGTCTGCTCTTCGACCTCATTCGGAATGCCGATATGGAAGCCGCGTCATCGTCCGCCGATTTCTACATGCAGTTGGCCGTCTTTGATCTCGTTGGCGCGCTGTTTGCTCCGACTGACCCGCGGCCCATCTCACGCTCCGCGGACAAGCTGTTCGCGCGCATCTGCGGCGTGGTCAAGGACGGTCTTCCAGATCCGGATTTCGGGCCCGCCGAGGTGGCCAGCGAAACGGGGATTTCGCTGCGATACGTCCAGAAGCTTTTCACCGAGCGCGGCACGACATGCAACGAATTCATCTATTCGCATCGCCTGGACCATGCGGCACGTCTTCTCCAACGGCGGACATTCACGGACTCCGGCCAGCCTCTCAGCGAGATCGCCTACGCCTGCGGCTTTCGCGACTATGCGCATTTCGCGCGGAGATTCCAGAAGCGGTTTGGCCGTTCGCCGGGTGCATATGCCGGACAGGACAACGGTGACAGTGCTGTGCGCGCTGGTGCAGGAAACAGTGCGCCCTTGGCACGCGACGTCCAATTTCGGACGTCCTAGACAAGACCAGCATGGCCCCGGCCCCTCGGGCACTATTTGCCCATCGAAATGCGAATTGCAACACGACTAGTAACAAGAAAAGTTGAGAGATCAATTCATGCTCGCGGATGTAGGCCATATCGTTGTCGTTGATGATGATCCCTCGTTGCGGCAAATGGTGATCAGATATCTGGAGGATCACAATATACCGACCAAGCCGGCCTCCAACCGGACAGAACTTAATCGCCATCTGACCGGGGCGATTCCCAGCCTGATTATTCTGGATCTCCGGCTCGGCCAGGAGGATGGGCTGGATATGTTGCGGGAAATCCGCTCTCATTCGGATGTTCCTGTCATCATTACGACCGGCCATCGCCCCGACGAGATCGATCGCATCGTCGGCCTCGAACTCGGCGCGGACGACTATATCGTCAAGCCGTTCAGCCTCAGAGAACTGCTCGCCCGGGTCCGTGCCGTTTTGAGGCGGCAGGAGATGGGGCGGGTCGCCCGCGCCCACGAGCCGGAACGAGGTGGATACAGATTCGACGGCTGGCAGCTTGAGCGGCGCAACCGCAGACTGCTGGACCCCAACGGGACGCCGGTAGCGCTGAGCAAAGGCGAGTATGCGTTGCTACTGGCATTTCTCGAAGCGCCGCAACGGCCGCTGTCGCGCGAGAATTTGTTGCAGGCTACGCGGATACACGAGGATATTTTTGACCGAAGCATCGATGTTCAGGTGCTGCGGCTGCGGCGCAAGCTCGAGGTCAATCCGAGTGCGCCGCGGGTGATCCAGACCGAGCGCGGCGTCGGCTACATTTTCACGCTCGCGGTCGAACCGTTCTGAACATTGATCAAAATGTGGCGGCGCCAGGTTACGGTTGTAACGACATTGTCCGCGCAGGTGATGATCGCGTAACTGGCGGATATCAGAGTCTCCGTATCAGTTCACGGAGAATCTCATGTCGAAACGCAAATCTCCATTGTCCTCAGCGGTCGCCTGCCGGTTGTCGTCTTCGGCGGCTTTGCGCGGTCTTTCCGGATCGCCATCGTCTGCAGGGCGTCCGCGCGGAGCGCCGTCTTCGGCCGGGACTCGAGGCTGAAGGTGCGTCTTCTCGTTCATGTGGTTGCCAGACTGGCGATCACGGCAGCCCTGCGCCAACTCGGCGGCAGCACTCGAGGTGCGGGCCGAGTCCGCAGCAATGTCCTTCCTTCATCAGCAATCTGTCGGAGTATCCGATGTTGAATTCTCAATCGGCGATCGCCGCCGTCAGGCGTCAGAGCAGCCAAGAACAGGTCTCGCGCGCTGCGCCACGCGACAGGCGTGACATTCCCGTCGAACGATTGACGCCGGTCGCGGAGATTTCCAGGGCGGAAACAAATTTACACCCGGAGACGTGGCCCGCGATGGCGCAGCCGGACGCGATCGGACTGTCGGTGTATTGGCTTTTCCTCGAAGGTTTTGCCCTCTACGGAGCTTCGATGCACGGGTTTGCGACGAGTGCGGTCACGGCGATCACCAGCGAGGTTGGTGCTCTGCGGCCGTCGGAGCGCTCCTGGCGCAAGCGACGAAAATCCATTTCGCTCGTTTCGGCCACTGCGCGTGCGGAGACGGCGGTGCTGGAGAGCGAGGGCGCCGTCGATCAAATAGCATTTGGATCGGGCATACTATCCACGAGGGACGCTGCGGCCCGGGCGGCCGACCGATACCGGTTTGTCCATCCCGGCTGGCTATCCATGATCTGGCGCGCCATCGCAAGCCGGTGGGCAAAGTGGCGTCGCGAGCGCGAGATCAATGAGACGATCACGGCGGTGGCGGATTATGACGACCGGATGCTGCGGGACATGGGATTTCCTCATCGTTCGCAGATCGAGCAGATCGTGAGAAATGGCCGGAGCGGCTAATCTTGCCATCGGCAAGATCACGAAGGCGGTCGCTCGCGGCGCGGGGGGCCGCCTTTGCGTGAACTTCACAATCAATAGGCAGTCCCCATATTCAGGGTGCGGGGCGGTGGGGCCAGTCTGAATGCAATTACGTTGAGCAGAAATCCTTTGTCTCACCTGACCCTGCGCGGAAGAGGCGGTATGGCTGGGCGCGCTCACCATTGGCGCCGGATCCTGATGATCTGCATCTTGATCCCGGGCGGCCTGTTGCTCTCTTCGGCAATGCCGCAGCAGCTTGTGCGGCCGCAGGAAGCGAACAGCATCATCTCCGACGAACCCATCACCCCCGTTCCCGAGCCTCGACCGATCAACGCCCTGAAAGTCAGGCTTGGCGAGCGGCTGTTCGGAGATCATCGCTTGTCTCGCAACAATTTGCGCAGTTGCGCCTCGTGCCACGACCTCAACACGAATGGCGCAAGCAAAGAGAGCCACGACAAGGGTCTCGATGGCTCAAGCCTTCCGCTCAACACGCTGACCGTGTTCAACGCCGCACTCAGCTTTCGCTTTGGTTGGGAGGGAAAGATCCGCGATATCGAGTCGGATGCCAAAGCCTCCTTGCAAAATCCTCAGATCATGGGCGCCGATGTCGCCGAGATTGCGGAAAAGCTCGACGCCGATTCCGGACTGCGCCGCGAATTCGTGGCGGCCTACGGCCGCCGTCCCGACGCCGAGAATGTCGTCGATGCCCTCGCAACCTTCCAGCGAACCTTGATTACGCCAGGCAGCCGGTTCGACCGCTGGCTCGCAGGGGACGCGGGCGCCCTGTCGGCGGAAGAGCAGGACGGGTATCGCCTGTTCAAATCCCTGGGTTGCGTCTCCTGTCACCAGGGCGTGAACATTGGTGGCAATCTTTTTCAGCGGCACGGAATATTCCACCCGCTGGCGTCGCCAAAGCCGGAAATTCTGCGCGTGCCCAGCCTGCGCAACGTTGCGACCACGCCGCCCTATTTTCATGACGGCAGCGCCGCAACCCTCGACGAGGCCGTTCGCAGGATGGGCGTGGCGCAGTTGAATTCCACGCTGACCGAACGACAGGTGAGTGCACTCGTTGCCTATCTCGGGACCTTGACCGGAAAATACCGCGGCGCTCCGGTAGGAGGTGCGCCATGAAGATGACGCCTGTCGTCGTTGTGGTGTCATTTCTTCTCCTGCTGCTGACCTGGTTGCTGTTGAGCGGCTTGAACCTGAATTCGACACGCTTCGACGAGCAGATCGAGGCGCTTGATCAGTTTTCCAGGTTCGAGCGTGCCTTGAATCGCGAAGTATTGACGGCGCGCGCCGGCTTGTCGCGAAACTACGATGCGCTGGCACGCCTGACCGACGCGTATGATGGGTCCGTCCATCGCTTGCGCCGAGCCGCGGGTTCGGACGCCGAGGAGAGCGCCGCAATCGAAATTCTCGCTGCAGGGGCGAATCGGCAGCAAACTCTGGTCGAACAGTTCAAGAGCCGGAACGCGCTGCTAAGGAATTCCTTCCTCTATTTCGGCATATTCAGCGATCGTCTGGCCGCCTCGGACCGCACGCAGGTGGTTGCGGCCGCCACCACGCTCTCCGCCGCCATGCTGCACCTCACGCTCGATACGTCGCCGGCCGCCGCGCGCGAGGTCAAGGATCGATTGGAGCAGTTGGCGGCCTTGCCGGACCCTGGTGGCGATACCGCCTCGATACAGGCGGCGATCGCGCATGGTGGGCTGCTGCATGACCTGTTGCCGCTCACCGATGCCGCGTTAAAGGCGCTGATGGCCGCGGCGACCACGCGTGAGCAGGATGCGGTGCGCGCGTTGATCATGAAGCGTCAGTTCGCCGCGCGCGCGTCGGCGCGGCACTATCGTGTTCTGCTTTACGCCACGTCACTGCTGCTGCTCGGTGCGCTGGTATTTCTCGGGCTGCAATTGCGGGCACGCGCGATCGCCCTGCAGCGGCGTGCCGCGTTCGAGCATGTGATTGCGGGTATATCGATGCGCTTCATCAACGCGCAGCCGCATAATATAGATGACGAGATTGCACAGGCTCTCGCCGATATGGCTGAATGCATCGGCTGTGATCGCGCCTATTTTGTATCGACCGGCGCAGCGCCGCGGCAACACGTCTGGTGCAAACCGGGCACGCGCTTTTCGCCCGGCTGGCCGAACCGTGCGCCTGCGCTTGCGGCCCGGTTCAACCCCAGCGTCGATGGAACGATCCATGTTCCGCGCGTCGATCGCCTGCCGGTTGGAGAGAGCAAGGAGATTTGCGTCGCCCTTGGTCTGGGTGGATGGGCATGCGCGACGAATGTCAACAAGGACGGTGCCACCGTCGCCCTCGGGTTCGACGCGATCAGTCGACCCTGTCGTATGACCGCCGCCGGCGAACTCAGCCTGCTGCGAATGGCGCTCGATACGATCGTCTATGCGCTGGAGCGCGACTCCATGGAACAGGAACGCGCACGGCTGGAAATGCATCTGCAACGGGCTCGCCGCATGGAAACGGTGGGCACCTTCAGCAGCGGTATTGCCCACAACTTCAACAATATACTGGCCGGCATCCTCGGCCATACCGAGATGGTGGAAGAGCATCTCGACGCCGAAGCCCGGCCGCAGCACAATCTGACCGCGATCCGGCGCGGCGCGGAGCGGGCGCGGGATCTGGTCGATCAAATCCTTACATTCGGACGCCGCCGCGAGGGAAGGCGGGAGCACGTCTGCATCAAGACGCTGGTCGCGGAAGTGAAATCGCTGCTCGCGCCTTCGTTGCCGGCCCATGTCGAAGTCAAGGTGAGCGAGTCCGCGGAAGCAGCGGTGGTTTCAGCCGAGCCAGCGCAGCTGCATCAGGTCATCCTGAACATTTGCAACAATGCAGCCCAGGCGATGGACAAACCAGGCGTCATCCAGATCGAGATCAAGACATGCGAGATCAGGGAGGCCAGGAGGATTACCCAGTTCGAAATCAATCCCGGCCGCTTCGTCGTGGTTTCAATATCCGATTCCGGGCGGGGGATGGACGAAGGAACGCTGGAGCGGATCTTCGAGCCGTTCTTTACGACGCGTTATCACGGAAACGGTCTTGGGCTTGCGACCGCGCGCGAGATCGTCCGGGAACATGGCGGCGCTTTGCAGGTCAACAGCACCGTCGGGGCAGGGACACGTTTCGACATCTGGCTTCCGTCTGTCTCGTCGCATCAGCCGATCCTTGTTCAACATGCATCAGGTACGTCCGGTCGCGGCGTTGGCGAAACGGTACTGGTGCTTGAAA
>Ga0207678_10004197_pt1 | contig 12932 bp, 11 predicted proteins | sample KBSC63metaG_FD_184319 | JGI IMG/M metagenome (GOLD analysis project Ga0207678, IMG submission 184319) | Corn rhizosphere microbial communities from Kellogg Biological Station, Michigan, USA - KBS C6-3 metaG (SPAdes) (version 2) | ecosystem: Host-associated > Plants > Roots > Rhizosphere > Soil ... | reverse complement strand
GCTCGTCAGTTGGGCTCTGGTGTTCGAAAAGCTCGTGAAGGTCTGGCTTCTCAATCGTGAAATCAATGTTCTTGAAGCGAGCAGCAAATCCGGAGTGATCCAATCGCGCAGATCCGGCGGGCTCCTTAGGTCCGTGAGCGACGCCGCCCACACCGAATGGACGGAAGGCGAGCAGAACGCTTCCAACGGCGAAGTGCGCGATCGCCTCGAACTCGCCATGCGCGGCGCGACGAAGCGTCAGCTGAAGAAGCTTGAGACGGGTCTGCCATTTCTGGCGACGCTCGGATCCGCGGCACCGTTCATCGGACTGTTCGGGACGGTTTGGGGCATCATGAATTCCTTCACAGCGATTGCCCAGACGAAGGATACGAGTCTTGCCGTCGTTGCTCCCGGTATAGCGGAAGCCCTGTTCGCAACGGCCGTAGGGCTCGCAGCCGCAATTCCCGCCGTCGTTGCCTATAACCAGATCACAGTCGCACTCGGCCGCGCGTCTGACCGCATGACACCAGCCGTCGCCGGCTTGGCGCGCACCTTATCGCGCAATGGCATCAAGGACGTACACTGATGGGAATGTCCGTCGGCAACAGCTCATCGGGTGAGGACGGCGATAGCTACAAGCCGCTCGCCGAAATCAACGTGACGCCGTTCGTCGACGTCATGCTCGTGCTGCTGATCATCTTCATGGTCGCCGCGCCTTTGATGGTCCAAGGCGTGCCGCTCGACCTGCCGAAAACGTCAGCTTCGAAGCTTGGCGCCATGAAGAAGCCGATGGTTGTCACGCTCGCGCCAGATGGCAAACTCTACATCCGCGACGAGGAAGTGACGCCGCAGACGCTCGTGCCGCGTCTAATGCAAATTAAAACTCAGGAAGGCGACGGTGTCGTCTACGTGCGGGCTGACCGCAAGACGGCATACGGCGACGTGATGGAATTGCTCGGCCGGGTGGGCGAGTCGGGGTTTGCACGTGTTTCTCTCCTATCTCAGCCACCCCCGTCGTCGGGAACGGCCACGATTAGTAACTGAACGCATTGGTTGTCGTAATGAGCTGGGTACGATTGACTGCCGTTGTTATGTCGCTGCTGGTCCATGCATCGGTCGGCTATACGATGCTGCCGGCCTTGGAGAAGGTGAACTCGGAAGCTTTGGACGTCGGTCACGGCACGGATATCGTTCTCGTCGAGCAAGGCATCGCGACCGAAGGCCTTGCCAAGCTCGGCAACGACATGGAGACCATCGAAACGGCGGAGGTCATTCCGGTCGAGCAGCCGCCTCCACCGCCGCCGCAGGAAATCAAGCCGGACGAGCTCCGCGACGTCATCGCCTCCGACGCGAGCACGATCGAGCAGGAAGTCGTCAAGACAGAGGAACCGCCTCCGCTTGAGCCGCCGCCACCCGCGCCGCAGGTCGTCCAGGTCAAAGAACAACCCGAGCAGGTTGCCGTACTCACACAACAGAGTTCGGGAGACGAGAAGACCGGCGGCGACGCCAAGGCCTTCGGTCTCTACCTCGGCCAGATCAACGAACACGTGCAGAAGGCCAAGGTGAACCCGCGTTCGCATCTCGCGGGAACCGTCGTCATGCGGTTCACGATCGGTCTTAACGGACAGCTTCTTTCGAAGGAGGTCGCGAGGAGTTCGGGCTCGAAAATCCTCGACGAGGCCGCGACGTCTGCTCTCGATCGCGCCGCGCCGTTCCCTCCGATCCCGCCGGAAGTGAGCATAAAGCCGCTGGCATTCACTCAGCCGTTCAAGTTCATCATGCGCTGAACTCGGGCCGAATCCCCGCGCAATAAATTAACAAGACCTTTCGCGTTGTATTGACGATCGAACGATCGTCCGATCAATGCAACGCGCGACGTTATGCTATCGCGGGGTTAACCTTGAGTTAGGCACTCGCCCATAAATTGAAGGGGATGTTCTAATGCCGCGCTAGGCTGCGCTTGATGCTGTTTGGATCTGTCGGAAGCCCGAAATCCAGTTCGCTGATGAATGAATACGCGTCGCTGCTGAGCGATGCGGTTCTACGTCATCGTGCGCGCGTCGCTGAGCATTCTGCCCGCATCGAGGCCGAACTCGCGAGCAAGGTGAAGTCCGAATTCATCGCCAACATGAGCCATGAATTGCGGACACCGTTGAATACCGTGATCGGCTTTTCAAAGTTGCTCAGCCAACATCAACAACGGCGGCTGCCGGACAAGGAAATCATCGAATACGCAACGCTCATCAGCGATGCGGCGGGTCATCTTCTCTCTGTCATCAATGACATTCTCGATATTTCGAAGATGCAGAGCGGCAAATACACCCTCGACAGTCACGAACTGAATGTCGGGAAAATCCTCGTTGCCAGCGCAGAGTCGTTTCGCATGTTGACGACCGAAGCCCGCATAAAAATGCAAATTTCCATCGCCCCGGATCTGCCTGCGGTGCGAGGCGACGCTCTGAAGCTCAAACAGGTCTTCACGAATATCCTTGCCAATGCTGTCAAATTCACCCCGGCGGACGGCATCGTCTCAATCGAATCCCGGCGCACCGGCACCAACGGCGTTGTCATCCTCATTCGCGACAGCGGCCTCGGCATGAGCGCCGAAGAAATCGAAATCGCAATGACCCCGTTCGGTCAGGTCGACGGCGGCCGTTCGCGCTGGCGCGAGGGAGCCGGACTTGGACTGCCGATCGCCAAGGCACTGATCGAATTGCACGGCGGTCGCCTCGAAGTTCGTTCGACGAAGGGTACGGGCACGGATGTCGCGATCGTGCTTCCGGCGCGGGACAGCGTCAACGCTGTAAGCTCGACCGAAATGGCGAGTGACCGTGGTTTGAGCGCCTGAGAATGGAACCAATATGCAGGGCATGAGCAGTCAGCAAGACAAGGGCCGCCCGCTGGATTCTTCCATCGGCCGCATCGTGTCCGTGACGGGATCGAAGGCGATCGTGCTGCTCGACGCGGCCAGCGAAACCCGCATTCGTTCGCTCGCCGACCGCCCGGAAATGGGAACTCTGCTCGCGATCGACACCACCAATACCACCGTGCTCGCGATCGTCTCTGCCCTGAGCGTGCCGGTGCCATCGCAACGCGAAGGCGACAACGAAGTCTGGATCGCGGAGCTTGGTCTCGTCGGCGAGCTGTTGAAGGCCACCGATACCGGGCGCTCGTTTTTCAATCGCGGCGTCACCGTTTACCCCGGACTCGGTGATCGCGTCCGCGTCGCCGTGAAGGCTGAACTTGAAATTGCTTTCTGCGGCGGCAACGGCGCAGCGGTGCGTGTCGGCTCCATCCGGCAGGACAGCACGATCCCGGCAATGGTCCGCGTCGACGAGTTGCTCGGCAAGCACTTCGCCGTGCTCGGCACGACCGGCACCGGCAAGTCGTGCACCACGGCGCTGATCTTGCGCTCGATCCTCGAAAAGAATCCGGCGGCGCATATCGTCCTGCTCGACCCGCATAACGAATACGCGACGGCCTTCACCGAATGGGCGGAGGTCATCTCACCGCGAAATATGCAACTTCCGTTCTGGTTGCTGACGTTCGAAGAGCTGATCGAGGTGCTCGTCGGCGATGGCGAGCGCAAAGCCGAAACCGAGGTCCTTCAAGACCTCATCCCGGTCGCCAAGAACCGCTACAGCACCAGCCGTTCCGCTGACAACAAGGGCCGGCGCGGCGGCCCCGATCAGACGCGTTTCACGGTCGATACGCCGGTCCCATACCGCATCTCGGACCTCGTTTCGCTCATTGACGACCGCATGGGCAAGCTCGAAAACAAGAGAGATCTGGCGCCGCTTCGCACGCTGAAGCACCGCATCGAAACCATTTCGCGCGATAGTCGCTATTCGTTCATGTTCGGGTCGGTGACCGTTTATGACGGCATGGCGCAGGTCCTGAGCCGGATCTTCCGCGTGCCCGTCAACAACAAGCCGATCACCATTCTCGAGCTCACCGGCATCCCATCGGAAATCGTCAACGTCGTCGTTTCCGTGCTGTGCCGCATGACATTCGACTTCGCATTATGGAGCGAGGGTCAAGTGCCCGTCACGCTCGTCTGCGAAGAGGCGCATCGCTACGTTCCCGTAAATGCGGCGTTGGGCTTCGAGCCGTGCAAACGCGCCATCGCCAAGATCGCCAAGGAAGGCCGCAAGTACGGTGCATCACTGTGCATCGTCACGCAACGTCCCGCTGAAATCGATCCGACGATCCTTTCCCAGTGCAATACCGTCTTCGCGCTGCGCATGTCGAACGAGCGCGACCAGGCCATCGTTGCTTCGGCGGTCGCGGACACCGGCTCGGGGCTGCTCGAGTTTCTGCCGTCTCTCGGCGAGCGCGAAGCGATCGCATTCGGCGACGGCATGGCGCTTCCGGTCCGCATCAAATTCGACGAATTGCCGAAACACGCATTGCCGCGTTCCTCGACCGCGCGCTTCTCCGAAAGATGGCAGAAGTCCCTCGGAGACGAAGGGTTCCTGGACCAGATCGTCGAGCGTTGGCGAGCTTTGGCCATACCGGCCGGCACGGACTCGATGCACAACCTGTCTATGATGGCGGACGCCATAGGCCTGCGTGAAACTGGCCCGCTAGACGAAGCTCTGCGCGACGCCCTGGCGCAGCGTCCTAATTTGACGCCACCGGCTCCGGCAAGCGACGTGAACGCCGATGGGCGGCTGCAGGCGCCGCCATTCCGGCGTGATGCCAGCCCGTCCGGATATCAAGCGACGCGCCACCCCGAACACGGCTCGTTGACGGGAATGCGATCGGCCGGGCCGGCTCCGGAGCCCATGCGAGGGCCCCAACCGCGATCAATCCCGGCAGCCGAGACAAGTTCGTTGCGATCGCTCCGCGAGCGGTTAACGCGTCCGTCCTGAAAACGCCGATCGACGCCCGGCGCGATCTTTGCACTTAACATGTAAAAGTCAGCGTGCAGAACGGAGACGACTGAGGTGCGCCGATCGGCTGGTAACCAGGCATCAGCCGCGCCAAATGCCCATTCTAATTGCGTACGCTCGGTAGCCGGATGTCGTCAGCCTGGAGTACTTGCGCCGGCGTATGCCCCAATTTAGACCTGGACTGCACACGTTAAGGAGTTAGCCGTGCCGATGAGTGACGTCTACCCAGTCATACTTTCGGGCGGCTCCGGCACGCGGCTCTGGCCCCTTTCCCGGGCGATGTATCCGAAGCAGTTCATTCGCTTCTTTAGCGGTCAGAGTTCCAGCTTTCTCGCAGCTGCACTGACACGTCTCGGTCAGGATTCGAGCTTCAGACCGCCGATCCTTCTCTGCAACAACGATCACCGCTTCCTCGTGCGCGAGGAGGTAGACCGTTCCGGTCTAAAACCGCACGCGATCGTTCTTGAGCCCATCGCCCGCAATACAGCTCCGGCCATTGCCGTCGCGGCACTCGTGGCGCTGAAAGACAACCCCAACGCCATTCTGGCGATCATGCCCTCCGACCATGTCGTGAAGGACGAAAAACGCTTCGCAGAAGACGTCAAACGCGCCGCGGACGTTGCAGCATCCGGCAAACTCGTATTGTTCGGAGTGAAGCCCACCGAACCACATACCGGTTACGGCTACATCAGGCAGGGCACCGCACTTCCCGGCTTCGAGAGCACAGCCTACGCTGTCGATAATTTTGCCGAAAAGCCCGACCGCGCCACCGCCGAAGCCTACCTCACGACCGGCAAGCATTTCTGGAACAGCGGCATTTTCGTGCTGAACGCCAAGACGTATCTCGAAGAGATCGCGCGCCTTGAGCCAAAAATTCTCGAAGCCGCGCGCCTGGCCTTCGCAAATGCTTCGGAAGATCTAGGATTTCTGCGTCTCGGCAAAACCGAATTCGCGGCGTCTCCCGATATTTCGATCGATTACGCCGTCATGGAGAGGACGGACGCCGCGGCCATGCTGCCGCTCGACGTTGGCTGGAACGACGTTGGGTCGTGGTCTTCGCTTTGGGATATCGCGCCGCGCGACGACAAGGGTAACTTCATCCGAGGCGACGCCGTTCTCGAGGATACCACCGACTGCTACGTGCACTCGGAGAGGTCGATCGTCTCGACGATCGGCGTCAAAAACCTCATCATTGTCGATACGCCCGATGCGCTCCTCGTTGCCGACAAGAACCGTACGCAGGAAGTTTCGACGATCGTCAAACGCCTGAAGCAGTCGAACCGCAAAGAGCAGGAGCAGCACCTCAGAAACTATCGGCCCTGGGGCTACTTCGAAACGCTCAATATCGGGCCGCGCTTCCAAGTCAAACTTTTGCACGTCAAGCCCGGCGGCAAACTTTCAATGCAAATGCACCATCATCGCTCGGAGCATTGGGTCGTCGTTCAAGGTACGGCGCAGGTCGTGATCGGCGAAAGAGAACAGCTCGTGCGTGAGAACGAGAGCGTTTACATCGTCGCCACGCAGTGGCACCGGCTCGAAAACCCGGGCAAAGTACCGGTCGAAATCATCGAGGTGCAGATCGGATCGTATCTCGGTGAGGATGACATCCTGAGAAACGGCGACATCTACAATCGCGCACCGGAAGAGACGAAGTAGCGCTCAGGCCCACCCCGACAAGCCGAACCAGACATCAACCGCAGCCTACCTCGCGAACGTTAATTCTGCGGATCGTTCGGCCGAAGCGTAAAGACACGGCTGGCGGCCGGTTGCGTATCGCCCTCCGGCTCCGTCTGAGGAGCGTGCACGTTTTCCTCCGGCGCGCTTGCGGCGCCCTCCGTCTCTTCGATTTTGTCGCGGAAGTTCCGCCAGCTCAACGGAATGCAGAGCAGATAGACAAGCGTCAAAGCCGTCAGCGTCTCGTAGGGATACGTGAAAAGCATCGCGACGAGGCCAACCGCCAGGACGAAGATCGGCAAAACCCATTCGCGTCCGACGCGTTCACCGAGCAGCTTGCCGGAGTATGTCGGGATCGACGACACCATCATGAAAGAGAGGAAGAGCGTGTAGACGAGCACGATCTTCAGAGCCCACGGGTCTTTAAGCTCCTCGATGCCGAGCTGGTAGAGATAGACCGGCAGCAGCACGGCTATCGCCGCCGCCGGCGTCGGCATTCCGCTGAAGTAGTTGGCTTGCCATTTCGGCTTTTCGTCATCGAGCGCCGTGTTGAATCTCGCAAGGCGAAGGGCTGACGCAAGCGCGAAGATCATCACGCAGATCCAGCCGGCGCTCTTCAATCCGCCGAGGCCCCAGTTGAACACGAGGAATGCCGGAGCCACGCCGAAATTCACGAAATCAGCGAGACTATCGAGCTCGGCGCCGAAGCGCGATGACGCCTTCAACAGCCGCGCGATGCGCCCGTCGATGCCGTCGAGACAACCCGCGAAAACGATAGCCGCAAGCGCCAGATCGTAGCGCCCTTCGATGCCCATTCGGATCGACGTCAGCCCGGCGCAAAGACCGAGCAGCGTGAAGAAATTAGGCACCAGCATCCTGACCGGGACGCGTCGGTGACGGAACAGCGACCGGCGACGGCGACGGCGCGTTTCTGTTTCGAGTAATGGCTCATCAGGATCCACTTGAGGTCTCCTCGACCACGCTCAGAAGATCAGCTGCGCGATCGCCTCACTCACCCGCGCAGCGCTTCCCGCTCCGGTTCCAATGATTGAAGATCGGCCAAAACAGTCTCGCCCGCAACGGCTCGCTGCCCAACGCTGACGAGCGCGCCCTTGCCCGGCGGCAAATAAACATCCACTCGCGAACCGAAGCGGATCAGCCCGAATCGCTGCCCAACGCCAATTGTCTCGCCTATCGCGGAGAATGTCACGATCCGCCGCGCCACGAGCCCGGCAATCTGAACGACGCCGATTTCGCCATCGGCCGGCGTTTCGATGACGATAATGCGGCGTTCGTTGTCTTCGCTCGCCTTGTCGAGCGCCGCATTGAGGAAGGTACCCGGCACGTAGAGAGAGCGCGTGATACGGCCGGTGATCGGAGCGCGATTGATATGAACGTCGAACACCGACAAGAACGTCGAAATCCGAACCCGCTCCTCGGAGCCCATGCCGAGTTCGGCCGGCGGAATTATCTTTTCGACAGAGGAAATCTTGCCGTCCGCGGCCGAGATCACGAGACCGGGCCGCAACGGCGTGACGCGCAGCGGATCGCGAAAGAAGTACACGATCCAAGCCGTCACGGCAGCGCAAATCCAGCCGAGAGGCGGGTAAAGCAGAAAGAACAGCAGCGTCACCGCTGCGCCGATCGCTATGAATTTATGGCCGTCCGGATGGACTGGCGACAACGTCTCGAAAATCGTGTCGAGAAGGCCCTGGCGGTCGGACACGTATTCCTCCTAGCGTGTGTTTCTGATCAACAAAACCACGCCCGTTATGAAAGCGGCACGGCAACGAAACGTAAATCGCCCTTGCCGTCTTCGACACGGAACAGCACCGCCTTGCGGCCGGATTTTTTTACCTTCTCGATGCTCTTGGCGACGTCGTCGGGCTGCGTGACTGAATCCTGAGCCGCCTCGACGATGACGTCGCCCGGCTTAATACCCTTCTGCGCCGCCGGACTTCGCGGATCGACCTCCTCGACGACGACCCCGGTGACCTTGTCGTCGAGGCCATACTTCTTGCGCAGCTCTTTCGTTAGGGTCGAGAGCTTCAAACCAAAGACGGCCGTCCCGGCAGGAGCGTTCGGATCGCCCTCCGTCAGGCTGCTCTGATCGTCGGTGCTGTCATCGTCTTCGAGACGGCCGACGGTAACCTGCACGGTCTTCGGTTGGCCTTTTCTTAGAAGCTCCACATCGACGGACTTGCCAATCGTTGCTTGCGCGACGATCCTCGGAAGGCCGCGCATGCTCGAGACTTCCTTGCCGTCGAACTTCATGATCACGTCGCCGGGTTCAAGTCCGCCCTTCGCCGCCGGACCGTCCGGAGTCACGGCCGAAACGAGCGCGCCGCTGTTTTCAGGGACGCCGAGCGTTTCGGCAATGTCGTCCGTAACCGATTGGATCTTCACGCCGAGCCAACCGCGGCGCACCTGACCGTATTGCTTCAATTGATCGATGACGCCCGCGACCGTATCGGAGGGAACCGCGAAGCCGATGCCGATCGATCCGCCCGTCGGCGAAATGATCGCCGTATTCACGCCGACGACTTCACCGTCCATATTGAACAGCGGCCCGCCCGAATTGCCCTTATTGATCGCCGCATCCGTCTGCAGGTAATCATCGTAGGGACCGGAGTTGATATCGCGGCTCTTCGCCGAGATGATGCCGAGAGATACCGATCCGCCGAGCCCGAATGGATTGCCGATCGCCATGACCCAGTCGCCGACTTCGATATTGGAGGAAGAACCGAACTTCACATCGGCGAGCGGCTTCTTCGGCGTGACCTTGAGCAACGCCAGATCGGCTTTTGTATCCCTGCCGATGATCTTCTCGACGGTCAGCGTCGAACCATCATGGAAATTGATAACGATTTCCTCGGCGCCTTCGATCACGTGATTATTGGTGACGATCAAGCCTTCCTTGCCGTCGATGACGAAGCCCGACCCGAGCGACGAAATCTTGCGGTCGGCGTGCGGAACGCCGCCGCGCTTGTTGAAGAAATCGTCGAAAAAGTCTTCAAACGGAGCCCCCTTCGGCACGCGCGGTAGCGGCACGCCCTCGGGTCCTTTTACGGTTTGCGATGTTGCGATGTTGACGACGGCGTCGGAAAGACGCTTCGCGAGCGGGGCGACCGAGGCCGGGCCGTTCTGATTGAAGGCATGTGCCGAACTCGGCAGCATCGCCAATCCGAGGAGGGAACTCAGGAGCGTGCGGAACAATAGCGCGGAACCGTATTCGGTCATTCCAGAACTCCAAATTGAAACGCCCAACGGTTTCCTACGGGCACAATGAGCGTTAATTGGCGCAATATCAGAGCGTCAACGTGGCGATCGTAGCATATCGCGGGCGTGGGGGGATAAGTTGGCGATCTGTCTCGGCCTGCTTATCCCCGGACCAGCCAGACCAGAAGAACGCCAAATGCGACGGCCACGACCGCAGCCATTTGGATGCGGGAATTGGCGAGACCCGCGATTTGCGCAACGATACGCCGCGCCAGGTCCGGTGCGAGCGCCCACAGCAGGCCCTCGAGTACGAGAGCCACCCCAAGCCCGGCCACGAGATCGCTCATTGCTGAGGAACTGGCCCCGGTGATGCCGGCTTCACGCCGCCGGTGGGATCCTTGAAATAGCGGAAAAAGTCGCTGTCGGGCGACAGCAGCATCCGCGTATCCTCAGGTTTGATCGCCGTCTTATACGCCTGCATCGACCGGTAGAAGCGGAAGAAGTCGGGATCGCGACCGAAGGCATCCGCGAAAATCTTGCTGCGCTCGGCCTCGCCGTCGCCACGGATCCCATCCGATTTTTGGGTTGCATCGGCCTTGATGATCGTCACATCCTTGTCGGCGTTGGCGCGGACGCGATTGCTTTCGGCTTCACCCTGCGCCCTGAGCTCCGTCGCCTCGCGCACGCGGTCGGCGCGCATCCGGTCGTAAACTTTGACGAGGTTTTCCTTCGGCAGGTCGGCCCGCTTGATGCGCACGTCGACGACTTCCAGGCCGAACTCCTGCCCTTCCTTGTTCACCTGATCGGCGATCTGCTTCATCAGGCTTTCGCGTTTGTCTTTCACGACTTCCTGCAGCGTCGCCGAACCGAGCACGCGACGAATCTCCGACTCGATCAGCGGTCCAACCACTTCGCGAACCCGATCCTCGTAGCGGACGTTCTGATAGAACTTCAGCTGGTCGGTGATCCGATAACGCGCATAGGCGTCAACGATCAGCCGCTGCTGGTCCGAAGCCGTAACTTCCTGCTCGGTCGTATCAATATCGAGAATACGCTTGTCGAATTTTTCGACGGTATCGATGAACGGAACTTTCCACTTAAGCCCCGGCGTCGTGATGACCTGCTGCGGATTACCGAAACGCAGCACTAGAGCCTGCTCGTTCTGATGCACGACGAAGGCCGACGAATAGAGTGCGATGGCCGCAAGACCGAGAACGGTGAGAACGAATGCAAAGAATGCACGCATGTTACTTCGCTCCCTCGGTCTCGCGCTTCTGGAGCTGATCTAGTGGAAGGTACGGCACGATGCCTTGGCCGCTCTTCTGATCCAGGATGATTTTGTCGGTGCCGGACAATACTTTTTCCTGCATTTCAAGGAATAATCGCTCTCGCGTCACGTCGGGCGCCTTTTTGTATTCGTCATAGACTTTGAGGAAGCGGCCCGCCTGACCTCTCGCCTCGGCGATCGTCTGGTCCCGGTAGCCTTCGGCGGCCGCGATGATGCGATCGGCATCGCCGTGCGCCCGCGGCACCATTTGATCGGCATAAGTCTGGGCTTGCTTGATCAGCGTCTCACGCTCTTGCGCTGCCGCCGCAACCGCGCGGAACGAGCCGATGACTTCTTCCGGCGGGTCGACCTCTTTGAGCTGCACCTGATCGATCTTGATGCCCGCCCCGTAGTAATCGAGCGTCTTCTGCATCAGCTTCTGCACGTCTTCCTGCGTCTTCTGGCGACCACCGGTCAAAAGCGGCTGCAGGTTCGACTGACCAACGACCTCACGCATGGCGCTCTCGGCGACTTCGCGCACGGTCGTCTCGGGTTGAGCGATGTTGAACAAGTACTGCTCGACGCCGGTATCTCCGGTCGTCGGGTCCTTGTCGGGATTGATGCGCCAGAACACGACGAACCGCACGTCGACGACGCTACCGTCGCCCGTCAGCATCAAGCCGCTATTCGGAGTGCCGGAACTGCTTCGCCCGCTACCGACCTCGATCGTCCGCTGCAGCGTCACTTTGGGAAGGCGCACCTCTTCGATCGGATACGGCCAGCGAAAATGCAGCCCCGAGGGCTCCCAGCGGTCGAATTTGCCGAAGCGGAGAACGATGCCCTGCTCGTCCGGATTGACGCGGAAGAAGAAGCCGTAGAAAGCGCCGCCCGCCAGCAGCAACATCGCAATCAAAAATAGAAAAGGCTTCGGCACACCGCCACCGAGACCGCCGCCGCCCCCGCCATTGCCGCCACCGCCGCCGCGCATCACTTTGCGCATTCTGTCCTGTCCCCGGCGCAGGATTTCATCGAGATCGGGCGGCTCCTTGCCGCCGCCACCGCCTGAGCCCCAGGGTCCCTGACTCCACGGCCCGCCGCCTTTGCGCCCGCCGTCGCCGCCGCCGCCACCTTGATTACTCCAGGGCATAAATCAGAGCCTCATTCGAGATTAGAGTTTTTCGAGATTAGAGCTTCAGGAGATCGCGGCAAACTGCGCCGAGCCGCGAAGCGGACGGCAGAGCATCGACACCATATGCACGACATGAACCGCAAGAGCCTGAGCGAGGTAGATAAAACCAAGTTTTGCGGAGCTTATAGGGCAGGAACGGACCGATCGCAAATTCCGCTCCGTTTGGCTAATCCGAGAAGTGGGGAGTGCCGCGCGGGCTTCAAGAGCTTTGAAGGTCGGACTCAGCCTGTTCTATTCGGCGTTCGTAAACGAAAAGGGTTGACGCGAAGTCATCGCGCGGACCTTGCGGCAGCGGTTCGCGGCTCACCTCACGCCAAGCCTCGGCACCGAGTGGAGCAAAATGCGTGTCGCCTTCGGGCGTCGCATGAACGCGGGTCAGGTAAATTCGGTCGGCCACGGCGAGCGCTGCATCGAAAACACCGGCGCCGCCGATGACCATGATCTCGTCGCCGCCGCGCGTAGTCGCGAGAACCCGCCCCAGCGTCAACGCATCGACTACGCTTTCGCATGTCGAGATGCCGTCGACCTCGAACGAGGGATCGCGGGTGACGACAATGTTGTCGCGACCGTCGAGCGGCTTGCCGATCGATTGAAACGTGCGCCGGCCCATGATGATGGGCTTGCCCATCGTCAACCGCCTGAAGGTCTTGAGGTCCGACGACAGCCGCCACGGCAGGCCGCCGTCGCGTCCGATGACGCCGTTTTCCGC
>Ga0207678_10004195_pt1 | contig 12935 bp, 15 predicted proteins | sample KBSC63metaG_FD_184319 | JGI IMG/M metagenome (GOLD analysis project Ga0207678, IMG submission 184319) | Corn rhizosphere microbial communities from Kellogg Biological Station, Michigan, USA - KBS C6-3 metaG (SPAdes) (version 2) | ecosystem: Host-associated > Plants > Roots > Rhizosphere > Soil ... | reverse complement strand
GGGCCGGTGCGCCGGGGCAGCAGCGGCGGCTCGCCGTGCAGGGCGGTGAGCCGGGTCCGGCCGGCGCCGTCGACCTCGGCGACGATGCGCGCCCGGGCCTTCACCCGGGCCTCATCGGTGGGCGAGTTCCGCCCGGACCCAGTCCGTGACCGGGGGCCGCTGCTCGTTGAGCACGATCGTCCCGTCCTCCTCGAGCCGAAACGCCTCGCGCGCAGCGCTCCCTTGCCCGCCAAGGAGCGAGCCAGGCGTCAGGCGCTGTGTTCCCGTTTCCCCTATCGACCTTGGATATCAGCTGGCGCGCCGCGCGCGACCTGGCCGGGCTCGGCGACGTGCGTTTCCATGACCTGCGCCACTCGGCGGCGAGCTACCTCGCCATGTCCGGCGCCTCGCTGATGGACATCGCAGCGATCCTCGGCCATCGCACGCTGGCGATGGTGAAAACGCTACAGCCACCTGTCGGAGCAGCACACAACCGCGGCCGTTGACCGCATGGCCGAGAAATTCCTCGGCTGATAGAGCTGGCACTCGCGGTGATGCGGGTGCGTAATCCCGCTGATCTTGACGGAAGGACTCGAGGCAGAGGAACTGGAAGGCATCTTCGCGCAGGATGCGCAGATGCTGCAGTCGCGCCAGTGGCAACGTACACGGCGGGCAGCTCGATCGCGGGATTCACTGACGGCCTGGCGCAGGCTGGAACCTCGGCCGCGCTCACGGGCCAGGGCGTGACGATGGCGGCCGGCACGCTGACGCCAAAGCGCGCGGCAGCGGCCACCGGCCTCGCCGTCGCGACCGCAGCGGGCGCGCTCACTCCGGCGCTGGCGGTGCCGACAGTGGGGCAGGGCGTCTCGCTCTCGCTCGGCATCCTGACGCCAGCGATCGCCGTGCCGCTGGTCGGTCAGGCGCTCACGATCTCGGCGGGCGAACTTTCGGCCGCGTCGGCCGGCGGCATCAGTGGTCAAACGCTGACGCTACAGCAGGGCGTACTGACGCCGCATATCGCAGTGCCTCTCACCGGCATCGGCGTGACCCTCGCGGGCGGCGCGGTCGGTCCGGCCTTCAGCGTGCCGCTGACCGGCCTCGTGGCCACTGTGGAGGGCGGCACGCTCTCGGCCGATGCTGTCTGGCAGTCGCGCTGGAAGGCCAGCAGATCGGCCTGCTGACGCCGGCGATCAGCGTTCCCCTTGTCGGCCTTGGCATCGCGCTCCACGGCGGAACGTTCGCCAACGCGCATCCGCCGCCGCCAGTGCTGGTATCGATCACGGTCGAGGACGTCGGATCAACCTCTACCGTGATCTCGGTGTCCGACGTCTGAGCTCATGAGACCGACGCGACTATGCTCTGCGCATGGCTCGCTACATTCCTTACGATGGCTCATGGACCGGGCGAGAGCCAACGCTGCGCATCATCGTGCGTCTAGACCGAAATCGAGACGACGCTCCGCAGGCTGCCTTCGGTGGCACTCGCATGTACGGCGTTAGAAAGCGCTCCAACGGTTAGTTGGAGCGCAAGACGTTACTGCCCCTGCGTCGGCGCGGAGTCTAGATAACAGTGAGTTTCGCTGCCATCTATTACGGCGCTGCAGCTACTACCACCTCCACTTGACCCGCCTCCACTGCCGACTCCACCTGACCCCGGAGGGGTTTGACCACTACCGCCAGTACTCCCGCCACCACTACCGCTGCCGCCGCCCGAAGGCACGGGAGGCGGAAGCGCGCCGCCGGGCGGCGTGCGTACCGTCCTTCCCCCTCCATAGTAACTATGGCTATTGGTCACGGAATATGCGACGCAGTAAGTATAATTACACAAATAAATCGTGTCGTTCGGCGCCTGGCCTGGCACACGGCCAAGCACGCGCTGCGAATTTGGATCCGGCACAGGTGTATCGAGCGAGCAATCGGAGCAGCCGTAGGGTCCCCATGAGGCTGCTGTGAGAAAATTAAATAGGAAAACTCCAGCGATTGAAGTAGATATTAAAATCCCCTTTTTAAACATATCGCCTCCGCTTGTTTATCCGCAACATTTGTTATAGATGTCTCTAGCTATCTGCTTCGCTCTATTTTTTTCCTCTTCCGACAAATTTCCTCCATAAATATCCGCGGGGTCATCATTGGAATTTGATGGATTAATCATATCCGCCGCATATCGATAAGCATATGCCGTTACCATATCCTTGTTTACTAATATGCCGTTGTAATATGCGTTAGATAGACTCAACATCGCTCCCTCGCTCCCCTCGTTTGCAACGGAAGTTAGATAGGATATTGCGCGGTCCTTGTAGTCTTGAACCATAGCCGGATCGCGGATCATGTCGCTCGGAGTCATAATTTGTGACACCAAATCCGGGTAAAGAATTCGCGCGGGAGCAAAGCCCTGGTCCGCTGCACGAGTAAGCCATCGCAACCCATCCTTTGGACTATCGGCACGGACACCGTCGCATCGGTCAGCCTCTTCGGAACCAAGCCCGCTGGGTTTGTGCTGGGCCGTCAAGTAGCAGTCAAGCAACAACCTAGATAACGTGTACGCAGACGACGCATCTCCTTTGGATGCGCTGTCCACCAAACCAGGCAACAGAAGCTTGTATTGCCCTTTCGGAGGATCGAAGTGATAGATTTGAGAATCTATTGCTCCTGGAATGTGGCGCGGCGCCGCACTTGATGATGGTGAAGTATCCGATACTTCGCTGTTACGATGCTGAGGTTTATCACTAGATAATGATGATTGACCTTTTGGCTGAATATTAATTGTTGGTTTATCTACAGTCTTATTTTTATTAATGTTGATAACCGCCGCGACCACGGCAATTAGGATGACCAATCCGGCAGCAATTTTCGTCATTATGTTTGTTTGTTTCATAAATTTACCGATCGACATAAATTTTAGACATTAATTCGCGCAGAGACGCAAAATCCATCAAGCAGGGATTCAAGCCATCTCCGCTTGCATATAATCTGTTGGAGCCATGATACAGTTGTAGCGGCCCTGAGTGACGGTAGGCGAGGCGGCGTGGCTCATCCCCAACGAGACGGCGCCTAACGCCGACTGCTTGGACCTACTGCGGACTTAGTAGCGCGCCCCGTAGCATGCGCGGCGATTCGTCCAGCTGCCGGTCCACCTCAGCGACACGACACGCGAAGCAGCCACATCCGCCCAAGCACTGGTCGGGACAGTCGGGTGTGCATCGGCAGGGGAACATCAGCTCGTCGTTCATCTGACGCAGATAGAAGCCGCAGTTCGCCTGGTATTTGAAGTAACCAGCAACTGTGGGCTTTCCGTAGGGAACCATGAGAGCTCCTCCAAGGCTTGAGCTCAAGATCAATTCTGTGCCAATTCCGCGTATGGTGTGTTACGAATCGTCACGACGAGCGCTCGATTGATTCATATCGGGCAAATTGTCCAGTGAAAGAAGCTCTTCGGTTTCCACCACGGCGTCATGCTCGTCGACACGTTCTACGAAAACGTGGAAGGCGCCGATGGTCGGAACAGGGTCATCCAGTTCACGCCGCGTGATTGAGACAATGCTCGTCGCCTGCCTGTGGTCGCACTGGAAGGACCCCGCCGGCAAAGAGCTGGATCTGCTCTCGTTCGCTGCGATCACAGACGAGCCCGAGCGGGAAGTCGCCGCTCCCGGCCACGACCGCACCATCATCAACATCAAGCCCGAGCACCTCGATGCGTGGCTGAACCCGGCGCCGGGCAACCTCGCCGCGCTATATGCCATCTTCGGCGACAAGTAGCATCCGTACAGGTTGGCAGCGTAGCGATCGCCGCCGTTGACCAGCTAAAAATGAAAACGTACTGGTCTTCTCTATTCGTCATCTAGAGCTTTTGCTTTTTGAAACGCGGCGCCCTGCACTATATCTAAGCCATCGCGATATAGCATAGGAACTTTCCACGAGTCTGACAATTTTTCAAGGAATCCTATGCGAACGCACTGGTCAACAATATTTGCCCAGTCTTTCCCAAGCAGCTTTTCCAAAGTATGCGAATTCTGTTCTGCTTTTTGTTTTGTGAAAAATTTGATACTGGGGCCAAGTGAAGGATTTTCAGCGACCAAGCTTGTATTGATCTTATCGCCCGACAAGTCCGATAAGCCGGCCTTGACCGCGCCCGCGGAAATCAGCTCTGGGGCGTCGTTTCCATTTCCAAGGACTAATTGTTCGCGCTCCTTCTGTGCAGCCTTCGAGACCAGTCCATGCAAATCTCTTGGAGTTCTAACGCCGTTTCCGTCGCGAATGCGATTACATATCCAAGTCCAAGAGTCACCTTTCTTTTGGCCGACATCGATCTGGCCAGGGAATACGCTGAAGAAGGCCGCTTGACGTACGTCGGGGTCGTCTATTGTTGCCCGGTCGAAGCCGTATCGCTCGCATACCGGATCGTTTACCGCAAAGCGTTGCATGATCATCTGCAATAGCTTATCGGGCTCCCAAATTATCGGCGGCGATGCTCGGTCCGCTACATGGGTTAGCTCGCGGAAACCTTGATCATGGACGACGGTGTCATAAAGATCGGTTCTGAAGAAAAGCTTCAAGCGAAGTGGCTTATGCCCCATAAAATCTTTGTATGCGATGAGCAAGCACCTGAGTGCTTTCCGTTCAAGTGGGGGGTTGTCAATAAACGCAGCATCAAGGCGATCTACTAAAATCCAACATCTCCTCTTCGAAGCATTCAGTGCCGCGACAATCATCTCCAACAACGCCGGGAAATCAACTTCCTCCGGCTTAGTGGTCCATATGGCAGGGGGCGCTCCGTCGAATGCCACTTCGACTCCCGCAGCGCCGACTGCAAGCTTCGTTGGATGCAAGAAACGCTGCAGTGACCACTTTATTTTTCGTACAGACTGGTGTTCCTGTAGCGAACGGCGCAAGCTTCTGCGGCCGCAACGGCCCGCGTTCCCTCAGTAGTCTTTGGAAGATCTTCGATCGCGTCGAACGCCATGTTCAACAAGTACGATTTCCATGCGCTCACCAACTTTTCATCAGGCACGTCGGGGTCCAAGCCGTTGAACGCTCGCTTGAAGGCCGGCTCTCCCGTATGCTCGGTGGCGACCGTCAGCTGAACATCTTTGAGCTGCGGGTAGCTGCCGGGATTTTTGGAGACCATCCTAAGGATCGCTGACTTGCCGCTTCCTTTGGCGCCGCGAATGAGGTCGTATCGATCGGCTAGGAAGTCATCAAGCACGATAGTTGGAACGAAGTAGCTCTCCAGATTCTCGTCGTTCTCCGCCACAGAAGCTCCTAGATTTAGGCGCTCCAAAATTTCCGCTTTCGACATAGCCATGCAGATTCGCTCCCCACACGTCAGCAACAAATTCGCGGACCAATTGTGGACCAGCGCCGCCAACTTTCGCCAACACCGCGCAACCTTTACGAATGTGTAAGTCGCTGATGACGTTGCCGAGAATTTCTGCGGTATGTTGTTGATTGTATTAGGATTTCGCTCTTGAAAACCGGCGTGGTAGCGATACCGCCGTGGGTTCGAATCCCACTCTCTCCGCCATCTACTGCCGTGGATCGCGCCTGCGGCGATCCACCCGGGACCCGTTACGCTCTGAGGGATCGTCGAGCTTTCCGATGAAGCTTCTTTCCAGGCTGGTACATGGCGTCGAGGCCCTCAGACCTTCGGAATTCTCGTTGCACGTCGCAACATGCCCGTTCTGCGGACCGACACTCATCGTCCGCTTGAACAGGAACGATGACGGCATCCGCTGTATTCGATGCACCGCGAGCACGGTGCATCTGTCGATCGGCCTGGCGCTGGCCGCTGCGGTGTCCGATTGGGCGAACGTGAATTCTGCCGAGTTCTCGGCGTCCGGTCCGCTGGTGAGCTACCTTCGGAAGCGCTCGCGAGCCTTCGATGCATCCGAATTCTATGCGGACGCGGAGAGAGGCTCCCTGCGCAATGGCATTCGTTGCGAGGACATGCAGAGGCTGACGTACGCAGATGCCAGCTTCGATCTGATCACTCACACCGAGGTCCTGGAACATGTCCCCGACGATGTCGCCGCGCTGAAAGAGCTTTGTCGCGTGCTGCGCCCGGGCGGCGTCATGGTATTCACGGTGCCGCTGTTCGGACCGAAGACGACGGAGAGAGCACGCCTTCTCGATGGTGTCGTCCACCATATGGAGGAACCGGTCTATCACACCGATCCGATCCGCGGCGGCGCCGGCATCCTTGCCTTTCGCGACTACGGATTCGATATCGCCGAGCGCTTGTCGTCGGCGGGGTTTCCCAGGGTCGTCATTGCCTCGCCCGAGAACCGCATCCCTACTTTGACGGCGCGGCCGGTGATCACTGCCTGGCGGTGATCGGCCTGCCAGGCAAGCGCCGCCGGCCCGACTTCGGGGTGCAAGGTCGAACGCGCTGACGTCTCGCTCACGGTCAATGCTGCGGCAGGCGCCGTGGCCGCGCGAACATCGAACCGGGCGAAGCCGGGCCGCCCTCCAAAAGCTGCACGTAGTAGTCGATCCGCGTGCCTACCGCCGGCGTCGGCGCGCTGTTGCCGTAGCTCGACTCTCCGATGAGCACCGTATCGTCGCCCTGCATCTCGTAGTGGTGAATCGTGCCATCCGGCAGCGTGACGTCGACGACGAAGGTGTCGTCCGCGTCCGAGTAGGTGCCGAGTGCGGTGACCGTCGAATCGACCAGGCCGTGCCCGTCGACGTAGACGTTTCCGTTGCCGGCGTCGTAGTGGGAATCGAATGTCAGGAACTCGCCGAGTGTTTGCGGTCCGAGCTGGTTTCCATCGGCAATGGCGGCGCTGAACGACCAGTAGCCGAGCAAGCGGTCCTGCTTCGACGCATAGCCGTACATGAAATGTTCGATCGGCACGCTGCCGCCCGGGTAGCTGAGTACGCCATGTTCGGCGTCGCTGAACTGGATGCTGACCGTGCCAAATGGAATGTTCACCGGCGAGCTGTACGCGCACCCGAAACATTGGCCGCCGCTGAAACTGTCGAACTCGCCCTGGAAGGCATTGTTGATCGGATCGTAGTTGCCCGCGCCGAGATACCAGGTCGCGTTGCCGTCGGCGTCATAGGCGTAGATGCCCAACGTCATGATGGCGCCTTGTCGATCGAGTTCGTACCCGCGGCCACCCTCGTTGGGATTCCACCACACGCCGCGGCTCGGCGTGAAGGCGTGGGTTGCACCGACCCCGAAGAACAGGGCGGCGGCGCACACGAAGCGGATCGGCTTGGACATCGGGCACTCCTCGTTGGGGATGCCGGGGACTACGCCGAAGCACGCGCGAAGCCGCCATTCGCAGCCGAGGTCGAACGTGGGTCAAACGCACGCATCGCAGTTCTTGGCGGAAGGCGATAGCAAGGCCGGCTGTGCACTGCCAGACAGGAAGGCGTCGGAGCGAAGAACTCGTCGGCTTTCGAAGTTCCTATTCCTCGACATCCGTCGGATCGAAGACTTCCTCGACGGTCTTGTCGAACACCTTGGCGATCTTGAAGGCGAGAGGAAGGCTCGGCGCGTAGCGGCCGGCCTCGAGCGCATTGACGGTCTGGCGGGCGATGCCGACACGGTCCGCCAGTTCCGCTTGCGAGATATCGAGGTGAGCGCGCAGGACGCGCAGCGAATTCCTCATGAGCCGTAGTAGCGATGTTTCGCGATCAGCGTGGTGACGCCCCAGATCGCAGCCATCCACGGCCAGACCCACAGCACGCTGATGTGCGGCAACCCGACCTTCTCGAGGAACCCGTACGTCAAGCTGAGGAGCGCCGTCACGAGCACGGTCATCGCCAGCGCATTGAGCTGGATGCGTCGATGGAGCTCGTCGAGCCGAGCCAGGTGCTGCACGGTTGCGCGCGCCATGAAAACGAGCGGAATCATCGGCAGCACGGCGATCGCGTAACGCCAGGGAGACGTCGAATGATGGGCGATGACGCTGTGGGTCAATGCCAGGATGACGGCGTACACCGTCATCCAGAGCAGTGTGGCGCGGGCGTACAGCTTGTCGGTGGGCACTGAGGCTGGCCTCGATGTGGGGTGACGTAGAAGTATGCCATACGCTCCAATATGTCAAGTATACAAGACAAAATGGACGGTATTCGAGCGGAAAGAGTCGCTTTCGAAAAAGAGAAGAGCGCCGAAGATCGCCCGGCGCCGAGACGGAAGGGTCTAAGCGGCGGCGGGGATGCCTGGTGATGCGAACGCGTTCGACGAACGCGCGGAGTCACCCATCGGGCGGCATCCGCTGCGCCATCCCGAACGCGCCGAGCATCGAATCGATGCGCTGCGCGACGTAATCGTGGCCGCTGCCGAGGTCGTGAGCGAGATCGCGAATATCCGTCGCTTCGGACATGAAGGCCGGCCAGAAATCGGTCTCTTCGGGGTAGCGCGCGAGGAGGACGGGCAGGCGGTCCTCGAGACTGTCGAGTGCGAAGACGAGGGTGGAATCGTGCGAGGTCATCGTTCGAGCATACAGGGCTTCGTGCCGGCAACCATCGCTTTTCTCGTGTCGGCTTACGCGATGCTCGACCGACGGCTGCCGAACGGTGGTCTGCGCCTCGCCCCATGCGTAGTGCGGCGTTTGTCGTGCTACGCGGAAAGCCGCTCGATCATCCGCTCACATCGAAGTCATCCGCTCCAGGAATTTTCCTTCCGCGGAAAACAGATAGATCGCTTGCCCGCCAGGCACGGAACTGTGGCTGCCGTCGCCGGTGACGAAGAGCGTATTGACGCGAACACCCCATTTTCCTTCCTGGAACGACGCCTCGTATTCGCATCCCGCGATACGCAGGCCGTTGCGGTTCTTCGGCGGCGTGCAATCGGGTGCCGAGAGCTGCTTGGCGGCGGCGATGACTTGTTCCTGGGTCGCCTGGGTTGCGTTGGGCGGATCGCCTTCCGCGAAAGCCGAGCAGCACACGGTCAACGAGCAGAGCAGGGACAAAGGGATGCGCACGGGAAGCCTTCGTTGGAATGACGCGAACGATGTTCGTCGCGCCGCGATCGTGCGCGCGTGTCCGAGGGCGGGTCAAGACGCGCGTCGGCGCGCTGGCGCCGTTCTCCATCCGTGAGACGTCGATTCGTAGCATCGCCCTCCCCACAAGGAGGTCCGCATGGCTACGAGACGATTCAAGTCCCCCACGATGAAATTCGGCGTTCCGCTGTCGGTGCCGGGCTCGCGCTACATCGAACGCTGCTACGCCAAGCACGGAAAAGGCTATGCACACACGCCGCCTTCAGACGCAGTGATCGAGTTGGTGCTGATCGACGAGTCGCGCCAGCTGCGGAACGTACCCGGCCACTGTGGCGACGGCCACCGGTACCTGACCGATGCTGCCTCGATCGAATGCGGTTGGCGCATCCTGGGCTGGCGCATGGCGGACGGATCGATGCCGCTCGGCGAATACGACGAGGTCGATCCGGAACTTGCGCAAATGGACTATCTGCCGGCTCCGAACCCGCCGGAGTCGCGCCCGTGGCAGCCTGCGAGAAGCGAGTCCGTCGCGGATGGGTACGCCGAGACGGAGTGCTGATATTCCGGCGCCGAAGCGCGATCGCCGCGGAGCGGGCGGACGCATTCGCGATGTAGCCCGATCAGGCTCGGCGCGAAGGGGATGGAAGGATGCGCCAACGTCGGATGGCGCCGCGTATCGGATGCCAGCAAGCCTATCCGCCCAAACATCCCGAGGCCATGCAGATCGCCGCCGCGTCGACGGCGCGAATGCGCGGGGCCGACGCTTTCGCATCGCAGGGTCGTTGCTGCTTGGGCTGGTTCGTGTCCACCTGCCGGCGCGGCGTTTGCTCGCGTGCCCAGCCGGCCGGTATCGCCCTGCCGCCGTGGATCGGAAATGAAGAAGCCTGGAGTGTGGACATGAGCATTTCCTCTGTGGGATTCAAAGAGGAAAACGTCATTTCGCTTCGAACCCAGACATCCGCAATCCTCCGGCTGCGATCGCAGTCGTTGTTCGCGCCCTCACGATCCGAGCCGCGTCAATCCGCTGCGTCCCCTCCAATCGTAAACATTGCGATACTCGCGAATCCGTTCGCAGATTGCGCGCCTTGCGAGCCTGCATGGTTCGGACCAGACTGATCAGGGATGAGGAGGGCGTCATGGTTCGCGTGGTGCTGGTCGACGATCATGAATTGGTGCGGACGGGATTCCGCATGATCCTCGCCGCGCAGGCGGGCATCGAGATCGTGGGGGAGGCCTCCGACGGCGAGCAAGGCCTTGCACTGATCCGCCGCGAGCGGCCCGATGTCGCGCTGGTCGACGTGCACATGCCGGCGCTCAGCGGCATCGAACTGACCGATCGCGTGCGCAAGCACAAGCTGGAGACGCGTGTGGTCATCCTGACGGTCGTCAGCGAGGCGCCGTTTCCGAAACGACTGATCGAGGCGGGCGCGAGCGGTTACCTGACCAAGGGCTGCGCGGCGGACGAACTCGTGCGCGCCGTGCGCCAGGTGGCCGACGGCCGGCGCTATCTGTCGCCCGACGTCGCCGAAATGCTGGCGATGAGCGCGATCGACGGCGACAAGGGTTCACCGTTCGATGGACTGTCCACGCGCGAACTCGATGTCGCGCTGATGCTCGCGCAGGGGCAGGACATGCAGCACATCGCCCAGAAGCTCAAGCTTAGCGCGAAGACGGTAGCGACCTACAAGTACCGGCTGTTCGACAAGCTCGGCATCGACAATGCCGTCGCGCTGGCGCACCTCGCGCACATGCACGGAGTGCTCGACGATCGCGCGCGTGCGATGAGCGGCAGCTAGGGACTGCGCGTTCGGCGCAGTCCCCGGCGAACCTGCTTGCTTATTCCGATTTGGATTCCGGCGCCGAAGGTTTCGGTGCTTCATCCTTGTGCTCGGAGAGCGGTGCCTTCGGCGCGTCGCTCTTGAACTCCGTCATCGACGGCTTCTGAGCGTTCTCGATGCCTTCGAGAGGTTCGCGCTTGACCGGTGCCGGCGGTTCGAACGCCTTGGCCGGCGCCGACGGTACCGTCGGTTGACTCAACGGCAGGTCGAGCGTGCGGCCGCGGTCCGTGACGGCTTCGACGGGCGCGGGAGCGCTCACCGGCGCAGGCGCTTCGATCTTCGCCGGCGCGGCGTCGACCCGCGGTGCCGGGACTTCGCTTCTCGGCGCGGCCGCTTCGATCCTCGGCGCCGGCGTTTCGACCTTGGGCGCCGCAGCCTCGATCTTCGGTGCCGGCGCTTCTTGCGGCATGGCAGCCGAAAGGTTCGCGACGACCGGCTCGGGTGCCTTCACGACGGACGTCGGGATCGGCGTCGGTGCTGCCGCAGGGCTCGGCGCCGATGCGGACATCGTGCTCGTCATCGGCGCGCTGGCCGTGGGCGGAACGATTGCCGTTGCAGGCGCAGGCGCGGGCGACGATGCCGGCGCGGTGACCGGATGGACCGGCGTCGCCGGTGCCTGAGGCATCGGGGCGGCCGGCTTGTCGGCCGGCTGCGCAACGACGGCCGCAACGGCCGGCAGGCTTGCTGCCGGAGCCGCGGGTGCGGTCACCGACGGACGTGCCTGGAAGGCGGCAGTCGCCGTCTCCGTGGCAGCCGTGGTGGGCGCACTCGCGTCGGCCTGCACCGGTGCGCGAGACTCGGGGCGAGGCGAGGGGCTCGACGTGTTCGCCGCGTGTGTCGGCGCAACGTCATCCTCGTCGTCGAAATCGTCATCGGCGAAGGGGCTGCCTGCCGGAATCGCGGCAATGGCGTTGGCATCGCCGGGCGCACCGCCGTCCTTGCGGCGGCGACGGCCACCGCGGCGGCCGCGGCGACGCGAACGCATTTCGTCGCGTCCGGCTTCGCCGGTGGGTTTGGCTTCGGTCGAGGCGCCGGCAGCGGCGGCATCTTTCGGCAACGCTGCCGTATCTGCAGCCGCTGCGGTATTCGTCGCGGGCGCGACAGTCGGCGCGGCGGCAGTTGTCGGCGGATTCGCGGGCTGTGCGGCCGGGCTCGGCTTCGGCACGGCGTCTGCCGGCGCACGCGAAGGTGCCGGCGATGCCGGCGCGCGCGATTCGTTGACGGCCGGGTGCTCGCCGGTCGTGCGCGGGCCGCGCTGTTCGTCGCGGCGATTGCCGCGGCCTTGGTCGCGTCCCTGTTTCTGGTTGCCGCGCTGATCGCCACGCTGCTGGTCGCCGGGGCGGCCGTCGCGGCGGCCTTGCGGCTGCGAGCCGCCGTCCGGGCGCGAGCGCTGCTGCGGATTCTGGTTCGGACGTCCCGATGTCGCGGCCGGGCGTGCTGCCGGCATCGGACGTGCCGGTTGCGGGCGCGGCGAACTCGCGGCGGGGGCCGACGGTTGTGCCGGCGCGGGGGCCGGCGAGCCGCTGCGGAACCAGCCCATGAAACGCGAGATCAAGCCGCCCGGTGCGACCGGGGCCGGCGTCGATGCCGGTGCAGGCGCGGCCGCGGCAGGAGCGGCGGGCTCCGGGCGCTCCGGTGCCGGGGTCGCGCGAACCACGCCGGCGACGGCGGGCTGCTCGGGTTCTTCGCTCGGCCGCAGCATTTGCGGCAGCGCCGTCGGCGCGACCGGCGTGATGCGCTGGTAGCTCGGCCGCGTCTCCTCGCCGATGTCGGCCACGCGCAGGCGCGTGATTTCCAGGTGCGGCGTTTCGAGCTTGTCGTCGGCGACGACGATCACGTTGACGTCGTGGCGCGCTTCGATCTCGGTCAGCTGGCGGCGCTTCTCGTTGAGCAGGAAGTTCGCCACCGTCGGCGGAGCCTGTACCAGCACCTGGCCGGTGCTGTCCTTCATCGCGTGCTCCTCGACGAGGCGCAGCGCGGACAGCGACAGCGATTCGACGCCGCGGATGCGACCGTGGCCTTCGCAGCGCGGGCAGACGATCTGCGTCGCCTCGCCGAGGCTCGGGCGCAGGCGCTGGCGCGACATCTCGAGCAGGCCGAAGCGCGAGATGCGCCCGATCTGCACGCGCGCGCGGTCGAGCTTGAGCGCGTCCTTGAGTTTTTCCTCG
>Ga0207678_10004194_pt1 | contig 12937 bp, 9 predicted proteins | sample KBSC63metaG_FD_184319 | JGI IMG/M metagenome (GOLD analysis project Ga0207678, IMG submission 184319) | Corn rhizosphere microbial communities from Kellogg Biological Station, Michigan, USA - KBS C6-3 metaG (SPAdes) (version 2) | ecosystem: Host-associated > Plants > Roots > Rhizosphere > Soil ... | reverse complement strand
CGACCATCCTGGCGCTGGCGGCGCTCGCGCTGTTCGGCCCCAAGCTCTACGCCCTCGCGATGCGGCCGAAGCCCGATCACGTGCCGGGCGATGCGTGAGACGGCGGGGGTTGCAAATTTACATTGTCCGGCGGCCGCGCCGATTCCGTGACGGGCAGCGGTCCATGACCTCGGATTGATGACGTCCGATCCCCACAGCGGTTCAGGTCGCTTTTGAAAGTATGCGTTTTTAGGCTCCACGAGTGGGATGACGAGCAGATGCTCCTGAGCCGGCAACCCGTTCTTCACACATGCAGACGCTCATTGATGCGTCAGCTGTCCACAAGCCTTCGTGCACCGTGGATGTCGGATCGAAGATTTCGATCGCGGGAAGCACGCTGAGTTTCCGCATTTGTGTCGCCAAGCCGTCTACCAGCGGCGCAATTCTCATGAACGTTGGTCGGGAAGTTCACGGAGCCGGTTGAGAGCGAGGCCATGTCCGGTTTGAGGTAAAGAGCGCTTCCACGTGCTGCGGCGTCCCGTCGGCGACCGCCAGTCGAAAATTGAATGATCATCTAGGGACAGTGTTTGCGCACGCCCTCTTGCACCTGAGCAAACAAGATGCGATCGGAAGCAGGGGTTTCATCCGGCTTGCGCACGTGGATGTGAACGAAAGAGGGACCCGCATCGAATGATTGATGCGTCGACTCGATTTGTTCGGAGGGAGTTACGGGCACGCCCGGATTGTCCTTCTTGCGCGGAACAGATCCGGTCATCCGGCGGCGATCACTTTCTATGTCTGTCCGGCGCAGGCGTTTGGCAAGAGAACCGCCGGTAACAACGGATGTTCAGGCATGTTGCTGGATCGGCGACCCTGCGTGCCGAACAATGCTCTCGCCGCGATGCCAGGAGAAGAGTAACATCGCAGTGTCGGCCAGCTGCTTAGGGAGGACATATGCTCAAGCTGTCTCGCCGCACTGTTATGCTGGGGGCACTCGCACCGACATTTCCCCGCCTCTCATGGGCGCAGAGTGATGAGATCAGGGTCATCTGCTCGGGCGGTTTCACGGCCGCGTACAACATCCTCGCGCCTCGGTTCGAGCAGATCACGGGAAAGAAGGTCGCCAGCGCGTATGGCGCGTCGATGGGCAATGCGCCAGACGCCATTCCGCAGCGCCTCGCGCGCGGCGAGCCGACCGACATCATCATACTTGCGCGCCCGGCGCTCGACGACTTCTCGGCTCGCAGCGTGGTTCGGCCTGACAGCCGAGTCGACCTCGCCGAGTCCCGCATCGGCGTCGCCGTGCGAGCCGGGGCGCCGAAGCCCGACATATCGACGGTCGATGCGCTGCGCCGCACCCTCTTGGGCGCATCGTCTATCGCCTACTCGGCGAGCGCGAGCGGTGTCTATATCTCGACCGAGCTCTATAAGAGGCTAGGGATCGAGGCGGAGGTTATGCCGAAGAGCCGCCGCATCCTCAGCGAGCGTGCGGCGGCGGTGGTCGCCCGAGGCGAGGCTGCAATCGGCTTCCAGCAGATCAGCGAGATCATCGGCATACCCGGTGCCGAGCTTGTCGGACCCCTTCCCGCCGAGGTGCAGCAGGTGACGGTTTTCTCCGCCGGCGTGCTGACGATCGCCAGCCAGCCAGAGGCGGCGGCGGAGCTAATCCGGTTTCTGGCGTCCCCGGACGCCGCCGAGACGGTCGCCTCAACGGGCCTCGATCCCCTCGCTCACCGCTAAATGCTCGTACCCGGAATGGGGAAGACGGATCGCCTCGGAACAGGCCGGGCTCCTCTGCCGAAAGCTGGATGGTGGACGGAGTCGTTTGGATGCCCGAAGCGGCGCAGTGGATGGAATGCGATCGAGCTGATGGACTGCGGCCGCGCAGGAGCGTGAGCACCGCCAGGCGTGGTGCTCAGGATTCGATCCTCTGAGCTGTCAAAAAATCGGCGATAGGTTGGATTTGGTCGAGGCTCATAAGTGGGGGTGCGTGGCCACAGCCCTCGATATCATGCACGCGTGTCCGCGGGTTCCGCCGGACCATCTCGTGCGCGAGGTTCGCCGGCAACATGTCGGATTCCACACCGCGAAGTGCAAGGATCGGCACCTCGATGCCGGTCCAGTATTTCCAGAGATTAACGCTGTAGTGCCATGGATTTCGGAATGCCCGTACGATCTGCGGATCGAAGAGCATGACGTAACGCTCTCGGCTGGCATGCCAAGCAACACTGTGGCGGGTGACGTGGCACCATTGTTCGTCAGAAAGGCTGCCAAATGGTGCTAAGACCTCGCGGAAATAGGCTTCGGCCTCCCCTAAGTCGTGGAAGTCCACCGGCATGGCGCTAATGTAGGACCCGATACGGGCTAGGCCCGCCCAAGGCAAGTACGGAGCGATATCGTTGATCACGAGGCGGCGAATTGGGTTGCCCGGCAAACCGGCAAGCACAATTCCAATCAGCCCGCCGAGCGACGTTCCGACCCAGTCGACCTGTCCGGCGTCAAGAGCCGCGATGAGTGCGTTCATGTCGGCGCAGTATTGAGGAAGCGCATATTCGTTCGGATCGCGCAGCCTGCCGCTTTGCCCACGACCGACGAGGTCCGGACAAACGACACGGCGGCCTGCCCCGGCAAGGTGCGCGGCGAGATAGTCGAAATCTCGTCCCTGGCGGCTGAGCCCGTGAACACACACAACCGGAATGCGCGTGTTTGCTGCACCCCAATCAGTGTATGCTACTGGGTGGAAGCCAGACATAGACAGGCCGAAAAACGAACCAGTCCGATCAGGTTCGAAATCGACTTTAGGACCTTTGGAGGTGTTCCCGTTCCCCATGGCTACTTTGAGCATAGTTCGCTCTGAACGCGTTCTGGGCACCGAGTTTTTTCCGCTGGTTGGAAGCCGATAGTAGTCAAGTGCATCGCGGCGAAGTTGCTCTCTTCCATGACTTCCTCGCATTGACGTCATAGCAAGCGCCAATGCGCCAATTTTTCTTTGTCCGGCGGCAGGGTTCCTCGGCGTGCAAATATTTCAGCCGTCATTGCGAATGAACAAAAAACATCGAGTGCCGACAGTTTTTCTGCCGCGATCATTGAAAAATGTAATGAGATGCCGAACATCCAATTGTCACGCCTGACTTTGTGCTGCAGTGAATGCCTGAGCCTCCGCCCAGGTTTCGAACACGTGAGGAGCGAGGTTACGTTCGGCCAGACCAGCGCCGAGCTTCATGCGCATGAAAGCACTCGTCGTATAGCGTGAGGCTGTCAAATAATAGCGCTGCTGCATGTAAGTGATCATCGACATGTAGGAATCGCTCACCATGGGATCGAGGTAGAACCCGTCGTAATTGACGACGAGACCCACCTTGCGGCCGATCGCCTTGCAGCGCGCTTCAACCTCACTGCGAACGAGATCAACGTCCTGGACCGTCCGCACCTGGAATCCTTCGAAATTGATGAATAGGGTATTGCGCGCTTGGTCGTATGTGATGCGGTCGGAGAGACTCAAACCAAGCAGGAGCTGCTCGAGACCCATCGGCTCTGGGCGGAAGATACGCTCGCTCATCAGTCGTGGACTCCGCACCAAGGGTTTGAAGTCCATATGCGGCAGAATGTCTTTCTCCAAATCGATGCCGGGCGCAATCTCGATCAGCTCCATGCCATCCGACGTTCTTCGGAATACGCACCGCTCAGTCACATAGAAGACCGGCTGTCCGGTCTCGGCCGCGTAGGCGCCGCTGAAGGTGATTTGCTCAACCTTTTCGATGAATTTCTGCGACCGGCCTTCCCTCATGATGGCGAGGTTGCCGTCTGCGATTCCGATCTTGAGGCCGCCTGCGGTAAATGTGCCCGCGAACAGCAGCTTCTTGGCGTTCTGTGAGATGTTGATGAAGCCGCCAGCGCCGGCGAGCTTACGACCGAACCGGCTCACATTCACGTTGCCCACCTCGTCGACTTGGGCAAGTCCAAGACACGCGAGATCGAGCCCGCCGCCATCATAGAAGTCGAACTGTTGGTTCTGCTGGATGACCGCTTCGGGATTGAGCGCCGCACCGAAATCGAGCCCGCCCTGCGGAATACCTCCCACGATCCCGGGTTCGGCTGTGAGCGTCAGGTATTTGAGAATCCGCTCCTCTGCCGCGACTGCCGCCACCCCTTCCGGCATCCCGATACCCAGATTCACAACGCCCCCGAGCGGCAGGTCGAAAGCGCAGCGCCGAGCGATAATCTTGCGCTCGTCCAGCTCCATCGGGTCGATGCGATCAAGGGGAACGCGCTGCCGGCCGGAGAAGGCGTGGTTATAGGGCGAGCCGTAGGTCTGGAGGTGGTTCTTCGCTTCGGCCAACACCACACAATCGACCAAAATGCCTGGGACCTGGACCTCGCGCGGACTGAGCGAATCCGCAGCTGCGATGCGCTCTACTTGCGCTATAACGAAGCCGCGGGAGTTCTTGGCTGCCATCGCAGAAGCGAGATTGTCGAGTGTAAGGGCCTCCCGCTCCATAGTGGTGTTGCCGTTTGGATCGCAGGTCGTTCCCCGGATGAATGCGACGTTGATTGGGAACGCCTTGTAGCGCAGCCATTCCTCGCCGTCGATTTCGAGAAGCTCGACGAGATCCTCGGTGGTGACGCTGTTAAGTTTGCCGCCTTGGTCGCGAGGATCGACGAAAGTGCGCAGTCCCACCTTCGAGATCGTCCCTGGACGATGCGCCGCGATCTCCCGGTAGAGATGCGAGATGCAGCCGAGCGGAAGGTTGTAGGCTTCTATTGCGTTGTCGAGCGCCAGCTCGGCGATCTTGGGTACTAGGCTCCAATGGCCGCCCACCACGCGCTTGAGAAGCCCTCTGTGGGCGAGACGGTTCAGCCCGCGTTCCTTGCCGTCGCCGGGGGCCGCGGCGAAGACGAGGGTGAGACCGGAGGGGTGCCGCTCCTTAAGAAAGCGCCGCTCGAGAGCGATGATCAGTTCGTCGGGCGTACCGATGCCAACAAAGCCCGACACGCAAATTGTGTCTCCATCGCGAATAATCGCAATGGCTTCATCGGCGGAGACGATCTTGTTCTTGAGCGTCATCCGCCTACTGCCTCTCGGAAAGCCACTTGGCGATCCCGGAGCCGAGCAAAGCCTGGGACTTGCCGCCGACGAATACGCCGACATGACCCCCAGGCAGCGGGAGCTCCGTGTAGTCCTTCGTACCTACCTTCGCGCCCAATGCCTGCGAAGTGGCGGGCGGAATGATGTGATCGTCTTTGGCGAACACGTTGAGAACCGGCATGGTTATGTTGCCGAGGTCCACCTGCCGGCCGTTGACCGTGAATGCGTTGTTGATGAGCTTGTTGTCCTGGTAGAGGTCCTTGAGCCACTGCTTGGCAGCCTCGCCGGGATGATGCGGGCGATCCGCGATCCACTTCTCCATACGCAGGAAGTTGAGGAACTTCTTCTCGTCATCCATCACCTCCAACATGTCGAGATTGTACTTCATGAGGGTGCGCATGGGTGTCATCTGGGAGAAAACAGACCCCATGAACTCGCCCGGCAGATTGCCGTAGGCCTCGATCAGACGATCGATATCCTCCGGCTTGAGGCTGCGCGTCCAGATATTGATGAAGCCGTGGCCAAGCCGGTTCTCGACCGTGTCGCCATGAAAATCGATCGGAGTGATGGTGAGTACCATGGCTTTCACGGTGTCGGGATGCAGCGCGGCATAACACGTGGTGAAGACGCCGCCTTCGCAAATACCCAGGAGGCTCACCTTATCGATCCTGTGCCGCTCGGAAATTACCCACACGCATTCCGCCAGGTATCCATCGATGTAATCATCAAGAGTGAGCCAGCGGTCGGCGCGGGAGGGGTTGCCCCAATCCACGACATAAAGATCGATGCCGAGGTTGAGGAGGTTACGAACGAGGGAGCGATCCTCCTGCAGGTCTGCCATTGTGTAGCGGCCAATTAACCCGTAGACGATCAACATGGGGGTCGCGATCTTCGTGTCGGCCAGGGGCCGGTAGTGGTGCAGCGTCACCTTGTCCTGCCGCCAAACCTCGTCCTTCGGCGTGGTGGCGATGGCGACTTCGTTGTCGCGCAGCTTAGAGAACAGCTCGGCACCGCGCGCAATCTTCTCGCCAAGGGCTGCAGCCTCCGAGATAGCTTGCTCGGGCTTGATGTGGATGGGCGCTCTGCTGTTCGTCATGGCGTGTTCTGGTTGGGACCGGCCTGCTTTGGCTGCTTGCGAGACCCCTTCGGCGGCTGTCTTGCAGCTTTCGGCGCATCGCGGTTGGCGCGCTGTAGAGCACGCAGCTCGCGCCGAAGCTCGGTCACGGTCCGATGCACATCGTCGAGCTCCGCTCGCGTCGGGTAGCCAAACATCTCGCTATAGAACGCGGCAATCTCCTGCTGTGCCAACCGCAGATCGGTGCTTGCCTTGAGTATCTCCCGCTGGCTCTTGAGGTAAGCGTCTGAACGCTGCGTCTCGAGGAGTGCGGTATTCGCCGTCTCAACCCAGAGCGCAAGCAATTCGCGCCAGGAACCCAACGCCTCCTTTCTGTCCGCCGTCTCGTTGAGGTCCTTCGCAAACTTGCCAGCCGCCTTAAGCCACGCCTCCAGCATAACGGTGTTGTGTTCAAGGCTACGCTGGCGCAACGCCGTCCATGCGTTGAACACGTTGAGCATCTTGCGTTCAGTGTCCCACAGATCGGCAAGGCGAGGCCCCTCCGCCATTCGCTGCAAGGCTTGATCCATGCCGTCCATGCTTGAGAACCAGGCGCGTGGGTCGAAGACCTTGCCCAACAGGTCCGTTACAAGTGGGTCCTGCTTCTTTCCCTGCTGCGCATTGCGCGTGACGGTCTGCGACAGCTCGATCGCTGACGACCACAGCTTCGCAAACGCCTCGTTTGCCTTTGTCATCCCTTGAAGATCGAAGAAGGTGACGGGCGCAGACCCTGGCGCCCCTTCCTGGCCCGTCGCCGTGGCCAAGCGGCTCGCTATGTCGAAGGAGGTGCCATGCTGCGCGGCAGCAAAGTCCTTCCCGCCGCGGCTCCAAAGCTCGGTCAAAGCCTGCATATACTCGAAAGGATTCACGTCAGAACACCACCACCTGCCGCACGGCCTTACCTTCCTGCAGACGGTCGAAACCGAGATTGATCTCATCCAGCTTGAGGCGCCCGCTCATCAGCCGGTCGACAGGCAACTTGCCGCCGCGATAGAGCTCAATGTAGCGGGGGAGATCGCGAATCGGCACGCAGGTGCCGATGTAGCTGCCTTTGACGGTTCGCTCCTCGGCGACGAGATTGACCTGAGGCAGCGCGAACGTGTGATCGGGCGGTGGCAAACCCGCCGTGACAGTAGTCCCCCCGCGCCGGGTGATCTTGTAGGCAAGATCCATGGCTCGCACTGAGCCGGCCATCTCGAAGGCGAACTCGACGCCGCCCGCCGTCGCGGACCTAATGTCGTCGATCGCGTTAGGATTTCCCGGATTGAAGGTATCTGTGGCACCAAGTTGTCGTGCGAGCCCAAGCTTGTCATCTGAGAGGTCGACCGCGACGATTCGCCGTGCGCCGACCGCCACCGCCCCCAGGAGCGAACTCAAGCCAACGCCGCCGAGACCGATCACCGCAACGCTCGAACCAGCCGACACCTTCGCGGTGTTGATCACGGCGCCCACTCCGGTCAAAACAGCGCACCCGAACAAGGCGGCCTCATCGAGCGGCAACTCCTTGTCGATCTTTACCAGCGACCTGCGCGAGACTGTCGCGTATTCCGCGAAAGCCGAGACGCCTAGATGGTGGTGGACCTGGGCGCCATTGCGATGCAGTCGGCGCTCGCCAGAGAGCAGCGTGCCCGCGCCGTTGGAGGCGGCACCGGGCTCGCACAGCGCGGGACGGCCCTCCGCACATGGCAAGCAATGCCCGCAACTTGGGACGAACACCATCACTACGTGATCGCCGACCTTTAGGTCGTCGACGCCCGGTCCCAGCTTTTCCACTATGCCGGCCGCCTCGTGCCCAAGGACCATCGGTGTCGGACGTGGCCTGTTTCCGTCGATCACAGATAGATCGGAGTGGCACAGGCCCGCCGCGCCGATCCTTACCAGCGCTTCGCCATGGCCAGGATCATCAAGATCGACCTCCTCAATTCCCAGCGGCTTCGATTGGGCATAAGGCGTGGCGGCGCCCATCTGGTTGAGCACGGCAGCTTTGATCTTCATTATGTCCATATCCCGTTCGGGGCTCCGCCACGCGAAGCATAATCCATCTTAGTCTCGGTCGAAGCCGATCGACTTCAACCCTGAATCCGGCGCTTTGTCGTGGTTCGCCGGTTTGTGTCGATCACTGGAAACGGGACACCGCTTCCGCCCAGCCTCGTTGAAGCTCCGCGAAAGCCTTCTGGTTTGCCGTGACCATGTCCTTCCAGGCCGCCCACAAATCAGGCGACCTCCGGCACGCGTCCTCGCAGCTCCTCCACGAGAACCCGCGTGTTCTCCACGTAGTCGATAGGAACCGTTATGAGATGAACGCCGGTGTCCTTGAAGGCGGCCTCGATGGTCGGCACGAGATCGTCCGTGCGCTTCACTCGATGACCAATCGCGCCGTAAGATTCAGCGTATCGCACAAAGTCTGGATTGCCGAAGGTAAGCCCCCAGTCCGGAAACTTGTCGACCGCCTGCTTCCACCGGATCATCCCGTAGGCGGAATCCTCCAGGATTAGCACGACAAGGTTCAACCCCAGCCGAACTGCGGTCTCCATCTCCTGCGAGTTCATCATAAAGCCGCCGTCACCGCACACCGCCAGGACGCGGCGGCTCGGATACAGCATCGCCGCCATCATCGCGGACGGAAGCCCGGCCCCCATCGTCGCTAGCGCGTTGTCGAGCAGCAGTGTATTCGCGACATGGGTGCGGTAATTGCGCGCGAACCAGATCTTGTACATGCCGTTGTCGAGGCAGACGATGCCGTCTTCCGGCATAACTTTTCGTACATCGCGCACGATGCGCTGGGGCGTCGGCGGAAACCGCGCTTCGTCCGCCCGGTCTCTGATACGCGCAACGATTTCGCTGCGCAGCCCGGTGAACGCGGAGTCGATTTTCAGCTTGCCCTCGATACGGTCAGCCAACAGTGCGAGGCTGGGGCCGACATCGCCGACGACTTCGGCGTGCGGGAAGTACACCTGCTCCACATTGGCCGCGGTAAAGCCAACATGTATCACTTTCGGGCCGTTTGGACCCATGATGAAGGGAGGCTTCTCCACCGTGTCATGGCCAATTGCGATGATGAGGTCCGCATGGTCCACGGCCTGATGCACGTAGTCGCCCGAAGACAAAGCAGCGGTGCCCATGTAGAGGTTCGAGCCGCCGGTGACCGATCCTTTTCCCATCTGTGTGTTGAAGAAAGGAATTCGTGTGCGCCGTACAAAGCTCGATAACGGGTCGACCAGCTTTGGCCGACTCGACCCCGCACCGAGCATAACGAGAGGGCGCTCGGCCTGGAGGATCATCTCGGCGGCGCGATCGAGTGCGACGGGCGGCGCGATAGGGAGCTCGATTGGATGTGGCGGCACCAACGGAACGTCATCCGTTTCCTCCCCCGCCACGTCTTCGGGCAGTTCCAGATGCACCGGCCCGGGTCGCTCCTCCATAGCCATCCGGAAAGCGTCGCGCACGATGGCCGGGATCGAGGCGGAGCTGACGATCTGGCGCGTCATCTTCGTCAGTGGCCGCATGGAGGCGACCACGTCGACAATCTGGAAGCGCGCCTGTTTGGCCGTCATGATCGCCTTCTGCCCCGTGATCATAATCATCGGCATGGCGCCGAGATGAGCGTACGCGGCGCCAGTCGATAGGTTCAGCGCGCCGGGGCCGAGCGTTGAGATGCACACGCCGGGCCTCCCCGTCAGCCGGCCGTGGGTCGCCGCCATGAAGGCCGCCGCCTGCTCGTGCCGCGTTAGAATGAGCTTGATGTTCGACTTCCGAAGCGACTCGACGACGTCAAGATTTTCCTCCCCAGGAATGCCGAAAATACGATCAACGCCCTCGTTCTCCAGTGCAGCAATTAGCAAATCCGATCCTTTGGTCATCGTACTACTCTCGATTGGACTCAGTTGTGAGTGTCGTAGGCATAAGACTTTTGTGGATGCGTGTTAGCACGTGGGTAGACCCGGCTACACAGACGTCGACGTTTGAACAGGAAGCGACAGCAGGCGGCGAGCTTCTGTCACCGTGGCCGGTTTTCGGCCGAATTCGGCGCAAAGCGCAGACACTCGTCGCACCAGAGCCTCATTCGAGGGCGCAAGGTTGTCGCGGTCAAGCCGGACATTGTCCTCCAGGCCGGTACGGCAGTGACCGCCCATTTCAAGGCACCATCGGTTCACTTCATATTGGTGCCGCCCAATGCCAGCAGCCGTCCAGGTCGCCTCAGGCATGAGCTTTTTCAGTTGGGTGACTTCGAACTCGAGCACTTCTCGGATCGCAGGCATGGCGTTCTTAACATTGAATACGAACTGCACATGAAGAGGCTTCTTCAGTATACCCTCATCCACCAACCGCAGCGCCTGATACAACATTGAGAGATCGAACACCTCAATTTCAGGCTTCACATCGTGCTCTCGCATCTTGCAAGCCAGCTCACGGATCAAATCCGGATGGTTTTCATAGATGATTGACGGGAAATTGCACGATCCAGTCGAGAGCGACGCCATATCAGGCCGGTGCACAAGCATGCCTCCGCGCTCTGAGCCTTTGCCCGATCGCCCGCCTGTCGAGAACTGAACTATTATACCAGGGCAATGCCGTCGTAATCCCTCTTGCAGAGCGGCAAACCGATGGGGATCGGACGAGGGTGCACCATCATCTTTGCGCACGTGCAGATGCGCAATTGTCGCGCCGGCTTCGAATGCCGCGTGGGTGGATTCGATTTGTTCGTTGATGGTGATTGGCACGGCCGGGTTGTCGCTTTTCTGCGGAACAGACCCGGTAATAGCAACCGTGATAATGCAAGGTATGGCCATCACGCGCCTGCTTCGCCTTTACGCAGTGATTGACATTACCGGGCGTTCTGCTCGAGCTCAGTCGAGCTGGCCTAAGCCTTCGATGGCTCAGCGCTCGATTTGTCCTGTACCTTCGAGATACCCGTATTTACGGGTGTCAGGCATGATCAGCGACGCGGCAAGCCCGATCGCAACCATGCCGGCGACGTACCACGCGAACCATTGCTCTTGACCTGCTGACTTAAGCCACAGCGCCACGTATTCAGCCGTGCCCCCAAACATGGCATTCGCAACGGCATAGGTCAGCCCCACACCGAGAGCCCGCACTTGGGTCGGGAACAGTTCGGCTTTAACAACTCCACTGATTGAAGTGTAGAAGCTGGCAATCACAAGGGCGAGCAAAATTAGAAGGAATGCCGCGTACGGATCGGAGACGCTACCCAGCGCGACTAGTAGTGGGACCGCACCAAGTGCCCCCAGCGCAGTGAACAGGATCATGTTGTTCCGACGTCCGATCCTATCGGATAGTATCCCAAATACCGGCTGAAGAAACATAAAGACGATCAAGACAACCGTCATCACGAAGGTGACGACCTTGGGATCCATGTGCGCTGTGTTTACCAGATACTTCTGCATGTAAGTGGTGAACGTATAGAAATACAACGAGCCACCCATGGTGAAAGCCAGCACGATCAGTACGGCGCGCGGATGGCGCCGCAGCAGGTTAACGACCGAACCGGCTTCCTTGCTATGCATCGCCTCTTCGGACGCCGTTTCAGCCAGCGAACGCCGCAGATACATGGCGACGATCGCCGCCATCGCTCCGATCACGAATGGTATACGCCAGCCCCAAGCCTTAAGCTCTTCGGTCGTCAGCAACATCTGCAGGACAGCAAGCACTAACAGGGCAAGCAGCTGGCCCCCTATGAGGGTCACGTACTGGAAGGAAGAATAGAAGCCCCGATTCCCCTTCGACGCTACCTCGCTCATGTAGGTTGCAGCAGTGCCATACTCCCCGCCAACCGAGAGGCCTTGCGTCAGTCGCGCGATGAGAAGAAGCACCGGCGCCCACGCACCAATGGTTACGTAAGTCGGCATAATCGCAATCATCAGCGAACCGGCGCACATCATGAGCACCGAGATGATCATCGAGATCCGACGGCCATGCGTGTCCGCGATCCAACCGAACAGCCACCCCCCAAGAGGGCGCATGAAGAAGCCCACGGCGAAAATGCCCGCTGTCGCTAGCAGCTGGCTGGTCGCATCGCCGCTCGGGAAAAATGCAGACGCAAAATAGATCGAGGTGAATGCATACGCATAAAAGTCGTACCACTCGACGAGGTTGCCTGATGATGCACCGACGATCGCGATGATACGCCGCCGGCGATCGGCGGCTTCCGTCATTGCAACGATAGGAATGGAGTCGGCAAGCGCGCTCATGGTCTCCTCCCTAATGATCAACTTGCTTTCGTCAGCGTCCTCTGCGCTAAGATTGCTTAAGCACGACCATTGACACGTTGAGCAGATGAGCGCGGCGCGGCAAGGTGAAAGGCGACCCCCGCTATGGGCCTGGCGGATACACCTTTCGCTTGTGTGTACCGAACCGGCATAGAGCTCGCGGTCTAATACCGATCTGCTCAAGCCTATTCTCTACCTTCTGGGGTCGCCCTTCAAGCCGAGAGCAGAGCCGGAAGCCCGACCGAAGACTTTGGACGTCGGATAGGCCACATGCGGCCAGGGGGCGGAAGCCGTAGGAGCATGCCCGTGACACTCATGCCCAAAATTCGATAGCGCGGAGACCGCGTTAGCATCAGACCCAGTTGTCTGTACCGACAACTAAATTCGACAATAATGGTGGTGAAGGCCACCGACGACCGGCTCCGATGCGATGCAACCTACGTGCTGGATAGCGCGAGAGATGGGGGCGTCTTTGGCAAGAGACTGATGAGTCCTCAGCTCGTTATAATAAGCGGCATATTTCGTCAGGAT
>Ga0207678_10004193_pt1 | contig 12939 bp, 11 predicted proteins | sample KBSC63metaG_FD_184319 | JGI IMG/M metagenome (GOLD analysis project Ga0207678, IMG submission 184319) | Corn rhizosphere microbial communities from Kellogg Biological Station, Michigan, USA - KBS C6-3 metaG (SPAdes) (version 2) | ecosystem: Host-associated > Plants > Roots > Rhizosphere > Soil ... | reverse complement strand
GGTCGAATGATATTTCGCGATCAGCCGGTGCGCCTGGTCGGCATCGCCGCGAAAGGCGTTCATCACGTCCGCGATTTGCTGGCCGTTGCGGTGATAGGGGCCGGCGACCGCGTCATGATGGGTAATCGTGATCATCCGCGGCCCAAGGTCGATGAACGTGAAGACCATGCCCTGAGGCAGAAGCGCGATGGGATGGTAGCCCCACAGCGAATTGCACAGCCGGTTGGCCTTGCCGATCGCCGCTTCATAGGGCGTCGATTTTTTCTCGGAGATGAAGTCGAGAACGAGCGGCACGACCGCGCCCAGGCCGATGACCACCGCCGCCATCGTGCCGACGATCCGCACCGCGCTGTATTTCGTGTTCCAGACGAGTGGAACCAGGGTCCAGGCGAAGGCGGCGGCGCCGACGCAAGCCAACATCTGCGCGGCGGGGCCGGTGCGCGTCTGCCACAGCAGCAGAAGGGAGGCCACGAAGCTTGGCGCCGCGGCGCCGAGGATGCGGCACAGCAGATCGCGATCCGCCCGGCGCAGCCATGCCAGCAGCGCCCAGCCGATCGCCCCGCTGATCGGGATCGCGACGACCAGCAGCGCGACGCGCCAGCCGTGGGTGTAGATTGGCCGCGCCTCGCGCACATGGCTCAGCCACAGGCGGTCGACTTCGGGCGAGACGCCCTCGAGCCGCTGGATGCAATGCGGCCACATCAAAGCGTGGAAGACTGCGATCGCGGCACCCGCGTACATCGCCATCAGGATCCGCCGCTGCCACCGTGCCGGCGACGCCCAGGCCATTGCGTAGAGCAATGCTCCGCCGAGCAAGGCGTCGGACAGCCAGACGGGCGACAAGGCGTCGCACACTGCGTTGCGATTGTCGTAGGACACGAAGACGAGGAAGCAGAGCGCCGTCCCGCCCGCGAGCGAGACCGCATAGGCGCGCAGCCGCTCCCGCTCTTCGCCGTCGAACACCCAGAACAGCACGACGGCGGCCCCGGCGACCGCCAGATAGATGATCATCTCGAGCCCGATGGCGAGCGACAACGCGGTCGCGACGCCGAGCGTCAGGCCGCCGCGAACCCGTTTCGGATCGGCGATGGCGGCGACGCACAGCGCAAGAAACGCCAGCTGCCAGCCGTGATGATCGATACGCTCGGGCATGAACATGCCGTTGGCCGAGCCAGCGAAGAACAGTGCGAGGAACGCGACGGGATAGGCGCGCCGGTCGATCAGCCGGCGCGCTGTGAGGGCCAGCGAGAACAGCAGCAGGAGGTAGGGCAGAAGCGGCGCGATCGCGACCGCCCAGCGCTCAGCCGCCGGCCCGCCGAGAAGGGGCCGAAGCCCAAGGATCATTCCGGCGATCGGCAGGTCGACCAGCCGCGACCAGTGGATGTTCGCTCCGAACGGCGGGTTCATCCGGTGCTGGCGAAGGTCGAACCAGCCCTGCCCGTGGAGCAGGCCGCGAACCTGCATGATGCGCATATTGTCGTCGGTATCGCCGAGCGCGAAGAAGCGGATCTCGGACCATTTGTTGAAGATGAACCAGGCGCAGAAGCCGAGCCACACGAGGAGCACGAGCAGGCGCCAGTGGCGGTCGATCGCGTTGGCGATCTCGGCCTCCCAGTCCCTCGCCTTGCGCTGCTCCATTTTTCGCGCTGTAGCCGCTCGACCCTAAACGGCAAGCAACGGGACATGGCTGCAAGATTAAACGTCGACCCGGATACCTTCGGCCAGCTCGTCCGCTTCACGCTGGTCGGCCTGACGCTCGCGGCCATCTATTCGGCGATCTACTGGTACCTCGCGACCTATGTGATGGCCCCGGTGCTGGCGGTCGTGATCGCCTTCATCGTCTCGGTGAGTCTCGGCTTCGTCGCGCACAGCCGCTGGAGCTTTCGCGGCCACGGGCGCGAGGAGGACCATCGCATGAAGGTCAAATTCCTCGCCGTTCAATTTTCCGGCTTCCTGCTCAACGAGGCCTTCACCTGGGTTCTCACCGGCCCGATGCACGGGCCGACCTGGTGGCCGCTGATCCCGGCGATCTTCGTGACCCCGTTCGCGACCTTCCTGCTCAACCGGCAATGGGTGTTCGGCTGACTGCACTTCGGTTAGCTTGACGCCGCCATGGGTGACTGCATCATCTCGATCGTCGTTCCGGTGAAGGACGAAGAGCAAGCGATCGCCCCGTTCGTCGAGCGCGTGACGAACGTCCTGACCGGGGTGCCGGAGCTGGCGACAGGCCGGTTCGAGATCCTGTTCATCGACGACGGCAGCAGCGACGGGACGCTCGAGGCCATTCGCGGCGTCCACTCCGCCGACGCCCGCGTCCGCGCTGTCTCCTTCTCGCGCAATTTCGGCAAGGAAGCCGCCCTCACCGCGGGCCTCGAACATTCGCGCGGGGCAGCGGTGGTGCCGATGGACGTCGATCTTCAGGACCCGCCCGAGATCCTGCCGCAGATGATCGCCAAATGGCGCGAGGGGTTCGAGATCGTCTACGGCGTGCGCAGCGACCGCGCTTCCGACAGCCTGCCCAAGCGCCTCACTGCCGACCTTTATTACCGGGCGCACAATTGGCTCAGCAACGACAAGATCCCCGAGCACGCCGGGGATTTTCGCCTTCTCGACCGCAAGGTGGTCGACGCGATCAAGGCGATGCCGGAGCGCAACCGCTTCATGAAGGGGCTGTTCGCCTGGGCGGGATTCAAGCAGGCGTCCGTCACCTACAGCCGGGCCCCGCGCACCACCGGCGAAAGCAAGTTTCGCTATTGGCACCTGTGGACCTTCGCGCTCGACGGCATCACGTCGAGCTCGACCGTACCGCTGCGCATCTGGAGCTATCTCGGCGGCCTCGTCGCTCTGTTCGCGCTCGCCTTCGCGATGTTCATCGCGGTCCGCACCCTGGTCTTCGGCATCGACGTGCCGGGCTATGCCTCGCTGATTGTCTCGGTGCTGTTCCTCGGCGGGCTGCAATTGCTATCGCTCGGCATTCTCGGTGAATATGTCGGGCGTATCCTCACCGAAACCAAGCAAAGGCCGCTGTACGTGATCCGCGATCAAATCGGCGAGGACGATTGATGGAACGGTTCGTCTATGAGCAAATGGCCGAGCTGGACGAGCGTCACTGGTGGTATTGCGCGCGCCGCGACGTCGTCGCCGCCCTGATCAGGCGGGTCGTCCGCCCGCCGAAAAACGCCGCAATCCTCGAGATCGGCTGCGGCACCGGGCACAATTTCAAGATGCTGGGCGAATTCGGGCATGTCGACGCGCTCGAGCTCGACGATGAAGCACGCGCCATTTCCGAAAAGCGGCTCGGGCGGAGCATCATGAGCGCCCCGCTGCCCGAGCTCGCGGGCGTACCGGAGCACCGCTACGACATGATCGGCGCGTTCGACGTGATCGAGCATATCGACGACGACCACGCCGCCATTGCGTCCATCGCGACGCGGCTGAAGCGCGGTGGAAAGTTCGTCATGACCGTGCCCGCGCACCAGTGGATGTGGTCGGCGCACGATACGGTGAACCATCACAAGCGCCGCTATTCAAAGCCCGGCCTCAAGGCGCTGATCGACGGCTCACCGCTGAAGCTCGAAGCGGTCGGTTATATGAACAGCCTGCTGTTCCCGGTCGCGATCGCGGAGCGGATGGCGTCGAAGGCGTTGGGCAAGGATGGCGGCGACCTCGCGCTTCCGCCGGCGCCGCTCAATGCCGCGCTCAAGCGGACTTTCGCTGCCGAGCGTCACTTGATCGGGCGGCTGCCCTTGCCGCCGGGGCTGTCCCTGTTCGCGGTCGGCTCGGCGACGTAGCCAAGCCGGGCATCGCGTCCTTCTCCCCCCGCGAGTTCCTGCACGATGTACAGCGGCCGGCGCTTCGATTCATTGTAGAGCCGGCCGATATATTCGCCCATCAGGCCGAGCACGAACATCTGCACCGCGCCGATGATGACGACGATCAGCATCAGCGAGGTCCAGCCCTGGATGCTCATTCCGCTGAGCCAGGCATAAGCGATGTAAAGGATCAGCAGCACCGAGCCGATCGACAAGCCGATGCCCACCTGGCTGGCGAGCTTTAGCGGGGCGGATGAAAACCCCGTCAGTGCGTCGAACGCGAAGCGCACCATCTTGCGCAGCGGATATTTGGTCTCGCCCGCCAGCCGCTCCGCCCGGTCATAAGCGAACGGCACCTGCCGGAACCCGATCCACGCGACCATGCCGCGGATGAAGCGCGCCTGCTCGGGCATCGCCAGCAGCGCGTCGAGCGCGCGCCGGCTCATCAGCCGGAAATCGCCCGCGTCGAGCGGGATGTCGACCTCGGTCGCGCGCGACAGAAGGCGGTAGAAACCGTGCGCCGTCGCGCGCTTGAACGCGGTCTCGCCAGCGCGGCTGCGGCGGACGCCGTAGACCACGTCGGCTTGTTCGGTGCGCATCGTCTCCAGCATGGCCGGAAGCAGCTCGGGCGGGTCCTGGAGGTCGGCGTCGATGATCAGGATCGTCTCGCCGCTGCACAGGTCGAGCCCGGCGGTCAGGGCCAGCTGGTGGCCGTGATTGCGCGACAGGTTGATGGCGAGGACGCGCGGATCGTTCGCGGCAAGATCGCGCATGATCGTCCAGCTGGTGTCGCGCGAGCCATCGTCGACCAGCACGATTTCATAATCGTCGCCGACGGCGCTCTGCGCAGCGCTCGTCAGCCGCTCATGCAGCACGCCGAGGCAGGCTTCCTCGTTGAAGCAGGGAACGACTATCGAAAGTGCGCGCATCAATGCAGACGATAGAGGATGGATGACGGTCCGCGCCAGACCACCGGCAAGTCGCTTACCAGCTCCGCATTGTAAGGCGGCACGTCGATCAGCCACACATAGTCGAAATCGCCGCGCGGCAGGGCGGAGAGGGACTCGTCGATCTGGCGGTGAAGCCGGTCACGGCAGCGGTTGGGCCGCACCAGCTGCGACGGATCGGCCGCGAAATAGCCCGCCGCGCGATACTTGAGATCGAGCAAGTTGACCCCTTCGAGCAACCACTGGTCGTTCGAGAACCCTTCCCGCCGGGCGATCACCATGGCGCCAAGGTGGCTGTTGCGCAGAAGCGGCCAATATTCGGTGCACGGCATGCCGGTCAGCGTGATGACCCGAGCGCCTTGCGGCACGTGATCGAGCGCGGCGAGCTTCGCGCGCTGGTCGTCGCCGGCCATCGCGAAGCTGACCGTGTTGGCGAGGGTCCGGGCGCCGAAGAACAGCAGGCCGAGAGCAAGCAGCACCTTCGCCGTCGTCCGGTCGGGCGCGCCTCGGAAGCGGATCGCGAGCAGCGCGACGGCCATGAGATAGGGCACCAGCCGCATGTCGGCATAAGCGGAGCCGAAAATGATCCGCGGCAGGATGACGAACGAGATGGCGAGCACGATCGCCGAGAATGCGAGGTTGCGCGACAGGGTCAGCTTGGGGCTGAATATCGCATAGACGAACACCGCGGCGGCGACGCTCAGCGTGCCGATGTCGAACCACTTCCAGCGGTCGCGCAACGCGGAATAGATCCACCGCCACTTCATCTTCCATTCGAACCAGCCGAAGGTCTGGCCGCCATGCGTCTCGCTGCGCCAGATGAGCATGACCAGCAGCGGCAGTGCCATCACCGCGGCGTGAAGCGCGGCTTCGATCCCGGCGCGGAACCACGGCTTGCCGCGGTCGTGCAGCCGCACCGCCTCGGCCGAGAAGCACATCAGGCCAAGCAGGCCCCAGCCGTAAGTATGGGCGAAGAACACCACCAGCGAGATCGGCACAAACAGGGCCGCGCGCAGCCGCATATGTTCGAGCCGCCCGAGCCGGAGCCACAAAGCGAATGCGAGGAAAGCGAGCGCCACCGAAAGCGCGAAGTTCACGAAGCCGAACAGGAACGGATAGCCGTAGATGAAGGGGAGCGCGAAATAGGCTGTCGGCGGAACGCGTCCGTGGACTTCGCGCGCGACCCACAAGAAACCCGCCGCCGTCAGGGGCGGGATGGCGAGCACGATCAGCTTCACCGCAAGCTCCAGGCCAAGCAAATGGCCGAGCGGGATGACCAGCAGATCGACGCCCAAATTGCCGATCGCCGCCCAGTGGTAATCGTAATATTGCTGCAGCCACGGCGAGTGATCGAGGTCGAGCTCGACGCGGTAGCGGCCCATGTGACCAAAGAGGTCCACAAGCGGCGGGACCTGAGGATAAAGCAGCGGGACGGCGGTCAGGAGCGCGGCAAGCGCGACGAACCAGCGGGTTTCCCACCAGCGGCGCGTCCCGTCTCCGTCGTGAACCGCCGCAGCGGCGCCCTCGTCCATCGTCACGCGCTTGTCCATCGTGGTGGCGCGCTCCCTAGCGGGATCGGTCCAATTGTCCATGCGAGGGGGGGTCCTATTACAAGCTGTTAACCAAACCGACGTTACCCAGCGGGCGAGATGGACGCCGCTTCGACACTGCCTTCGCCCGTTGCGGCATCGCGCTATGTGTGGCGGATCACGCCGCTTCGCCTGGCCGCCACGTTAACGCTAGTCGCTCTCGGACTGCGTCTGATCGACCTCGGCACCCGCCCGCTATGGCTCGACGAGGCGTTCAGCGCCTGGTTCTCGGATCGCAGCTTCTATTATTTGTGGCATGTGCTTCCGACTTACGAAGCGCACCCGCCCTTTTTCTATTCCGTCCTTAAGGTCTGGCGAAGCGTCGCCGGCGAAGGCCATGCCGCGATGCGCGGGCTTTCGGTCCTGTTCGGGACGCTGACGGTCCCGCTGATCATGGCCATTGCCGTCGAACAGGAGCGCCACGATTCGACCGGCGAGCCCTTGTACCGGGCCGGGCTCGCTGGAGTCCTCGCCGCCTGCTCGCCGATGTTCATGGTGATCGGGCAGGAAGCGCGGCCCTATCCGATGCTGGCTTTCGCCTACGCACTGGCAATCCTCGCGCTCCTCCGGCTCATGCGGGAGTTCAAGGCCGGCGGAGCGGGGCGCTGGGCGTCCTGGCTATCGCTTGGCGCGTCGCTCGAGCTGACCTTGTGGTCGCACGCCCTGGGCTTCCTCTACGGCGCGTGCCTCGCACTCGCCTTGCTGCCGCTGTGGCTGACCGCACCAATGACTCGCGGCCGGATCGTCCGCGGGATCGTCACAGCGAGCGGCGTCGCCCTTCTCTATTTGCCGTGCCTGATCATGATGACCAGCCGCGCGCACGACTGGAGCACCAACTGGCTCGAGTGGCAGCCGAGCATGCTCCTGCAGTTGCTCGTGCTCTACACGGTCCCGGTCGAGGCTCTGACCATCGGCTCCGCGGTCGCCGCGCTCGCCATGGCGCTGCTGATCAAGCGCGCGCTTGCATCCACCTGGGCTTCCAAGGGCTGGAACAGCGACCGCTCGATCCTGCTGCTGTGGCTCGGGCCGCCGCTGATCGCCGCGCTCATCTCGGCGCTGTTCATGCCGGTATTCCTCGCCCGCACGCTCTCGGCCACGCTCGTGCCCGGCTATCTCGCGATCGCCGGCGCGCTCGCGCGCGGTGACAACATCCGCGAGCGGCGGATGCTGACCGCGGCGATCGTCATCACCCTTCTACCCACCGCGCTGATGCTCGGGCTCCGCCCGGCGACCGAGCGCTGGGACCTGCTCTCGTCCTATCTGTCGCGCAACGTCGGGCGCGGCGACGAGGTTTGGTTGTATCCGACCGACAGCTCGCTGCCGCTCGCCCAGGCGGGCTATCCAATGTCGGCTTCGGTTCGAGAAATCCCGGCGGCCTTCCCGACCTTGAACGCCAGGGGACCAATCCGCGCCGGTTGGCCGGCAGTCGTCTCCGTGACTCGAGATCAGGCGGACGCGCTCGCGCGCGACAAAGCGCTCACCAAGGTCCCGGTCGTCTGGCTCGTCACGCGGCAGGCCGGAATCTTCGATCCCGACGATGACATGCCCGAGGCTTTGGCCGGCGTGAGGCGCCCGGGGCGGCTTCAGCAATGGGGCTATATCACCGTCCGCCCTTACTACCGCCGCTAATCCTGCGGCCGTCATTCAACTCGCGGACAGCTTCACCACGCTAGCCACGCCTCGAAGTATTCGAGGAGTAAGTTCATGAGATCGATTTTGCTGGGCGGCGCCGCCGTCCTTTCGCTGACCGCCGCCGCTGCCGCTTTCGCGCAGGCGGTGCCGGCGGCGCAGCCGGGCCATCGTCCCCATGCGCGGATGACGCAGACCGAGCTGCGCACCGACGTGCAGGGGCACGTTGCCAAGATGTTTGGCAAGCTGGACGCCAACAAGGACGGGTTCGTGACCCAGGCCGAAGTCGACGCGATCCAGACGCGGCGCGAAGCGAAGGTCGAGCAGCGCGCCGCCCGCTTCGATCCCGCCAAGATGTTCGCCCGGCTCGACACCAACAAGGACGGCAAGATCACCCAGGCGGAAGCCGATGCGGCGCAGGCTGCGCGCGCCCAGGCCAAGGGCAAGCCGGCGACCGCGCACACTTCGAGCGGCCTGTTCGCAAGGCTCGACAGCAACAAGGACGGCGTCGTGACCAAGGCCGAGTTCGACACCGCCGCGGCGCAGATGCACGTGCGCATCGAGCAAGCCGGGGCGCGTCGCGGAGACCGCGCGGACCATATGCTCGCCACGGCCGACGCCAACAAGGACGGCAAGGTTTCGCAGGCGGAGATGCAGCAAATGGCGCTTCAGCATTTTGATGCCGCCGACCTCAATCACGACGGCAAGCTGACACCTGACGAGCGCAAGCAAGCGCGCCCGGCGGGCAAGGCGCGCGGCAAAGCCTGAGCTAATCGACGAGGGGGCTCCGCCGCGCCGCGGGGCCCCTTTTCACTCGGCCACTTCGGTCACTCGGCGGCGAGAACCGGGGGCCTTCGCCGCGCCCGTGCTTCGGTAACGCTGCTCGGTCTCGCCCATATAGTCGCGGGTGATCGGCAGCGCCGTCCGTTCGCGGATATATTGCACCTGGTAATTGCACGCCGCGCCGCTCTCGAACATCACGATCCCCCCGGCGAGATAGAACTCCCACATGCGGAAGAAACGGGCGTCGTACATCGCCTCGATTTGCGCGCGCGCCGCGGTCGCGCGCTCCAGCCAGCGGCGCAGCGTCAGCGCATAATGAAGCCGCAGATTCTCGACGTCGCTGGCGATTAGGCGGGCGCCCTCGCTCGCCGCAGTCATCTGGCTCAGCGACGGCAAATGATAGCCGGGGAAGATCCACTTGTCGGTGAACGGGTCGGGGCCCTTCGACACCTCGCCGAGCTTGCCGATCGTGTGCAGCAGCATCACTCCGTCGGGCTTCATCAAGCGGCGGCATTGCGCGAAGAATTCGTCATAATGCTTCGCGCCGACATGCTCGAACATGCCGACCGAGACGATCCGGTCGAACGGTTCGTCGAGCAGCCGGTAATCCTTGAGTTCGAACTTCACATGGTCCGACACGCCGGCCGCCTCCGCCCGCTGCCGGGCGATCTTCAGCTGATGCTCCGATAGAGTCACGCCGAGCACGTCGACTCCGGCGACTTGGTGCAGATAGAGGGCCATCCCGCCCCAGCCGCAGCCGATGTCGAGCACGCGCTGCCCCGGCGCGAGCGCGAGCTTGGCTGCGATATGCGCCTTCTTGTCGGCCTGCGCCTGCTCGAGGCTGTTCGAGGGATCGGTGAAATAGGCGCAGCTGTATTGCTTGTCCTCGTCGAGGAAGAGTTCGTAGAGCTCGTCCTTCAAGTCGTAATGGTGCGCGACATTGCGTCGGGCGCGCTTGAAATTGTTGCGCGCGAACAGCCGCCGGAGCCGCTTCTTGCCCTTGCTCAGCGCGGCCCGGCCCTCGCCTTTTTCCTCCCACCGGTTCGATTCGACAATCAGCTCGAGCAGGTCAAGGATCGTGCCATCCTCGATCGTCAGCCGCCCGTCCATATAGGCCTCGCCGACGCCGAGCCGGGGGTTCCGCACAATATCGAAGGCGACCTTGCGATCGGCGAACCGCACGGTGAGATGCTTCCCGCCGACGGGGCCGACCGTCTGCGGCGCCTTGCCGGGCAGCAGAAGGGTGATACTGCCCTTGGTCAGCAGCTTGTCGACCAGTTTTGCGATCAGCGACATCGGCACGAGACTCCGTTTCAACCGCGTTGCGAATTGCCACGTGATGCGCGAGCCGGCAATTCAATGCGTCGCGCGGTAATTTTCTCCCGCGAACGCCCACCGCAGGGTCCGCGCAACCCCGTAGGTCGCGCCGCGCACCATCGGCGGCAGCAGCGGCTGCGACAGGCCGTGCATCTCTCTCGCAAAATCTGGCATGAGGTCCACCGACGCACTCGTCAGCAACTTCTGGACCGGCGCTTCGGCAAGCGACTGGGCGGGAGCGCGCAGAACGAGGTCGCGAAAGGCGCGCGTTCGATCATCGGCCCGAAGCTCGGCGCGAAAGTCGCGGATCAGCCGCTCGGCCTCGGCTCGCGTTTGCGGAACGGGGTCCGCGTCGAGTAGCCGCGCGATCTCGCCGCTCTCGGCAAAATAGCGATCCTGGTCGGCGCCGCTCATTCGCGACTCGGCGTAGCGGCGCCATCCGTCGAGGAAATTGATCGCGCCGGCGACATGCACCCAGGCGAGGAGCCACGGGTCTGTCGCGCGGTACGGCGTCCCGTCGGGCAGCGTGCCGCTCACCTGCTCGTGGATCGTTTTGACCTTGGCGATCGCGTCCGTCGCGACGTCGCGGTGCGCATAGGTCGTCCGCGCGATGAACCGGGCGGTGCGGCGCAGACGCCCGAGCTGGTCCTCGGCGACGTCGCTATGGTCCCACACGCCGGCGAGCGCCTTCGGGTGCAGCATCTGCGTGAGGAGCGCCGCGATCCCCCCGACCATCATCGAGGTGACGTCGCCATGGACACGGCGGATCACCGATCCGCGCGGAAACAATGCGTCGTCCGAGGCGGGGATCGGCCGCTCGCCCCTGGACCGGTCGTTGAAAGTTGCGCGGACCTGCCTGACGAGCGCCTTTCGGACCGGCGCCAGCATCCTTAGGCCGCCTCGCGGCTCCGGCGCTTCTTTTCCGCCGCCGTCTTGAGCTGGCCGCAGGCGGCGTCGATGTCGCGGCCGCGGGGGGTGCGGACGGGGGCGGAGATGCCGGCTTCGAAGATGATGTTGCTGAACGCCTTGATGCGCTCGGGCTCCGAGCATTCGTAGGCCGCGCCGGGCCAGGGGTTGAACGGGATCAAATTCACCTTCGCCGGCAGGCGGTACTTGCGGATCAGCCGCACCAGCTCGAGGGCGTGCTCGTCGCTGTCGTTCTTGCCCTTGAGCATCACATATTCGAAGGTGATGCGCCGCGCGTTGTTGGCGCCGGGATAGGCCGCGCAGGCCTCGAGCAGCTGCTCGATCCCATATTTGCGGTTCAAGGGCACGATCTCGTCGCGGATTTCCTTGGTCACCGCGTGCAGCGAGACCGCGAGATTGACCCCGATCTCCTCGCCCGCCCGCGCCATCATCGGCACGACGCCGCTGGTCGACAGCGTGATCCGCCGCCGCGACAGGCCAAGCCCGTCGCCGTCCATCACGATCTTCAGCGCGTCGCGGACATTGTCGAAATTGTAGAGCGGCTCGCCCATGCCCATCATCACGATGTTGGTCAGCATGCGCCCCTCGGGCTGCGAGGGCCACTCGCCGAGCGCGTCGCGCGCCAGCATCACCTGGCCGACGATCTCCGCCGGCTCGAGGTTGCGCACCAGCTGCATCGTGCCGGTGTGGCAGAAGCGGCAGTTGAGCGTGCACCCCACCTGGCTCGACACGCACAAGGTGCCGCGGTCGGCGTCGGGGATGAACACCATCTCGAAATCGTGGCCGTCGTGGGTCTGGAGCAGCCATTTGCGCGTGCCGTCCGACGAAACCTGCGCCTCGACCACGCCGGGCCGGGAGATGATGAACCGCTCGGCGAACCAGGGCCGCTGCGCCTTGGCGATATCGCTCATGGCGGCGAAGTCGCTGACCCCGCGATTGTAGATCCAGTGCCAGATCTGCTTGGCGCGCAGCTTCGCCTGCCGCGCGTCCAGGCCGGCGACGGCGAGCGCCTCGCAAATCTCCTCCTTGCGCAGGCCGACCAGCTCGACGCGGCCGTCGGCGCGCGCCGTCGCCGCGCGCGGCACGGGCACGGGATCGACCGGCCCGGGAATGGGCATGATGGCGGTGTCGGCACTCATGGCGAGCGGCCTATCTAGTTAACGCAGCTCGCTTTTGCCAGCGCAGGCCGCGGCGGCAGCGTCGATCGCGGTCGCTGCCCCGCCGAGCGCGTAGGTATCGACGAACCTGCGCCCACCCGCATCGCGCGCCTCGACCCGCATCGCGGGGGCGTTGCGGGCAGCGGCGATGATCGCCGCCTCTTGGCGCCCGCCCCGGCTCCACGCCCAGCCGTCGCGCGCCACCAGCAGGAAGGGCTGGCCGCCGATGTCGAGCATCACGCTCGATCCGGCGCGCGGGACTCGGCTCAGCTGGGCATGGAATTCCCCCCAGCGCTTGCGGTCCGGCGTGAAGGCGAAGCCGGCGCTCGCCTGGGTGCGGCCCTTGGGCGCCAGCAGAACCGACCGCGCCAGCGCCTCGCACGTGCCGCTCCGGTCGATCGCCGCCCACCCGCCGCCAGCGAACAGGATGCCTTCGGCAGCGAAAACGGCCGGCCCGGTCACCAGCACGAAGAGGGCAATCACCAGCTTCATCGGCGAATGGCTAACCCAGTTCCGATTGGCACGCCACCGGCCGGGAAAGAGCATGAATGGAGGAGTAACTATCCAATCTTGTTGTTTAATCCGCGTTATGTCATGCCTCGGCCCGCTCGGTTTGTCTGATTCGCCTGCAGGGGAGGCCAACATGACCCGATCGAGCTCTCACGCATCACCGTCGCGCCGCCGCTAGCCGGCCGCTTCCCGCATGGATCTTGCCGCAATGGTCGGCCGCGCCGCGGCCGAGCTGGCCTTGTTCGCCGGCGCCGGCTTCCTGCTGTTC
>Ga0207678_10004190_pt1 | contig 12942 bp, 9 predicted proteins | sample KBSC63metaG_FD_184319 | JGI IMG/M metagenome (GOLD analysis project Ga0207678, IMG submission 184319) | Corn rhizosphere microbial communities from Kellogg Biological Station, Michigan, USA - KBS C6-3 metaG (SPAdes) (version 2) | ecosystem: Host-associated > Plants > Roots > Rhizosphere > Soil ... | reverse complement strand
TCCTGCGCGCGCGCTCTCCAGCTGCTCCCCGGGCCCTGGACCCTCGGCGAGCGGCTCCTCCAGCAGCTCGTCAAAGCGCTGGCGCTGACTGCGGCGCCGATGGTTCTGGGCTGTGCGATAAGTAATGGCGTAGATCCAGGTCCGCATCGACGCCCTGCCCTCGAACTCGCTCAGGCGCCGGTGCACGGTGAGGAACACGTCCTGCACGGCGTCGTCCACGCCGGACGCGGGCACACCGAGCGAACGGGCGACACGCCACACGAAGTCGAAGTGCGTGCGGAACAGCGTCGCCAGATCGGGCAAGGGCTCCGCTCCCGCCGGCCACTGAGCCGGCGGATCCGCGAGGACCTGTTCGAGTGGAGAAGAAGCCACGGGTCTTGGTGTCAGCGGCTCGCCCAATCCGTCAGTTGGACCACCGCGCCGAGCGTCAATTGTACGCTGGCCGTCGGCAGCTCGTGCACCACGCTGCCACCGGCCAGCTCCAGCTCGTGGTGCTCGAACGGGAACACCAGCTCCACCCGGCTGAAAGCGCCCCAGGTTTCGCTCAGATCCAGCCCCATCTCGGCCCCCAGCGTGGCCGCTGCCCAGAGGCCCCGTGGACTGCGCCGCTCGCCCCCTTGCTCACTCGCACCCACTGAACCCAGCTGCGCCCCGGCACACAGACCGAAGTGCCCGCCGCGATCCCCGCCGAAGTCCCGACAGCCGCGCAGCGACCCGAACAAGTTCGAATAGCTCACCGGGTAGCGCGCCGCGGGCAGCTGATCGCCGGACTTGCCGAGGAATGCGCCGCCCAGATCGACCCGCCACTGCGCTGCCGAAAACGACAGATCGAGGCCCCCGCCGTACAGGCTCGACGGCAAGCTGCCAAAATCGGCACGTCCGCTGGCGCTCAGCTCCAGCGACGGTCCCGTACTGATCAGCACCTTCGCGAGGCCAGCTGACGAATCTGCCCCCTCGTGGGCGCCGTCCAGGTCGGAGTCGGCGTTGCTCGGGGCGGGCGCCGAAGCCGCCACCGGGGCAGGAGCGACCGTCGGTGCGGGCTGCTCGGGAGTCGCCCCGCTGGCATCGGCCGCTTCGAGCGTATCCGCATCGTCGCCGAGTTGCAGATCCGGGTCGAGGATCAAGGCCAGCGTCAGCGCCACGACGTCGAAGCCGTCCGCGCAGGTGCGCACATCGACCTCGCGCCGCCGCTGTCCCGCGGGCAGCGCGACGCTGATGCGCAGTGTCCAGTTGTGCTCCTGCGCCCAGCTCATCTCCACGCGCGTGGGCGGCAGCTGCGCCAGATCCGGCGCGTGCCCCAGCAGCGACTCGATCTGCCGCTCCACCTCGCGCGTGTTCTGACACTCGATGGGCCCTTGCCAGCGCAGCCACTCCCCTTCCGGGACACCTGGCTCGGCGCGCCCGCGCGCGCTCCAACACGACAGCGCGAAACCCAGGCCGAGCGCGGCGACGCGCCTCGAGGACCCGAGTTTGGCCCACACCATATCCCGGCAAGGATACGACCGATCCCTCGACGGTGGTACATGGAGCGCGGAAATTTTTCGAGCGCGCCCCTCGACAGTGAGGACAGGGGCTGGGCTCGGACCCTCAGCGAGCCAAACCTCGCCAGAATGTGCCCACCGCGCGCGGCCCCGGCCCCGGCTATCCCCCGAATCCGCGCCCTCGAGGGGTAGTCACGGCGCGCTCGCCATGATAGCCGGGCCCGGCGCAGGAACGTCGTCGGTTGGGGCGAGTGGGGAGATTCTTCGGCAACCCGGCATGGCACCGGACCGAGCTACCTGCGCGTCTCCCGCGTTCTGAGTCGCGGGGCGGATGAAAAAACAGATGTTGAAGTTGGGAATGGGACGGGGCGTCTTCGCTGGGCTCGCGGGGCAGCTGCTCTTCACGGTGGCGGCCGTCACGGCCTGCGAGGGCGAATACCGTCCGTACAACCCGCCACAGGTGACGAGTCCGAACCAACCCGCTCCCATCGGCGCCGCCGGGAGCGCGCCGAATGTCTCGACTGAGCCCTCCAACGAGGGGCAGGTGATCAGTCCCGCGAACCTGAATGCCAACCAAAGCGCGGACGGCACCGCAGCGGACGATGATTGTGCCAGCAACGGCAGCTGTCCCTCTGTACCACTCTGCGACGGGGACGCGGGAGCCTGCGAGGCCACCTGTCCTGGCTGTTTCATCGCCGGCGAATGCGTGGCCGCCAATGCCATCCAGCCAGCAAACCCTTGCCGGATCTGCGACCCGACACGCGACCCCGGCGGCTGGTCGAGCAACGACGATGCGACGTGTGATGACCAACTCTTCTGCACGGTCGGCGATATCTGCCGTGGCGGCTCCTGCACCGGGACGCCGCGCAATTGCGACGATGGTGTTGCTTGCAACGGCATCTCCACGTGCAACGAGGAGACGGATGCCTGCTCGGCGCCCGTGAACCAGTGCGGCAACAACGCGGTTTGCAACGTTGCCACCGATACTTGCGAGAGCACTTGCGGCGGCTGTGTGATCGCGGGCGTATGCGTGGTTTCCGGCACCGAGGCGCCCGGCAACCCATGCCAGGTTTGCGACCCAACGCGCTCAGCCGCGGCCTACTCTGTTGCCACTGGCAAGAGTTGCGGTGCCAGTGCGACAGCCTGCTCCGCTCAGGACACCTGCGACGCCCAGGGGCGCTGCCAACCCAACCACCTCCCCGCAGGCAGCTTCTGCGGCAACCCGGCTTCCAGCTCTTGCGATCAAGCAGACGCCTGCGATGGAAGCGGCAACTGCCAGCAGCGCATTTCCGCGAATGGCACGCCGTGCGACGACGGCGCCTTCTGCACGACGGGAGATCAGTGCCAGGGTGGCCGGTGCGTAGCGTCTGGGCAGGTGAATTGCGGCGCCAACCGCAGCTGCAACGAGGCCGCCGACCAATGCCAGTGCCAGGGCTGTCAGATCGGAGCGACTTGCTTCGCCAACGGCGCCAGAAATCCCAGCAATGCGTGCCAGGTCTGCGACCCGAATCGCAGCACGACGGCGTTCAGTGTGAACGTGGGAGGGGCCTGCGGCTCGGGGCCCACGGAATGCTCGGGGCAAGACACTTGCACCCCCCAGGGGCAATGCGTCCCCAACAATCTGGCTAATGGCACAAGCTGTACGTCGGTAGTGCGTGGTAATTGTCAGAATGGCGCATGCGTCAGCGCCACACTACCCGCCGGTGCGACGTGCGAGCAAGGCAACGAGTGCTCGAGCGGCCGCTGCGACACTTGGTATCGTGATCGCGACGGGGACGGCTTCGGCACTAGCGACGACGTGCAGCGCACGTGTGGCTCGCAGAACGGTTTATCGCTCCCGCCGCAGGGGTATGCCGCTAATCCTGGCGATTGTTGCGATCTCGGTGGCACCGAGGCCACACAGGCAAAGACAATATTCCCCGGACAGACTCAGTTCTTCGACGTACCGCAAGGGATCTGCAGCAACATTCCGGCTCGCGACTTCAATTGTAGCGGCGACGTCGAATTTCTTTTCCAGGACACTACTGCTCGCGGCGCTGGCACCTGCGCATTCTCTGGGTGCAACGGGGCGACGGTGTGGGATCTCTCGCAGACCGGTGGAAGCCCGCCCGCGTGCGGCCTTGCCGGGCCGATCCTCGATTGTTCCGGTGCGAGCGGCGCCTGCACCGCGACGCCGGGCTTCACCGTCAACTTCTGCCACTGACCGCAACCGGGGCCTTCAACAGGCCCGAGCCGTTGCGTCTCAGTTGCAGCCGATGGGGCTCGTGCTGAGTACGATGTCGTCCATCCAAACGTCCGTTTGGATGCCGCTGAAGCTGTGCCAGCCGAGCATGACTTCGACGAATTTACCCGCCATCCAGTTGCCGGCGAGATTGCCGTTATTCCACTGGTCCGGTGCGGTGACGGAGTGCACGAGTTCTCCGTCTGCGTACGCGAGCAGCTGGTTTTGTGGCTGATCGCCCAGGAATTGCACCTCCATGCAGTGCCACTGGTTCGCTGCCACAGCGGGCCCTTTGCCCCATTGGTCCTGCTTCGGCGAGATGTTGTCGCTCGGGACCTCATTGGTGCCGATCACGCCTTTGATCTCTCCGAAGCGGATCTCGTTATCGGCCTGACCGGGAGTCTTGCGGATGCCGATCAGAGTCTCGTGATTCGCGCCCGGATTTTGTCCGAGTTGCCGAGTCATGAACACCTGCGCGCGCACGTAGAGCTTGTTCGTGCCCTGCGGCAGCGCGAGCGTGATCTGCGCCGGATTCTGGCCGCCAACAAAGTGGATCGAGTGAGTGCCGGACACGGCCCTGGTGTCGTCGACGAGCGCCGAAGCATTGCCCGAGGGGTTGTTCTGGTTGGGAACCCACGCGACGAAGTAACCCCAACGGGACGGAGCCTGACCTACCGCCGACCCCTCGAAGTCATCGAAAAAGAAGGCATCCCCTGGCGGCGTCGGCACGCTGCCGCTACCGGCGGCGCCGACATTACCACTACCAGCTGCGCCAACATTGCCGCTGCCGGCTGCACCCACGTTGCCGCTGCCGGCGGCCCCGACATTACCGCTGCCGGCTGCACCCACGTTGCCGCTGCCGGCGGCGCCGTTGTTGTTCGAGTTGTTGGTGTTGTTCGAGTTGGTGTTGTTGCCGATCAAACCGCCGGTTTGGTTCGTCTCGCTGCTGTTGGCGCCGGTCGGGCTCGTCGAGGAGTTGTTCGGGTTGGTGTTGCTCGGCTGATTCTGCGCGCTCGCCGCGGAGCCGCCGGAGCCGAACGGCTGCGTCGCGCCGTAATCGGGCATGCCGTCCGTCGCGGGCGCGCTGCAGGCAGCGCTCGCAAGCAGCAAGCTCGACAGCCGCCACCAGCACGACGGAGCCGAGCTGATCGAGACCGTCCATCCGAGACCGCGAGGGGAGCCCAGGTTTTTTCGCACGCTAGTTTTTTACACGCGGCGGGTGTTGCAGCAAAGCCCTTCGCCGGGGACGCAAAAATTCAGGTGCGCGTGCGATCCCGTACGCTCAGCGTGCGATCTCGCGCAGCGCACCGAGCAGGCGCTCCACCTCTGAAGGGTTGTTGTAGTGCACCGCTCCGATGCGCACGACGCCCCCGCTCTCGGCGAGGCCCAGCCGTTCCATCAGGGTGAGGGCATAGTGATGGCCCGACCAGCTGAAGATTCCTAGCGCCGCCAGGCGCCGCGCAATTTCCGAGCCCTCGATCCCCGCCACGGTGAAGCCGAAGGTGGGCACGCGCTGCGGCAGGTCTTCCGCGCGGGACAGGCCGTACAGGCGCAGGCCGGGGATCTGGGCGAGACCGTCCAGCAGCTGCGCCGCGAGCTCCAGCTCGTAGCTGCGGATCGCCTGCAAGCTGCGGAGCAGCGCGGCTCGCGCCGCCGCCTGGCTCAGCGTGCCCGGGTCCGAGGCCCCGCCCAGCTCCGCGAGGTACTCGAAGGTTCCCACCAGTCCGGCGATCCCCTCGTGGTTCTTGGTGCCGGTCTCGAGCTTCTCCGGGCTGGTGCGCGGCGCCGGGCGGATCTGGTAGGCGCGCAGGTCGTCGAGCAGCTCGCCCTTGCCCCATAAGATGCCCAGGTGCGGCCCGAAGAACTTGTAGGCGGAGCAAACCAGGAAGTCCGCGCCCAGCGCCTGCACGTCGATCGGGCCGTGGGGCGCGTAGTGCACCGCGTCGACCCAGACGCGCGCGCCCGCTGCGTGCGCCAGACGCGCGATGCGCGGGACGTCGTTGATCGTGCCCAGAGCGTTCGAGGCGTAGCCGACCGCGACGAGCCGCGTCTTGCGCGAGAGCATGCGCTCGAAGGCGTCGAGATCGAGCGCGGCTGTGCCGGGCTGCAGCGGGATGCGGCGCACCACGACGCCCCGCTCCCCGAGCTCCAGCCAGGGACCGATGTTGGCGTCGTGATCGAGATCGCTGACGATCACCTCGTCACCCGGGCCCCAGCCGCGAGCCAGCGCGCGGCTCACCGCGAACGTCAGGCTGGTCATGTTGGGACCGAAGGCGATCTCCGTCGCCGAGCGCGCGCCGAGGAACGCTGCCGCCAGCTCGCGCGCACGCGAGATCCCGTCGTCCGTGCGGCGGCTGGTCAAGAACTCGCCGTGGCTGTTGGCATTGGCTTGCAGGAAGTAGTCACGCATGCGGTCGATGACCCGCTCCGGCACCTGTGTTCCCGCCGGGTTGTCGAAATAGGCCACCGGCTGATCTGCCACGCTCAGCGTCAGTGAGGGGAATTGGCGGCGAACCCAGGCATTATCCAACATGTGAGCCAGCATAGGCTCAAAGCGCAGGCACAGGTATCCCTTTTGAGCACAGCACCTGCTCGCGCGAGCCCGGCATGCTATTTAGCTTGTCAGCCCTGATCTGCTGAGCCGCAGCCGCGATGATACGAGCAGCAGTGAAACACGACGCGCCCGCGCCGGTCTCGCCGTCCGCGCCCCGCGCGCGCAAGGTGCTGGCCCTGCTCACCTGCAACGCGAGCTTGCGCGACGACTATCAAGGCGCTCTGCGGCTCGGAATGGAGCGAGCCTGTGCCGCCGAGGACGTGGACCTGTGGGTGTTCGCGGGCCGCAACAACTGGATCCGCTCCGCCGATCAGCACCGGCTGTTCCGCTTGCTCGATCCGACGCGGGTGCAGGGCATCGTGCTGGCGGCGGGCTTGATCGAGTCGTTCACGCCCCTGGAGGGGGTGCTGGAGACGCTGCGCCAGCGCTGCGTCGTGCCGATGTGCTCGGTGGGACAGGTCGTGCCCGGGCTGCCCTCACTCTTGATCGACAACGCCGCAGCGGCGGCGCAGACCGCGCGCCACCTGATCCAGGTGCACGGGCGCCGGCGCTTTGCCTACATCTCGGGACCCAAGGACCACCACGAGTCGCGCGAGCGCTTGCGGGGGGTGCAAGAGGCGCTGGGCGAGCACGGCCTCGAGCTCGACGAGGCGTGCATCGCGACCGGTGACTTCGCGGTCTCTGGCGGGCGGCGCGCGGTCGCCGAGCTGCTGGAGCGCGGGCGCGAGTTTGACGCGCTGCTCGCGGTCAACGATCACATGGCACTGGGCGCGATCGAGGCTCTGCGCGGCTCCCGCCGCCCTTGCCCGGAGCGTGTCGCGATCGCCGGCTTCGACGACGCGGCCAGCGCTCGCTTCGGCGTGGTGCCGCTGACCACCATCCGTCAGCCCGTGCAGCGGCTGGGCGCGCTCGCTGTCGAGTGCATCGTGCGCGCCTGGCGTGGTGAGAGCTCGCCGCCGGTCACCAGGCTCGAGACCGAGCTGATCTTGCGCGAGTCGTGCGGCTGCCACGCCGCCGGCCTGATGGTCTCGGCGTTGCCCGGCGCCGCCAGCGCCGAGACGCAGCACGAGCTGAGCGCGGCGCTCGCCCCGGTGATCGAAGACCGGGCGCGGCGGCGGCACTGGGCCGGCGCCCTGGAGCAGGCGGTGGAAGAAGAGCGCCGCGGCCGAGCCGGCGCTCTCGAAGGAGCTTTCGCGGCGCTGGTGCACGACGCAGGCGGCAGCCAGGTGCCGCTCCACGAGCTGCAGCGCGCTGTCTCCGTGCTCTGGCGCAACACCAAGCAGGACGGCTCGAACAGACTGGAAGGGGCGTTCCACGCGGCACGCATCCGGATCGGCGCCATGATGTACCAGCGCGCAGGCGAGCAGAACTTGCGCGACGAGCAGCTGGTGGACGAGCTGCGGCTCAGCTGCGAACGCCTCGCGACTTCGCTCGAGCGCCCCTTCCTGGAGCAGGCGATGGCCGCCGAGTTACCGCGGCTGGGCATTCGCAATGGCTTCATCGCCGCCTATCGCGCCGACGCGCCCGATCAGCTGGAACCGCTCCTGTGGCTGAAGGAGGGCGTCGCGCAGAGCGTGTCGGTGAAGCACTATCCGGCCCACTTGCTGCTGCCCGAGGAAGCGCTGGCTCATGCGCAGCGCATCTCGCTCACCATCCTGCCGCTCACCTTCGAGTCGGAGCAGCTCGGCATCGCCGCCCTGGAGCTGCCGCTCGGCTCGGAGGCGTACGCGCTGCTGCGCGAGCAGATCGGCAGCTGCATCAAGGCCGCGCAGATCCACGAGGCGATGCGCGTGCAAGAGCGCCTGCACGCGCAGTCGCGCGAGCAGCAGCGCGTCACCGCCGAGCGCCTGCGCTCGCTCAGCTTGATCGCCGGCGGGGTGGCGCACGACCTGAACAACGCCCTGGGACCGCTCGTGGCGCTGCCGGAGGCGATCGTCGCGACGCTGAGCCAGGTCAGCGTCGCGCCCGCGGGGCTGCAGGTGCCGCCCGATGTGATGGAGGACCTGGAGACGATCCGCCAGGCCGGCTTGCGCGCCGCGCACACCATCCAGGATCTGTTCTTGCTCGGCCGCACAGACCAAGTCGCGAAGCGGCGCATCGACCTTTGCCGCTTGCTGCGCTCCGAAGCGGAGAATCTGCGGCGGCTGTGCGATCGCCCTGGCCTGGAGCTGGAGCTCCAGACTTCGAGCCAGCCGCTCGTGATTCAGGCGTCGGGGCCGCACCTGTTGCGCGTGATCTCCAACCTGGTCTTGAACGCAGCGGACTCGATCGAAGGCGACGGCAAGATCCAGATCCGCGTGCGCAGCGAGTGGTTGCCGGGCGGCCGCGACGGCATCGAGCGCATCGAGCCTGACACCTACGCCGTGCTGGAAGTGACCGACACGGGCTCCGGAATCCCGCCCGAGCACCTGCCTCGGATCCTGGAGCCGTTCTTCACCACCAAGCGCCGCGCGGGGCGCGCGGGGGTGGCGGAACGTTCCGGGACGGGACTGGGCCTCGCGATCGTACAGCGTATTGTCAAGGATGCCCTGGGGTTCATCGACATCCAGAGCCGGTTGGGCGATGGTACAACGTTCTCCCTGTTCTTCCCTCGCGAGCCCGAGCCCGTGATCTCCCCCACCCACCCTCAGCTCAGCGCACCGCGCGGCCACGAGCGTATCCTGGTCGTCGACGACGAGGCGGTGCAACTGCGCACCGCGCAGCGGCTGTTGCAGCACCTCGGCTATACGGTGGAAACGGCCCAGTCAGGAGAGCGAGCGATCGAGCTGTGCGGCGGCTCCAGCGCCAGCGGCTTTGACCTACTGATCGTCGACATGGTCATGCCCGGGGGCCTGGATGGTCTGGCCACAGTTGCACGCATCCGTCGCACGCTGGTGGCGCAAAAAGTCCTGATCGCCAGCGGCTATGCACCAGATCACCTCAACGACGCGGCTCGCCAGCGCGGCCTGCCCTGGCTGGCCAAGCCGTACACGTTGAGCGGCCTGGCTTCCGCCGTGCGCAGCACGCTGGCGGGCAGCATCGAGGGCACGCAGCTCGACCACCCCGGCGAGTGATGTGCGCGGGTGCAGCCCGCCCGGAGTTTGTGCTAGTTTCGCGGCGTGAACCATCCCCATTCCACCCTCCAAGCCTGGCTGGAGGAGTTCCTCGCGGCACGCGGCGGCGTCGCCGGCAGCGTCCACTGTCTGCGCGGTGATCAGCTGGAGCTCGCCGCTCACGTGCGCTTGCCCCCTCCCGTGGTCGAGAAAACGCGCTTCATCCCCAGGGGCAAGGGCATGGCGGGCCTGGCCTGGGAGCGTGACCGAGTGGTATCGACCTGCAACTTGAAGACGGATACGAGTGGCGACGTGCGGCCGGGCGCGAAAGCGGTCGACGCGGGCGCCGCTCTGGCCATCCCGGTGCGGGACGGCGCCGGCGCGTTGCGGGCCGTGGTGGGGATCGCGTTCGCGGGCGCGCGCGAGATGAGCGACGAGGAGCAGACGAAGTTCGAGAGCGACGCGCAGGCGTTGCCCGCCGACGCTGCCTGAAGCGTTGCGCCTTACGCAGCAGGTGAAGCGCAGGTGACGAAGCAACCAGAAGTAGCGCGGGTCGAGCTGTCACCCGGACTCGGCGAGCGTCTGGAGCGCGAAGAGCTGCCGCTGGTGATCGCGGGCGGCGCCTCGCGCTGGCGTGCAGTCGAGCGCTGGTCGCCGAATTATCTGGCGGGCTTGCTCGGCAACGCCGAGATCGACTTCAAGCTCTCCAGCTCGAACGTGCATCCCGACTTTCGCCAGAGCGAGCTGCGGCAGATGTTCGCGCGCGGCCGCGCCCCATTCGACGCGTTTCTGCGGCAGCTGGTCACCGGCAGCGACAGCGAGCGCGCTCGGCGCTTGTTCACCGGTGACGAGCAGTTCTTGCTGCGGCGCCGCGACGGCGTCACGACCGTGAATCCGCTGCTGGCGCCATTGCTCGATGAGATCGAGATACCCGGGCTGTTCCCGGTCGATCGACTGTACACGGTCTGGAGCTGGTTCAGCGGGCGCGGCGTGCGCACCTGGCTGCACTACGACAATAACGGCTGCCACAATCTGAACGCGCAGATCTGCGGCCACAAGCGCTGCTGGTTGTACGCGCCCGATCAGTTGCAGCGGATGCATCCCTTCCTGCTCGGCAGCGGCAATCCGGCGCACAACTGCAGCCAGATCGACGCCGAGGCGCCGCAGCCGGAGTTCGCGGCGGATCTGCGGACCGCGCCTGCCTGGTACGCGGAGCTGAGCGCCGGGGATCTGCTGTTCATCCCCGCCTGGTGGTTCCACACCTTCACGCACGGCGGCGACTTCAACGCCAACGTCAACTTCTGGTGGAAGCCGCAGCTGCCGAGCTGGAACGCGGTCGCTGCGCGCCAGGCCATGCTCGACGCCGCGGGTCGCGCGGGGCTGTCCAAGGATCCGGCGGCGGCGGGCGCGCTGCGCGCGCTCGACGCGGCGCTCTGTGATGGATCCGGAGGCTAGCGCCGACTGGTGCAAGTGATCCGGAGGCTAGCTCCGGCGCGTCAGGCCGGTTCAGCCGTCGGAACCGTTGAGCTGCTGGATCACCTTGTTGCCCAGAGCGATCAGCGCCGAGATGTCGTCGCCCCAGCCGAAGTGGCGCGCGGCCGCGAGCCCCTGCTGGGTCGTTTCCTCGGGACCGATGATGGCAGCGTCGACCTGGGTCGCGATCCAGCTCGCGAGGCAGACCAGCGCCGCCATCGGCGAGACGTGACCCTGCCGCGAGAAGGAGTGGTGGTGCGCGATCACCCAGCGCAAGCCCTCCGGCAATGACCAGAGCCCCGCGACGGCGTCGGCCGCCGCTTCGTGCACGGCGAACATGGGGGCCTTGAGCTGATCAAAGGTGAAGCCCCTCCCGTCGGGTCCGCGCAGAGTCGGCGCCACCAGCAGGCAGGCGGCGATGCCGATGTCGTGCAACAGGCCGCACACGTAGATGCGGTCGCCTTGTTGACCGATACGCTCCGCCAGCTTGCGCGCGAGATGCGCGGTGACCGTGCTGTGCCGGCGCAGCGCCTGCATCGGCGCGCGAAACACCTCGCTGGTGAACATCTGGGCGTTGGTCGCGGCCTCGGTGAAGACGAGCGCGATGGTGCGGATGCCGAGGCGCATCACGGCGTCGTCGATGGTCTGAACGCGCGCTCCGCCGGAGTAAAACGGCGACTGGGCGATGCGCAGCACACGTGCCGCGATCAATGGCTCTGACTCGAGCAGCGCCACGATCTCGCCGAAGCTGACGTTCGGGTCGCGCGCCAGCGCCAGCATCTCCAGCGCCGCCGCCGGCAGCAGCGGCGGCTGATAGGCGGGCGAGGCGAAGGTCCGCTTCAGCTCATCGATCAACGCCTGCTCCGACGCCGACCGCGCCGCTCTTGCCCGCTCGCTGAGCAGCCTGGATTCACCCTCCACGGCAGCTGGTACGGCCCGCCCCCCGCGGCGCCTTAGCGTTGCTACGGCCCCACATGCGCGCACCCTCACCCCGCGCGCGCCGTTTCAGAATCAGCATTTAGGTGCGCCTATGGCCTGACGTTCAGGAGCACGAGCCGGCGCGTTCCGGCATGAAGCGATGCGAATCCCAGGGGGCCAGGTGGCGCTGAAACGTTACGTGATGTTGGTGGACCAGGAGGGGGGCCCACTGGCTCGCCTCATCCCGCGCCTTCGAGAGCTCGACTTTCGTATCGTGCGCGTCCCGGAGCCGAGCTCCGCCGTCGAGTTCGTGCGGGTGTTCCCGAAGCTGTCGATGGTCGCAGTCAACGACACCGGCGACCCCGAGCAGAACGTGGCACTCGTCAGCGGCATGCGAGAGTTGCAGCCCACACTGCCGCTGCTCTGGCACGGGCCGCCTCTGACCCTGCCGGAAGGTCAGCGCGTCGAGGTACTGCCGCGCCAGGATCTGACCGCGGGCGATCTGGTCGCGTGCGCCGAGCGGCTCCTTTATCAGCACTTCTATCCGCTCGATTTCGCCACTTACCTGGCAGAGACCGCGCTCACGGCCTTTGCCGCTTTCGGTGCACACGCCTCCTCTGCAGATCCGTTCCTGAAGGCGAGCCGGGCGCGACTTGCGGAGTTGAGCGCGCTGATCGCCTTCTCGGGGCCGGAGACCTCCGGTCATCTGGTGGTGAGCTCTTCCCGCCAGGTGGCTCGCGATGCCCACGCGCGGCTCTTCGGCGCCGCAGCGCCGAGCAACGATGATGCGCTGGTGGATCTGCTCGGTGAGTGCAGCAATCGGATCGTCGGGCGGCTGGTGAGCTACTTCGAAAAGCGAGGCCGCCCGTTCAGCTTCGGCGTGCCGCTGTATCTGGCCGGCAGTCAGTGCGTACTCTGGCAAGGCGCGAGCCGCCCTTCCCTGGCGCTCGAGTTCGAGGGCATCAGCGGGCGGCTGTTCTGTGAGATCTGCATCGATGCGTTCGATCCCGTGAGCTCGCAATCCGAGCTTCCCGACGAGTTGCTCCAATCGGGGACGTGTATCCTGCTATGACCGACTCAGCTCCCATCTCGACCATTGATCCTCCGCGCGTGTTGATGGTGGACGACTCGTCCACATCGCGCCGCCAGCTGCGCCTGGCCCTGGAGAAGGCCGGCATCGTCGTGGCCGAAGCGTCGGAGGGCGTGGAAGCCCTGTGGCGGGCTCGCCAGCAGTCGTACGACCTGGTCCTGACCGACATTCAC
>Ga0207678_10004183_pt1 | contig 12949 bp, 8 predicted proteins | sample KBSC63metaG_FD_184319 | JGI IMG/M metagenome (GOLD analysis project Ga0207678, IMG submission 184319) | Corn rhizosphere microbial communities from Kellogg Biological Station, Michigan, USA - KBS C6-3 metaG (SPAdes) (version 2) | ecosystem: Host-associated > Plants > Roots > Rhizosphere > Soil ... | reverse complement strand
GCCCCACTTCATCGGGTAGGTGAACTCGTCCAGGACGTACATGCCGAAGCGCTCAGCCGCCAGGTCGCGTTTGATCTGCTCCCAGCCTTCCTGCGCGTTGGCGGCATGGTCGTCAGGATCACCCCGCTGAATCCATGACCAGCCTTCGCCCATCTTTTGCCAGACGACCTCGCCACCCTCACCGGTCTGCTCATGTAGGCGGCCCAGCGCGCGGAACGCGGCCTCCTCGCCGACCTTCCATTTGGCGCTCTTGACGAACTGGTAGATGCCGATGCCCCAGCCCTGGTTCCAGCCGCGCAGGGCAAGACCGAACGCCGCGGTCGACTTTCCCTTCATCGTCCCGGTGTGCACGATCAGCAGCGGCCGGTTGCGGCGCTGCTTGGTGGTGAGGCCGTCGTCGGGGATGGTTTCAGCTATGCCCCGGGGCATGGTCAGGCCGCCTCTCGATGCGAGCGCACGACGCCGGCGAGGCCGTCTGCGGAGAGCTCTTCAGGACGAAGGCAGACGGCGCCGAGAGCGTTAGCCAACGTCGCGGCGAGGCCGAGGCGAATCGGGCCGGCCTCGCAGTCGATGACGATGGCGGCGACGCCCTCGCGCCGCAGCAAGCCTGCGACCGCGAGGGGGTCGGCGCCTGTGGTATGCCTGCCGTCGGTGACGAGGACGACGAGCGCGCGCCGACTTGAGTCACGAAGGCGCTCGCGCTCGAGCGTCGCGCGGACCTCTAACAAGCCGGCGGACAGCGGTGTGCGGCCGCCGGTCGGCAGGCTGTCCAGTCGAGCCGCCGCGGCGTCCACCGACGAGGTGGGCGGGAGCAGCAGTTCGGCCCGGTTGCCACGGAAGGTGATGAGCCCGACCTTGTCGCGGCGCTGGTAGGCGTCGAGCAGGAGCGACAGCACCGCACCCTTCACCGTGGACATGCGTTGCCGCGCAGCCATCGATCCGCTCGCGTCTACGGCGAAGAGTACGAGGTTGGACTCACGTCCTTCGCAGCGTCGCTCGCGGAGGTCGGCTCGCTCCAGGACGAGGCCGGCGCCGAGGCGTCCACGCCGGGTCTGGTGTGGCGCGCAGGCCATGAGGGTCGCGATGAGGTGGAGGTCCCGCAACTGCCGCTGCGGGACGCGGGCGCCGATGGTCCGCCCACCGTCGGTGTACGCGCGCGAACGACGTCCTGGGGCGCCGCTTCCCTTGCCAGGCACTTCGAGGCGGCCGGTTCGGAAGGTAGCGCCAATACTGGCTACGGACTCTCGGCCACCGAAGCCAGCCGTGGCTTCGCTCGCCCGAGCGGAACCATCGTTGTCGCCGGCCGAGCTCTCGACCGGACCGTCCTCCGGCGCCGAGCCGGACCCGGGCGGCTCCGGGTCGGGTTCGTCGTCGCGTTCCGGCCCGAGTGCGTCATCGAGTCGCTGCTCGTCTTCGCTGCTCAGCCCGGGCGGGTCGAAGGGGTTGCGGCGACGGCGGTGCGGAAGCGTGAGGCGCGACGCCACCCGAATGTCCTCCCGTGCTACGTCCGCCACCCCACGCCACGCGGCGTGTGCGGTGGCGGTCCGGGCGATGACGATGTCCGCTCGTAGCCCGTCCACGCCGAATGCGGCGCAGACAGCCGCTATCAACTGCAGCGCGGCATCGTCGAGGACGACCGATGGGAGCTGCGCCTGAGCCTTCGCGATTGCCTCGGCGAGAGCTTCTTGCTCGTCGCCGAAGCGCGCGACGAAGGCAGCGGGGTCGGCGTCGAAGTCCAGGCGCCGTCGTACGACTTCGGCCCGGAGCTCTGGTTCGCGGGGAGCGGCAACCTCGACGGTGAGCCCGAAGCGGTCCAGCAGCTGCGGCCGCAGTTCGCCCTCCTCGGGGTTCATCGTGCCGACCAGCAGGAAGCGCGCCGCGTGCTGGACCGACACGCCATCACGTTCGACGTAGTTGGTGCCCAACGCCGCGGCGTCGAGCAGCAGGTCGACGAGGTGGTCGTGCAACAAGTTGACCTCGTCGACATAGAGCACGCCGCGATGCGCCTGCGCGAGCAGGCCGGGCTGGAAACTCGTTACGCCCTCAGTAAGTGCACGCTCCAGGTCGAGTGATCCCGTGAGTCGGTCGTCGCTCGCACCGACGGGAAGTTCGACCAGCCGCGCCGCGCGTACCTCGGTCTCGGCGTCATGCGCGTGCGGGCCGTCCGGGCACCGCCGGTCGGGGGCCGACGGAGGGCACGAGAACCGGCAGCCCGAGACCACTTCAACGGACGGAAGAACCGCGGTGAGCGCGCGGACAGTCGTCGACTTCGCCGTGCCTTTCTCGCCACGAACGAGCACGCCGCCGATGCCGGGTGAGATCGCGTTGAGGATGAGAGCCAGGCGCATGTCGTCCATGCCGACGACGGCGCTGAACGGGAACAATTCCTGTGCGGATGGGGTGTACACACCACAGCCCTTCACCCGGCAGGTGTCCGCGCCTGCCGTCAGCGACGACCACTGGGCAGCAGCCCGATGGCACGGGTGTCGATGTCCTGGCTCCCGGTCTCTGACGGCGTTGCCGAGACCGGCCACAGTGGCGGGACCGCCCCGGACTTGGCCGCGTCACGCAAGCCGCACCGGTGTTCCACGACAGCCGTTCATCGGCGATCGTCTCACAGCGCTACTGCACACTGTTAGCCGTGCCCAACCTCCCCGTCACCGTTGTCGGGATCGGCGCCGATGGCTGGGACGGGCTGAGCCCCAGCCGCGCCGCAGCCCTCTCGGCCGCGCAGGTGATCATCGGCGGATCACGGCAACTCGACCTGCTGCCGGAAGGTGTGACCGGTAAGCGGGTGCTGCTGCCCCGCCCCCTGCTTCCCGGGTTGGAAGTCGTTCTCGGCGACCACGCTGACACATCGATCGTGGTACTGGCGAGCGGCGACCCGATGCTGCACGGAATCGGCTCGACCCTCGTTCGGTTGCTCGGGGCCGACCGGGTGACCGTGCTCCCTCATCCTTCGTCGGTGTCGCTCGCCACCGCTCGTCTTGGCTGGCCGCTGGACGACGTGGAGGTGGTGAGCGCCGTTGGGCGTCCGCTTGACCTGTTGCACCCGGCTCTGCAACCCGGCCGGCGCGTCCTCGTCCTGGTCGCCGAACCGAGCGCGGCGGCCGACATCCGCACGCTGCTGAAGGGGCGCGGCTTCGGGTCGAGCCCGGTTACTGTCCTGGCCGATCTCGGCGGAGACGCCGAGTCGGTCGCGCCGGCAGAACAAGCGCCGCACAGCCGCTTGGCGATCGTGGCGATCGAGTGTGTGGCCGACCCGGACGCGATGCTGCTGCCCTGCACCCCGGGCCTGCCGGACGGCGCCTTCGAGCAGGATGGCCAGATCACCAAGCATGAGATTCGCGCCGTTGCTCTGGCCGCGCTGGTGCCCGTGCCGGGCCAGCTGCTCTGGGACGTCGGCGCGGGCTCCGGAAGCGTCGCTATCGAGTGGATGCGCGTGCACCCGGCCAGCCGGGCCATCGCCGTCGAACCGCGTGCCGAGCGTCGCGACCGGATCGCTCGCAACGCGAGCGCGCTTGGTGTCCCCGGGCTGCAGATCGTCGCCGGTACGGCGCCGGCCGCGCTCGTCGACCTGCCGAGGCCGGACGCAGTCTTCGTCGGCGGCGCCGTCACCGTCGACGGCGTCGTGCCAACCTGTGTGAAGGCGCTCCCACCCGGGGGACGACTTGTTGCCAACGCCGTGACGATCGAGGGCGAGCAGGCACTCGTCGCCTGGCGGAAGCAGCTCGGTGGCTCGCTCACCCGCATCGCCGTCGAGCGGGCGGACGCGCTCGGTAGCTTCACCACCTGGCGACCGGCTCTGCCGGTCGTGCAGTGGTCCCTTCGCAAGTCAGGACACGAGCAAGAGTGACCGTCCACTTCGTAGGCGCCGGACCAGGTGCCCCCGATCTCATCACCGTCCGCGGGCAGCGGCTGCTGTCGGAGTGCTCGGTCTGCCTCTACGCCGGCAGCCTCGTTCCCGCCGAGCTGCTCGCGCAGTGCCCGCCCACGGCGACGTTGATCGACACCGCGGACTTGGACCTGAACCAGATCACCGAGGCGATCGCTGCCGCGGATGCCGACGGCAAGGACGTCGTCCGCCTGTGCTCTGGCGATCCAGCCGTATTCAGCGCCGTCGCGGAGCAGGCCCGGCGGTTGGATCGGCTCGGCATCGACTACGACATCACGCCCGGCGTCCCGGCTTTCGCTGCGGCCGCGGCCGCCCTGCGCCGTGAACTCACGGTTCCGGAGGTCGGGCAGACGGTGGTCCTCACTCGGATCGCGCAACGGGCCAGCGCGATGCCTCCCGGGGAGGAACTCGCCGCACTCGGCGCGACCAAGACGACACTCGTCCTGCACCTCGCTGTGCAGCGCATCGACCAGGTCGTCGCCGATCTCGAACCGCACTACGGACTCGACTGCCCCGTCGCCGTGGTGGCATATGCGAGCCAACCCGGTGAGACGATCCTTCGCGGCACGCTCGGCGACATCGCGGCGCAGGTGCACGCTGCGGGTATCAGGCGCACGGCCGTCATCATCGTCGGCAATGTGCTGGCCGCGGAGGGCTTCCGGGACAGTCATCTCTACTCGACGACCCGCGAGCGGAGCAGCAGCTCAGGCGTCTGAGGGGTCGCTCGCGCGTCGGCGGCGCAGCAGGTAGGTGTCCATGATCCAGCCATGCTCGGCGCGCAGTCGCGTTCGTACCTCCGCGATCTGGTCGGCGACTTCGCCGAGCCGTCCTGCGATGAGTGCCTGGTCGTCTGTGCCGAGGTAAGCGCCCCAGAAGACGTCCAGGCCTGGCTCGTCCAACACCGCGGCGGTGAAGCCGGAGTCGAGCATGACAACGGCGCTGTCCAGGCCCTCCGGGAGGCCGTCGGCGATGCGACGGGCGGGAGTGATGTAGATCGGTTCCCCGATGCGGTTCAGCGGGATGCGGTGCGCGGCGGCCAGCGCCTGCACGCTCGTCACGCCAGGAATCACCGCATACTCGAACTCGACCACGCCGCTCGCGAGGATGCGGTCGATGACGCGCAGCGTGGAGTCGTAGACGGACGGGTCGCCCCACACCAGGAACGCGCCGACACCGTCGTCGGCGAGTTCGCTCGCCAATGCCATGCCGATGCGCCGGGCGCGAGCCTCGTGCCAGTCCTGCACGGCGCCTTCATAGGCTCCGCTGCTCAGTGACGGCGAGCGGTCACGCGGCGGCTCACGGATCTCCACGACGCGAAAGCTCGGGTCGGTGACGTGACGCTTGAGGATCTCGTCTCGCACCGCGTTCAGGCCGGACTTCGCATCGCCCTTGTCGATCAAGAAGAAGACGTCCACCCGGTTGAGGGCCTGCACCGCCTGGACGGTGATCTGATCAGGGTGGCCGGGCCCGATGCCGACGACAAGCAGTTCACGCATTCGATCAGTCTCGCGTAACGCTCGTTAGTCTCGTCCGGTGCGCATCCTCGTCCTCGGCGGAACCGGCGAGGCGCGCGCTCTCGCCGCGGCGCTCGTGGCCGACGGCATGGACGTGATCTCTTCGCTGGCCGGACGCGTGCAGCAACCGCGCCGGCCGGAAGGGTCGGTTCGCATCGGCGGCTTCGGCGGCGTCGACGGCCTGGCGGCGTTCCTGCGCGACGACGACATCACAGCGGTGGTCGACGCCACTCACCCCTTTGCGGCGACGATCACCAGGAACGCCGCCATCGGTGCCGAGCAGGTCGGCGTGCCGCGATTAGTCCTCCGCCGTCCGGGCTGGGACATCCAGTCGTCGTGGCAGGTGGTCGCCGACATGCCGGCAGCCGCGCAGACAGTGCGCACGTGGAGCGGCGAGTCGGTCTTCCTTACCACGGGACGCCGCGACCTCGCTGTGTTCGCCGACGACGACCGGCATCGATTCCTCGTGCGCACAGTCGACCCACCGGAGGGACCGGTACCACCTCAGACGACGCTGCTTCTCGACCGCGGTCCCTACACCCTCGAGGGCGAGCGGGCGTTGCTACGCGAGTACGGCGTCGGTCTACTCGTCACCAAGAACAGCGGCGGGTCGATGACGGCCGCCAAGCTGCAAGCGGCCCGCGAGCTGAGTGTCCTCGTCGTCATGGTGCAGCGGCCGCCGCTCCCGGAAGGCAGCGAAGTCGTCGCGACGGTAGCTGACGCGCTGGCCTGGATCATTCGGTCGGGTAGCGGCGCGGGGTGATGACGCGCGCTTGATCCGAACCTGCGTTGACAATGCGGGACTGGCTCGATCCGACGATAAGCAGGCAACGCATGTCCACCTGGTTGGTGTCGAGTTCGCCCAGCGTCGTGACGGTGACCCGCTGATCGTCGGTGCCCACCGCGCGTCCGATCACCACCGGCGTCGCGGCGTCGTGGTATTTCAGCAACAGTTCGCGGGCGTCGACCAACTGCTGCCGCCGGGTGTTCGAGGCAGGGTTGTAGATCGCGATCGCGAAGTCGCCGGAAGCAGCGGCCTCCAGACGCCGCGCGATGACGTCCCAAGGTTTGAGGCGATCCGAGAGCGAGAGGACGACGTAGTCGTGGCCGAGGGGGGCGCCGGACTGGCTCGCGACCGCCTGGGCCGCGGTGAGGCCGGGGACGACCGCTACCGGCACGTGGGCGAAGCGCTCGTTGTCGGCAGCAGCTTCGAGCACGGCCGTGGCCATCGCGAAGACGCCCGGGTCGCCGGACGAGACGACCGCGACTCGCCGACCGCGCCGCGCCAGGTCGAGGGCGAACTCGGCGCGTTCGGCCTCGACTCGGTTGTCGCTGGCGTGGCGTTGCTGGCGGGGGTTCACCGGCACCCGCTCCACGTATGGCGCGTAGCCCACGATGTCGTCTGCCGCGGAAAGAACCGCCATCGCCTGCGGGGTCAGCCAGTCCCGGCCCGCCGGCCCGAGGCCGACAACATCGACGCGGCCGACTCCCATAACGCCCTCAGTGGTGGCGCCCGGTCCCGTTGGACGTCCCTGCGCCGCCGCCCTGCCGGGGACGATCACGATCGACATGTACGGCACGTCCGACGGGTCGACGGCACCCGCGGGCCGGGTGACCTGCTTGTCACCGGACGCCCGCTCGACGTAATACGCCTGCTCCAGCCGCCCGGCTTCCTTCAGCGCCTGTTGCACGCCCGCGTAGCTGCGGCTGATCTTCATGATTGCCGCGGCATCGGTCGTCATGAGCCGTTCGGACAGCTGCTCCTGAGCCATCGTGCCGGGAAGTACCGTCAGAACATCGTCGCCCTCGGTGAGCGGCATCCCTAGGGCGGCGCAGGCAGCGCTCACCGACGTCACGCCGGGAACGATCTGAGTCGCGTATCGCCCGTCGATGCGTTTGTGCATGTGCATGTAGCTGCTGTAGAAGAGCGGGTCCCCTTCGGCGAGCAGCACGACGTCGCGTCCAGCTTCCAGGTGCGCCGTGAGCCGCGCGGCAGCCTGTTCATAGAACTCCTCGATGGCACCTTCGTAGCCGCCGGGGTGATCGATGGTTTCGGTGGTCACCGGGTAGACGAGCTGTTCCTCGATTTGGTCGCCGCGCAGGTACGGCTCGGCGATCAACCGTGCGACCGAGCGGCCGTGCCGCGCGGAGTGGTAGGCGACGACATCCGCCGCGGCGATGAGCCGCACGGCCTTGACGGTGACAAGTTCGGGGTCACCCGGTCCGAGGCCGACGCCGTAGAGAGTCCCCGCCATGCTCAGCCCCGTCCCTTCGCTCCGCGCGCCTCGCTCACTCGGCCTCACTCGCGATCGCGTTGACGGCCGACACGGCCAGGGCACTGCCGCCGCGACGTCCGTGCACGACCAGGTACGGATGGCCGGACTGGGCCAGTGCCACCTTCGACTCGGCCGCGCCGATGAAGCCCACCGGCAGACCGAGAATCGCAGCAGGTTTGGGGGCGCCTTCGTCGAGCAGGTCGAGCAGGTGGAAGAGCGCGGTCGGCGCATTGCCGATCGCCACCACGGCACCGGCAAGACGGTCACCCCAGAGGTCAAGCGCCGCAGCCGAGCGCGTGTCACCGATGCCGCGCGCCCGTTCTGGCACTCGGGGATCGCCGAGGGTGCAGATGATCTCGTTTGCCGCCGGCAGCCGCTTGCGGATGATTCCAGCAGCAACCATCTGCGCATCGCACAGAATCGGCGCACCGGTCCGGAGCGCCTCGCGCGCTGCTTGCACGACACCGGCGGAGTGCTCCACGTCGGCGGCGATATCAACCATGCCGCAGGCATGGATCATGCGGACCACGACGCGCGAGGTTTCGTCGTCGAAACGGGCAAGGTCGGCTTCGGAGCGGATGGTGGCGAAGCTGCGCCGATAAATTTCCGTGCCGTCGCGGATGTAATCGCGCATCAGATTCCTTCGACGATGTAACCGGATTCAGTCGCGATGACGTCAACCTCGGTACGGGTGGAGCGACCACACCGCCGGTCACACCCGCTCCAGTGGACAGCCTTCCCGGGCCAACGGCCGAGTTCGGCCCGCGCGTCAGCCTGAACATCGGCGAATGCCTTCGCGCAACCAGGCTTACCGGTGCAGGCGGATACGTTCGACCACGGCGTGTCCGGCGAGATGCCGAAGCCGAGTTGCCCTGCGGTGTCATTGACGACGGCGTCGACATTCGGCAGGACGATGCTGCGCCACGGCGTGACGCGAGCCGGTGCCGTCCCGATCACGTCGGCGAGCCAGCGCAGCTGGTCGGTGTCGAGACGTCCGAGCGGCACGGCAACGACGAGGGCCGCTTGGCCGTCGAACCGGGTGAACCGACCGGCTGCGGGCGGGGCCTCGACGTTGGCCGCCGCTTGCTCGACCGGAGTCCCGCCCACCCGGGATCGCACGTGCGCCGCGCCCTCTACGAGGTCCGCGATCCGCCATGCTGCCGAGTTTTGTTCCTCGCGCTCGTCCAGGAAGGCATTAGCGAAGGCGATCGCAGCGGCCACGGGATCGCTCACTCGCAATCCGTTGACACTTCCGTTCTGAAGGAGAACGTCGGGCTTCAGCCCAGCGACGTCGCCACGTCCGTCGTCCACGGCGAAGAGGAAACGACCGGACAGCTCGGCGAGCCGCGGTGTGGCGCAGAGCGACTCGTCCAGCGTGCGCACCAATGCGGTCAGGTCGCTTGGGCGGTCGAGGCCGGCGAGCGGGCTGGCCACGATATTGCGAACCCGCTCGTGACTTTGCGACGGCCACAGTCCCGCTGTGTGCAGGCGGGCGCCGAGTTCGACACCGACATCTGCGGCGAGCCCACGCAGTTGTACGTTGCCCCGCGACGTCAACTCGACCCGCCCGTCGCCCAGCGCGATGGCGGCATCATGCAGGGCGGCGATCCCCGGCGCGGACAGAAAGCCCCCGACCAGGCGAATACGGGCGAGTCGGCCGTCAATGGCCGGAGCGAGCCGCAGCACGCCCGGGCAGGCGTCCTCCCGCATGCGGATCTCGTGCTGCGAGGTGGCCATGCGCGGGATGCTACGACAGGGGTGTGCGAGGCTTGCCCAGCACAAACCCAAGTACAACTCGGCAGCCGAGCCAGGAAGCCGGTGTGAATCCGGCACGGTCCCGCCACTGTGAGCAACGCCGCAGTAGCTGCGTCGTGAGTCAGGAACTGCCCGCCTGCCGCAGGCCCATCCACCGATGCTGGGGCGCGGACCCCGGGCAGGAGCACCGTGATCGTTCTGCTCTCCACCTCCGACACCGATCTGCTGTCCGCGCGCGCCAGCGGCGCCGACTACCGGCTCGGCAACCCGAATCGCATTGATCTCGCCGCACTTTCTGCCCTGCTGGATGGTGCGACCGCGGTCGTGATCCGCATCCTCGGCGGCTACCGCGCCTGGGAGAACGGCATTGATGCGGTACTCGCCTCGGGTGTGCCGGCGATCGTTCTCGGCGGTGAGGCGATGCCGGACGCGGAACTGATGCGGCTCTCTACGGTGGCCGGCGGAATCGTCGCGGAGGCGCACGGCTACCTGGCCCACGGTGGACCGGAGAACCTCGGCCAGCTCGCCCGATTCCTGTCCGACGCGATCGCGCTCACTGGTGAGGGCTTCGAGCCGCCGAAGGCGATGCCGACCTGGGGGGTGCTGGAACGTGCCGCAGTGGCGACGGACGGCCCGACCGTCGGGATCCTGTACTACCGAGCCCACCAGCTGGCCGGCAATGTCGACTTCGTCCACGCGCTTGCTGATGCCGTCGAGGCAGCGGGTGGACGGGCCCTGCCGGTGTTCTGCTCCTCCCTGCGCACGGCGGAACCCGAGCTCACCGACGCGTTGCGGGCAGCGGACACGATCGTTGTGACCGTTCTCGCGGCGGGTGGCTCGCTTCCTGCGTCGGTCAGCGCCGGCGGCGCTGACGAAGAGTGGGACGTCGGCGCACTCGCCTCTCTCGACGTCCCGATCCTCCAAGGCCTGTGCCTCACCTCGTCGCGCAAGCAGTGGCTCGCCAGCGCCGACGGCCTCACTCCCCTCGACGCGGCAACGCAGATCGCGATCCCCGAGTTCGACGGGCGGCTTATTACCGTCCCGTTCTCGTTCAAGGAGGTCGGCGAGGACGGGCTGACCCGATACGTTCCCGACCCCGAGCGCGCCGCGCGTGTCGCGACCATCGCCGTGAAGCACGCGCGGCTCAGACACGTACCGCCCGCCGAACGACGGATCGTGCTGATGCTTTCGGCCTACCCGACCAAACACGCCCGCATCGGCAACGCGGTCGGCCTCGACACCCCAGCCTCGACCGTGCGGTTACTTGCCGCGATGGGCGAGGCCGGTTACGAGATCGGAGACGCATTGCCGACAGAGGGCGACGCGCTGATGCACGCCCTCATCGTCGCGGGCGGCCAGGACGAGGACTGGCTCACCGAGGCGCAGCTTGCGGGAAACCCGGTGCGGATCAACGCGGCCGACTACCGCGCCTTCTTCGACACGCTCGATCCGGACCTGCGCGACAGCGTCGTCGAACACTGGGGCCAGGCCCCCGGACAGTTCTTCGTCGACCGCAGCCAGGACCCCGACGGCGAGATCGTGCTGGCTGCCCTGCGTTCGGGCAACGTCGTCGTGATGGTGCAGCCGCCACGCGGGTTCGGGGCCAAGCCCGTCTCGATCTACCACGACCCGGACCTGCCGCCAACGCACCACTACCTCGCGACCTACCACTGGATCCGCGAGCAGTTCGGTGCGCATGCGGTCGTGCATGTAGGAAAGCACGGCAATCTCGAGTGGTTGCCCGGCAAAACCGCGGGCCTGTCCGCGGCCTGCTCGGCCGATGCCGCGATCGGGGACATCCCGCTCGTCTACCCCTTCCTCGTCAATGACCCCGGCGAGGGGACCCAAGCCAAACGCCGGGTCCACGCCACGCTGGTCGACCACCTCGTACCGCCGATGGCCCGCGCGGAGAGCTACGGCGACATCGCGCGCCTGGAGCAGCTGCTCGATGAGCACGCGCAGATCGCATCGCTCGACCCGGCGAAACTTCCAGCGATCCGCGCGCAGATCTGGACGCTGATGCAGGCCGCCAAGCTCGACCACGACCTTGGGTTGGCGGACCGTCCGCACGACGCCGAGTTCGACGACTTCGTGCTGCACGTCGACGGCTGGCTGTGCGAGGTCAAAGACGCGCAGATCCGCGACGGCCTGCACATCCTCGGCAACGCCCCCTCCGGCTCGGCGCGAGTCGACCTCGTTCTCGCGATCCTGCGTAGTCGGCAGATGTGGGCCGGGCAGGCCGAGGCGCTGCCGGGTCTGCGAGAAGCGCTCGGCTACGTCGAGCGCTCCGACGAGCGAACCTCTGCCGACGCCGTCGAAGCACAGGCCCGAGCTCTAGTCGAAGCGATGGAGGCGTCCGCCTGGAATCCGGCTGCCGTCCCCGCTGACGTGCCCGAGCCCGTGCGGCAGGTGCTCACGTTCGCGGCGACCGAGGTCGTCCCCCGGCTCGCCGGCACGGCCGAGGAGATCCCGCGGGTGCTGCACGCTCTCGACGGTGGCTACATCCCCGCCGGGCCGAGCGGCTCGCCGCTCCGAGGGTTGGTGAATGTCCTGCCGACCGGCCGGAACTTCTACTCCGTCGACCCGCGTGCGGTGCCCTCGCGACTGGCGTGGGACACCGGTCAGGCGATGGCCGACTCGCTGCTGGAACGCTATCTCGCCGACACCGGCGGCTACCCGGAGTCGGTGGGTCTGTCGATCTGGGGCACCGCGGCGATGCGCACGTCCGGTGACGACGTCGCCGAGGTGTTGGCCCTGCTCGGCGTGCGTCCGATGTGGGACGAGGCGTCGCGCCGCATCAGCTCGCTCGAACCGATCCCGCTGGACGAACTCGGCCGCCCCCGCATCGACGTGACCGTCCGTATCAGCGGCTTCTTCCGCGACGCATTCCCGCACGTCGTGACGATGCTCGACGACGCCGTCCACGTTGTCGCGACACTCGATGAGCCGACAGAGCGCAACTACGTTCGCGCGCATGCTCAGGCCGACCTGATCGCGCACGGCGACGAACGCCGAGCTACCACACGCATATTCGGCAGCAAGCCCGGTGCCTACGGGGCCGGACTGCTACCGCTCATCGACGCCCGCAACTGGCGCGACGACGCCGACCTCGCCGAGGTCTACGCGGCATGGGGCGGCTTCGCCTACGGCCGAGGACTCGACGGACGCGAAGCCCGCCGCGACATGGAGACCTCCTACCGGCGCATCGCGGTCGCGGCGCACAACTCAGACACCCTCGAACATGACATCGCCGACTCTGACGACTACTTCCAATACCACGGCGGCATGATCGCGACCGTCCGCGCGCTCACCGGCCGGGCGCCACGGGCATACATCGGCGACTCGACCCGGCCCGACACCATCCGCACCCGCTCGCTCTCGGAGGAGACGGCCCGCGTCTTCCGCGCGCGCGTCGTCAACCCGCGGTGGGTGGACGCGATGAAGCGCCACGGGTACAAGGGCGCGTTCGAGCTGGCCGCGACCGTCGACTACCTGTTCGGCTACGACGC
>Ga0207678_10004182_pt1 | contig 12952 bp, 11 predicted proteins | sample KBSC63metaG_FD_184319 | JGI IMG/M metagenome (GOLD analysis project Ga0207678, IMG submission 184319) | Corn rhizosphere microbial communities from Kellogg Biological Station, Michigan, USA - KBS C6-3 metaG (SPAdes) (version 2) | ecosystem: Host-associated > Plants > Roots > Rhizosphere > Soil ... | reverse complement strand
CAGTCCTGATCGCTCTCATTGATCAGGTGGTGGCCGTTGGTGCTTCCCTTCGGCCAGGCCGCGCAGTCGCCGGGTCCCAAGACCGTACGGCCATCATCCTCGACCAACACAGCCTCGCCGGTCAGCATCACCAGGAACTCGTCCTCGCCGTCATGCCAGTGGCGCTGCGAAGACCAGGCGCCGGGCTTTAGGACGACGTGGCTGACGCCGAAATCGCTCAGGCCGGTTGCTGGCGCGAGACGGCGGTACCAGCGCCCGGCCACCTGCTCATTGAAAGGCGGCGGATAGCCGGTGCGGTTGACCTGCTCGATGGCGTCCAGATCGATCTTGGGCATGAGATGCCCAATAGCAGAACAGCCATGACCTAGAAGGTGCCCTTGATCGAGAAATCGAACAGCGGGCCGACAAGGTCGTCGTGCTTTTCGTAGAACGCGATCGGCGCTCGATCGCGAAACCCTGAGTAAACCACCCGGCGGACCGTATGCAGGCCGTGACGCCCGCCAAACATGTTGAATACGCTGGCGCGGACCGTCAGGCCCATGACGTTCTTGTGTTCGACGAAGGCTCCATAAGCCAACGGAATGTCGAGCGTCCGGATGATCTCGGTCAGGAAGTAGTTCTTCGCGTAATGGTTGTACTGTGCGTTCAAGCCCCATGCGTAAGGCGTTCCCGGCACATCGTGGCGCAGTTCGGCGTTTCCCCAACGGTCGTAATTACCGCTGATCGGCCGGTACTTACCGGTCAGCGGGTCCTTGACCCTGGTCCATTCGAACCCGGCGTTTAAGTCGAGCTTCGCGCCTTTAAAGCCGAGCGGCTCGAGCTGAAACGTGCTAGTGCTCTCGGCGCCCGCCTTGTCGGCGCTGGGCAGGTTGCCGATGCCCTGCTGGTCCGTGCCGATCGGAATGACGTCAACGATGTCGGTCACCTTGTAATAGTGCAGGTTGAGCCGAGTTTTGCCCCAACGGCCGAGGTCGTGCGCAAACTCCACCTCCGCCTCCCAACTCTGAGGTGGGACGAGCTCGGGGTTGCCGGCATTTTCACGGTCTTGGCTCAGCTGCGGCTGGGCCAGAAAGTCGAGGAAATCAATTTGTCCGACTCGGCGCCGCAACTTGAGGCTTATGTCCCAGGTCTTCGATGGGCGCCACGCAAGGGTCACACTGCCCTTGGGCCGGAAGAACTTCCGCGCTGGCTGGTCATCGTCGACACGGTCAAGCTTCGAGGTCTCAGCGCCGGCTGCAACCTGCAGATCGAGATTCGACGTTAGCGGGCGGCTAAGACTCGCGATGGCTTCATAGCGAACCTCTGTGACCTTGCCCGTGCCCTGAGGGAATGGCACTTCGACAAACTCACCCTGGCGAAGATCGAACAGGCTTCCTCTCTGGTCGAGCGAGTTGAACGCTCGCTCAAGTGAGAACTGCCAATTATTGGGGCCCGACTTCCAGCTATATTCCCCGCGCGCGATCGCCTCGTCGTAACGGGCGTCGCGGAAGAACCGGGTGCCCAACGGAGCTGCTCCGGTACTGTCGAAAGTCAGGATCTGGGTCGTCGTATTGGGAGCGTGCTCGTGGTGATAAAGGCCAATGGTCTTCAGTCGGCCAGGACCGAATGCGAATTCGTAGTCGCCACTGATGTCGGCGTTAAACCCGGGCCTGGTCTGCCGATTGACCCTGCTTCTCCGTTCGCCAGTTGCCAGCAAACGCGTGTCGCCCAGAAATTGTGGGCTCCAGTAGGGGTTGTAGCTCAGCGACAGATTTCCAAGCGAAGAGCCAGGCCCGTCCAAGCCAAGCTTCGTCTTAAACACGAACTCGTGATATTCGGAGTGATAGACCTCGTCGCGCGTCTCGATGAGGTTCCCGCTTGCGTTAGTGATCGTGACCGGACCGCCAAGCCCACCACGACCTGACAGAGCGGCTGCCGACACGGTGTAGTCGAGTGGGCCGCTGCGGTCCGAATAGCTGACGCTTAGATTGTCATACTGGGGCTTTGTGAAATGAGAGCGGAAGCCGGGGTTCCAGCTAAACTGGCCACTGCCCTTGGCCTGCGTCTTGAGGATGACGTTGGCGACCTGGCCTGCCAGACCCGGAATGCCGAGAGTTCCCGCTTCTACAATCTCGATCCGGTCGACACTTGCTGCGGAGGTACGCTTGAGCTGATCGATCGCTCCCCCGGACTTGTCGGCAATACGCTGGCCATTGATCAGGACATTTTCCGAGGCTTGCCCGAGGCCGCGCTCGGTGTCCGCGCTGCGGATAGAAAAGCTGGGGACCTGCGCGAGCATGTCATAGGCTGTCTTGGGCGCGAAGCGTGCAAAGTCAGCCGGCGTGTAGACGCGCTTGGCTGCGCCGGACGCAGGCGTAGCCGGAGTTTGGGCGAGACCTGGCGCAGCGATCATGATGGCAGCACTCGCCAGCAACGACAGTCGAACGATAGACACCAACTACTCCCCTGTTACGCGCACACGTTCGTGCTACATTTGTAGCGTGCTACAATTGTAGCGCAGATGCAAGCCCCCAATCGACAAACCGACGAACGGTCGCGAACCGTTGCTGCCGCCACCAAGCTTGCCACTCCTTGAATGCTTGCTAGGTCTTCATCAATGCCCACCGCGATCGATGCTGTCGAACTTGCCCAAGCGCTGATCCGTTGCCGCAGCGTGACGCCCGCGCGGGGCGAGGTTTTTGACGTTCTGGAGCGGGCGCTGACACCGCTGGGCTTCACCGTGAACCGCTGGGTGATGGGCGAAGAGCCCGACGGACCGACCGAGAACATGGTCGCGATCCGCGGGACCGAGGGTCCGCACTTCGGCTTCGCCGGCCATCTCGATGTCGTCCCGCCAGGCGAGAACTGGAGCAGTGACCCGTTCGCCGCCGAAATCGTCGACGGTCTGCTGGTCGGCCGGGGCGCCAACGACATGAAGAGCGCGATCGCGGCCTATGTAGCCGCAATCTCTCGCCTGGAGAGCGACAAGGGCACGCTGTCCTTGCTGATCACGGGCGACGAAGAAGGTTATGCCACTTACGGTACACCGCGCATCATCGACTGGCTGAACGAGCGGCGAATCCGGCCGGACATGATCCTGATCGGGGAGCCAACGTCAGTCGATCGCCTGGGCGATACGGTGAAGATTGGCCGCCGTGGCTCGGTCAACATGTGGATCGACGTGCCGGGCGTTCAGGGCCATGTCGCCTACCCTCACCGCGCGACCAACCCGATCCCGCCGCTGGCGCGCGTGACCGCGGCGCTCGATACCCTCCATCTCGACGACGGGACCGATCAATTCCCTCCGTCCAACCTCGAGTTCACGGCGATCTCGACCCCGACCAGCGCCAGCAATGTCATTCCGGGATCAGCGACCGCGCAGCTCAACATTCGGTTCAACAACCTGCAGCGCGGAGCAGACCTGGTGAAGATGGTCGAGGAAGTCGCCGAGCGCGAGGCCCCGGGGTCGACGGTGCGGGCGCGCATTTCCGGCGAAGCCTTCCTGACCCCGCCCGGTCCGCTTTACGACGTCGTCGTTGCAGCCATTGAGGAAGAGACAGGCGCGACGCCCGAGTTGTCCACCAGTGGCGGCACTTCAGACGGCCGCTTCCTCATTCAGCTCTGTCCGGTAGTCGACTTCGGTCTACCCAATGCGACCATGCACAAGGTTGGCGAATGCGCCGCGATCGAGGATATTTACGCCGTTTCGCGAATCTACGAACGGATCGTCAGGAAGGTGATCGCCTAGGCGACCGACTTGGCGTCGCGGCCGCGAGCGCTCGACGTCCACGCCAGGAACTCTTGCTCGAACATCGGGTGCGCGAACACGAATCCCTGCACGGTGTCACAACCCATGGCGCGGAGGATGTCGGCCTGTGCGACCGTTTCGACCGCCTCGGCAACGATCTCGCAGCCGACGCCCTTGATTAGCTGGATCACCGCCTGGACGATGACGCGCGCCTTCTGACTGCTTTCGATGTCCGCGATCAACGACGGGTCCAGTTTGACCCGGTCGAGCGGCATCGTGCGAAGCCGCGCGAGGTTGGAATAGCCGGTCCCGAAATCGTCGATCGCGATACGCGCACCGTCCGCCTGCAGCGCCGCAATCTCCTCAAGCACCGCCGCCCCGACTTCCATCGCAGCGCTTTCGGTGAATTCCAGCTCGATTAGCGAGAGCGGGACGCCGGCGTCAGCGAAAGCCGCACGAAGCTTGGGGAAGAAATCGGGCCGCTCGACCTGGCGCGGGCTGATGTTGAACGCGAGACGGCCATCGTAACCGTCGCGATGCCAGGCGCTGAGCGTCGCCGCGACCTCGACGACCACCCACTCGCCGATCTCGGAGATCAGGCCGGTGCGCTCGGCGACCGGGATGAAGGTCGCGGGCATGCGAAGCCCTTCACGCGGATGGTTCCAGCGCAGCAGCGCTTCGGCGCCGACGAGCTCGCCGGTCACGAGGCTCATTTGAGGCTGGAAGACGAGCACGAACTCATCTTTCTGAACCGCCTCAGTCAGGGCTTTTTCGGTGTCGATCTTCTGCTGGTGCTCTGCCGCTAGCTCCGTGTCGAACAGGCAATGCTGTCCGCCGCCGCTCGACTTGGCGCGATACATGGCGATGTCGGCAGCGCGCATCAAAGCTTCGATGCTGGTCCCATGATCGGGCGAGACGGCGATGCCAATCGAAGCGCCGATGTCGACGCTGTGCGAGGAAAGCTCAAACGGCTCCGAAATCGCAAGCACGATACGACGGGCCAGGCGGCCGATCTCCTCCACCGATTCGATCTGCGGGAAGAATATCGTGAACTCATCACCGGCCAGGCGGGCGAGCAGCGGCCGGGTCCGGGCATTCCCGGTGAACTCGGTATTCACGACCACCCGCAGCCGGTTCGCGACCATGATCAGCAGCTGGTCGCCGCGAGCATGGCCGAGGCTGTCGTTGACCATCTTGAACCGGTCGAGGTCGACGAACAGCATCGCTGATTTAGACCCCGCCGTCGCGTCGCTCAGCAGCTTGTCGGCTTCGGACCGGAAGTGAAGCCGGTTCGGGAGCGAGGTGACCGGATCGTACATACCCAGCGCATGGGCATTCTCGATCGAGGCGCGCACTTCGGCGAACAGGCTGTCCACCGCCGCCGCAAGCTTTGGCATGGTGCGCTGAACCGATGACGGTGCGGGCGACACCAGGTCGCCATCCTCAACGGCAAGAAGACGATCGCTGAGGGCGGCCAACGCCCGGGCGCTCTCGCTGTTGGGTCGTTCAGCCGCAACATAGCTGACGAGCAGACAGAAAACGCCGGCGGCAAGCGCGGCAACGACCTTCTGGTCTAGCTCAGTGAGGTAGAGCAGAGCGGTCAGTGAAAACAGGAAGGAGGCGGCACCGGCTGCACACGACAGGACGGCGTTGCTGAACTTCTGTGCCGTGCCCGCAGTCATTGTCGATCAATGTGCCTCGCGGCGAACAATCTTCGCCTACGGGTACGCGTTAATGAATCTGGGTTAATAAAAGGTCATCGCGCGAAAATTTTGCGACGAAGGATGAGATAAAGGCTTCCGCCGCCTCCGTGACGCCGGTGAGCGCCCCTTACGGCGGCGATGTTCTGGGCATGGCGCGAAGCCGCGAGCCAGTCGTGAACGGCCGCACGGATGCGGCCCCGTTGGACAGGCGGATCACCCGGCCGATGATGGCCCGTGATCAGGAGCACGACCCGGTCCCCGCGCGCAATCGCCTGCTCCAGGCCGCGGTCGATCGCATTCCAGGCCGTGTCCAGATTCATGCCGTGCAGGTCGAGCATGCGGTCGGGTTCGATCGCGCCGCTGCGCAGCTTCTTGTCCCAACTACCGTCGAGCGTCTTGTCGGCGATCGGCAGGGGTTTCGAGCGCGGCGCTGGCGGCGAACCTCTCGTTGTCGACCTTGGCCGAACTACGACTTGCTTAAGTTTCTCGGGAGCCTGTCGAGGTTCTACTTGGCGCGAGAGTGGCCTGATCGCGGACGCCACTCGCGCCCACAGCTCGGACTCTTCAGGGCTGAGTCGACGCACGCGCCGCCGTGCCCTTGGGGATCAGGATCAGCGCCTCGCCGGTGGCCGACAAGCCGCCCGCGGTCGCCACCGCCTCAGGGCCGGCACCCCAGAAAGTATCGAACCTGTTGGGCCCCTTGATCGCGCCGCCAGTGTCCTGTGCAACCCAAAGCCCGACGATCTCCGGCCGGTCGGCTTTCCGAAGGTAAATGGGCGCCCCGAGTGGCACGTAGTTCGGATCGGCAGCGACGGTGCCGTGCGGTGTCACCGCGACGTTGAGCGCGCCCAACGGACCTGGCCCCGTCAACTCCTTGAAGAAGACGTAAGAAAGGTTTTCGCGCATCAGTTCGCTGCCCTGGTCGGGGTTGGCGCGAATCCAATCTTTGATCGACTGCATGTTGGCGCCGCCCGGCGGCAAGATGCCGCGGTCGCGAAGCAGCCGACCAATGGCAACATAGTCGCGACCGTTCTGCCCCGCGTATCCGACACGCATCACGGTGCCATCGTCGAAGTGAATTCGGCCCGAACCCTGAATTTCGAGGAAGAAGAGGTCGACGGGATCCTTGGCCCATGCGAGCTCGAGCCCCTTGCCATTGAGGGCACCATCCTCAATCTCGGCCCGGGTGAAATAGAGCACGCAAGTGCCGGTCGCGTCGATCCGACCACGACCGGTGGTGCCGTCGGCCTTGGTGCAACGGATGAGGTCGGGCGGCAGGCGGTAGAGTGGGACGTAGCCCGGCTGCGGCGTCCGTGAGCCCTCGATCTCGGGTTCGTAGTAGCCCGTCGCGAAGGCGCGGCCGTCGCCGACTTTCACCCAATCGAAGCCGTAATAGAAGAAGCCCGGCGCATAGCTCGCGTCCATTGTCGCCGCCTGGGCGCAGAGCGCTTGCCAATCCGCGTTCTGAGTCAGGCCGGAAGTATCCTTGCGCGACATCACCGCCGCGCAGCTGGCCCTAAACGCGGTCAGCGCCCTCGCCGCTTCATCCTGGCCAAGCACTTGTGGGGCTTCGATCCTGATCCCCGTTTCGACCGCGTTGCGACCAACCGGAATCGGCGGCGGTGGTACAACAGGAACCGGCAGAACGGGCACCGGCTTTACCGGCGGCGGCGCGTTTTCAACGGGTGGAGCAGGTCTGGTGGCGCAGGCGGCGACGAGAGCGAAAGAGGCGAGCGCGATCGCCCGTGCGAAGAGCTTCACTCTTCCTCGTCGGTCTCGATCAGCAGCCAGTTCGGGTCGCGCGAGCCAGTGTCGCGGCGGAAGGTCCAGAGGTCGCGGGTCTGCACGGCATCACTCAGCGAGCCGGCGACGACCTGATTCTCTGCATTCCGCGTGACGGCGGCGATGTCGGCCTCGAAGCGGACGGTGAGGATCGCGACCCCGCGTTCCAGAGTCGCCTCGGAAATGACGGCCTGGTCGATGGTGACAAGGCGATTGTCGAGCGTCAGGCCATCCTTCTGGCGCTGAGCGACGGCACCGGCGAAGGCTTCATAGACATGATCGTCGACGTGGCCTTTGAGCGCGTCCAGTTCGCCCTTCCAGAAGGATTCTAGAATCATCCGGTAAGCGGACTTTGCACCTTCGAGGAACCGCGCAACATCGAAGCTCGGGTCCGCCGCAAGGATTGCGCGGACGCCCGGCCCCGCAGTGGGGACGTAGGCGAGATCACCATTATCGACCGGCGCCGGCTGGCTGACCGCGGGCTGCGTAACCTGCGGCGCCGCGCGAGCATCGGATTCAGCCGGCTTCAGGATCGGCTGTTGCTCATGCCCGGTGCGCTCACCAAGCACGCTGTACAAGCGCAGGCCGATGAACAGAGCAACCAGGGCGAGGATGACGATAACAGCCAACGTGAAGTCCTACAGTGTTTCCGACGCCAACATAGTGCGCTTATGGTAAAGATTCCAACACCGACCAACGCACAGGGGTGGCATTGCGCCCCATAATCGGGACTGCTAGTCGCCCAGACCTGAAACGCCGCATGAACGATGCGGCTCCAACCCATCACAAGAAATCGTAAGGACAGCGATAAATGGCGGACGAGCAACAGGGTGCTGGCGGCAATGGCGCCGATGACAACAGCCAGCCGCAGGTCTCGATCCTCGCGCAATATGTGAAGGACCTCTCGGTCGAGAATCCGAGCGCTCCGCAGGTTTATTCCTGGCAGGTTCAGCCGCAGCTCGACGTCCAGTTCAACCTCAATGTCGAAGGCGCCCAGGAAGGCGTCCACGAAGTCACCCTGAAGTTCGACATTTCCGCGCGGTCGGAGAACGGCACGCACTTCGTCATCGACCTCAGCTACGCGGGCCTCTTCGCGCTCCGCAACGTGCCGCAGGAAGCGCTTCCGCCATTCCTGATGATCGAAGCTCCGCGTTTGCTCTTCCCTTATGCCCGCCAGGTCATCTCTGACGCGGTTTCCAGCACCGGCTTCCCGCCGCTGATGCTCGACCCGATCGACTTCGCGGCAGCCTATATGGCACAGCTGGAAGCAGTTCAGGCGCAGGGTGGCAGCGGCGAGAACGAACCGGCGCCGACCGAAGCGTAACGCTTCCGCGGGGGAGGCACAGCTTGAACCTCGCAAAGACGCTCGGATCGGTCGGCGGCCTTACGCTGGCCAGCCGAATCCTTGCGCTGGTCCGGGATTCACTACAGGCTCGCTATGTCGGTGCGAATTTCGCGTCCGACGCCTTTCTCGTGGCCTTTCGCCTGCCGAACATGTTTCGCGCCTTCTTCGCGGAAGGCGCCTTTTCGTCGGCCTTCATTCCGATGTTCAACAGGAAGCTCGCCGAAGAAGGCGGCGGACGGGGAGCGGCTTTCGATTTCGCCGAGCGAGCGCTGTCGGTCCTGTTCGCTTTTCTCGCGGCGATGACCGTCGTCATGCTGGTGGCGGCGTGGCCGTTGACGACCCTGCTCTCCGGCGGGTTCCACAAGCAGCATCCGACACATGAGCAGTTCGCGTTCGCGGTTCAGTTAAGCCGCATCACCATCCCCTATTTGATGCTGATCTGCCTGGCGTCCCTGCTGGGCGGAATTCTGAACTCGCTTGATAAGTTTTGGGTCAATGCGGCGGCGCCAATCCTGCTCAACATCGCGATGGTGACGGCGCTTTTCGTGTTTCACGGCACACCCTTCCAGTCAGCGCAGGCGCAGGCGATCTCCGTTCCTGTCGGCGGGCTGTTGCAGTTGGCTTGGCTCTATTTTGCCTGCCGGGCAGCTGGCATTTCGCTGAAGCCGCGGCTGCCGCACGTTGACGACGATGTGAAGCGACTGATGAAGCTGATCCTGCCCGCTGCGATTGGCGCGGGCGCCGTGCAGCTGAACCTCGTCGTTTCGACAGCTTTGTCGGGATACCTGCTCGGCGAAGGCTCGATCTCTTACATCTACTATGCCGATCGCGTGAACCAGCTCCCGCTCGGAATGATCGGGATCGGTCTCGGCACCATCCTACTTCCGACCATCTCGCGCCTGTTGACTGCTGGCGAAGAAGCGAAGGCCATGGATACCCAGAACCGCGGGATGGAGCTGGCACTGTTCCTGACGCTGCCAGCCATGGTCGCGCTGATCGTGGCCGCCGAGCCAATCGTTCGGGGGCTGTTCCAATACGGCCACTTCGATGCGGCCGACACGGTCAAATGCGCGTGGGCGCTAGCCGGCTTTTCGATCGGACTGCCCTCCTACGTCCTCGTGAAGGTGCTTACGCCCGGCTATTATGCGCGCCACGATACCAGGACCCCGGTGCGCTACGCAGTGCAGTCGGTCGGTGTGAATCTTGTCGGCAACCTGGTCCTGATCCCGGTCCTCAGCCGCTTCGGTTACGGGCATGTGGGGCCGCCGCTTGCCACGGCCCTGTCTTCAACGGCGAATGTCTGGATGCTGTACGCGACGCTGTCGAAGCGCGGATATTTCGTCGCCGACGCCCAACTCAAACGGCGCATCCCGCGGCTTGCGCTGGCGGCACTTCTGATGGGTGCAGCGATCTTCGGGATCGATCAACTGCTCGATCCATGGCTCAACGGCCGCATCTGGGAGCGATACCTCGCGCTGACCGCGCTCGTCAGCGCGGGCGTCGCGGTCTATGGCGTAGCCTGTTTCCTGACGGGCGCATTCGTGCTCGATGACCTGAAGATATTGATGAAACGGCGGGCCCAGGGTTCATGAGTAGCAAGATGCGCGTCGTCTCCGGGATCCAGCCGACAGGTGACCTCCACCTCGGCAACCTGCTCGGCGCAATCCTTCGCTGGGTGAGGATGCAGGATGAGGCCGAGTGCCTCTACTTCCTGGCTGACCTCCATGCTCTCACGGTCGACGTCGATCCCGCAGAGCTACGGTCGAATGTCCGGGAGATGGCCGCAGCGTTGATCGCGAGCGGGATCGATCCGGCAAAGTCGATCATCTTCCGCCAGAGCGCGCTTCCTGCCCATTCGGAGCTGGCGTGGATCCTTCAAGGGACCGCGCGGATGGGATGGCTTAACCGAATGACCCAGTGGAAGGACAAGGCCGGCAAGAATCAGGAGGGTTCTTCGGTGGGCCTGTTCACCTACCCCGTACTGCAGGCCGCCGACATCCTTCTCTACAAGGCGACCCACGTACCCGTGGGGGAGGACCAGAAGCAGCATGTCGAGTTGACCCGCGACATCGCGATCAAGTTCAACAACGATTTCGACGTTGAGCTGTTCGTGCCGCCTGAGCCTTACATCGGCGGCGGGGCGGCAGCGCGCATCATGAGCCTGCGCGATGGCCGCTCAAAAATGTCGAAAACCGACCCGTCCGAGATGAGCCGCATCCACCTTACCGACAGCGATGAGACGATCGCGCAAAAGATCCGCAAAGCGAAGACCGATCCCGAGCCACTGCCCGACGATCCGGGCATGCTCGACAGCAGGCCCGAGGCCAAGAATTTGGTTGGCATCTTTGGCGCGGTGACCGGAGAGAGCATCGAGCAGGTCCTTTCGCGCTTCGCAGGCCAGGGCTTCGGAGCGTTCAAACCCGCTTTGGCAGAAGTTCTGGTCGAACTGATCCGTCCGATCCGCAGCCGCCTCGAAGAGCTTCGCCGCGACCCGGAGGAGCTGGATCGGATCCTTTCGCAAGGCGCCGCGAAAGCCGACGAACTCGGTGCCCCCATACTCGCCAAGGCCAGAACTGCGGTCGGCCTGGCTTAGTAGATCGACTTGACACACGCTGAGACCCATTCCGCGTTGGAGCGTCCGTTGCCGCTGTCGCAGCGGCTCGCCCAGATCGTCGACGACCATGCTCCCGAACGGCTGACCTTCACCGAGCTGGCCGCGCAACTCCACGGCCGCGCGTGGGGCGGCCTCCTTCTGATCTTCGGCGCGATCAACGTACTCCCCCTGCCGCCCGGGACCAGCGTGTTCTTCGCGTTGCCGCTGATGATAGTATCGGGACAAATGGTCTTCGGGAGGACGAGCCCCTGGTTCCCCAAGCGCATCGATCGGCGGGGGGTCAAGAAGCAGGAGCTTCAGCGGCTAATCGACAAGCTCGGCTGGCTCGAAACGCGCATCGAGCGGGTGCTAAGACCAAGGCTGCCGCGATTGACGGGCGCGGCCGCAACCCGCGTGATTGGCGCTGCCTGTTTCCTGCTGGCGCTAGTCGCCGCTATCCCTATCCCGCTATTTCACGTCGCGCCCGCGGCCGCGATCGTCCTCTTCGCATTGGCGCTGATCTACAAGGACGGTGCGCTAGTCATTGTCGCCGCCATCGCGGGCGTGCTGAGCGTCCTCGTCGACGTTCTCGTGATCGGGTCAGGGATGATGGCGTTGACCTATGCCGCGTCGCGGCTGGGCATTTAGCTGCTCATCCGGTTATCGGAACGCTTCATCGCGGGTTCACGGCCCATTGTGCTATAAGGGTAGCACTAAGAAACGTTTCCACAGCTTCCCGACGAAGGGGTGTTCTTATGCGTATCCGTAAATTCTCAGCGGCCCTCGCCATCGGCGTGGCGGCTCTCGCTCTCTCGGCTTGCGCCGAGTCCATCAATACAACCGTTTCGCGCTATCAGGCGATGCCGGCGCCGCAGGGACAGACATTCTATGTCGTGCCAGCGGGCGGGATGGCCAACAACGGCGGTCTGGAGTTCCAGCGCTACGCGTCGATCGTGGCGCAGCAGCTGCAGGCGCGCGGCTACCAGCCAGCCTCAGATCCCAAAACCGCCAACATGGTAGTTCAGTTCGGCTATGGTATCGACCGAGGACAGGTCCGCTATGTCAGCGACCCGTTTTATGGCAGCCGCTATGGCTACCCATATGGCGGGCTCTACGGTCCGTATTGGGGTCTATACCGTCCCCGCTTCGGCTGGGGCTGGGGTGGCGCGTATAGCTGGGGCTGGGACGATCCGTTCTGGTATGGCTACGGCAGCCGCGGCATCGACAGCTACGTCGAATATCATAGCCAAATCGACCTCCACATTCGCCAGGCGGTAACCAATGCACCGCTGTTCGATGGTCGTGCACAGGCGCGGTCCGAGACCAACCGGCTGGATGTCGTGATCCCAAGCCTCGTCGATGCGATGTTCACGGGCTTCCCGGGACGCAGCGGCGAGACGGTCAAGATCACGATCCCGACGCGACCGCAGCCACGCACGTAAGCTGCTGTTGCGTTCAAGATGAAGGCCCGCTGGAGCAATCCAGCGGGCCTTTTGCTATCTGAAGATTAGCCTTCGAGCTGGCGAGTCAACAGGCGGATATCGGCATCGAGCTCTGCGTCGCTGGCACGGAGCTTCTCGATCTGTCGAACCGCATGAATGACGGTCGTATGATCGCGACCGCCGAAACGGCGGCCGATGTCGGGCAATGACTTCGGCGTCAGCTGCTTCGAAAGATACATCGCGACCTGGCGCGGACGGGCGACCTCGCGGGCACGGCGGGCTGACGTCATCTCGGCCTTGCGGATGCGATAGTGTTCGGCGACCTGCGTTTGGATTTCGTCGATCGAGATCCGGCGTTGG
>Ga0207678_10004180_pt1 | contig 12953 bp, 10 predicted proteins | sample KBSC63metaG_FD_184319 | JGI IMG/M metagenome (GOLD analysis project Ga0207678, IMG submission 184319) | Corn rhizosphere microbial communities from Kellogg Biological Station, Michigan, USA - KBS C6-3 metaG (SPAdes) (version 2) | ecosystem: Host-associated > Plants > Roots > Rhizosphere > Soil ... | reverse complement strand
ACGTCAGAAAAAGCCAATGGAATCGGCGCTGACGGTTTGTGCACGACAACCTCGACGGCATGCACGCGTTCGTCGGCCATCACGTCGTCGGCGATCGCGCCTGCCACCGTCTCGATGAGATTGCGTGGCGGCCCCGCGACGATGTCGGCGGCCCGGTGAGCCAACGTGCCGTAGTCAAGCGTGTCGGCGAGGTCGTCGCTGGCCGCGGCGGCGGCCAGATCGATCCACACCGTGATATCGACGACGAAATCCTGGCCGTCGCGCCGTTCGTGATCGAACACCCCGTGGTGACCGCGAACGGTCAAGCCGCGCAATTCGATTCGATCAGCCATTGCTAATCCCCGGGTCGCTTCGCTCCTGCCCGCCGGCCGACCACGCCTCCAGCACCTTGAGCGCGTCGACGGAGGCGCGCACGTCGTGCACCCGAACTCCCCACGCCCCGTTCAGGCCGGCAAGGGCGGAGATCACCGCGGTGGCGGTCTCCCGCCCATCCGGTGGCCGCAATTCGCCGTCCGGACCGGCGAGCAACCTGCCGAGGAAGCGCTTGCGTGACGCCCCGACGAGCACGGGGATGCCGGTGCCGACGAATTCGGGCAGCGCGCGCAGCAGTGTCCAATTGTGTTCTGCGGTCTTGGCGAAGCCCAGGCCGGGGTCGATGATCAACCTGGCGGGATCGACACCGGCCTGTACGGCGGCGTCGACGCTGGCCAGCAGTTCGTCGCGCACCTCGGCGACCACGTCGCGGTAGGCGGGCACCTCGTGGGGGCGGTCCGCGCCGACCGAACGCCAATGCATCAACACCCACGGCACTTTCGCGTCGGCCAGCAGCGGGGCCATGTTCGGGTCGGCGCGCCCGCCGGACACGTCGTTGACGATCTGGGCGCCGTTTTCCAGCGCCGCCTGCGCGACCTCCGCGTGCATGGTGTCGATGCTGACCGTGATGCCTTGCCCGGCAAGCTCTTTGATGACAGGGAGCACACGTGCCGACTCGATCCGGGCGTCGATGCGGGTCGCGCCGGGACGGGTCGACTCGCCGCCGACGTCGACGATCGCTGCGCCTTCGGCAGCCAGCGTCAGGCCATGTTCGACGGCGCGGTCACGGTCGAGGAACAGTCCCCCGTCAGAGAAGGAGTCGTCGGTGACGTTCACAACCCCCATGACCTGCACTCGCGTCGGGCTCACTTTCGCAAGATGAGATCCAGCGCCTCGGCCCGCGATGCGGCATCGCACTTGAACTGGCCGCGCACCGCCGACGTGGTGGTCACCGCTCCTGGCTTGCGCACGCCGCGCATCGACATGCACAGGTGCTCGGCCTCGACGACCACGATGGCGCCGCGCGGATTAAGCTTGCGCATCAGCGCATCGGCGATCTGCGCGGTCAGCCGCTCCTGCACCTGCGGCCGCTTGGCGTACAGATCGACCAGTCGCGCGATCTTCGACAGTCCGGTGACCCTGCCGTCCTTACCGGGAATGTAGCCAACGTGCGCGACCCCGTGGAACGCCACCAGGTGGTGTTCGCAGGTGGAGTACAGCGGGATCTGCTTGACCAGCACCAGCTCGTCGTGCTGTTCGTCAAACGTGGTGTCCAGCACGGTATCCGGATCAGTGTAGAGGCCGGCGAACATCTCCTTATACGCCCGCGCGACCCGCGCCGGAGTGTCCTCCAAGCCGTGTCGGTCGGGATCTTCGCCGACTGCGATCAACAACTCTCGCACCGCAGCTTCCGCGCGGGGTTGGTCGAATGCGGGTTTGGTGAACGTGGCCGAATTGTTGAGCGACCGCGTCATCGATGCCTCCGTTCAGTTATCAGCCATGAGCCGGCGGATTAGGTCCGGCTGTTGTCCTGCCCAGGGTCCTCGTGCGGGTTAGGCGCGGGCGCGCCACCCTGCGGGGCGGGATGTCCGGGCTGCGGATAGGGCTGATACGGCGGATAAGGCGGCGGAGCCGCTCCGGCGGGGACATTCGGGTTGTGCCAGTGCGGCGGCGGGTACCAGTACCCCTGCTGCGGGTGCTGTTGCGCCGGCGGCGGTCCGTGCGGCGGCCAACCGGGCGCGTGCCAACCGGCTGGGGCGCCGTAGTCCGGCTGTGTCGACGCGTTTGCGGGAACTCCGTTGCCGCCAGCGCCATTTGTGCCGTTCTGGTGAGCCTGCCGCGCAGCGGCCTCCTGGCTCGCCTGCGCGATGGCTGCCTTGAACGCCGGCTCGGGAACCGGCTTGGGCCACGGCTCGCCCCGCTCGATGGCCAGCTCACCAGGCGTCTTGATCGGCGGCTTGTCGGACGGAACGCGCCCGCCGAAGTCGTCGAACATGGTCAGTCGCGGACGCTTCTTCACGTCGGCGAAGATCGCCTGCAGTTCGGCGCGGTGCAGAGTTTCCTTCTCGAGCAGCTCGCCGGCGAGCGTGTCGAGCACGTCGCGGTACTCGGTGAGGATCTCCCACGCCTCGGTGTGCGCGGCCTCGATGAGCTTGCGAACCTCGTCGTCGATGATTTGTGCGACTTCGTGTGAGTAGTCGGCCTGGGTGCCCATCGTGCGACCGAGGAACGGGTCGCCGTGCTCGGTGCCGTAGCGCACCGCGCCGAGCTTGGAGCTCATGCCGTATTCGGTGACCATCGCGCGGGCGATCTTGGTGGCCTGTTCGATGTCGGACACCGCGCCTGTCGTCGGCTCGCGGAACACCAATTCCTCGGCGGCGCGTCCGCCCATCGCGAACACCAGCCGGGCGATCATTTCCGAGCGGGTCATCAAGCCCTTGTCGTCCTCGGGCACCGCCATCGCATGCCCGCCGGTGCGGCCGCGGGCAAGGATCGTGACCTTGTAGATCGGGTCGATGTCCGGCATCGCCCATGCCGCCAGTGTGTGGCCGCCTTCGTGGTAGGCCGTGATCTTCTTCTCGTGTTCGCTGATGATCCGGCTCTTGCGGCGCGGCCCGCCGACGACGCGGTCGACGGCCTCCTCCAGCGCCGGGCCGGTGATGACGGTGCCGTTCTCGCGCGCGGTCAGCAGCGCCGCCTCGTTGACGACGTTGGCCAGGTCGGCACCCGACATGCCGACGGTGCGCTTGGCCAGACCGTCCAGATCGGCGTCGGGGGCGATGGGCTTGCCCTGCGAGTGCACACGCAGCACGGCACGGCGGCCGGCGAGGTCGGGGTTGGACACCGGGATCTGCCGGTCGAAGCGGCCGGGCCGCAGCAGCGCGGGATCGAGGATGTCGGGCCGGTTGGTGGCGGCGATCAGGATGACGCCCTGGCGGTCCCCGAACCCGTCCATCTCGACCAGCAGCTGGTTCAGGGTCTGCTCGCGTTCGTCGTGGCCGCCGCCGAGGCCGGCGCCGCGCTGGCGGCCGACCGCGTCGATCTCGTCGACGAAGATGATGCAGGGGCTGTTCTGCTTGGCCTGTTCGAACAGGTCGCGCACCCGGGAGGCGCCGACGCCGACGAACATCTCGACGAAGTCCGAACCGGAAATCGTGAAGAACGGAACCCCCGCCTCACCCGCGACGGCGCGGGCGAGCAGCGTCTTGCCGGTGCCGGGCGGGCCATAGAGCAGCACGCCCTTGGGGATCTTGGCGCCCAGCGCCTGGTAGCGCGATGGGTTCTGCAGGAAGTCCTTGATCTCGTAGAGCTCTTCGACCGCTTCGTCGACGCCTGCGACGTCGGCGAAGGTGGTCTTCGGCATGTCCTTGGAGAGCTGTTTGGCCCGCGACTTGCCGAAGCCGAAGCCCATTCGGCCGCCGGTCTGCATGCGGGAAAACATCACGAACAGCCCGACGAGCAGGAGCAGCGGCAAAAGATAGATCAGCAGCGAGCCGAGCATGCTGCCCTGGTTCACGACCGTGTTGACCTTTGTGTTCTTCGCATTCAGCGCGTCGAACAGGGGCACCGCGTACCCAGTCGGGTACTTGGTGATGACCTTGTCGCTGTTGTCGGTGTCGGCATTGCCGTTCTTCAGCTCCAGCCGCAGCTGCTGCTCACGGTCGTCGATCTGCGCGCTCTTGACGTTGTCGCTGTTGATCTGGGCCATCGCCACCGACGTGTCGACGGGCTTATAGCCGCGGGTGTCGTCGCTGAAATAGAAGAACGACCAGCCCAGCAAGAGCACCACGGCGATCGCGGTGAGCGTGCGGATCACATTTTTCCGGTTCATCGAATATCCGTCGTCGACTTCATCTTTTTCGGCCGCCTACGGCCAGTGTCCTTCCAATACGCGCAGCTGGAATAGTCAAGGCTACCGCTACGCCAACGAACAGCAGTTCCCGACGGTCCTCGATCTACGTGGCTAGAGCGTTTCCCAGAAGCTGTTGAGGGCCGCCGCGCCGCGAGCAGGGTCCTGCACCATCCACCAGTGCCCAAGTCCTTCGAGCACGTCCGTACGTGCACCAGCGCGGTCGGCCGCCCGCCGGCGGAGTTCATCAGAGCCCACGTAATGGTCTTCGGTGGCCAACAACGACAACCCTGGGCGGGCCGCGGCAACCGGTAGCGAACGGCCCGCCTCAGCCAACACGGGTTGGGCCGCCGACCGGTAGAGCGCCAAGATTGCCCGGGCCATCTCCGGACCCTGCGCAGCGGCGATCTCGGCGGCGATGTCAAGCGGTATGCCGAGCGCGTGCATTTGCTCGGCGCGGTCCTGAACGGTTCCGCCCATCATGGTGTCCACCAATTGCTCGCCGTCGCCCGCGGTCTGCCAGACCTGCGCGAGGTCGTGCCAAACGTAATCAGGGTCGAACAACCCGAGGACGTCGCTGGCCCAGCTGCGCACCAGCTCGGGTCGATGCATCACCACGTTCATGACGTGGCAACCGCCCCAGTCGTGTCCGACCAGGTCGATCGGTCCGTCGACGCGCTCGAGTTCGCCCTCGAGCCAGTCGCGGTAGGCGAGGTAGGTCGCGGCGAAGTCGTCGGGCAGTGGGCTGCCGAATCCCGGTGGGGACAATCGCACCACGTCGTCGCGTCCGAGTGCATCCACCAGTGGGCCCCACAGAGCTGCAGTCTCCGGATTGCCGTGCACGAGAACCAAGGTCATGGTTTGAATCCTGTCACCGCGAACCCGCCAGGCGGTGAACTCATCGCCGCCGCCTGACCACCACTACTCGGAGATCGCATCCGGCAGCGGCATCCGATCGTCCATTCGGTCAGCCACCTCAGCCGGCCGGGGTTGCGAATCACGTTGCCGACGAAGCAGATTGACCTTCGCGACCCTGGCGATGAAAGGCGGACTGAGCAGGCGCGCGGGCGGATCGACAAGACCGGTGACCCTGAAGAACTGGTTGACGACCTGGATGTCGGACTCACATGCGGTCAGCACCCATTCGACGAAACGGTTGCTGACCCGCATCGCAGTCGTCCGTCGCCCTTCGACCTCGGGGAAAGCCAAGTCGGAACCAGCCGCGATCTGCCAGGCCACACCGATGGCCTTCGCCGCGGCACGAAAGTACCGCCGGGGCAGGTTCGTGGCACCTCGCTGCAACGTCTCCTGCAGTGCCACAGCGTCCAACGCCGCCACCGACATTCCCTGCCCGTAAATCGGATTGAAGCTGCAGAAAGCGTCGCCGCAGACGAGCAGGCCGTCCGGGAACCGCCGCATCTTGTCGTAGCGCCGCCACTGGCTGGACGGCATGCAATGTTGCACCACCGGCCCGATCGGTTCGCCGGCCTGCACCGCTGCCAACAGATGCGCAGGCGCATACTCGCCGGCGAACGCCAGCATGCCCGCGAGCTCGCGCGGCGGCTCGTGATCCAGCATCCCGAAGACGGTGAATATCCAGTTGTCGTGCTCATAGCCGGTCAGGAACATCCCGGTTGGCCGGCCGGGTGCGGGGCTGATCAGGGCCAGCTTCTCCTCGACAGTGCCGGGGGGATCCTCAGGTGTTGGCTGACATAGGTCGTGCGCATGACGATGTGGTCCTCGACTGGTCGGCCGTACCCGAGGCCTTCCAGAAAAGCCGGCGTGTGCGCACCGCGGCCCATCGCATCCACGACGACATCCGCCGTCAACTCGTGCTGCGCCCCGCCCTCGTGGTTGACCACCCGTACGCCGGTGACGCGATCGCGGTCCGTAGTCGCCGTCAACTCTGTGACGTCGTGGGCGGCGAGGATCGTGACATTGGGGAGCGCGGCTATCCGCCGACGCACATGCGACTCCAGGAACGGCCTGCTCGGCATGTGCATCGCCGTTGCGTCATCATCGACGGGTACCTTGCCGGAGCGGAGAAGTTTGTGCCCGCTATAGGACAAGTACAGCTTTGAGAGATCACCATCGTCCAACACGGGCGCCCCGCCGACGACCAGATCGTTCAGGATGCCGGGAAACAGGCCGTCAAGGATTTGCCCACCGCGCGGCAGCAAAGCGTGGACATGTCGACCCTGCGGCACGCCCCGCCGGTTAGCCGGTTCATCAGGTAACGCGTCACGCTCGACGACAGTGACTGTCTCGTAGAAGTCGGCAAGCACTCTGGCAGCGAGCAACCCGCCCATGCTCGCCCCGAGGACGACTGCACGCTCACCCAATGCCGCCACGGCGACCCCCTTGACACTCGCCGCCCACCGGTTCGCCATGATTTGTCGAACCTGTGATCAGACGATAACAACCAATTGAATGAACAGTCTGCTGATTTGCCCACTGGTCGCTTCTGGCGCCGTGCCCCTTCCCCGCATCAAGCCCCCTGTGCTTGGCTGTGGTCGTGCTCATGTCGACCGAACGGTTAGTTGAGACGAACGGGGTCCAGCTTCGCGTCATCGACGCCGGTGACCCGGATGCCCCAGTCGTGGTCCTGGCCCACGGCTTCCCTGAACTGGCCTACTCCTGGCGGCACCAGATTCCCGCCCTGGCCGAGGCCGGCTACCGCGTGCTGGCACCCGATCAGCGTGGCTACGGCGGCTCCTCGAAGCCCGCCGCTGTGGAGGCATACGACATCGTCGAGCTGTCCGCCGACATCGTCGGCCTGCTCGATGACGTCGGTGCGGACCGGGCGGCGCTCATCGGCCACGACTTCGGCGGCGTGGTGGCATGGGGTGCCCCGCTGCTGCACCCGGACCGATTCGCAGGCATCGCAGGGCTGAGTGTTCCGCCGCTGCCGCGGCCGAAACGGCCGACGACGGAAGCGTTCCGGAAGATGTTCGGCGACAACTTCTTCTACATCCTGTATTTCCAGGAACCCGGTCCGGCCGACGCGGAACTGAACCGCGATCCTGCCACCACGATGCGGCGGCTGATGGGTTCGCTGACCACGACCGACGAGACCGCCGCGCTGCGAATGCTGCAACCCGGCCCTGAGGGATTCATCGACCGCATTCCGGAGCCTGGTGGACTGCCCGATTGGATAAGCCAGCACGAATTCGACCACTACGTGCACGAATTCACCCGCAACGGGTTTACCGCGCCGCTGAATTGGTACCGCTGCTTCGACCGCAACTGGGAACTGACCGCGACGACGCCGGCCGCGACGATCGATGTCCCGTCGCTGTTCGTCGGCGGAGCCGCCGACCCGACGCTGGCCTACACGCCGCGCGACCGGGTTCGTGATGTGGTCTCCGGTGACTATCGCGAGGTGATGATCGAAGGCGCGGGCCACTGGCTTCAGCAGGAACAGCCCGCCGAGGTGAACACGATACTGCTCGACTTCCTGTCCAGATTGGAGTTCTAGATGCAACGTCCAATGAACTTCGGGGTGTTCATCACGCCGTTCCACCCGGTCGGCCAATCCCCCACCGTCGCATTGGAATACGACCTCGACCGGACGGTGGCGCTGGACAGACTCGGGTACGACGAGGTGTGGTTCGGAGAACACCACTCGGGCGGATACGAGCTGATCGCGTGCCCTGAGGTGTTCATCGCCGCGGCGGCCGAGCGAACAAAGCACATCCGGCTGGGCACCGGCGTGGTGTCGCTGCCGTATCACCATCCGCTGATGGTCGCCGACCGTTGGGTGCTTCTCGACCACCTCACGCGTGGACGGGTGATCTTCGGCACCGGACCGGGTGCACTGCCCTCCGACGCGTACATGATGGGCATCGATCCGGTCGAGCAGCGCCGGATGATGCAGGAGTCGCTCGAGGCGATCCTCGCGCTGTTCCGGGCATCACCGGAGGAGCGGATCAACCGGCACTCCGACTGGTTCACGCTGCGCGATGCTCAGCTGCACATCCGGCCGTACACCTGGCCGTACCCCGAAATCTCGACGGCAGCAATGATTTCCCCGTCCGGCCCCCGCCTCGCCGGGGCACTGGGCACATCGCTGCTCTCGTTGTCGATGTCGGTGCCGGGCGGCTACGCCGCGCTGGAGAACACTTGGAATGTCGTCGTGGACCAAGCCGAGAAGTCCGGCCGTGACGAGCCGGACCGCGCCGATTGGCGGGTGCTGGCCATCATGCACCTCGCCGACACCAGGGACAAGGCGATCGACGACTGCACCTATGGGCTGCAGGACTTCGCGAACTATTTCGGCGCGGCGGGTTTCGTGCCGTTGTCGAATTCCGTTGAGGGAGCTCAGTCCCCGCGCGAGTTCGTGGCGGATTATGCGGGTCAGGGCAACTGCTGCATCGGCACCCCTGGCGACGCGGTGGCATACATCCAGGATCTGCTGGATAAGTCCGGCGGGTTCGGTACCCTGCTGTTGCTCGGCCACGACTGGGCGTCGCCGCAGGCGACCTACCACTCGTACGAACTGTTCGCCCGCGAGGTCATGCCGCACTTCAAGGGTCAGTTGGTCGCACCCCGCGCGTCACACGATTGGGCCAAGGACATGCGCGATCAGCTTCTCGGTCGCGCCGGTGAGGCCATCGTCAAGGCCATCAACGAGCACACCGATGAACTCAAGATGGCCGCCGAACGGGCAGAAGGACCGGAAAGCTGATGCGCGCCTCGGTCCTTCGCGATGGTCGCATGGTGCTGCGCGACGACGTGGCCGAGCCGGTTCCCGACCCCGGGCAGGTCCTCGTCGACGTGAAGGCATGCGGAATCTGCGGCTCCGACCTGCATTTCGCCAAGCACGGCGCGGACGTGCTTGAGCTCAACGACCAGATCGAAGGCTTCGGCGACTCTGGTGGCATGAACATCGACCTGAACCGCGACATCTTCATGGGACACGAGTTCAGTGCCGAGGTTCTCGAGGCGGGGCCTGACACCGATGCCCCGAAGCCGGGCACGCTTGTCACCTCCCTACCGGTACTGCTTTCCGGCACCGGTATCGAACCGATTGTGTACTCGAACAAGACGATCGGTGGCTATGCCGAACGGATGCTGCTGTCGGCGCAGCTCCTGACACCCATCCCCAATGGGCTGGACGCGCGGCACGCTGCACTGACCGAGCCGATGGCCGTCGGCCTTCACGCGGTGAACAAGTCGACGATCCAGCGTGGTGAGACCGCACTGGTGTTGGGCTGCGGCCCGATCGGGATCGCGATCATCGCCGGGCTGCGCCATCATGGGGTGGAAACGATTGTCGCAGCTGACTACTCGGCCACGCGACGCGAGCTGGCCGAACGAATGGGCGCCACCACCACCGTCGATCCCGCGAACGGATCGCCTTTCGACGGCACCAGCTCGGCCGTCGTCTTCGAGGCTGTGGGTGTGCCGGGCATCATCGACGACATCTTGCGCCGCGCACCGGTCGGCGCAAGAGTCGTCGTCGCAGGCGTGTGTATGCAAGCCGATGCCTTCCATCCGTATTTCGCCATCGCCAAGCAGATCAATGTGCAGTTCGTGTTGGCCTACGACCAGACCGAGTTCACCGACTGCCTGCGGGCGATCGCCGAAGGCGAGATCGACGTCGCGCCGATGATCACCGGTGAGGTAGGCCTTGACCGGGTCGGCGACGCCTTCGACGAACTCGCACATCCCGATGCGCACTGCAAGATCCTCGTTATGCCGTGACCGACTGACAACACACGCTAGGGTCGCCCCGTGGCTGGAAAACACGAAGCAGGCGTTGTGATCACGGACTGGGAGCGGGCAGAGATCGACCGCGCCAACGCATCTGGGCTCACCCCGGTGATGTTCATTCACGGCTTGTGGCTGCTGTCGAGCAGCTGGCAGCGGTGGCGGGACTTATTTGAAGCCAACGGGTACACCACTATCGCTCCCGGCTGGCCGGATGACCCCTCGTCGGTGGCGGATGCGCGTGAGCATCCGGAGGTTTTCGCGCACAAGATGGTTCAGGACGTGACCGACCACTACCTGAACGCGATATCCGAGTTGGCCAAGAAGCCCGCCGTGATTGGCCATTCATTCGGCGGCCTGATCGCTCAGAAGATCGCGGGCGAGGGCGCCTCCGCGGCGACGGTGGCGATCGACAACGCTCCCTTCAAAGGCGTGCTTGCGCTGCCGATCTCCTCATTGAAGTCCGCGTCACCGGTGCTGGGCAATCCGACCAATCACGGCAAGGCGATCGCGTTGACGCTCGACCAGTTCAAGTACGGCTGGGCGAATAACCTCGACGACGCGGAGGCGAAGGAACTCTACGAGACTTATCACGTGGCCGCGTCGGGCGCACCACTCTTCCAGGCGGCGGTTGCCAACTTCAACCTGTTCGGCGGTGAGACCCGGGTAGACCATGCCAACCCCGAGCGCGGACCCCTGCTCATCGTTGCCGGCGAAGCCGACAACACTGTGCCCCTGGCAATCACCGAGGCCAGCTACAAGATTCAGGCGAAGAACCCAGGCGTCACCGAGATCGCGCGAATCGAGGGACGGGGACACTCACTGGTGATCGATCATGGCTGGCAGGAAGTCGCCGAGACCGCGCTGTCGTTCGTGAAGCGGTTCGTCTAGCCGCCGAGGCGAGCGCGCGCCACCGCCAGTGACCGCCCGGTACGACTCCGTCATCGCCTCGGTGTGAGGTCCTGAGCGAGCCGGAACCGCGAAGTCGAGGACCGCGGAGAGGGTGGCGGGTTTAGCCTCGCTCCGCCGCTGCTTCTGAAGCTCCTCGATGAGTCACGGAAGGCCGGCGCGCCCAGACGGTAGGGTGCGAGGATGCCGATCGCAGCGAGAGCGAAGATGTCCCACCGGTTCCTTCTTCTCGCCGCGGCGGCACTTGCTGCGGTTGGAATCTCGGCCTGCGACTCCTCATCTGGGCCGACGGGCACCGCCGACAAGGAGACCCGTCAGGTCACCGTCGTGGGCGCAGGACAAGTACAGGGCGCGCCTGACACGCTGACCGTCAACGCGTCGATCGAGTTCGTCGCGCCCGACGTCAGCGGTGCGATGAACCAGACCAGCGACCGGCAAAAGGCGGTCATCGACGCGTTGGTGGGGTTCGGCATCGACCGCAAGGACATCAGCACCACGCAAGTAAGCCTGCAGCCGCAGTTCGCGGGCGGCGACAGCACCACGATCGTCGGCTATCGCGCGAGCAATTCCATCGACGTGAAGATCCGCAAGCTCGACACCGCCTCGCAGGCACTGGCGTTGATCGTCAGCACGGGCGGCGACGCCACGCGGATCAATTCGGTGAACTATTCGATCGAGGACGACTCGCAGCTCGTAAAGGATGCACGGGCCAGGGCGTTCAACGACGCCAAGGACCGCGCCCAGCAGTATGCGCAGCTGTCCGGGCTGAGTCTCGGCAAGGTCATGTCGATCACCGAGTCAGCAGGCCCCACACCACCTACGCCGGTGCCTAGCTTCAGGGGTGCCGAGGCGGCCGCAGTGCCGCTGGAGCCCGGCCAGCAGACCGTCAGTTTCTCGGTGACGGTCATCTTCGAACTGTCTTAGCCCGCGGGCGCGATGTCGACCGGAATCCCGTTGAGGACGGCAGTGCCCGACAAAGGGTCGAGCTGGCCGCCGTCGTTGAGCTGGTTGACGTTGACGCCGGGTTGGTCGGCTGCGACGCCTTGGCGTGTGCCGCCGCGGTCGTGACCCCACCCGTGAGGCAGCGAAACGACGCCGCGCCGCATCCCCGGCGCCAGTTCGACCGGCGCCACCACGTCGCCGCCGGGACCCTTGATCGCGGCGTTGTCCGTGAGCCCCAGTTCGGCGGCGTCGTCGGGATGGATCTGCAGTGTGCAGCGGTTCGTACCGCCCGCGAGTGCCGGCAGGTTGTGCATCCAGCTGTTGTTCGAGCGCAGATGCCTGCGACCGATCAGGACGAAGCCGTCGTCGCCGCGGCGGAGGGATTCCTGAAGCCTGGCGACATCGGCGATAAGCGCATCGGGCGCGAGTTCGATTCGGCCCGAACGTGTTCTGAGGACCTCGGGGACTCTCGGCTGCAGCGGGCCGAAGTCGATGCCGTGGGGTGCGGCCTTGAGCCGCTCGAGGGTCAAGCCGTCGGTATCGGCCCCGAACGCATCGCCGTAGGGGCCCAGCCGAAGCATCATGTCCAACCGGCGTTCATACCCTGGCCCGGCGATGAGCATCGCGGTCAGTTCGTCGACCGCGCGCCCGGAAACGGGTGAATTCGGGTCGGCGGTCGCCTTTTCCAGCGTGGTCGCGATGACTTGGTCGTCGACCAGCGCGGGATCAGAGTCGTAGCCGACGCCGTAGAGGATCAGGGCCAGCCGGGACAGAATCTCGGGCTCGTCAGGCCGGCCATCCAACGGCAGCGCAGGCGGCGAGTAGCGGGCGTTGTTGCGCACCGCCAGGTTGTTCAACGCGAAGTCGAAGTGGCCGGCCTGCGACGGGGGTGGCGGCGGCAGGATGACGTTCGCGTGGCGCGTCGTCTCGTTGAGGTACGGGTCGATGCTGAGCATGAAATCCACACTGTCGAGCGCACGGTCGAGGCGATCACCGTCGGGCGCCGACAGCACGGGGTTACCTGCGATCGTGATCATCGCCTTGATCTGGCCGTCGCCTGGGGTATCGATTTCCTCGGCGATCGCGGCGGCGGGCAGTTCGGAAAGCGCTTCGGGGTAGCCCGACACGCGGCTGTGCCAGCGCCCGGTCACGAAACCCTTGCCGGGTCCCGACGGTCGCGGCGCCGGTGCGACGGGCGAGAGCGCGAACATCGCCCCGCCCGGCCGGT
>Ga0207678_10004179_pt1 | contig 12954 bp, 7 predicted proteins | sample KBSC63metaG_FD_184319 | JGI IMG/M metagenome (GOLD analysis project Ga0207678, IMG submission 184319) | Corn rhizosphere microbial communities from Kellogg Biological Station, Michigan, USA - KBS C6-3 metaG (SPAdes) (version 2) | ecosystem: Host-associated > Plants > Roots > Rhizosphere > Soil ... | reverse complement strand
CAAGAAGTACCCGAACCGCCGGCTCTACGACACCGAGATCTCGAGCTACATCACGCTCGAAGAGGTGCGTCAGCTCGTGCTCGACAACGAGGAGTTCGAAGTCCGCGACGCGAAGTCCGGTGACGACCTCACGCGCTCGGTGCTGCTCCAGATCATCTCGGAGCACGAAGAGCGCGGGCAGCCGATGTTCACGACGCACCTGCTCTCGCAGATCATCCGTTTCTACGGCGATTCGCTGCAGGGTTTCATGGGCAGCTATCTCGAGAAGAGTCTCCAGATCTTCCTCGATCAGCAGCAGCAGTTCCGCAGCCAGCTCAACAACATTCTCGGTCAGACGCCGTGGTCGATGCTCAACGATCTGACCGAGCGCAACGTGGACCTCTGGAAATCGCTGCAGCAGGGTTTCCTCAACGCGGCCGCGAACAGCGTGCGCAACGGCACGTACGATCCGACGCATCCTTCCGCGTCCTCCGCCTCCACGGCACAGCCGAAGAAGTCGACGAAACCGTAGTCGCTTCGCGACAACGGTTTCGTCGCCCCCGCGCAGGCGGGGGCCCAGTGACTTTTTGTAACGCCCCAGCCCAAGTCACTGGATCCCGGCCTTCACCGGGACGACGCCTTCGGCGTCGTTTGACAACCCCATGACACGTTCCTAACATCGCGCGCCTTGTGCGGTGCAACAGCGTGTTGCGGCGCACGCCATGTCGCACTGCACGAGTCGATCCATGAGCAAGCGCGTAGCCCTCGTCACCGGCGGAATCGGCGGTCTCGGCACCGAGATCTGCAAGTACCTCGCCCGCTCCGGTCGCACGGTCGTGGCCGCCGATCTCGGCTCGCGCGCCGATCGCGTCGCGGAGTTCAAGGCCGAAATGGCCGAGTTCGGCGACCAGGTCCGGTTCGAGCCGCTCAACGTCGCCGACTTCGGCGCGTGCGCGGATCTCATCACGAAGATCGAAGCCGAGCACGGCCCGATCGCGATCCTCGTCAACGCCGCCGGCATCACGCGCGACGTGTCGCTGCGCAAGATGACGCCCGAGCAGTGGGTCGACGTGCTCAAGGTCAATCTCGAAGGCGTGTTCAACATGTGCCGCAACGTCGTCGACAGCATGTCGTCGCGCGGCTACGGGCGCATCGTCAACATCTCTTCGGTCAACGGCCAGACCGGCCAGTTCGGCCAGACCAACTATTCCGCCGCCAAGGCCGGCATGCACGGCTTCACGATGGCGCTCGCGCGCGAAGTCGCGAAGAAAGGCGTGACCGTCAACAGCGTCTCGCCGGGCTACTGCCGCACCGCGATGGTCATGGCCGTGCCGGAAGACGTGCGCAACCAGATCATCGCGAACATCCCGGTCGGCCGTCTCGGCGAACCGCGCGAGATCGCGCGCGTCGTCGATTTCCTTTCGGCCGACGACGCGGGTTTCATCACCGGCGCGAACATTCCGGTGAACGGCGGGTACTTCATGGATTTCTGACCGACGCTCCCAGCGCCGATCAGCCTCGCCCGCAAGCCTGCGCGCGAGAGCACCCTCGCCGATCAATCGAATCCGTTCGCGAAAATCACGTCCGACTGGATCGTGCCAGTCGCCGTGCCGACAGCGATCGCGACGTGGTACGTCGTATACGTCAGCGTCGCGAGCGTGATGTCGCCGTTCGTGATCGCGAAGTCGACACGGCCGTCGACGTTGAGGTTCGTCGCGTCGAGACCCATCGGTGAGTCCCCGCCCGGATAATGCTGCTGATCAGCGAAGCTCGCTTCGGCGGACCCCGGTGGCGTCGTGTTGCTCACGATCGCGAGAAAGCCGTCGATCTGCTCCGCCGCCCAGAATCCACGCGGCCGTCGCCATCGATGTCGGTCGCCACGAGGTCGACGGGTTTGAGGCCCGCGCCGAAGTGCTGGCGCTTGGCGAACGCCGGAGTGATAGCACCCAGCGGCGTTTGCTTGTGCATGATCGAGAAACCCGCGAATCCGGCGACGACGAGATCAGGAATATCGGATGTTTCGGCTGCTGACGCTTTCCGCCACGGAACAAATGGAGTTCATCGCATTTTGTAATGTAAAGACGAATCGCCATCCGACGACGATCGGCCGCCGCGGAGCATCGCGTGGATACCGGCTCCGCCCACTCGCCCATACGCCGCTCATAGTTTTATCCGAGGAGCCACCCCGCAATTCCGTATTTCCCAACGAGCGACAGCCTGACGCAGACTCGGAGCGCCGTGGCGGGATAGACGTTTGGCCGTCCATTTGCTGCGGACAGCATGTGTACCGGTTTCGTTGCCGAAGGGATTCGCCGGCACTGGACATTTTCGGCATTTCTTCCAGGGGTAAATCCATGAGCAAGCGCAACAGCCTGATGCTCGCCGTCGCGGCGACGCTCGGCATCGGCATCGCGACCGCCGGCACGCCGCAGCCGACGACGCACGTCGCGGGCACGAAGACGAAGACCGTTCGCACGGCATCCGACGGCGTGCTTTACGATCAGCACGCGGCGCCCGCCGGCAAGACCTTGCCCGCCGCCCACGATTTCGTCGTCGACGCGGCCGACGGCTGGACAGTCACCGGCTTCATGTTCAGCGCATCCGGCGCCAGCGGGGTCGCGCCGCCGCGTTCGATCACGCTCGATATCCATAGCGACACCGGCACGCCGGCCGCATCGGCGGTCTGCTCGGCCACCTCGCTTCCGGTCAACTACGATGCGAGCGCGCATCGGATCAATGCTTCGCTCGCTTCGCCGTGCGTGCTGCCCGCGGGAACCTACCGCGTGTCGTGGTCGTTCGACGACGCCAGCTACGACGCGAGTTCCGCGGACGACGCCTTCTCGGTGCTCGGCCACGTTTCCGGCGGCGCGTCCGGCCTCGACATCGCGCTGACGGTAACTCCGTTCACCGGCGATCCGAACGAGTGCGGCGACGCGAGCAGCGTCGAAGTCAATGCGGGCGATCAGGTCAACGTGTGCTACACGCTGACGAACAACGGCAGCGACACGCTCGCTTACCAGTCGGTCGTCGACAGCCTTGACGGCGCGATCGTGACCTACGACGCGACGCCGATCGCCCCCGGCGAAAGCCATCGCTACGTGCGCACGATCGTCGCGACGACCGACACGAGCCGCACCGCGACGTGGACCGGCTACACGAACGTCGCGAGCTACGCGTTCGACGACGCGGTCGCGCCGGACTTCATCGACATCTCGGCGACGGGCAGCGACATCGGATTCGCGGTCGGCGACAACCTCGACAACGAGTTCGCCGAGTTCACCGCGCCGTGGCCGATCCGTTTCTACGGCCGCACCTCGACCGCGCTCTGCATCAGCAACGATGGCATCGTCGTGTTCGACGATCCCAATTGCGTGTCGCCGTCGCCGGGCTCGAATCCCGACCCCGGCTACTCATTCAACCAGGACTTGCCGACGACGTTCGGCGTCAACGTGCCGACGTTCCTCGCGCCGATGTGGGGCAATCTCGGCGACGGGCCGGGCCACGTCTACACGCAGACACTCGGTGCTGCGCCGAACCGCCAGTTCGTCGTGCAGTGGAACGATCTCGCGAGCTACGCGATCGCGACGACGACCGCGACGTTCGAAATCGTGTTCAACGAATCGAGCGACACGCTCCGCTACGAATACCTGACGACCGCGTTCGGCAACGACGCCGACAACGGCGCGTGGTCGACGGTTGGTCTGCAGGGCGATCCGAACGGCCTCTTCACGAAATATTCGTACTACCAGCCGTCGCTGCGTCCGGACTCGGCGATCGAATGGACGTTCACGCCTTCGGCCAGCGCGAGCGCCGACAGCGGCTCGGTGGTGATCTCGGCCGGCGATCCCGCGCTTGCGGTCGCCGAGTCTTCGCTGACGGCGGTTGTCGCGCCCGATGCAAGCACGACGCGCACGCTCACGATCGCAAACACCGGCAATCGCGATCTGCACTGGAGTCTCGGCGAAGCGCCCGGCGGCACGCGCGCGCACTTCCCGAAAACGCCGCGCTACGTCGAAGCGCCTTCGCACGCATCGACGGCGAAGCCGGGCTCGACGCTCGCGAGCAGCGGCTCGACGCGCGCATCGCACGGCTCGATGCCGTTGCCCCACCCGACCGGCGGCGACTTCGCGGTGCCCGCGTATTCGATCAGCTCGCTGCGTCCGGGTCTCACGACGTTCGATGCATTGAACCCGTCGGCGACGTACACGCCGATCAACACGAGCAGCGACTGGATCTACTCGGCGACCTTCATCGGCAACGACTTCTCGAAGCTCTGGGTCATCATCAACGACAGCTGGGAGATTCCGCCAGGCACGTACGGCACGCTGGACACGGCAACGGGTGAGTTCACCGAGCTCGGCGTGCTGACGGGCGCGTCGACGCCGACCTGGGGCGGCCTCGTCGAGGATCCGCTGACCGGCACGGTCTACGCGATCAACTTCGACGACGGCAATCTCGGCAACGCGGGATCGACGCTCTACTCGATCGACTTCTCGACCGGCCGCACGACGCGCATCGGCGTCATCGACGGTCCGGGCCTGCATCCCGTGCATTACATCTCGGGCATCGCGATTTCGCCGGCCGGTCTCATGTACGGCCTCGATCTCTACGGCCAGTCGCTGATCGCGATCGACAAGACGAGCGGCGCCGCGAGCGTCATCGAATCGCTCGGCCTCAACGTGCAGTTCGTGCAGGACATCAAGTTCGATCCCGAAACCGGCGATCTCTACTGGGCCGCGCTCTACATGGACGCGGGCGGCAATCCGGTCGGCGAGATGCGCGTGATCGATCCGCTGAGCGCGGCGTCGCAGGCGATCGGAACGTTCCCGGCCGCGGGCGAATATCCGATCGACGAGATGAGCGCGCTCGCGATCGCGAAGCCGTCGGTCGGCTGCTCGGCGCCGGGCGACGTGCCGTGGCTCTCGTTCGATACGACCTCGGGCACGATCGTCGCGGGCGATGCGGCCGCCGACGTGACGCTCACGCTGAATGCGAGCGGCCTCGCGGCCGGCCTGCATCAGGCGACGGTTTGCGTCTTCAGCGACGATCCGCATCATCCGGCCATCGCGGTGCCGGTCGCGATCGCGGTCAGCGACACGACGCCGATCTACGATCAGACCGTCGCCGACACGTCGTTCCACATCTTCAACAACACGATCGTCACGCCGCCCGGCACCGAAGGCCTTTCGTCCGAAGGCGCCGACGATTTCGTCGTCACCGAGAACGGCTGGTCGGTCAGCGGATTCCAGTTCACGGCCTACGCGAACGGCGAGAATCCGCTGCCCGCGAAAGCGAATGTCCGCATCATGGCCGACGACGGCGCCGGCCGCCCGGCCGCCGAGGCGGTCTGCTCGGCGACGAACCTGCCCGTGATTCCGCTCGACGCGGCAAACCAGATCGGCGTCTGGTTCACGAACGCGTGCCATCTCGCACCGGGCACGTACTGGGTCGCGTGGTCGTTCGCGAACGTCAGCATCGCCACGCCCGTGCTCGGCTTCTGGGGCGCGACGACCGAGCAGCACAATCAGCCGGCGGTCTGGAGAAATCCGGGCGGCATGCTGAGCGCGGGTTGCACCGCGTGGTCGACGTTCGATCAGTGCCCCGACCAGTTCGACGCGACCGCGCGCGACTTCGGCTTCGCGGTGTTCGGCTCGGCCGACTCCGCGTGCGCCGACACGATCTTCCGCGCCGGCTTCGACGACGGCGGCAGCGGATGCTCCGCGTCGATACGCGACTGACGCGCGCGCGTCACCGATCGGCTTCGTGCGCGAAGCCGATCGGGCGCGACGCGACAGCGCGTTCCCTTTCGATCAAGCACGCCGCGCGCCCGACGCGCGGCGCCTTCGCGCGACCGCGCACTCACGCGAACGCGTTCGCGCGATGCCTGCGCGCGCACCGCGAGTCACCAACCTCTCTACTCATGAATTTCGAGCTCGAAGTCCCGATCGACCGCGACGCCGCGGTCTGCACGATCCGCCGCGGCACTCCGGCGGACGCGAATGCGCTGTCGGCATTCGCGGCAAAAACCTTCAGCGACACCTACGGCCGTTACAACGATCCCGACAATCTCGACCGTCACATCGCCTCCGCGTTCAACCCGACGCAGCAAGCCGAAGAGCTCGCCGATCCGGATGTCGCGTTTCTGCTCGCGCATCGCGACGACGCGCTCGCGGGCTACGCGCAGGTGCGTCGCGGCGACGCGCCCGACTGCGTGACGCACGCAGCGGCGATCGAGCTGCATCGTTTCTACGTCGACGCCGCGTGGCACGGCGGCGGTCTCGCGCAGAGCCTTTTCGTCGAAGCCTGCGCCGCCGCGCGCGCGTTCGGCGGATCGGTGCTCTGGCTCAAAGTGTGGGAGCGCAACGCGCGCGCGATCGCGTTCTACCGCAAATCGCGCTTCATCGACGTCGGCACGGCCGACTTCTTCGTCGGCAGCGACCGTCAGACCGATCGCGTGCTCGTGCTTTCGCTTAACGAGCGCGCTTAGGCGCTCCGCTCAGGAGATTTCCATGCGCACACCGCTCTTTTCGGCACTCATCATCGCGCTCGCGGCCGCCGCACCGCTCGAGCTCACGGCCGCGGCGACATCGAGCACGCTCGAATTCTCGGCGCATCCGTTCGATCCGTCGCGCGGCACGCCGACGCCGCCCGCGCCGTTCTCGTCGCGAGCACCCGCGGGCCCTGCGCTGCACATCGTGCAGTTCGCGGGACCGATCCGGCAGACGTGGCTCGACGCGCTTTCATCGCGCGGACTCGTTCCGGTGCAATACGTCGCGAATTACGGCTACATCGTCTGGGCCGACGACGCCGCACTCGCGCGCCTCGCCGACCTTCGCCGCAGCGCAAGCTGGCTCCAGTACGACGCGCCGTTCTACGGCTTCCTCAAGGTCGAGCCGCAACTCGCCGCGCGCGTCGCGTCCCGCTCGAACGACGAGATCGACATCACGGTGCAGGTCTACGCGCACGACGGCGTCGCCGCGACCGAAACCTTCGTCGAGAGCAAAGGCGTGCTGCCCGCCGCGCAACAGGCGCCGCTCGGCCCGGGCTCGACGCGCTACGCGTGGGCACCGATCCTCAAATTCCGCAACCTTGCGCTGCGCGTGAAGGCCACGGACATCCCGGAAATCGCCGAGCGCCCCGACGTCACGTTCGTCGGCGAGCGCATGCCCGCGCGACTCATGGACGAAAAGCAGGCGCTCATCCTGAGCGGCGATCTCGCGCCGGGCCTCGCCTCGCCGAGCTATCTCGATTTCCTCGCCGCGCGCGGTTTCAGCACGAATCCGGACGACTATCCGCTCATCGATCTCACCGACTCGACGATCGACGAAGGCGGCAGCGGCGTCACCGTGCTCGACACGATCGATCCGATGCTGCGCGAAAACGGCGATGCAGCGGGCCGCGTACGCGTCGAATATTTCCGCAACTGCTCGGGCCTTGCCGACAATCAGGTCGGGGCAGCCGACGGTCACGGCTCGCTCAACGCGGGCATCATCGGCGGCTACGACCAGCGCACGGGCTATCCGTTCCAGGACACCGACGGCAAGGCGCTCGGCCTCGGCCTCAACCCGTTCGCGCGCATCGGCTCGACGACGATCTTCGTGAGCTCGCCGCCGTCGTTCGACATCGGCGGCTGCGAGAATTCCGATCAGGGCATCGTGCGCGCGAACGCCGCGAACCACGCGAAGATCAGCAGCAACTCGTGGGGCTACGGCGCAACCGGCGCCTACACCGATCACGATCAGATCTACGACGCCGCCGTGCGCGACGTCGATGTCGACACGACCGGCAGCCAGCCGATGATCTACGTGATCGCGGCCGCGAACGACGGACCCGGCGTTGGCACCGTCGGCTCGCCCGGCGCGGGCAAGAACGTGATCACGGTCGGCGCGTCGGAAAATCTGCGCCCGTTCACGAGCGCGGCCGATCTCTGCCAGGACGACGGCGCCACGGCGGCCGACGATCCGCAATCGATCGCGGGCTTTTCGAGTCGCGGGCCCGTCGCGGGCAATCGCGTGAAACCCGAAGTCGTCGCGCCGGGCACGCACATCCAGTCGGGCGCGAGCGTCTACTCGGGGTACGTCGGCGGCGGCGTCTGCATCGCGCACTATCCCGACTCGCCCGCGCAGACGGTCTTCGCGTCATCGAGCGGCACGAGTCATTCGACGCCGGCCGTATCCGGCGTCGCGTCGCTCGCGTACTGGTGGATCGAGCACGGCGGCGCGGGCGCGGCCCTCGGCACGCTCGACGAAATCGGCGGCGCGCGCGCACCGAGCCCCGCGCTCATGAAGGCATGGCTCATCGCGCATCCGAACTATCTGTCGGGCGTCAGCGCGGGCGACGATCTGCCGAGCAACAACCAGGGCTTCGGCATGCCCGACATGAGCGCGATGTTCGACGCGACGCCGAAAGTGATCGTCGATCAGAGCGAGCGCTTCGACGAGAGCGGCGAAACGCGGAGCTACACGTTCGGCGTCGTCGATCCCGCGAAACCCGTGCGCGTCACGCTCGCGTACACGGACGCGCCGGGCGCGCTCGGCACGAGCCCGCAGGTCAACGACCTCGATCTCGCGGTATCGATTGGCGGCGCGACGTACCTCGGCAACCAGTTCAGCCACGAATGGAGCATTCCCGGCGGCGAGCCCGACGATCGCAACAACTACGAAGCGGTCTTCCTTCCGGCCGGAACGCTCGGCGATCTCACGATCACGATCGCCGCGACGAACATCGCGGGCGACGGCGTGCCCGGCGTCGGCGACGCGACCGATCAGGATTTCGCGCTCGTCTGCACGAACTGCTCGCAGCAGCCGTCGTTCACTCTGACGACGGACACGCCCGCGCTGCAGGTCTGCACGGGAAGCGAGAGCAGCGGCGTCGTGCACATCGGCTCGATCGTCGGATTCGATGGGCCGGTCGCGCTCGCGCTCGACGGAACGCCTGCCGGCACGAACGCCTCGTTCGATCCGAATCCGGCGGCGGCGCCGAGCGACACGACGTTGACCGTGCAAGCCGACGCGACCGTTGCGCCGGGCAGTTACGCGACGACGATCCACGCGACGTCGGGCTCGATCGCGAAAACGCTCGACCTCGCGCTCGCGGTCTTCGATGCGCCGCCATCGTCACCGTCGAACGAGACGCCGGCCGACGGAGCCACCGACGTCGCGCCGACACCGACGTTCGCGTGGAACGCGGCACCCGGCGCCTACGACTATCGCGTCGAGATCGCGCGCGATCCCGCGTTCGCCGACATCGTGCTCACGCACGAAACGACCGATACGGCATGGACGGTCTCGTCCGGCGAAGCGCTCGACACGAGCGCGCGCTACTGGTGGCGCGTGATCGCGCAGAATCCGTGCGGCGCGAGCGGCGGCGCGTCGGGTGCCGGCACCGTCTTCGCCGACGGTTTCGACGGCGCGATCGTCGTGCCCGGCCAGTCGTTCACGACGCTCGCGCTGCCCGGCGACTGCCCGGTCGACGAAACGCCGTCGGTGATCTTCGACGACGATCTCGAGAACGGCGCGACCGGCTGGACGCACGGCGCCGCGAACGGCAGCGTCGACGGCTGGACGCTCGGCGCGGCTGCGAACAGCGGCACGCATGCGTGGCAGATCGCCGCACCGCCGTCGGGCACGCCGAACGATGCATGGCTCGTCTCGCCGAGCATCGCGCTGCCGGCCGACCTCACGACGACGTCGCTCAAGTTCTGGAACGCGCAGTACCTCAAGTCGGGCGACGCCGGCGTCTGCAACGACGGCGCGATCGTCGAAGTTTCGACGAACGGCGGCGGCACGTGGACCGCACTCGCGAACGTGCTGACCGATCCGTTCGACGGCGTCGTCAGCGGCGCATTCGGCAATCCGCTCGCGGATCGCGAAGCATGGTGCGGCGACCCGGCGGCGTATCTCAATTCGGTCGTCGACGTCCAGTCGTACGCGGGCACGAACGTCAAATTCCGGTTCCGCATCGGCCACGACCGCTTTCCGCATCGGCCCGGAACGAACTGGTCGATCGACGACGTAAAGGTCACGGGCTGCACGGAATGATGCAAAGGCGGTCGCACGCAATGCGACCGCCGTTTCGTTTCGCAACACTTCGACATCGAACAGGAACTTTGGCGCACACTACGACCCCCTGAATTTTCCCGTCCCATGAAGCTGACGTTCCGACAGCTCAATTACGCGATCGCTGCGGCGCGCTACGGCAGCCTCACCGCGGCGGCCGACGCGCTGCACATTTCGCAGCCGTCGATCTCGACCGCGATCACGCAGATCGAGGAATCGTTCGGACGGCCGCTGTTCGTGCGCCAGCGCGGCGCGGGCATCTCGCTGACCGCGTTCGGCCAGGCATTTCTCGCGAAAGCGAAGGAAGTCATCGCGAACGTCGAAGCGCTCGAAGCGCTCGCCGACGAAGGCGCCGCGCCGCACGGCGAGTTCGTGCTCGGCTGCTTCGAGGATCTCGCGCCGTACTGCGTACCGCCGATCCTTGCGCGGCTCGCGCAGAAATATTCCGGCATCAACGTGATCATCCGCGAAGCCGGATTCGACGACATCGGCCGCTATCTCGACGACGGCGTCGCCGATCTCGCGCTCACTTACGATCTCGGTTTGCCCACCAACGTCGTGCGCATCGTGCTCTGCGAGCTCGCGCCGCAGGCGCTGCTGCCCGCCGATCACGTGCTCGCGAGCCGCAGTTCCGTGACGATGGCCGAGCTTGCGCGCGAGCCCATCATCCTGACCGACCAGGCGCAGAGCTGGCAGCACATGCTCGAGCTTTTCCACATGCGCGACGTGCGGCCGCTGCGCGCGGTGCGCACGGGATCGTTCGAGCTTCAGCGCGGCATGGTCGCGAACGGGCTCGGCGTCGCGATCGCGTATTCGCGTCCGTTCGCCGATTTCAGCTACGACGGACGCCCGCTCGTGCGCAAGCCGATCGCCGATCCGCTGCCGTTGCAGCGGATTCTGATCGCGTACCCGGACAAGACGCTGCTGACGTCGGCGCACAACGTCTTCATCGAGGAAGCGAAGACCTGGTTCGACGAGGCGTGGCCGGCGCCCGCGACGGGCTAGCCGCGTCGCGATCAGGTCTCGAACGCCGCCGCGAGCAACACGCCTTCGGCGATGTCGCGCCACAGCGGAACCCTCGCGGCATCGAAACCGCTCGAATCGGCGAACGCGTGCGTCGCCCATCGGCCGAACTGCGCAACGTCTTCCGGCGCGGTGAACAGCACCATCGCCTCGTAGTTGATCATGAGGCTGCGCGTATCGAAATTCGCGGAGCCCGCGAACACGAGGTCGTCGTCGACGATCACGAGCTTCGCGTGATTCATGCGCGGACAAAGTCGGATCGTCGCACCTGCGCCCGCGAGAAGTCGCAACGAACGCCCGCGCACGAAGTCCGCGAGATGGTGATTCGACTGCGCGGGAACGAGAATGCGAACGTCGACGCCTCTGACGCACGCGAGACGAAGCGCGTCGAGCAGCGCCGAATCCGGCGTGAAATAAGGCGTCGCAATGAGGAAACGTTCCTTTGCGCGGAACGCGGCCGAGAGCATCAGCGAGCGCAGCGTGTCGTCGGGCTGATCGAGACCGGTCGCGACGAAACGGAACGCGCCATCGTCGGCAGGCCGCGTCGCCGCTGGAGAAGTCGGCGTCGCACCTGTTTCACGCGACGCGGCACGCTGCCAGTCGCGCTCGAACTGCTGCGCGACGTCGAACACGATCAGCCCCTCGCATTCGAACGTGAGATCGCGCCACGATGCGTCGCCGCGATCCTCGAAATACTCACCCGCGAGATTGCGCCCGCCCATCCACGCCGAAGCGCCGTCGGCGATCGTGCATTTGCGGTGGATGCGCACGTCGACGCTCGAAAGATCGAGCAACGACGGCGCATGAAAGATGCGAACATCGACGCCGCTCGCGCGCAGGAGCGCAACCGCATCGCGGCTTTTGAGCAGGAGCCCGACGCCGTCGACCATCACGCGCACGCGCACGCCTTCTCGACATCGCGCGGCGAGTCGCTCGGCGACATCGCATCCGAAGCGATCGCCGGCGAACAGGAACGTGCAGACATCGAGCGTCGATTTCGCGCGCGCGATCACCGCGAACAGCGAAGCCATCGACTCGTCCGCATCGAAGTGGACGGTCGCGCGCCCGGCGCGACGCGGCGGCAATCCGAGCGCGCGCGAATAGTCGGAAATCCAGTCGCCGGTCGGATGCGCGGGCACGACGCGTGCCGGATGACGCGCCGCGCGCGATCCGAACAACAGGAACAGCGGCAGCGCGACGTACGGGACGAAAAGGAGTGCGAGTACCCAGGCGATCGCGGTACCCGGCGTGCGCCGCTGATGGCGCACGCGCGTCGTCGCAACGTAGATCAGCACGGAGGCCGCGGCGGCGAACCCGTGCGTCGTGACGATCGAAAGGACGGTCATGGCGATCCCGGCGAAGACCAGGACGACATCCTAACGTCCGCTCGCCGGTCGGGCCATGCGCCGTGTGCCATGACGTTCCGCCGGGACGTATCAGGCGGTTACCCGACCGTCAAATTACTCGCCGCCTGACCAATACGCCGAACGCCGTGGGTCAAGGACCGCCACAATGATCCTTGCACGGCCCGCGCGCCCACTCGTCGAGCTGCTTCTTCGTCCCTTCGCGCGCCTCGACTTCCTGAGCGTACGTGTGGCACGAAGTGACCGGAATATGCGAGCCGACCGGCGCTTCCTTCTTGCAGATCACGCGATCGCGGTCGCGCAGCGTGAGGATCGAGTTGACGGTCTCCTGTGCGTTGAACAGCGCGATCTTCTGCTCTTCCTTCATCGTCGAAACCGAGCCGCCGCCCGCGTCGAAGATCTTGTCCATTTCGTCGAGCTTCTTCTCGATCGTGACCTTCTCCTGCGGCTTCACGTATTCGTATTTGCCGCCGTCGCTCATGCCGCTGCGCACGGTATCGGCGATCTGATCGAACGCGTCCTTCGTGTCG
>Ga0207678_10004178_pt1 | contig 12955 bp, 10 predicted proteins | sample KBSC63metaG_FD_184319 | JGI IMG/M metagenome (GOLD analysis project Ga0207678, IMG submission 184319) | Corn rhizosphere microbial communities from Kellogg Biological Station, Michigan, USA - KBS C6-3 metaG (SPAdes) (version 2) | ecosystem: Host-associated > Plants > Roots > Rhizosphere > Soil ... | reverse complement strand
CTCGCGCGCGATCGGCGCCTCTTCCAGGCGCGGGTCGATCGGACGGATGTCGGGGATGTCACCGTCCAGGATGATCAGCGCGACGTCGAAGCCGCACACGTCCGGGTCGCCCAGGGTGCGGATCTCCTTGCCCCGCACGTAGCTGGGGTCGCCCACGTCGGTGGGCCGCACCGCGGAGGGCGAGACCAGCACCAGGTTCGCCGGCAGGGGGTCGTTGAACTGCGCGTTGGCACACTCGACCACGCCCTTCTCGTCTTCATCGTCGGTGAAGGCGACGCAGTGCCGCGCGGTGAGCACCAGGTTCGGCGCGATCAGTGTGCCGCTGCAATGGCCGGCCGCGCCGCGCCGGCCGAGGTCGAGGGCCAGGCCGACCACGCCGGCGGTGCTCTCGTCGAGCTCACCGCCGATGATCGCTTGCTGGGCTTGCCCGATCGCGACTGTGGCCTCCGGCGTGGCATCGACAGAGCTGCAGGCTGCAGCGAGCAGGGCAGCTACCGCAGCGAAACGTCCGATGCCCCGCGGCGACGTGGAAGGCGTGGGTCGCATAGTGACGCCACAGTAGGACAACCCCCCTTAACGCGCCCGCGATTATTGGTAAGACAGGTCCTTACACTGCCCCTTAACAACTCCGTTCCACCTCGTGCTAGTTTGCGCACCGACATGAGCCACTTGCTCGAAGACCTGCGTTACCGAGGACTGTTCCATCAAGCGTCGGGCGACCCCGACGGTACCGAGTTGGGCCACCATCTCGATACACCGGGTCGCTCCATCTACGCGGGCTTCGACCCGACGCGCGACTCGCTCACCATCGGCAACCTGCTGCCCATCATCTTGCTGCGGCGCTTTCAGCGCGCGGGGCATCGCCCCGTGGTGGTGATGGGCGGAGGCACCGGCTTGATCGGTGATCCGTCCGGCAAGGAGAGCGAGCGCCCGGTGCTGTCGCGCGAGCAGATCGCTCACAATGTCGAAGGCCAACGGCGCGTCATGGAGCGCCTGCTCGACTTCGGCGGCGCGCATCCGACGATCGTGCTCGACAATCTGAGCTGGCTCGCGCCCGTCTCCTATCTCGAGATGCTGCGCGATGTGGGCAAACACTTCTCGGTCAACATGATGATCCAGAAGGACTCGGTGCGCGAGCGCTTGAACAGTCGCGAGCAAGGCATCAGCTACACCGAGTTCAGCTACATGCTGCTGCAGGCCTATGACTTCCTGCACCTGTTCGACAGCCACGGGGTCACCGTGCAGGTGGGCGGCTCCGATCAGTGGGGCAACATCGTCGCGGGTGTGGAGCTGATCCGCAAGAAGCGCCAGGCCGAGGCCTTCGCCTGGACCATCCCACTGCTCACCAAGAGCGACGGCGGCAAGTTCGGCAAGACGGAGTCGGGCGCGGTCTGGCTCACTCCCGATCGTACGTCGCCCTACGCGTTCTACCAGTTCTGGTTGAATACCGGCGACGCTGACGTGGTGGCGTTCCTCAAGCTCTTCACCTTCCTGGAGCGCGAACGGATCGAGGCGCTGGCGGCCGAGCATGTCGCGGCGCCAGAGCGGCGCATCGCGCAGCGCGCGCTGGCGGAGCAGGTCACGCTGCTGGTGCACGGCGAGAGCGCGCTCGATCAGGCCAAGCGCGCATCGGAGGCGCTGTTCTCCGGCGATGTGAGCGGGCTGGACGAGGCCACCCTGGCGCAGGTGTTCGAGGACGCCCCCGCGAGCCAGCACCAGCGCTCGCTGCTGGCAGGCGAGGGGGTCGAGCTCCTGGAGCTACTGGTCGCGACCAAGCTCGTGAGCAGCAAGCGCGAGGCGCGCCAGATGCTGGAGAGCGGCGCGATCAGTCTCAACGGCGCGCGCGTGGGGCTCGAGCACCGGCTGACGGAGCGAGACCTGTTGCACGGTTCCGTGTCGCTGCTCAGGCGCGGCAAGAAGAACTGGCACGTCGCTCGCTGGCTGTAATTTCTCGGGGGCTGAGGCAGCCCCCCGCCCTTCCGCGAGTGAATCGCGGAAGGGGCCCCAGCCCCAGCCCCAACTCCGCTCGCTTCGCTCGCGCTGCGCCTCTTCCTAGGAGCCCGGGCCCCAACCCCGCTTGCCGAACGGCATTGAGCGGCGTTCAGGGGCGAAGCTCGATCGCGAGCTTACCCTCCACAAACGACAACAGCCTCCGGACAGGGAGGCGGTGGGGGAGACTCCCCACCGCCAGCTGTGCGCCGGAGGCTATGTCGTCGGGTCGCTCAACTGATGTTGCGGTACGGGGTGTCCCCGCAGCAATTGCGCGACCTGCTTCGCGAGTGGGCCGCGGATTACTTCGGACAGTGTCCGTTGCAGCCGCCCTGACCCTTGCACTCGTTGTTGCCCTTGCACTCGTGCTTGCCCTCGACGGCGCAGCCGCCCTTGCCCTTGCACTCGTTCATGCCCTTGCAACACTCTTTGCCCTCGGCGGTGGCAGCGGCACCCTCGGCGCCAGCGGCGGGCGGGGTGGCGCCTTCGGCAGCCGGAGCGGACTCGGCGGCCTCGGCAGAAGCCGGCGCAGCCGGGGTCGTGGGTTCCGGCGTCGAACCGCCGCAAGCCACCACGCTCGTCAAACCAGCAACCGCCAACGCGGCAATAGTCTTCGACATATCAAGCTTCATGGAAACCCTCCTAGGGCGAACAGAATTATCGGGTCAATCCCGTAATCGCCCGCCCTTTTAGCTGATCACTTCCGACAGGTCGAGTGGGCGGCGAGTTTTTTCGTTGGATCGCAACGGGTTGACGCATTTCGAGAGCTGTTCATGAGCGCCGGGCGAGTTTGCGCCGCGGCGCGGCATAAAGATGTGCGAGCCTCGCCTGCTCCGGGCGTTGGCGCCGTTCAGCCAGGCCAGGGCCCGGTGCTCGGCGCCATCACGATGATGCGCTCCCAGAGCTCCGGCGGGCAGCGCCGTTTCAGGATCGCGTGCACGTCGGCGGGCGAATACATCTGACTGAAGTGCATCAGCACCAGCGCCTCGTTCTGAAAGGCGCTGGCTTTCTCGAGCAGCTCGTCCAGGTGGATGTGCCCTCCGGAGCGGCTCGCGCTGACCGCCTTGCGCTCGTCGAGAAACGAGCACTCCAGGATCAACACGCGCGTGCGCAGCAAGGAGGGGGTCGTGTCCAGCACGTGCAACAGCGTGTCGGTGGCGTAGGCGAGCTCCAGCCTCTCGTCATGGTCGAACAGCTCGTCACCTTGCTGGCGGCGGCGCGCGATCTCCTTGCCGGGAAGGTCCAGGTACTGCGGCTTCAGCTTGGGCACGCGCGAGAAGAACTGATAGCCGAGGGAGGGCCCGGTGTGGTGCGTGCGAAACGCGCGTACGGACAGATCGGGCCGCAGCTCGCGCTCGTCACCTGGCTGCAGCGCCTCTGCCACGATCGTGAACTCGTAGCGCTGTGCGCGACTGAACAGCTCCAGCGCTTCACGGATCGAGTCCGCGATCTCGGCGGGCAGAAACAAGCGCGGCGGAGGCAGACGCATCAGCCCGCGCATTCCCAGCAGTGACACCAGCGCGCCACAGTGATCGGCATGTCCGTGGCTGATGAACACGTTCTCGGCAGCGGCGCAGCTGCGCGCCGCGATGCCGACGTCGAACAGCACGCCCAGCTCGCGCACGAACAAGCTCGTGTGGATGCCGGCCACCGACAGTCCGCGGATCGTATACGGGCCTGCCGTGACGGTCGTGAGCATGAGAGGTTCGGGGGTGTCCCCGATGAACTACAGCGCGGAGACGAGGGGGACGTAAGTTTAGCCCCGACCCCCGGTGAGCGTCCAGCGGCCTTGACTGGTGAGCCGACATTCCGTGGGTTTTCAGCCCAGGATTGCGGCAGAATGGCACCTGGCTGCAATGCGTCCGTGTCCCGCTCGCACGATGTGCAGTGGGGCCGAGCGGATCGCTTTGGGGCGTGCTAGTGTATGGCGTGCGCTGGGTTTCTAGCGAGCACTGCTTCAGCAGGCAGAGTGTGAGGAATGGGTAAACGCACTCTCGTCCTCACTCCCTGGTATTTCCCCCACAAGGTCGTGAGCTGGCAGACAGCCGTGACCATGATGTACCTGGGCAAGGTCGACGTGCTCGTGTCCTACTCCGAAGAGCTGCGCTCCCCGTCGACCACGATCAAAACGCCGGCCGTCCTGCGCCTGAAGAAGAAGGTCATCACGGTGAAGCGTGGTGTGCGCTTCTCGCGGCTGAACGTCTACACGCGGGACAACTTCACCTGCATGTACTGCGCGACGCGCCTGCCGGCGTCGGAGCTCACGTTCGATCACGTCCTTCCGCGCAGCCGCGGCGGGGCCACGCGCTGGGAAAACATCGTGGCCGCTTGCCACCCGTGCAACCGCAAGAAGGGCAACCGCACTCCGGAGCAGGCGGGGATGGACCCGCTGCGCCGCCCGTACCGTCCGCAGACGCTGCCCATGTTGCCGCCGCGCATCGATCTGGAGACCGCGCCCGACGAGTGGCGTGCCTTCTGCGAAGCACTGCCGCAACCGGGCTGACCGCGCCCTGTGAGGTGGGGCGCCGAAATTTACGGGTAGGCGTCGATCTCGTGGCATGATCGAGCCGGTGACCCCGCGCCCCTTGCCTTTCGGCGGCTCGCTCTGGTCGCTGCTCAACCGGCGCATGCTGATCTGCGCGCTGATGGGCTTCTCGTCGGGGCTGCCGCTGTACGTCAGCATCACCATGCTGCAGGCGTGGCTGAGCGAGGCGGGCGTGAACCTGCGTGACATCGGGCTCCTGAACCTGACCGGCCTGCCTTACGCCTGGAAGTTCCTGTGGGCGCCGCTGCTCGATCGCTATCAGCTGCCGTGGCTCGGCCGGCGCCGTGGTTGGGCGCTCTGCGTGCAGATCGCTCTGCTGTGTTGCATCGCCGCATTCGGCTGGATCGATCCGGCGCGCTCGGTAGGCAGCGTGGCCGTGCTGGCGGCAGCCGTCGCGTTCTTCGGAGCCACGCAGGACATCGCCATCGACGCTTACCGGCGCGAGTTGCTGCCCGATCACGAGCTGGGCCTCGGCACGGCCTTCCACGTCAACGCCTATCGCCTGGCGAGCTTCGTGCCGGGCAGCCTGGCCCTGATCCTCGCGGACCATCTGCCCTGGTCGTCCGTGTACCTGATCGTGGCGGCCTTCATGGCGATCGGCATCTTCACCAGCCTGTTCGCGCCCGAGAGCACGGGCTCGATCCGCGCCCCCGCGACGTTCCGCGAAGCGGTGATCGGGCCATTTCGCGAGTTCTTCTCGCGCGAGGATCACACGCTTGCGCTGCTCACCCTGGCGTTCATGCTCCTGTACAAGCTGGGCGACGCCATGGCCCTGTCGCTGCTCACGCCGTTCTACCTGCAGGTGGGCTTCACCAAGACCGTGATCGGCACGGTCGCCAAGGGCGTCGGCGTACCGGCCACCCTGGCCGGCTTGATGCTGGGTGGCGTGGCGATCGCGCGCAAGGGCATCCATCGCTGCCTCTGGGTCTTCGGCTTGATGCAGGTGGGCTCGACCCTGGGCTTCATCTTGCTGGCGCGAGGAGGGCCCAATGCCTGGCTGCTCGCGAGCGTGGTCGGCTGCGAGTACCTGGCGAGCGGGCTCAGCACGTCGGCGTTCGTCGCGTTCCTGTCGCGGGCGACCGATCGGCGCTTCACGGCCACGCAATATGCGCTCTTCTCGAGCCTCACCGCGTTGCCGCGCACGCTGGCCAGCGCGTCCAGCGGCTACTTGATTGAGGCCGTCGGTTACGAGTGGTTCTTCCTCAGCTGCGCGCTGTTCGCCCTGCCGGGGTTGTTGCTCTTGAGCAAGGTCGCGCCCTGGCGGAAAGAGCCGGAGCTCGCGGCGACACCGGCGCCGAGCAGCTGACCGCTCTCACTTGCCAGCCCTCACTTAGCAGGGCGCACCGAGGTCCACACGCCGCTGGCGCGCGGCGGCGAGCTGCGCGCTTCCGGGCGGGTCAGGCCGCAGGCGGCGGCGACGTCGTCTCGATACGCCAGCCAGGCCTCCAGCGCGCTCTGCATGGCCTCGACCACGCGCTCGCGTGCCACCGCCGGCACGTGGCCAATGATGATGCGCCAGGCCGCCGCGCGGTGTTCGCCCTCGACCTGCCGGTGTGCCTTGGTCAGCGCCAGGTGCTCGACGGGCAGGCCGTAGTGAACCACCAGCGGGTGCTGCTCGAGCGGTGGGACAGGGCGGCGGGGCGCGTCCCCGTCCAGCTCGCCGCGCTCGTATTGCGTGCCTTCGATGAACAGCGTGGAGACGGCGGCCGCGATCTCCCAGCCGGAGTTCTGCGTCGCCTGATCGAGCACCGCGCGGTAGCGCCGCGCCGCCGGCAACAGCTCCACGCGCTGGAAGCGCGACACGTCCATGTTCAGGCCACGCGGATATTCCAGGAATAGCTCGGGATGCGGGCGGCCGGCGATCAGACCGCCGGTTTCTTCCTCGTAGATGTTCTCGGCGAGCTCGCGCCGTACCTCGGCGACGGGACATTGCACGTACGCGCGCGCCACCAGCACCGGGAAGTCGCGCACGTAGGTCTCGTACTCCTGCTCGAAGTGCACGTGCATCAGCTCGCGCGCCACCCGCCCGGACGTAAACAGCGACCACGCCCAGTGGCTTTTGCCCTCCATCACCTGGAGCAGCCGTTCGACGAACTCGTCCTTATCCATGCCCATGCCCATGCACGAGCCTAGCACGGCGGGGGGGGCACCGCGCCTTTCGGGCCTCTCTGTGGGTCGAGAGCTGGGGCCGAGAGGCGCGAGGATGGGGCTCAGGAGGCGGGCGCAGCGTAGCGGCGCCGCAGCAGCTCTACCAGGGCACGCAGCGCGAACGCTTCCCCTCCCGCCGGGCGACCTGGCTTCGTGTCGAGGTTCCAGCCCATCGTGTCGATGTGCGCCCAGCGCGTCTTGGGCGACACGAAGCGTTCGAGAAACAGCGCTGCGGTGATGGCGCCCCCATAGCCGTCGTTGGTCACGTTGCAGAGATCCGCCACAGGGCTCTCCAGCTGCTTGGCGTACGGCTGATGTAGGGGCAGGCGCCACAGTGGATCTCGGGCGGCGAGGCCCGCGGCCAGGAGCTCGGCGGCTGTTTCGTCGTGATTCGAGAACAACGCGGGCAGGGAAGTGCCGAGCGCGGTGCGCGCCGCGCCGGTCAGGGTGGCCGCGTCGATCAAGAGCTCCGGTTGCTCCTCGTCGGCGGCCGCCAGCGCATCGCTCAAGATCAGGCGACCCTCGGCGTCCGTGTTGCCGACCTCCACCGTCAGCCCCTTGCGCGTGCGCAGCACGTCCAGCGGGCGCATCGCGTTGGGACCGATACTGTTCTCGACGGCGGGGATCAGCACGCGCAGCCGGATGGGCCAGCCCAGGCTCATGACCACATGGGCCACCCCGAGCATGAGCGCCGCGCCGCCCATGTCCTTCTTCATCAGCTTCATGTTCGCGGCGGGTTTGAGATCGAGCCCACCGCTGTCGAAGATCACGCCCTTGCCCACCAGTGTGACCTTGGGGTGGTCCTCGCGACCCCAGACCAGATCGAGCAGGTGCGGGGGCTGGTGAGCGGCCCGCCCGACCGCGTGCACGGAAGGGAAGCCTTCGAGCAGCTTGTCGCCGCTCGTGATCTTGACCTTGGCCTTGTGCTGTTTGGCGAGGCGCTGCCCCTCCGCGCTCAGCTCGCTTGGACCCATGTCTTCCGCCGGGGTGTTGATCAGATCGCGGCACAGACCGATGGCTTCGACCAGCGCGCTGATGCGCGGGCGATCCGCCGCCGCGGGCCAGCTCAGGCTGGCGAAGCCCGCGTCGCTCTTCTTGTAGCGCGAGAAGCGATACGTGCCGAGCGCCCAGCCCAGCGCGGCCGCGTTGGCTTGCCCGGCTTCGGGAGCTGGATCGAGCCGATAGCGAGCTTCCGGGAGCTTCGTGGGCAGCGCCGAGTAGCACCAGGGATCCTCCGCGCTCGAGATCCCGACCAGTACCCGCGCGATCTTGCCGTCGCCGCCGGGGATCAGACACACCTCGCCATCGAGGGCTCCAAACTGCGTGCTCTTCACCCAGTTCTTGGCGCGCGCGGGCTGTTTGCGCAGCCAGCCCGACAGCGCCTTCGCATCCAGTGCGGTCAGAGGGATCGTCGATTTCGGAGCAGTGTCGGTGAGGCTTTCGAGCATACCGAAAACCGGTTAACCGGCCCTCTGCAGCGAGTCAACTTCTCGAGTCAACTCGAGGGCAGAGAGATCGCATCGTTCAGCGCAGTGGCGGGTGGTAGATCCAATCGGTGAGCTCTGTGCGCTGGGTGTGTCGTTCGATGGTCGCGCCATCCTTGGTGATGGTGGGGCTCGCGTCCCTCGCGTGTAGTGGTGAGAGCCCCGATGCGGGCCCGACTCATGGCGGAGGGCCCTTCGGGAGCGCCGGCAGCAGCGCGGGTTCCGGGGTCACCGCTGGCACGGGCGGGCAGACGGGCGCCGCCGGCAATGCCGGCGCGGCGAACGGTGGCGGTGGCGGGGTCCAGGAGGGCAATGGCGGGAGCCTGGGGCTGTCGGGCAGCGGCAGCTCCGCGGCAGGGGCGGCGGGGGCAGGGGGTGGCGCTGGCTCCTCGGCAGCCCCCGGACGGGTGGGCGCCGAGAGCTGCCCGCCGGGTCCCTTCGGCAGCCCGCTCCCCGACAGCCCGAGCATCCAGAAGCTGGCGTCCGTGGGGGACAACAACAACTTCAACTGGGAAGGCGTGGTCTGGGTGGGGGATGCGCTGCTGTTCTCCGAGATCGCCGGCAACAACAGCTCACAGATCAACCGCTTCGTCCCCGGGGGCACCGTGCAGCGCGGCGCGTTCCCGAGCACCGGTAGCAATGGGCTCGCGCTCGATGCCGCCGGCGATCTGTTCCTGGCAGCGCACGACGTGGGTGGCATCTCGCGGCTCGATCTGCCCGCTGGCACGATCACGCGCGGCACGCAGACCTTCAACGGCATGCGTTTCAACTCGCCGAACGATCTGGTGCTGCGCGGCGACGGCAACCTGTACTTCACCGACCCCGACTTTCAGTCACCGTCGGGGCGCATTCAGGGCGACACGCGCGTGTATCGCATTGCGCCCGCGCAGGGCAGCCAGCCTGGGGCCATCAGCGTGGTCGACGACAGCATCGAGCAGCCCAACGGCATCACGCTCTCGCCCGACGGCAATACACTGTATGTCTCGGGCGGCGGGCTGCTGCGCTCGTATGCGCTCGATGCGGCAGGCGTGCCGACGCCGATCAAGACGTTTCAGCAATCGCTACAGGCGCCGGACGGCATGGCCATGGACTGCGCGGGCAATGTCTATGCGGTGGAGAACTCCGCGCGCGACATCCGCGTGTTCAGCGCCGACGGCACGCTGCTCGGCACGATCGGTCCGCAGGGGTTCGACAACCAAGGCCTGACCAATGTGGCCTTCGGCGGGCCCAACCGCACCACCTTATTCGTCAGCGGATTCACCCAGGGCAACCAGGGTGGGCTATACTCGGTGGAGCTCAATGTGCCCGGGCTGCCGTACTGAGAGCTACCCTACTGAGAGGGGCCCCAGGGTTCCGCGTCTCACTGACGCCACAACACGTAACCGAGCTGGCCCAGCCAGATGAGTACGACCAGTACGGCGGCAACGCTGACGGCGCGGTCGAGCCGTCTGCCGAGTTGTTTGAGCTGTGGCCGGAAGAACAGATGCCCCACCACGGTCACGCCCAAGGCGAGCGTCAGAAACTTTTGTAGCATGGTCGGTCAGCTCACCGGCAGTGCAGGGTGACGGTAGCACGAAGTTTCCGACAACCCGGCTCGTGCATGTCCGACGTAGGTATGCAACATACGCCCGCGCTCTGCCAAAAGCGGCCCACTTCGCGAAGAAAGGGGCCAAAAACAGCAGTTTTAGGCCTCCAGAACGCCGCCCCGCTCTTTGGCGTTTTCTGGCCGAGGTCGTTTGCCCATTCGAGCCCCGCACCCCGCCCAAGTTTTGCGGGGGGCACCCCGCACCCCGAGCAATTCCGCGGCGGCAACCCTGAGGCGCCACCGCACTTTCTTCGAGACCAAAGCCCCGGCCGAACGATCAGCAGCGAGTTCCTGATGCAAATTGATTCTCCAGTGAATCTCCGTTGGTGATTGACAGGCACAGGGGATTGGACAGCAATTGGCGCCGCCACGAGCGGCAGAACGAGATTGCCCGTTGTGCTCATGAACGGAATTGAACCCTTTCGGAAGTTCGAGAAGGCCCTGGAGAAGGCTCGGGGCAAGTCGCTGTTGATCTTGCTCAGCGGTCACCCCGACCCTGACGCGATCGGCAGCGCGCTCGCACACCGTTTGATCTGCGAGAAGATGGAGATCAACACCACCATCGCGCACGTTCTGCCGGTCTCGAGACCGGAGAACCGCGCGCTGGTGAAGTTGCTCAATCTCAACATGCGCCAGGTGTCTGACGCCAAGGAGCTGCAGGACTACGACTTCCTGTCCCTCGTCGACACCAGCAGCAGTGAGAGCAGCATCGATCTGCCGGAGAAGCTCAAGCTGCTCACGGTCGTCGACCATCACCGCAAGCCGGCCAAGCTGACCGCCGAGTTCTCCGACGTGCGTCCCGATGTGGGCGCGACCTGCACGATCTACTCCGAGTACCTGGCCGAGCTCTCGCCCTTCGCCAGCGATTCGATCGAAGACACCCGCGTCGCGACCGCGCTGCTGTTCGGCATCGAGACGGACACGGACGACTTCTCGCTGGCCACGGCGGCGGATTTCCGGGCGGCGGCGTACTTGAAGCCGCACGTCGACACTCCGCTGCTCTTGCGCGTGGGGCACCGGCGCATGGCCGAGGAGTCCATGACGGCGATCGGCCGAGCGCTGCTCGACCTGGAAGTGGTGCGCGAGTTTGCGTTCGCTTCCGTGGGGCGCGTGTCGTCGACCAATCGCGACGCGATCCCGACCGCGGCGGACTTCATCCTGCGCCGCGAGGACATCGACACCGTGGTCGTGTTCGGCATCGTGGAAGACCGCATCGACGGCTCGCTGCGCACGAACAGCGCCAGCGTCGACCCGGCGCTGTTCATGGAGGCCGCCTTCGGCACCGACCCGTCGGGGCGGCCCTTTGGCGGCGGCCGCGCCGACAAGGGGGGCTTTCAGATCCCGCTCGGCATCCTCTCCGACTGCGCCGACAGCAATGTGCTCGTGAAGCTGGCACGCCAGGCCGTACGCAAGCGCCTGACGCGCGTCGTGCCCGGCCTCAACGGCGACGAGCACTGAGCCGCTGGGGTCCGGGCAGTTTTCACCGGACCCCGTTTCACCGGACCCCGTTTCACCGGACCCCTGGACCCCCCTGCGTCCCTGGAGGCCTAGACGGCCTTTTCCGGCTTCGCCACGCTGGCAATGCTGAGCTCCTCGAGCTGAGCGGGGGCGACGCCGCCGGGGGCGTTGCTCATCAGATCCGTGCCCTTCTGGGTCTTGGGGAAGGCGATCACGTCGCGGATGCTCTCGGTGCTGGAGAGCAGCATGGCGAGGCGATCCATGCCCAGCGCGATGCCGCCGTGGGGCGGAGCGCCGAAGCGCAAGGCCGAGAGCAGGAAGCCAAACTTCTCCTGCGCCTCCGCGCTGCCGATGCCCAGCGCCTTGAAGACCTGAGCCTGCACGTTCGGATCGTGCAGGCGGATGGAGCCGCCCGCGATCTCGAAGCCGTTCAGCACCAGGTCGTAGCGATAACAGAGCACCTTGCCTGGATCGCTCTCGATCAGCTCCACGTGCTCGTCGTGCGGGCGGGTGAAGGCGTGGTGCGCCGCGGCCCAGCGCTTGTGCTCCTCGTCGTACTCGAACAGCGGCGGATCCACGACCCACAGGAAGTTCCAGTTTCCGCCGTGGCCGACCTCGGGGATCAGCCCCAGCTTCTTGGCGATCAGCACGCGCAGGTTGGCCATCACCGTGTGCACGAGCGAGGTGCGACCGAACTGGAAGATCAGCAGGTCTCCCTCCTGGGCACCGAGCGCGCGGTTGATCGCGGCGCACAGCTCGGGCGTGATGCTCTTGGCGAACGGGGACTGAGTCCAGGTGCCGTCCGCGCCGACCTTGGCACGCGCCAGGCCCGCCGCGCCCATGCTCTTCGCCGACACCTCGAATTTGTCGACGTCCGTGCGGGACAGGTTCGCGCTCGCGGGGATGCGCATCGCCTTCACGATCTCGGCCGGCAGATCCTTGCGGTACTCGCCGGAGCGGAACTTCTCCGCGATCGCCTGCCAGAAGGGCACACCCCCACCGCCGTATTCCACAACCAGGCTGGTCAGGTCGACGTGCGGCATGCCGAAGCGCAGATCTGGCTTGTCGTTGCCGTACTTCTCCATCGACTCGTCGAAGCGCAGGCGAGGGAAGCGCTTCTCGGGGTAGATGGCCGTGAGATCCACCCCGGCCGCTTTCCAGATCGTGAAGATCAGGCCCTCGACCAGACGGAACACGTCGTCCTGGTTGACGAAGCTGAGCTCGATGTCGATCTGAGTGAACTCAGGCTGGCGATCGAGGCGCAGATCCTCGTCGCGGAAACAGCGCACGATTTGAAAATACTTGTCGAAGCCCGCCACCATGAACAGCTGCTTGAACAGCTGCGGACTCTCCGCGAGCGCGTAGAACTTGCTCGGATGCAGGCGCGCCGGCACCAGGAAATTGCGCGCGCCGCCTGGCGTGTACTTCACCAGGAAGGGCGTCTCGATCTCCAGGCAGCCTTGCTCTGTGAGGTAGTGGCGCGTGGCGTGATTGACGTTGTGGCGCATGCGCAGGGCGCGCTGCAAGGGCGCGCGGCGCAGGTCGAGGTAGCGGTGCTCGAGCCGTAGCTCCTCGCGCGTGTCACTGTTGTCCTCGATCGCGAAGGGCGGGGTGTCGGCGCGGTTGAAGATGGTGGCTTCGAGCACGCTGAGCTCGATCTCACCGGTGGCGAGATTGGCGTTCTTCGCGCTGACCAGCTTGCCTTCCTTCTTGCTGAACTGCTCGCCGCGCGCGCGGACGACGCCG
>Ga0207678_10004177_pt1 | contig 12966 bp, 8 predicted proteins | sample KBSC63metaG_FD_184319 | JGI IMG/M metagenome (GOLD analysis project Ga0207678, IMG submission 184319) | Corn rhizosphere microbial communities from Kellogg Biological Station, Michigan, USA - KBS C6-3 metaG (SPAdes) (version 2) | ecosystem: Host-associated > Plants > Roots > Rhizosphere > Soil ... | reverse complement strand
TGCCTGTTACAAACTTACGACTTACTTCCCCAATGTGAACATCATCATCTGGATCGCTGTGTCAGGGTTCTTCTCGGCGGCGATTGGCGTTCTGTTCGGGTTGCCCTCGCTGAGGATCAAGGGATTCTATCTGGCGGTGGCGACGCTCGCCGCGCAATTCTTCCTGTCCTGGTGTTTCATCCGCCAGCCCTGGTTCTACAACTACAATGTGTCCGGCGCGATCGAGGTGCCGACGCGCTCGCTCTTTGGAGTGCCGGTTACCGGCGCGACGGCAACGGAAACGACGCGTTATTTCGTTGTGCTCGGTTTCGTTGTCGTCATGACGTGGATTGCGTCAAATCTCGTACACGGTCGCATCGGACGAATGTGGATGGCGGTGCGAGACATGGACCTCGCGGCGGAACTCACCGGCATACGTCTTCTGCCGACCAAGCTCCTGGCCTTTGCGACATCGTCGTTCTACTGCGGAGTTGCCGGGGCGCTGCTGGTTTTCCTCTGGTACGGGGGCGCGGAACCAGCCGTGTTCGACGTCAACCTGAGCTTCTTCATTCTTTTCATGGTGATTATCGGCGGGCTCGGCAGTCTGACCGGTTCGTTCTTCGGCGCCGCGCTCATCTTCATCATGCCGATTGTGCTGCGCTACTTGCCGCCCAAGCTCGGCATCCCGGTTCACCCTGCGACAGTTGAGCACATTCAGTACATGGTCATCGGTGCGCTCATCATTCTCTTTCTGATCGCGGAGCCGGCGGGTCTTGCCCGGTTGTGGCAGATTGGCAAGCAGAAATTGAGGGTGTGGCCTTTCCCTTACTGACGAGGCACAATCACACCCAACACCCCGGAATACGGGGACGGCGGCGGCGCTAAGCCCGTGGCCGAGGAACAACTGGCGGCAAGCCCGCCCGGAGAAACGAGAGGGAGGAATACAAGATGCGATTGTACCGTGGTCTGCTCGGGACCGCTTTTGCGGTTGTCGCCGGGTTGTCGTTCGCACCAGTCACGGCGAGCGCGGCAGACAGTATTTTCGTTCCATTGCTGTCGTATCGTACTGGACCGTTCGCGGTTTCCGGCGCGCCGATCATGAACGGCATGGCCGACTACCTCAACATGCTCAACGAGCGTGATGGCGGCATCGGTGGCGTGAAGCTGCTCGTCGAGGAATGCGAAACCGGGTACGACACCAAGAAGGGTGTCGAATGCTACGAGCAAGTGAAATCGAAGAATCCGGTCGTGATCAATCCGTATTCGACCGGCATCACACTGCAGGTCATCCCGAAAGCCGCGGTCGACAAGATTCCGATCCTGTCGATGGCCTATGGCCTCTCCGCGTCCGCGGACGGCACCACGTTCCCGTGGATCTTCAATCCGCCGGCGACGTATTGGGATGGCGCTTCGATGTTCATCCGCTACATCGGCGGCAAGGAAGGCGGCCTCGACAAGCTTAAGGGCAAGAAGATCGGCCTGATCTACCTCGATGCGCCCTACGGCAAGGAGCCGATTCCGCTGCTCGAGGCGCTCGCCAAGGACTACGGATTCGAGCTCAAGCTCTATCCGGTGCCCGCGGCCGAAATGCAGAACCAGTCCTCGCAGTGGCTGAATATCCGCCGCGACCGTCCGGACTGGATCTACATCCAGGGCTTCGGCACGATGAATCCGACCGCCGTGAAAGAGGCGGTGAAGAACAACTACCCGATGGACCACCTGATCGGTAACTGGTGGGCGGGCAGCGACGACGACGCGCGTCCCGCCGGCGAAGGTGCCAAAGGCTATCTGTCACTCGACTTCAACCAGGTCGGCACCAACTTCCCGGTCATCAAGGACATCCAAAAACACATCATCGACACGGGCAAGACGCAGACACCGAAGGATAAGGTGGGCGAGAACTTCTACAATCGCGGCGTGCTCAACTCGATCATCATCGCGGAAGCGATCCGCAACGCGCAGAAGATCACCGGCAAGAAAGTGATCAATGGCGAAGATATGCGTCGTGGCCTCGAGACCCTGAACATCACCGAGGCACGCCTGAAGGAAATCGGCGCTGAGGGCTTTGCTGCGCCGATGAAGGTCGCGTGCGAGGACCACAACGGTCACAACTCTGCCTACATGGCGAAGTGGGACGGCACCAAGTGGACGCAAGGGTCCGACTGGATCGCCCCGCTCAAGACGAAAGTTCGTCCATTGATTGAATCGGCAGCGAAGGACTATTCCACCGCCAACGCGGGCTGGCCCAAGCGCACCGAGCCCTGCGACAAGTCATCGTAAGCAACGGAAATTCCCTCTCCCCGCCGTCACGGCGGGGAGAGGCCTTTTGAGTGGAGCGGCCATGTCGGCGGCAACACAGGCGAAAGCTGCAGCGTCCGCCGCTGCGCAGACGATCCTTACAGTCAACAATATCGAGGTCATCTACGACCACGTTATTCTTGTTCTCAAGGGCGTTTCGCTCGACGTGCCGAAAGGCGGGATCGTCGCGCTGCTCGGCGCCAATGGCGCCGGCAAGACGACGACATTGAAAGCGATTTCGAATTTGCTGCATGCCGAACGGGGCGATGTCACCAAAGGCTCGATCCTGTTCGAAGGGGCGGAGGTGCAGGACCTCACGCCGAACGAACTTGTGCGGCGCGGCTGCATCCAGGTGATGGAGGGGCGGCAGTGCTTTGCGCACCTGACCATCGAGGAAAATCTGCTCACCGGCGCCTTTACGCGCCGCGACGGAAACTCCGCGATCAAGCGTGATCTCGATCTGGTCTATTCGTACTTTCCCAAGCTCAACGAGCGGAAGCATTCGCTGGCGGGCTATACCTCGGGCGGAGAGCAACAGATGTGCGCGATCGGCCGCGCCCTGATGTCGCGTCCGAAGATGATCCTGCTCGATGAACCATCGATGGGTCTGGCGCCGCAGATCGTCGAGGAAATCTTCGAGATCGTGAAGGACCTCAACGAAAAGGAAGGCGTCTCGTTTCTGCTGGCCGAGCAGAATACCCATATGGCGCTGCGCTTTGCCCGCTACGGCTACATTCTTGAAAACGGTCGGGTCGTGATGGACGGTGAAGCGAAAACGCTCGCTGAAAACGAGGACGTGAAGGAATTCTACCTCGGTATTTCCGAAGGCCGGCGCAAGTCGTTCCGCGAGGGCAAGCACTACCGCCGTCGCAAGAGGTGGCTGGCCTAGGCCATGCCGGAATATTACGACGCTCTGGAAACCCGGGATGCCGCCGTGCGCGAGCGCGAGCAATTCGCGCGCCTGAGCGCGATCATTGCCCGCGCCATGAGTGCGCCCGGTTGGTCCAGGCATCTCGCAGGCGTTGATCCGAAATCGGTCACGTCGCGCGCCGCGCTGGCGAAGCTGCCGGTCCTGCACAAATCGGATATTTCGGCGCTGCAGAAGCAAAACCCGCCGTTCGGCGGCCTCAACGTGACCGCGCCGGGCAAGGTCAGGCGTCTGCTGATGTCCCCGGGGCCGATCTTCGAGCCCGAAGGCGAGGGGGAAGACTGGTACGGCGCAGCGCGCGCTGTCTACGCCGCGGGATTTCGCGCCGGCGGTATCGTGCACAATTCCTTCGCCTATCACCTCACGCCCGGTGGATTTATTCTCGAATCGGGCGCGCGTGCGCTCGGCTGTTCGGTCATTCCCGGTGGCGTCGGCAATACCGAGCAGCAGCTTGATGCCATCGCCCACTACAGGCCGTCCGGTTATTTCGGTACGCCTGATTTTCTGAAAATCCTCCTCGACACCGCAGCGACCTCCGGCAAGGACGCTTCATCCATCAAGCGTGGGCTTGTCTCGGCAGCCGCGCTTCCGGCGTCGCTTCGCGAGGAACTCGGCCGCCGCGGGGTTGCTGTCCTGCAGTGCTATGCGACGGCCGAACTTGGCGTGATCGCTTATGAAAGCGAGCCGCCTGAAGGGATGATTGTCAATGAAAGCGTGATTGTCGAAATTGTCCGGCCCGGCACGGGCGATCCCGTACCTGATGGCGAAGTGGGTGAAGTCGTCGTGACCTCCTTCAATCCGGACTATCCGATGATCCGGCTCGGCACTGGCGACCTATCCGCGCTGATGCCGGGCACCTCCGCGTGCGGGCGCACCAATCTCCGCATCAAAGGCTGGATGGGGCGCGCCGATCAAACCGCCAAGGTCAAAGGCATGTTCGTGCATCCGAAGCAGATTGCTGAACTTGCCGCGCGTCATCCCGAGCTCAAGCGTATGCGTCTCGTCGTGGGCCGGGAAGGCGAGCAGGACACGATGACCTTGCTCGCGGAAAGCCCGGCGTCGGATGCGGCGCTGGAGCGCGCCATCGCCGCCAGCCTGCAGTCGGTCACAAAGCTCAAAGGCGCCGTGAAGTTGGTCGCGCCAGGATCGTTGCCGAACGACGGCAAGATCATCGCCGACGAGCGCAAACTATGAGTCCGGACAGCGTTCCGGCGACCGGTCGCATCGGGGTGCTGCTGGTCAATCTCGGCACGCCGGACTCGACCGGCTACTTTGCCATGCGGCGTTATCTGAAAGAGTTTCTCTCCGATCGCCGGGTCATCGAGGAAAATCGGCTGAAATGGTGGCTGGTCCTCAACCTGATCATTCTGACGGTGCGGCCCGGCCGTAAGGGACGCGATTACGACAAGATCTGGAACAAGGAACGCAACGAATCGCCGCTCAAGACGATCACGCGCTCGCAGTCCGACAAGCTCGAGGAAATCATGGACAAGCTCGACAGGCATGTGCGTGTCGATTGGGCCATGCGTTACGGCAATCCGTCGATCCGCTCGCGCCTTGAGGCGCTGGCGGCGCAGGATTGCGGACGGATTCTTATCGTGCCGCTTTATCCTCAATATGCGGCGGCCACCACCGCGACGGTCTGCGACGAGGTGTTCCGCTCACTCAGCACGATGCGCTTCCAGCCGACGCTGCGCGTCGCCGCACCCTATTACGCCGAGCCAGTCTATATCGATGCGTTGGCCAGTTCGCTCAATGCGGCGGTGGCAAAGCTGAACTTCAAGCCTGACATAATCGTCGCTTCCTTTCACGGCATGCCGGAAGAGTATGTCGAAAAGGGCGATCCCTATCTCCAGCATTGTGCGGAGACGACAGCGCTTCTGCGCAGGAAGCTCAAGCTTGATGATGAGCGTCTGATCATGACGTTTCAGTCGCGCTTCGGCACGGCCGAGTGGATCAAGCCCTATACCGACGCGACCGTGAGATCCCTGGCGGAGCGCGGTGTGAAAGATATCGCCGTGATCACGCCCGGATTTGCGTCCGACTGCCTCGAGACGCTTGAAGAGATCGCCATGGAAAATGCCGAGATCTTCCGGCACGCGGGCGGCAAAAACTTTGCCGCCATTCCTTGCCTGAACGATTCGCCCGGCGGCATGGCGGTGATCCGCGATATCGTCACACGCGAGCTGAAGGGCTGGCTGCTGAGCAAATCCTGATCACTTGTCGCCAAGCAGGCGGCGCAATTCGGCGCGCAGCTCGGGCGCGATGTCGTTACGCTCAAGCCCGTAGGCAATGTTCGCCGCGAGGAATCCGATCTTCGAACCGCAGTCGAAGCTGCGACCTTCGAATTCAAGGCCATAAAACGGCTGCGAGCGTGACAGCGCAAGCATCGCGTCGGTGAGCTGGATTTCGCCGCCCGCGCCGGCCGCCTGTTTTTCCAGAAGTTCGAAGATCTGCGGCTGCAGGATGTAGCGGCCGGTGATCGTCAGGTCGGACGGTGCTTCGCTGGCTTTCGGCTTCTCGACCATTTTGGTGATCGCGAAAGCCTTGCCCTTGCGTTCGCCGACGCCGACGACGCCGTACATGTGCACGCGCTCCTTCGGCACCTTCTCGACCGCGAGGATATTGGCGTTGCCGTCTAACCCTTTCGCGGCATCGATCATCTGCGCCAGACAGCCGCGGCTGTGCTGGACAAGCACGTCGGGCAGGAGCAGCGCAAAAGGTTCGTGACCGACGAGCTCGCGTGCGCACCACACTGCATGTCCGAGACCGAGCGGCGACTGCTGGCGGGTGAAGCTGACCGTTCCCGCCGCCGGCAGATCTTCCGACAGCGAAGCGAGTTCGGTCTTTTTCCCGCGCTCCATCAAGGTTAACTCAAGCTCGAACTGGCGGTCGAAGTGGTCTTCGATCACGCTCTTGTTCCGGCCGGTGACGAAGATGAAGTGCTCGATGCCGGCCTGCCGCGCCTCGTCCACCACGTGCTGGATCAGCGGGCGGTCCACGACCGGCAGCATTTCTTTCGGCATGGCCTTGGTCGCCGGCAGGAATCGGGTGCCAAGCCCGGCCACCGGAAAAATGGCTTTGCGGATGCGCGTCATGCGGGACTTTTCTAGCTATGCGAATCGTGAATGCGTTGAGGCCGAGAAAGCACGGGTCCGGACCAGCGTCCAGATGCAAGTCGAACAAAATTAGACCACTAACCCCGCCGAAATGATATCGGATCTCCCATAGATTTGGGATACTTGGCGAAGACGGGAACGGGATGCACAGCGCGCGGCCAATTGTCATTGCGGTGGGGCTTGTGGCGGCCACCTGCGGTATTGCCTTCGGGCAAGGCGCGCAGGATCGGTCTCCCGCCACGACCGGCGCGCTTCCGCCGGCGACCTCCCAACCGGCGCCGCCCTGGAGTGGCGAATCGGGCGCCTCGGGTCATCCGTTGATGACTGCCGATGCTATCCGCACTGCGGCAGCGCACTTTCATACGTGCATCGAGCGGATGTGGCCGGCAGCGGCGCGCCGCGGCATTTCGAAAAGCGTGTTCCACAATGCCACCGCTTCGCTGACGCCCGATCTGCGCATCATGGACCTGCTCGACAACCAGCCGGAGTTCACAAAATCCTTCTGGGATTATCTGGACATCCTGGTCACGAACGAGCGCATCGAGCAGGGCCGGGCGCTGCTCGAGAAATATCGCAGTGCCTTTGACTCCGTCGAGCGGGCCTATGGTGTTGACCGACACATCATCGCGGCCATCTGGGGTGTCGAAACCAATTACGGTACGCTGATTGGCGAGCGCTCGGTCCTGCGTTCCACCGCGACGCTCGCATGCATCGGTCGCCGGCAGGATTATTTCCGCGAAGAGTTCCTTTCGACGCTCGAGATTCTTCAGCACGGCGACGTGCGGCCTGACCGCCTGGTCGGGTCCTGGGCCGGCGCTTTTGGGCCGACTCAGTTCATGCCGACCGCTTTCAAGAAATATGCTGTGGATTTCGACCGCGACGGTCATCGCGATGTCGTCGACTCGGTGCCGGATGTCCTCGCTTCCACCGCCAACAATCTGAAAAAAGACGGCTGGGCGACCGGTAACACGTGGGGTTACGAGGTTGTCGTGCCGGCGACATTCAATTTCCTGCTCGCCGATCACAAGCGCCCGATGAGCCTTCGCGACTGGGAACGACAGGGAATCAGGCGCGCGAACGGGCAGCCGTTCCCGCGACCCGACGAACAGGCCTTCCTGCTGGTACCGGCCGGCGTGCAGGGCCCGGGCTTCCTGATGCTGAACAACTTTAGTGTCATCATGAAATACAACCCGGCCGAGGCTTACGCGCTGGCAATCGGACATCTCGCTGACCGTTTAAGAGGCGGCGGGCCGTTCCTGCAGGATTGGCCGCGGTATGAGCGCGTGTTGTCGCGAATGGAGCGCCTGGAACTTCAGCAGTTGCTGGCGCGTCATGGGTATGATGTGGGCGAACCGGATGGTCTGCTTGGCCTCAAGACTCGCAGCGCGATTCGCGATTTCCAGGCCAAAAACGGTCGAATTCCCGATGGTTTCGCCTCCGCGGGGGTCCTCGATCAACTGCGCGCACGTTAACGATGGTATTTGGTCGACCTTTGAGTTGACATTTTTCAGGCGCTGTTAGTCCATGGGTCGTTGAGGTTCGCGCGTTCTGCAAGCGACCGCGCATCGGGCTGGGCATGATTGGCAAATACAAGGTTTCGCGCTGTCTCATCGGAGCGGCCGTTTTGGCGGCCGCGGGTTTTGCCGGCGTCACCGCTATTGATGTCGTTTGGCCATCGCCCGCGCAGGCGCAGTTCTTTGGCAACGAGCCCTTTCCGTTTTTCGGTCAACGGCAGCAGCGCCCGCGATCGGGCGGAAATAACGGTTTCTTCGGCGGCTTCTTCGGCGGCGGCGACCGATATGAGAATCCCGAGCAGCAGGCGCCGGTAGACAATTCGCGTGCTCCCGCGCCACGCAAGCCTGACCCGAAAGCCGAGCCGGTCACGCCGACGACGTCGGTTGTCGTGCTCGGCGATGCGATGGCCGATTGGCTTGGCTACGGGCTCGAGGATGCGTTCTCCGATTCCCCGGAAATCTCGGTCGTCCGAAAAAACAAGCTTCACTCAGGCCTGGTGCGATACGAGGCCAAAGGCGATCTCGACTGGTGGCGTGTTGCCCGCGATATCCTCACGCAGGAGAAAGCCAACTACGTCGTGATGATGATGGGCATCAGCGATCGTGCGAGCATTCGCGAGCGCGAAGTCCCAAAGGAGGCCGACAAGAAAAAAGGCAACGACCCGAAAAGCCAGAAGGACCAGGCCGAAAAGCCGGCGGCCGAAAAGGATAGCCAGAATAAAGAACAGGACGCCGAACAGGAACAGACTCCCGCTGCGCAGCCTGAGGCGCAGCCGGCGAAGAAGACCGGCGGCACAGTCGAATTCCGCACCGATCAGTGGGCGGAAATTTATTCCAAGCGCATCGATGAAACGATCAATGCGATGAAGAGCAAGGGCGTGCCCGTGATCTGGGTCGGCCTGCCGTCGCTCCGCGGTGCCAAATCGACGGCCGATGCGGTTTATCTCAACGATCTCTACCGGGCGCGCGCCGAACGCGCGGGTATTGTCTACATCGATATCTGGGACGGCTTCGTCGACGAGGGCGGAAAATACTCGAACTTCGGACCGGATTACGAAGGCCAGATGCGCCGCCTGCGGTCGGCGGACGGTGTCTTCTTCACCAAGGCCGGTGCGCTCAAACTTGCTCACTACGTTGAACGCGAAATTCGCCGTCACATGAACAGCCGTGCGACGCCCATCGCGCTGCCGACAGGTCCGCTGACACCGGCTGCACCCGATGGCAAGCCGGCTGCGCGCCCCGTCGCCGGTCCCGTGGTCCCGCTCACTGTGGCGCCCGGCAATACGGATGATTTGCTCGGCGGGGCCGGAAACAGTTCGCCCCATGGCGATGCCATTGCAACGCGTGTTCTTGTGAAGGGCGAACCGCTGCCCGCGCCGGCCGGCCGTGCCGACGATTTCATGCTGCAACGGAGCAATGACGAGCCCGTTCCGCCGGCAGCGGCAGCACCGGCGAGCGGCGCTCTGGCCTCCGCGCCACCTGAGCCGCTTCGCATCGAGTCAACGCCTGAGCCGAAACCCGCCGTCGTGCGGACCAACAGCAAGCCGACGCAAGGTGCAGCGCCGCAGGTGCCGACTCAGACGACCCAGACCGCTGATACGGCTCAAGTGGCCAAGCCGAAGCCGCAAACCCAGCAGCGCACTCAGCACCGCGATGACGTACCGCGGCCGCCAAGGGGCATTTTCCCCTCGGGCGGAAGCCCCTTTGGCGGCCTTTTCCGCTTTTGATCAGCGCGGCAGCGTCGTCGTACCCATCAGGAATTTATCGACCGCATGTGCCGCCTGGCGGCCTTCGCGGATCGCCCACACGACCAGCGACTGTCCACGCCGCATATCGCCTGCCGCAAAGACCTTCGGTATCGAGGTCTGATACGCAATGGTGTCGGCGGACACGTTGCCGCGTTGATCGAGGGCAACGTCGAGAGATTTCAACATCCCTTCATGCACCGGGTGTACGAAGCCCATGGCGAGAAGCACGAGATCCCCTTCGATCTCGAATTCCGTGCCCGGCACCGGCTTGAATTTCGCATCCACGTGCGTGCAATGAAGCTTCTTCACCTGGCCTTTCTCGCCGGTGAATTTCTGCGTCAGCACGGCGAACTCCCGGGTGACGCCTTCCTCGTGACTTGACGAAATGCGCAGCTTGAGCGGCCAGTCCGGCCAGGTGAGCATCTTGTTCTCGTGCTCCGGCGGTTCCGGCATGATCTCGAAATTGGTGACCGACTCCGCGCCCTGGCGGATCGACGTGCCAATGCAGTCCGAGCCGGTGTCGCCGCCGCCGATGACAATGACTTTTTTGCCGGTCGCGAGGATCGGCTCACCGCCGACCTGCGGCTCGTTGCTTACGCGACGGTTCTGCTGCGGCAGGAAATCCATCGCGTAATGAATGCCGGCAAGCTCGCGGCCGGGAATGGGCAGATCGCGCGGCTTTTCGCTGCCGCCGGTGAGCACGATGGCGTCGTGCTGCTTGTACAGTTTGTCCACCGGGACGGTGACCCCGACATCCGCGTTGTAATGAAAAATGACGCCTTCGCCCTGCATCTGCTCGACGCGGCGATCGACGTGGATCTTCTCCATCTTGAAATCGGGGATGCCGTAACGAAGCAGCCCGCCCGCTTTCGCCCAGCGCTCGTAGACATGCACTTCGTGGCCGGCTCGCGCCAATTGCTGCGCGCAGGCGAGGCCTGCTGGTCCTGAGCCGATGACCGCGACCTTCTTGCCGGTCTTGCGTTGCGGCTTGTCGGGCTTGAGTCCCTGCCTGATCGCACGGTCGGCGATCTCGCATTCGATCGATTTGATGGTGACCGGATTCTCGTCGATGTTGAGCGTGCAGGATGCTTCGCACGGCGCCGGACACACGCGCCCGGTCACTTCCGGGAAGTTATTCGTCGAATGCAGATTGCGTGCCGCCTCGTCCCAGTTGCCGCGGTAAACGAGGTCGTTCCAGTCCGGGATCTGGTTGTTGACGGGGCAACCCGTCGGCGCGCCAGTGATGCGGCTCGTGCCGTGGCAATAAGGCACGCCGCAATCCATGCAGCGCGCCGCCTGGTCCCGGATTTCCTTTTCCGGCAGCGGCAGCACGAATTCGTGCCAATGCTTCACGCGCTCCGCGACCGGTTGGTAGTCGCGATCTTCGCGTTCGATTTCGAGAAACCCGGTGACCTTACCCATACCTATTCCGCGGCCTGCATCGTGGCGGCCTTCTCCTTAGCCATCTCGGCGAGCGCGCGGCGGTATTCGACCGGCATCACTTTGCGGAACAGCGGCCGGTAGCTATCCCAGTTGGCGAGAATCTCGGCGGCGCGCTTCGAACCCGTGAAGCGCGCGTGGTTTGCGATCAGCGTGCGAAGCCGTTCGGCATCCTTCGTGGTCAGGTCCGACATCACGTCAACGCGGCCGTGGCTCTCGAGATCGTTGTAGTGGCCGTATTCCTGCTCGGCGACCTGCTCCTCCTCGGGAACGGGCTCGAGCTCGACCATCGCCATGTTGCAGCGCGATTTGAAAGTGTTGTCGTCGTCGAGCACGTAAGCGATGCCGCCCGACATGCCGGCTGCGAAATTGCGTCCGGTGGGGCCGAGCACCACGACAACGCCGCCCGTCATGTATTCGCAGCAGTGGTCACCCGCGCCTTCGATGACGGCAATCGCGCCGGAATTGCGGACGGCGAAACGCTCGCCCGCGACGCCGCGGAAATAGCACTCGCCCTGGATCGCCCCGTACAGAACCGTGTTGCCGACAATGATCGATTCTTCGGGCACGATTCCGGAGTCAGCCGGCGGACGGATAATGAGGCGCCCGCCGGACAATCCCTTGCCGACATAGTCGTTGGCATCGCCCTCCAGCTCGAAGGTGACGCCGCGCGCGAGCCAGGCACCGAAGCTCTGCCCGGCCGTCCCGGTGAAACGAACGTGAATGGTATCGTCGGGCAGGCCTTCGTGCCCGTAACGCTTGGCAATTTCGCCCGAGAGCATGCCGCCGCAGGCGCGATCGGTATTCTGGATGGCGGACTGCAGGCGCACCGGTGCACCGCGATCGAGCGCCGACTGCGATTCGGCAATCAGCTTGCGGTCGAGGATGTCCTTGATCTTGTGATCCTGCGACTCGCACCGGAAAATGGCCGTGCCTTTCTCCGCCGGCGGCTTCGTGAACAGCTTGGAGAAATCGAGCCCCTTGGCCTTCCAGTGCTCGACCAGCTTGCGGCGATCGAGCATCTGCATCTGCCCGACCATCTCATCGAAGCTGCGGAAGCCGAGCTCTGCCATCAGCTGGCGGACTTCCTCGGCGACGAAGAAGAAGTAGTTGATGACGTGCTCGGGCTGGCCCTTGAACCGCTTGCGCAGCACCGGATCTTGCGTTGCGACGCCGACCGGGCAGGTGTTCAGATGGCACTTGCGCATCATGATGCAGCCGGCCGCAATCAGCGGTGCGGTCGCAAAGCCGAATTCGTCCGCGCCAAGAAGCGCTCCCACCACAACGTCGCGACCGGTGCGGATGCCGCCGTCCACTTGCACGGCAATGCGGCCGCGCAGCCGGTTGATCACCAGCGTCTGATGCGTCTCCGCAAGGCCGATTTCCCACGGGCTGCCGGCATGCTTGATCGAGGTCAGCGGGCTTGCGCCGGTGCCGCCTTCGAAGCCGGCGATGGTGACGTGATCGGCGCGCGCCTTCGAGACGCCGGCGGCAACGGTGCCGACGCCGACTTCCGAGACGAGCTTCACCGACACATCGCCAGTCGGGTTGACGTTCTTGAGGTCGAAGATCAGCTGCGCCAGGTCTTCGATCGAATAGATATCGTGATGCGGCGGTGGCGAGATCAGGCCGACGCCGGGCGTCGAGTGGCGCACCTTGGCGATGGTCTTGTCGACCTTGTGGCCGGGCAACTGACCGCCTTCGCCGGGCTTTGCGCCCTGCGCCATCTTGATCTGCATCACGTCGGAGTTGACGAGATATTCGGCCGTGACGCCGAAGCGGCCCGACGCGACCTGCTTGATCGCCGAACGCATCGAATCGCCGTTCGGCAGCGGCTTGAAGCGATCGGACTCTTCGCCGCCTTCGCCGGTGTTCGACTTGCCGCCGATCCGGTTCATCGCGATGGCGAGAGTCGTGTGAGCTTCGCGCGAGATGGAGCC
>Ga0207678_10004175_pt1 | contig 12968 bp, 14 predicted proteins | sample KBSC63metaG_FD_184319 | JGI IMG/M metagenome (GOLD analysis project Ga0207678, IMG submission 184319) | Corn rhizosphere microbial communities from Kellogg Biological Station, Michigan, USA - KBS C6-3 metaG (SPAdes) (version 2) | ecosystem: Host-associated > Plants > Roots > Rhizosphere > Soil ... | reverse complement strand
CGGGTGTCGTGTTGAAGGCCTCGCACGATGCTGAGGCTGCGAAGGCATTCCTCGACTGGCTCGCAGGGCCGGACGGCCAGGCGATCCTGCAGGAGTCCGGGTTCCTGCCGCCGGCGTCATGACCGCGGCCGTCCGATCGGACAGTCCGCCCAGCCGCCGCGGGACCTCGACCGCGTCGGCCGCCGGCTCGGGTGGGCCGAGTGTCCTCGTCCTGGCAGGGCTGTTCGCCATCTTCCTCGGGCTTCCGATCATCACGCTGATCGCGCGTGCGATCCTCGATGGGTCGCTCGTCCAGATCGCCGGCACTTCCCCGGTCCTGGCGGCGCTTGCACTGAGTCTCACGACGACGGCGGTCAGTGTCGTCCTGACGGTCGCGATCGGCCTGCCACTGGCGCTCGTCCTCGCACGACGCACCTTCCGCGGCAAGTGGTTCGTCGAGGCATTGGTCGACATCCCCATCGTGCTGCCGCCGGCGGTCGCCGGGCTCGCCCTTCTGTTGGTGTTCGGTCGGCGCGGGCTGCTGTCGGCGCCACTCCAGGTCGCGGGTCTCGACATCGCGTTCACCACGATCGCGGTCATCCTCGCCCAGACCTTCGTGTCCGCGCCGTTCTTCGTCCGTGCGGCGCGCGCTGGGATCGCCGGCGTCGACCGCGACCTCGAGGATGCCGCCCGCGTCGACGGAGCGAATGAGCGTCAGGTCTTCCGGACGATGACGGTGCCGCTCGCGGGCGCGACGCTGGCTGCGGGGCTGGTCATGAGCTGGGCTCGGGCGCTCGGCGAGTTCGGGGCGACGATCATGTTCGCCGGCAACGTCGAAGGACGGACGCAGACACTACCGCTCGTCGTCTACAGCGAGTTCCAGGCGGGGGATCTCGACGCGTCGATCGCGGCCGCGGCGATCCTCGTGCTCGCGGCGCTCGGTGTCCTCTTCTCCGTCCGCGTGTTCCACTGGGGCCGGGTACTGGATCTCCGCAGCGTTAGCTGACGGCTGGCCCGGCCACGGGCCGGATCAGGGCGTCCAGGAAGAGGCCTTCTGGAGGGCGGCGATCATCGCGGCTGCCTGCTCGCGGTCCTTGTCGTTCGGGTCGGTGTGGTCGGCCATGATCCCGCAGTACACGTCGTGGATGGCCTGGCTCATGGTGTCCACGTTGCCGATCGCCATGCCCTCTTGGTGGATCCGGTCCACGGTGCCGGGCTCGAAGTGATGCCCCATCGCCTGCTCGAGCGCTTCGTGCATCGTCGCCATCTCGGACCCTCCTGATCGATCGACCTCGTGCACAGGCTAGCGCCCCGCGGCGACGGAGGGAACACCGGGATGCACCCGGACCTTCAGCCTGTCGCGCCGGTACCACTCCGCCCGGTCCCGATGAGCGTCCTGGAGGCCACCATCCCTCCGTCACCCAGGACCGACCCAGTCCTCGGCACGGGTGAGCAGGAGGTCGCGTGACGCAGGAAGAGGGACCGCTCGAGATCGAGATCGGCGACAGCGGCACGCAGCCGAACCTCCTGCCCGGCGTCCCGTCCGGTTGGACCGACGCCCTTACCGGGACTGACGGACCGCGACTCTGGGATCGGACCGTCTCGAGTGAGGTCGCCCGGGTCAGTCGCTATCGACGACCGGTGACGGTGGCGTTGATCGAGATCAACGGGCTCGACCGGTACGCGCGCTCGTGGGGGATCGATGTCGCGGAGCGACTGTTCGTGCAACTGGCACGGACGATGGCCGTGAATGTCCGCTCGAGCGACCACATGGCGCGCGTCGAACGGACGCGCTTCGGGCTGCTGCTCACCGAGACCGACGAGATCGCCGCGATCAACATCGTCGAGCGGGTCCGGGCCGCCTGTGAGTACCAGCTCGGCACGTCGGACCTCGTCAGGATCGGCATCGGGTGGGCCGGCTCGTCGACGACGACCGACCTGCGTCTCGCGATCCAGATCGCCGAGACGCGGCTGGCGGATGAACTCGACGGGCTGACCTGACACGGGTCGACCGCCGGGGCAGCCGGCGGTCGATCAGTAGCAGATGCGTCAGCGGATTGCGGAGGCGGCGATCCGCTCGAGCCGACGCACCACGACGAGCGGTCCCCCGTCGACGACCCACGAGTCGACCAGCAGCAGCCCGATCAGTGCGAGCTCGATCGCCTTGCTGAGGTACGCGAGCTCGAAACGGGCGCCGAAGGCGAACCAGGCGGCGATCGTCGTCGCCGCGAACGCCATCAGCGCGTAGCGGACCAGCCAGCGGACGCGTCCGATCGGCCCGGGCAGGACCATCGCGACGGCGAGCACCGTGTAGCCGATCGCATTGAGGAGGAAGAGCGTGCTGCCGAGGGTCGCGTGGATCCAGGCAGTCGCGAGGGTAAGGGCCACGATCTCGACGCGGAGGATGACGACCGCGGGTCGGATCGAGCGCTGCGGGAGCGTGAGAACGGCCATCGTCGGCCTCCTGTCGCTTACCGGTACTTGCTATCTGCCGGTAGCAAGAATATGCGACATAAACGAGCTACTGTCAAGTAGCAGGTAGATTGCGAGCCTCCGCGGAGGCGACCGATGTGGTGCGTCGGCGCGCCGGTTGGTCATCTGGCCCCTCTCCCGCTGTTAACGGTTTGTTACGCTCCGGTCCCGTCAGGGGTGGTCTCGGGCCCATGCGGGTAGGCGGTCCGTCGCACGCGGGTAGGGAGGGGTCCATGCACCCGGCCGATGGAGCGGCTGATCGGGCGTTGGCACGCCCGATCCTGGTCGCCAGCGACATCTACCGTTCGTATGGCACGAGGCGCGCGTTGCGAGCCCTGTCATTCACGCTCGCCTCGGGCCGGGTCCTTGGGTTCCTGGGACCGAACGGGGCGGGGAAGACCACGGCGATCCGTGTGTTGACGACCGTCCTCGAGCCGACGTCCGGGCGCTTCGAGGTCGACGGGATCGGCTCCGAGGAACCGATCCGCATCCGTCGCCGCATCGGCGTGCTGCCGGAGGGCCTCGGCTTCCCCCGTCACACGAGCGGCGCGGAGTACCTCACCTACTACGGCCAGTTGTTCGGCCGCCGCCAGGCTGATGCGCGGCAAGTCTCCCGCGAGCTGCTCGAGATGGTCGGTATGTCCGCGCGGGGCGACTCACTCATCGAGACGTATAGCCACGGCATGCGCCAGCGGCTTGGCATCGCCAGAGCGCTCGTGAACGATCCACGGGTCGTCTTCCTCGACGAACCGACGCTCGGCCTCGATCCACGCGGCCAACAAGAGCTGCTCGAGATGATCCGCACGATCGCTCAGGAGCGCGATGCGGGTGTCGTCCTCAGCAGCCACCTGCTCTCGGAGATCGAGGGCATCTGCGACGACGTCGTGATCATGAACCAGGGTCAGATCGTGGCCAAAGGCAGTGTCACTGACGTCCTCGGCCAGGCGGCGTCCGACGGCACGACGGAACGGACGGTGCGCGTCCGCGTGCCGGTCGATCAGGTCGATGCCGCGGCGGCGCGGATCGCGGCGATGGATGGCGCGACCGTCACGGATCTCGACCCGCGCGGCTGGGTCTCGGTCCAGGTCGGCTCGAGTGCGGCGTCAGCGACCGATGCCGATCGCAACCGGGTCCTCGAGACGCTCATCGCCAGCGGGATCCCGATCCTCGGGTTCGAGGTGGCCGGTGGACGGCTCCAGGACGTGTTCCTGCAGCTGACCGCGGAGGCGATCGCATGACCGCGACCGCCGCACCGGCCGAGCGAGCCGTTGCTGATGACCGCTCGGATCGACCCGCCTGGTGGCTCGTCTTCCGCCAGGAGCTCGAAGAGCTGTGGGTCGGAGGCAAGGCCCTCTACCTGCTGATCCTGTTCGGCATCCTCATCTCGATCACGGCGTTCCTGCTCGCGACCAACAGTGAGCTGAGCCTCACTCCACCTCGGACGATGATCATCGTGATGATCCACACGTCGATGACGTTCGGTCTGTTCATCGGCCTTGTCATCGCATCGGAGAGCATCAGTGGCGAACGCGAGCGGGCGACGCTCGAGCCGCTCCTGCTCGCTCCGGCGGATCACCGTCAGATCGTGTTCGGCAAATACCTGGCAGCGCTATCGCCGTGGCCGATCGCGTACCTGTACACGATCCCGTACGTCATCACGCTCGCGCAGGGCGACCTGGCCCTATGGCCCGCTCTCGCTTGGGGCGCCCTTCTCGGGACGCTGACCGCCATCGCGTTCACCGGCATCGGGATGCTCGTGAGCCTGTGGTCGACGAGCAGCCGGACGAGCCTGTTCGTCGGGTTGCTGATCTACATCGTCGCCCAGCTTCCGCCGCAGCTGCCAGGTGAGTTCCTCGCGACCACGGCCGGCGCGGTCGTGCAGGCGATCGACCCGCTGGAGGCCGCACGGCAGTTCCTCCAGCAGGGATTCATCGACGTCAAGATCGTCGACGAGTTGTGGCCGCTGTTGTACGCGCCGATCGCCGTCACGATCGGGATCCTCGGCGTCCTGTTCCTCTATGCGGCCCCACGACTCGGCCTCGAGGGCGGCCCCACACGATCACGGCGCGGCGCCGGAAGCGAGGCGTGAGATGACAAGCACGACACGTCCCGCAGCAGCCCCGACGGGCGAACTCTCCGGCTCGACGTGGTGGCCGATCCTCCGCAAGGAGTTGACCGAGCTGTGGCTCGGCGGTCGACTCGTGCTGCTCCTCGTCCTGTTCACGATCCTGATGTCGATCACCTCGGTGATGCGCGAGCTCGAGAACGAGGCGAACCTCATCCCGCCGCCCGAGATGGTGTTCCTGACGGTCCTCTCGGCGCTTTCCTTCGGCGTGCTGCTCTGTCTCGTCGTCGGCGCCGACAGCATCAGCGGCGACCGTGAGCGCGGCACGTTCGAACCCCTGCTCCTCTCCCCGGTGAGTCGTCGCCGGATCGTGCTCGCGAAGTTCGTCGCCGCGGTCTCGCCGTGGCCGGCCGCGTTCCTGTTGTCGATCCCGTACGTCGTCGTGCTCGGTCAGGGCGACTCGGTCATCGTCCCCGGCATGCTCTGGACGTTGGCCATCGGGACGCTCCTGTCCATGGCGTTCGCGGCCTTCGGCGTTCTCGTGAGCATGTGGTCGCGATCGAATCGCACGAGCCTCTTCGTTTGCCTCCTCGTCTATCTCCTGTTCTTGCTTCCGACACAGCTTCCGGGCGAGGCGCAGAAGGGACCGCTCGGGTACACGATCCAGCAGCTCGATCCGCTGCAGGCCACCAGCGAGTTCCTGGAGAAGTTCATCGTGAACAACCAGCCGCCGAGCTCCCGTTTCAGCTACCTGGTGACATCGATCCTGTGGGCCGCGGTCACGGTCGGCTTGCTGTTCATCTACGCGGCGCCACGGCTGCAGCTCGAGGGCGGGATCCCTCGACTGAGAGGAGCCCGCAGCGCGGCCTCGACGGCGATGACGGCCTTGCTGGCCGTCGGCCTCCTGCTGGGTGCTCTGGTAGCGGCCCCGCTGGCCGTGCGTGCCGCGGGCTATCCCGCACTCGCCGAGACGCCCAAGATCGAGATCGAGATCGACAAGGACGCCGAGACGATGAACGTCGGCGACGAGGTCGAATTCACCACGACGGTCACGAACGCCGACGCGGTCGCGACGCCCCCGATGGTGGTCGCGATGAACATCATCAATCTCGGCAAGAGTGACCCGGTCGACCCGGAGGACTGGTCACCCCAACGGACCCAATCCGTTGATCCGCTCCAGCCAGGCGAGTCCGCCGAGCAGTCGTGGTCGGTCGAGGCCGTCCTGGACGGAAACTACATGGTCTATCTCACCGCCATCGTGAAGCCAGGCACGCCGGAGCAGACGACCCTTCCGATCACGAGCCCTGGCATCCATCTGACGGTGGCGGCATTCCAGGACACGAACCCATCCGGTGTCCTGCCCGTGGCGATCGGCATGCCGATCGCGCTCATCGTCGTCGCGTTCCTCCTGCGCCGCTACTGGCGACGAGACCGCGGTCGAGCCAGCGAGCCCGCGGCCGCAGCCTGATGCGCAGCGCTTCGCGGCGTGTGGTCGCGACCATGGCCCTGCTCCTGGCGATGGGACTGGTGACGGCCTGCAGTGGGACCACGCTCGTTCCCATCACCCCGCCGCCGGCAACGCCGACTCCCGAGCCGACCCCCACGCCCGAGCCCGCGACACCGACGCCGGGACCGGTCGAGTCGGGGCAGCCGACGCCGACCGCGGCGCCGTCCCCGGTCGAGCTCGCGCTCTCCATCGATACCGCCAAGGGCGCCGACGACTTCCACTACGCCACTGACACGTTGTCGGCCCCCGCGGGAGCAAAGATCACCCTGACGTTCAGCAACAAGACGAATCCCGACGATGAGGTCGGCCACAACTGGGTCTTGGTGAAGCCTGGCCAGGAGGACAGCGTCCTGGCCAGCGCGAATGCCGCCGGCGATGACCGCGACTGGCTCGACAAGGAGGACCCCGGGATCATCGCGGCGAGCAAGCTGATCGAGGGCGACGACTCCGACAAGGTCAGATTCGACGCGCCGGAAGCCGGCACGTACACGTTCCTGTGCACGTTCCCGGACCACTTCACGGGCGGGATGAAGGGCACGCTCACGGTCCAGTGATCCGGACATAGAACGAGGCGGCTCCCGAAGGAGCCGCCTCGATGCTGTCCCGGTGAAAGAGTCCGTCACGAGGGCGGACACTTCTGCCACGCGTCAAGAGCATCTATCACGTCGGCTGTACCGACTACCCTGACCCTACCTACCCATGGCCTTGGCGCTGGGGCAGCTTGGCTGACTGAGCAGCGTCGGTATCGTACCCGTCGAGGCCCATCTTTCCAAGGGTTTTGGCATACGGAACTGTGTAAATTCCTTAACCTTCGTGCGGTGCGAGCGTCTTAGAGGGGTTGCAAGCGCATGACCACCCGAGCGGACGATCCCGCCCGCGATCGGCTCGACGATGACCGCGACAGCGCTACGGCGGACCTCCTCCGGCATGCCGCAGAGATCGCGATCGACTATCGTCGCGGGCTGCCGGAACGGCGTGTCGGTATCGAACCAGGGACGACCGCGGACGACCTCCGCGCGCGCCTCGGTGGTCCGCTGCCGGTCTCCGGCACGGACCCGCGAACCGTCATCGATGACCTCGCGAGCGGCGTCGACCAGGGCCTCGTGGCGATGAGCGGGCCGCGCTACTTCGGGTTCGTCATCGGCGGCTCGGTACCGGCCGCACTCGCCGCCGACTGGCTGACATCCGTGTGGGACCAGAACGTCGGTCTGTATCTCGGGACGCCGTCGGCCGCGGTCGTCGAGGAGGTCGTCGCCGATTGGCTCGTCGAGCTCTTCGGGCTCCCGACCGGCACGACGGTCGGGTTCGTCAGCGGCGCCACGATGGCGAACTTCACGGCCATGGCTGCCGCCCGTCATGCCGTCCTGCGCTCGGCGGGTTGGGACGTCGAGGAGCAGGGACTGCAAGGCGCCCCACAGGTCAGGGTCATCGCCGGAGCCGACGGCCACGTCTCGCTCTTCAACGCCTTGCGCTTCGTCGGGCTGGGTCGCGGTCGGGTCGAGCGGATCCCTACCGACGACGAGGGACGGATGGACGGTGCCGCGCTCGCCGAGGCGCTTCGCGGCCGGGATGACCCGACCATCGTCTGCGCGCAGGCGGGCGAGGTGAACAGTGGGGCCTTCGACCCACTGGAGCGAATCGTGCCGATCGTTCGCGAGCACCCGAATGCCTGGCTCCACGTCGATGGCGCCTTCGGTCTATGGGCGGGCGCGAGCCCGCGCCTCCGCCACCTCGTCGGCGGTATCGAGGGCGCGGATTCCTGGGGAACCGACGCGCACAAGTGGCTCAACGTGCCGTACGACGCCGGCCTCGTGTTCGTGCGCGACGCGGCCGCCCACCGGGCGGCGATGGGGATCGCCGCGGCGTACCTGCCACCGGCTCCCGGACAGGAGCGCGACCCGTTCGACTACGTGCCGGAGATGTCGCGTCGCGCGAGGGGCTTCCCGATCTATGCGGCGATCCGGTCGCTGGGCGCCACCGGGATCGCCGATATGGTCGAGCGTTGCTGCGACATCGCCGCGCGGATGGCCCGCCAGCTGGCGAACCATCCGGAGGTCCGGATCGTCAACGAGGTCGTGCTCAACCAGGTCCTGGTCGCCGTCGGCGACGGCGCCACGACCGCAGCCGTCGTGGACCGGATCCAGACCGACGGTGTCCTCTGGCTCGGGGCGACGACGTTCCACGGCACGCCGGCGCTGCGCATCTCGGTGTCCGGTTGGAACACGACCGAGGCGGACGCGGACCGCTCTGTGTCGGCGATCCTCGCCGCGGTCGAGGCCGTCCGGGCGGAGGCGGGCTAGCCCTGCTCCGGGTGGATCGTCACTGACGTCATCGCGACGGGCTCGTTCGGCAGGTCGCGCGCGTCGCGCGGCGCCGAGACGATCCGGTCGACGACGTCGAGGCCCTTGGTGACCTGTCCGAACAGCGTGTAGATCTTCGGCAGGCGGCCGCTCAGGTCGTCCGTGCAGATGAAGAACTGGCTGCCGTTCGTGTTCGGGCCGGAGTTGGCCATCGCCAGCGAACCACGCGCGTACTCGCCCTGGACCGGCTCGTCCTCGAACTTGTAGCCGGGGCCACCGGTGCCGACACGTGACCGCTCGAGGGCCGCCTTCTTGCCGAATTGCCCGTCACCGCCCTGGATGACGAAGCCCGGGATCACGCGATGGAAGATCACATCGTCGTAGAAGCCCTTGTTGGCCAGGTCGATGAAGTTCTTCGTCGCCTTCGGTGCGGCCTGGTCGTACAGGTCGACCTCGATGTCGCCGATGTCGGTGGCGATGGTGGCGCGGGTCATGGGCAGACTCCTTTCGAGCATTACGGGTTGCTGACGCTGACGTCGTTCATCGCGACTGGGTCACTGGGCAGTTCCGCGTCGGCCGCGGCCGCGATCTTGTCCGCGGTCTCCATGCCCTCCGCGACGGATCCGATGATCTGATAGGTGTTCGCCGCCGCGAGCGAGTCGCGGGCTCCGTCGTCGAGGACGATGAAGAACTGCGACCCGACCGAGTTCGGTGCCTGCGTCCGAGCCATCGCGACGGTCCCGCGGGAGTACTGCGTCGTGACCGGCTCGTCCTGGATCGTGTAGCCCGGGCCGCCCGAGCCGGTGCCGGTCGGATCGCCGCCCTGGATGACGAACTGGGGCACGACGCGGTGGAAGACGACGCCGTCGTAGAAGCCGCACTCGGCCAGCGCCACGAAGTTGCCCGCCGCGATCGGCGACAGGTCGCCCTGGATCTTGAGCTTCATGTCGCCGAGATCCGTCGCGATCGTGACCGTCCTCGTCTCGCCTGCCTGGAGTGCCGCGGGTTGCGCCGTCGGGCACGAGCCCGTCCCGCCACCGCCGGCCTCCGACGCAACGGGAGCGGGCGTCGGTGGCGTCGTCGCTCCGGGGAGCATCGAACAGCCGAGGGTCGCGACGGCCATGGCCGCGAGCAGGGCGAGCGGACGGATCTGGCGAGGGATCATGCAGCGGCCTCCAGGGCGGTCGGTAGATCGATGGCGCCGGACAGGAGCGCCTCCCCGAGGATCAACCCGGTGGCGCCCGTGTCGCGTACGCGGCGAACGGCGTCGAGATCGCGGACGCCGCCCGCGACGAGGACCTCGGCATCGTACGACCGAACGACCGAGCGCACTCGTTCGAGATCCGGGTCGGTGCCGCCGTGCGCGAGCACGAATCGAATGACGCCCGCCCCGATGAGCTCGCCGACGAGCGTCTCGACGGTCGGCGGTGCGGCACGTCGCCAGGGGAAGGCCGCCAATCGATCCGGGCGCGGGTCCAGCCCCACCGCCAGCCAATCGCCGGCGACGGCGAGGCACGCGCGTAGATCGTCGGGACGGTCGGCGATAGCAGTCGTAAGGACGACCCGGGTCGCGCCGGCGGCGAACGCCAGCTGGATCGCCTCGGGCGAATCGACCCCGCCGGCGAGCTGGAGTGGCACCGCGGAGCGTGACGCGACCGCGCCGACCGCCTCCAGATTCGCGGGCGCCCCGCTTCGCGCCCCGTCGAAATCGATCAGGTGGATCAGCTTTGCGCCCTGGCCGACGAGCTGCTCGACGATGCGTTCGGGACGGTCGGTGGGGGCGCCGATGCCGGCGGCGGCGCCTGGCCAATACACGACGCGGGATCGACCGGAATCGAGGTCGATCGACGGGATCACCAACACCCGGTCAGGCGCCCTCGCCCGCGAGGAGCCGTCGATGGAAGCTGATCGGCAACGAGCCGTTCCGCAGCAACGTGTCGTGGAACGCGCGGATCGAGAAGTCGGCGCCGAGTCGCCGTTCTTCGCTCGCCCGCAACTCCAGCAGCAGCGTCCGACCCACGAGGTAGGACAGCGGATACGTCGGGCGGTACGTGTACCACTCGACCTCCGATCGGGCGTTGTCGCGCTCGAAGCGGGTCTGCTCGACCATGAAGTCGACGGCCTCATCGACGCCGATCTCGCCGCGGTGCAGGCGGACATCCAGGATGATCCGGCAGGCTCGCCAGATCGCGTCGGTATGGAGCATGACCCGGTATTCCGGACCGTCGTCGAAGCCGTGCTCGCGCATCATCAGCTCCGAATACATCCCCCAGCCCTCGACGAACTCCGGCGCATCGGCGAGCAGCCGCGTCAGCGACGGGTGGCGCCGCGCGGCGTCGAGCTGGAGGTGATGGCCCGGGTAGGCCTCGTGGATGCTCGTGTTGCTGATCGAAGCGCGGTTGTGCTCGCGCATCGCATCGGGGTCGCCGTGGACCGACGGCGTGACGATGTAGATGCCCTTCGAGTCCCGATCGAACGCGGCCGGCGAGAAGTACGCCGCGAACGGGATGACGTTGCGCAGGTACTCGGGCGTCTCGATCACGTCGATCCGCTCGTCGCCGGGGACCGAGGCGAGGTCCTTCTCGATGAGATAGGCCCGCGCCCGACGCATCGCGTCGCGGTATTGCTCGAGCGCCGCATCGAAGGACGCCGCGTGGTCCGACTTCACCCGCGCGACGACGTCGTTGACATCGGCGTCCGGGTCGATCTCCCTGGCGGCCGCCCGGCGCGCCTCGATCTCCTCGGCCAGCTTCTGCTCGCCGAGGTCGAGGATCGCGTCGGCGTCGAGGCCGTCGAATGCCCGCAGCTCGACCATCCGATCGTGGAGCTCGCGACCGACGCCGGACGCGTCGATCCCGTCGGCGATCGTGCCTTCGAGCCACGTGGTGAACAGGTCGACTGAAACGGCCGCCGTCGAGGCGGCGCGTTCGAGGCGGCGTTGCTCCGGCTGCCCGAGGACGCCGCGACCGGCGGCGACGAGCTCGTCGAAGAACGCGGGCAGTTGCCCGGCCGACTCGATCTCGATGCGCTGCCAGAGCCGGACCTGCGGGACGCTGGAACGGTGCCGCGCCTCCTCGAGGTGCGTGGGGACGCCCTCCAGCCGGCTGGTGATCGCGTCGAGCCGCTCGGCGAGCGGCGCGTGGTCTCGGGCGAAGAGCAGGAATAGCCCGTCACCGATCGTGTCCAGTGCGAGCGAACGCCGCTCCCAGATCCGCAGCTCGTCCGCTTCGAAGATCGACCGACGGACGTTGTGCACCTCGAGATCGCGCTCGAACCGGACGGAAGATGAGAGCGCCGCGTCGTCCAAGGCCTCGATCGCCGCAAGGTGCTCGCGGTCGGCCGCGATGTCGGCGAGGATCGTGTCGCGACCACCGTCGCCGAGTCGATCGTCGTAGCCGTGGATGCCGAAATACGTAGCGGCGATGGGCTCGCTGGCGACGAGCCGCCGGAATCTTCCCTCGACAAGGTCATAGAACCGGGTGTCGAGGTTGCCGGGCATCGGCGAGGGTGCCGGACGCGGCAGCGTCGGTTCCGCGGTTCCGTGGGTGACCGTCAAACGGGTGTGCTCCTGGGTGGGACCGTGCGCCTCGGCGCAAGCGGCCCGGTGTGGCTCAAGCGCTCGCGCCGACCGGTTCCGGCGAGCGATGACCCAGCGCGAGCGTTGCGGTATCGGCCAACGCCCCGCGCGTCGCCTCGATCACCGTGTCGATATCGGCGGCGGAGACGTCGTGGTGGGTCACCGCGCGTACCTGTCCGTGCGAGTACTCGACCATCCAGACACCGCGCGCGGCGAGGGCGTCGAGGAAGGCGCGGCGGTCGCGATCGATCTTGAACAGCACGAAGTTGGATGTGACACGTCGCGGGTCGAGACGGCCGGGTGTGGGCTGCGCGATCCCACCCGCGCTCTCGATGCCGGGCATGTCCGCGAGCGCCTCGGCGAGACGACGAGCGTTGGTGTGATCGTCCGCCAGCCGGTCGATCATGCCGTCGGGTCCATCCGACAGAGCGACGAGTCCCGCGGCGGCCAGGATCCCGGCCTGGCGCATCCCGCCGCCGACCATCTTCCGAGCGCGGCGGGCGCGGGCGATGAAGTCGCGCGACCCGACGACGACGGACCCTACCGGACAACCGAGCGCTTTCGACAGGCAGAACGTGACTGAGTCGGCCGGATCCGCCAGATCGCGCCCGGTCACGCCGTTCTCGCGCTGCGCGACGACCGCATTCCAGAAGCGCGCCCCATCGATATGTAGAGGAACGCCATGACGTCGGGCGATCGTCGCCACCTCGCGCTCGTACGACGGCGTCAGCGGCCGGCCCATCGAATGCGCGTGCGTGTTCTCGAGGGTGACGAGCCCTGAGAGCGGCTCGTGGACATCGTTGGGGTCCCGGAACGCGGCGTCGATCGCATCCAGGTCGAGCGTCCCATCGGGCTGATCCTCGAGCGAGCGTGCGCTCGCACCGACGATCACCGCGTGACCGGCGGCCTCGTCGATGACCAAGTGGTGTTCCCTACCGGCGATCACCTCCTGGCCGCGGCTGAGGTGGGCCATCATCGAGACGAGGTTGCCCATCGTGCCGGACGCGACGAACAGGCCGGTATCCTTGCCGAGCAGGTCCGCGGCGCGTTCCTCGAGCGCGATGACCG
>Ga0207678_10004169_pt1 | contig 12977 bp, 11 predicted proteins | sample KBSC63metaG_FD_184319 | JGI IMG/M metagenome (GOLD analysis project Ga0207678, IMG submission 184319) | Corn rhizosphere microbial communities from Kellogg Biological Station, Michigan, USA - KBS C6-3 metaG (SPAdes) (version 2) | ecosystem: Host-associated > Plants > Roots > Rhizosphere > Soil ... | reverse complement strand
TGCGACGCGCGTACAGATCCAGCAGTTCTACCGTCATCTCCTGGATCGCTGCGCGGGTACGATCGCGCTGCTGCCCCCAGCGCCGTCCGCCGAGCTTGTGCAAACGCGGCGGCGGGACATCGTCGCCGACGTCCGACGCGGCACGATAGCGCTCGATCTGATCGATGCGATACAGCGGAACGTTCAGGCGATCGCCGCCTTCGTACTCGATCACCGCGACCTCCACAGTCGCTTCCTTGACGAAAAGCTGCTCGATGCCGCGATAGATCCCGATTCCGTGTTCCAGATGCACGACGTAATCACCGGGCGTGATCGCGCCGAGTGTGTCGATGCCACCGCCGGTGATGTACTTGCGAGCGCGACGAATGCGTCGCTCGCGTCTGAATATCTCGTGGTCGGTGAGTACGCGAAGACCGGGGTCCGTTCCGCGTGGGGGAAGAAAGAAGCCGCCGGCGAGAACGCCGAGCACCAGTCCCGCGGGCATCGGATCGCGCGCGCTCGTCGTGAGCAATTCTTCCAGTCGCTCGATCTGACCCGCGTTGTCGCACAGGATCAGCGTCGGCACGCCATCGCGCACGATGCGATTCAATAGTTTGAGATCGCGGTTGATCGTTTCCGGCGCGCGGAATGGAAATCCGATATCCGGCTCGCCTTCGCCGTCGAGTGCGATGGTGCCAAACGAGCCGAGCGTGCGCACGGCGGTGGCGGGAGCGACGTACAGCTCGTCGCGCGTGAGGACGTCCTCACCACGCCGCATCGCAAGCAGCAGATGATGCTGCGCTTCGTCCCACGTGCGCCGCATCTCGGGCGCAACGTGCGCCTCCGACGGAACGATGACGACTGTGTCGGCAGCCCAGAGGTCGGTTATCGCCACACGATCGCCGGCGCGTTGCGCGGCCTTCACGTCGCGCTTGCGGCCGCTCACGCGCTTGGCTGCGACTCCATCCGCCGGAAGTATCAGCGCGACTTCCGCGTCCCGCGTCGAGCGCTGCGTGGTGAGATCGAAATGTCGCAGCTCCGATATCTCGTCGCCCCAGAATTCCATGCGTACGGGATTCGCCATTCCGAAGCCGTACACGTCGAAGATTCCGCCGCGCACGCTGAACTGTCCGACATCCTCGACCATGTCGACGCGCTCGAACCCTATGGAATCGAGATGCTCGATCAGCTCGCCCAGCTTGCGTACGTCACCCTTCCTCAACTCGAGCCGGCCGTGCTGCAAAATTGCCGGGAGCCGGGTGCGCTCCATTATCGCGCGTGCAGTCGTGATGAGTATCCGCACGTCGCCGCGCGCTGCGCGCTCCAGTGTCTCCACGCGCTCGCCCGCGACCTCCGCGTGCGGCTCCGCTTCGCCAAAACTCTCGCGCGGCGGATAGAACGCGACCGAGTCGCCTCCCTCCAACGACTCGAGGTCGGCGAGCCAGCGTTCGGCATCCCCGACATTCTCGGCGACGATCACAAAGAACCGTCGCTCCATCCTTCGGGCCAGCGCCGCGACCATCGCCGCAGCGCTCGAGCCGTGCAACCCAGCCACGGTAAGACGTTTTCCGGTACTCGGCACCGTGTTCGCCAACCGCGTGAACGCGGGAAGAGCTTCTACCGCGTCGATAATCGTTGGTAAGGCCATCAACCCACTTATTTACAGGACCCGGTCCGGAAACTTGATCCGCAGCGGGAAACTGCAACATAATTTGGGGTAGTCTCTGGAGGAGGCATCAAATGAACCTTCCGCAAGCCGTCGTGTCGCGACTGCTGGTCCCGCTACTGATCGGCGCGTCCGCGGCCACGCCCGCGCTACTCGCCGCACAGCGCGCGCCGAACGTGGACGTCTGGTTCGAACAGGGCAACGAATTCGATCGCGGCCAGCCGGGACGAGTGATGTATTCGGGCGATGCGGGCAGTTATGTGACCGTCCTTCGAGTCGACACCGATGGCCGCGTCACCGTGCTATCTCCACGCCAACCGAACGAACGTTCGAGATTCGGTGCGAGCCGATCGGGAATGGCGCTTCCATTCCAGGCAGACCCGACCCAGGGGGTTGGGTACGTCTTCGCGGTGGCGTCCCGCACGCCATTCGACTTCAGAAACTACCGCGGACGCGGTAACAGCTGGAACATGGGCACCCTCGGTGCGCGGCCCGGTGTCGACCCATTCGAGATCGTCGATCGCTTCGCGCGCTCGAGTGTGGGCCCGCGAGGCGCGTACTCCATCGCGTACGCCCCGTACGAGATCGGCCGCGACGGCGGCGGACGCGCGTCCTATCAGCACGGAGTGCGGTACGACGACAACTATGGCTATTACGGTGGCTACGAGGACCCCTGGGGTGCGTCGCCGTATCGTCGCGGCTATGACGACTTTCGATATCATAGCGGCTACGGTTACAACGGTTACGGCTACAATCGCGGATACGACAACCGCTACGGATACGGCTATGGCGCCGACAGCCGATACAGCCGAGATCCACGCACGCATTCGCTGAGACACTGCCCGGATGGGACTCTGGCGCCGTACACGACGCCATGCGCGGCGTTTGCACGGCCGGGGTTGCAGCCGCGGTTGGATCAGCAGCAGATCCACGCGCCGTTGCTGCCTCGCCCGCATTCCTCGCCGCGGCCGCCGATGCCAGGGCAGGAGCGTCCATAGGGGAGATCACCCTCCTTCCCGGTATATTTGAGGGCTAGGCCTGAAAATCTCCCCAAAGCCCCGAATGAAGCTCCAGCACATCCGCAATTTCTGTATCGTCGCCCATATCGATCATGGAAAATCCACGCTCGCAGACCGTCTGATCGAGGCGACGGGAACGCTTCAGCGGCGGGAGATGAAGGCGCAGGTGCTCGACACGCTCGATCTGGAGCGCGAGCGCGGGATCACGATCAAGCTCAATGCAGTGCGGATGGGCTACACGGGCGCGGACGGCAAAAAGTACGAGCTCAACCTCATCGACACGCCGGGCCACGTCGACTTCACCTACGAAGTCTCGCGCTCGCTCGCGGCGTGCGAGGGCGCGATCCTGGTGGTCGATGCGTCACAGGGGATCCAGGCGCAGACGCTGTCCAATCTGTTTCTCGCAATGGACGCCGGGCTCGAGATAATCCCGGTGCTCAACAAGATCGATCTTCCCGGCGCCGAGCCGGAGCGCCGTCGCCAGGAACTCGTCGACCTGCTGGGCGTCACACCGGATCGCGTGTTGAGCGTGAGCGCGAAGGAAGGAATCGGCGTACCTGCGCTTCTTGAAGAAATCCTGCTTCGCGTGCCGCCACCCGAAGGCGACGCAGATGCTCCCCTTCGTGCGCTCATCTTCGATTCGATGTACGACCGCTACCGCGGCGCGATTCCGAGCGTCCGCGTGGTCGATGGCGAGCTCAAGGCCGGAATGAAGATCAAGTTCAGCGCCGTTGGCGAGATGTACGACGTCGAGGAAGTGGGATATCACCAGCTGCGACAGGTGAAGACGGACGTATTGCGTCCCGGCGAGGTCGGTTACGTAGTTGCGAACGTGCGCCACGTAAAGGAGACGCGCGTCGGCGACACCGTTCTCGATGCGACGCGTGACGAAGTCGAGCCACTGCCCGGCTATCAGGACGTTCACTCGATGGTGTTCGCCGGTATCTATCCAACCGACACGACGCAATACGAGAACCTGCGCGACGCGCTGGACAAGCTGCAGCTCAACGACGCGTCGCTCAACTATCAGCCGGAAACTTCCACCGCGCTCGGCTTCGGCTTCCGCTGCGGATTTCTCGGACTGCTGCACATGGAGATCGTGCAGGAGCGGCTCGAACGCGAGTTCAATCTCGATCTCGTCACTACCGTTCCAAGCGTCGAGTATCGCGTGTTCAAGACCGACGGCACGATGGAGCTGATCGAGAATCCGTCGCTCATGCCGGTCGCAGGCGTCGTGCAGCACGTGGAAGAACCGTACGTCAAGGCACGCATAGTCTCGCCGAGCGATTACATCGGACCGATCATGACGCTCTCGACCGAGCGCCGCGGTGTTTACAAGAACATGTCGTACATCGACGCGGCGCGCGTGGAGTTCGACTTCGAGTTTCCGCTGGGCGAGATAATTCTGGATTTCTTCGACCGGCTCAAGACGATCAGCCGCGGATACGCGTCGCTCGACTACGAGATGCTCGAGTACAGACAGAGCGATCTCGTCAAGCTCGACATGCTGATCAACGGCGAACCGGTGGACGCGTTCTCGGTGATCATCCATCGCGACAAGGCCTACGAGTGGGGCCGCAAGATCGCCGACAAGCTCAAGGATCTCATACCGCGCCAGCTCTTCGAAGTAGCGATCCAGGCTGCACTCGGCGGCAAGATCATTGCGCGCACGAGTGTCAAGGCGTTGCGCAAGGACGTGCTCGCCAAGTGCTACGGCGGCGACATCTCGCGCAAGCGCAAGCTCCTCGAGAAGCAGAAGGAAGGCAAGAAGCGCATGAAGCAGGTCGGGTCGGTCGAGATCCCGCAGGAGGCGTTCCTCGCAGTTCTGCAGGTAGACTGACCGTTGCGGTCGCTCGTTGTTCAGACGAGCTTCATCGGCGACGTCGTGCTGACGACGCCGCTCATCGCGCGGCTGGCGCAGGACGGTGAAGTGGACGTCGTCACGACGCCACCTGGCGCCACTCTGCTTGCATCACATCCCGCGGTCGCGCGACTGTTTGTCTACGACAAGCGCAGAGCCGACAGAGGAATCGCAGGCTTCCTGAGATTGGCGCGTCAGGCGCGCGGTTCGCGTCGCGCATTTCTCTGTCAGGGGTCCACGCGCAGCGGCGCACTCGCGTTCGCCGCAGGATGCAGGGAGCGGATCGGCTTCACGACGTCGGATGGGCGCTGGACGTATACGGAGCGCGTGGAGTATCGCGACGACTGGCATCACGCGCGCCGCCTGCTCTCGCTCGGCGATCTCCCGCTCGCCGCAGCATCGACTGAACCAACCGACGCTGCGATCAGACCGCGGCTCTATCCGACGGACGACGACATTCGTGCTGTAGACCAGTTGCTGGAGCATCGCAACCGCCCGATGATCGCGCTTGCACCTGGGAGCGCGTGGCACACCAAGCAGTGGCCAGGATACGGCGAGCTCGCCGCGTTGCTCGCCGATCGATACGACATCGCGATCGCAGGTGGTCCCGGTGATCTCGGTGCGGCTGGCGAGATCGCGGCGCGCGTGGATCGCGAGCACATCATCGACGCGACTGGTAAATTGTCGCTGTTGGGATCGGCCGAGCTGATCAGGCGCAGCCTGGTGCTGGTGAGCAACGATTCGTCGCCGCAACATCTCGCGTCGGCGATGGGCACTCCGACCGTGACCATCTTCGGACCGACGGTTCCCGAATTCGGCTTCGGACCGCTGGCACCGGGCTCGCGCACCGTCGGCAACAAGTCGCTCGACTGCCGCCCGTGCGATCGCCACGGACCGCGCGTATGCCCACTGGGCCACTGGCGCTGCATGAACGAAATTACACATGACGAGGTGGCTGCCGTCGTGCAATCCGTCATTTCCGAGGAGACCGTTAGATGAATCGTGAGCAATACATCATTGGCGTCGATCTTGGTGGAACCAATCTCTCCGTTGGTGCGATGCCGCTCGATGGAAGCCGCGAGATCGGGTTGCGTACGCTTCCGACGCGCGCGGATCTGGGCGCCGATGCCGTATCGGACCGGATCGCAGCGATGATCGAGAGCGTCGTCATCGCTCTCAACACGGAGGCCGGCGCCAGCCGCGACGACATACTCGGCGTCGGCATCGGCTCACCGGGTCCGCTCGATCGCGAGCGCGGCGTGGTGATATTCACACCCAATCTCGGATGGCGCGACTATCCGCTGCGAGATGAGATCGCGAGCCGCGTCAACATGCGCGCCACACTCGACAACGACGCCAACTGCGCGACGTTCGGTGAATTCTGGCGTGGCGCGGCGCGCGGCGGACGCGACGTGATAGGCATGACGCTCGGCACGGGAATCGGCGGCGGACTGGTGCTGGACGGGAGATTGTACCACGGTGTGTCCGACGCAGCCGGTGAGATCGGTCACACTTCCATCGAATCGAATGGACGGCGGTGCAAGTGCGGTAATTACGGTTGCCTGGAAGCGTACTGCTCGGGGCCCGCAATTGCGGAGCGCGCGCGCGAGGCACTCGAGAGCGATCCGAGCCCGACGATCGACACGCTCGTGGATGGAGATCTTTCGCGACTGACGGCGCACATCGTGTATGAAGCGGCGCGGCGCGGTGACACCGTTGCACGAGAAGTTGTCCGCGACACCGCGCGCTTTCTGGGCACCGGATTGTCGAACCTCATCAACATTTTCAATCCCGATACGGTCGTGCTCGCCGGTGGCGTGACGCAGGCTGGCGAAGCGTTGATGCTGCCGTTGCAGGCCGAGGTGAAGCGTCGCGCGTTCAAGACAGCGGTGGATTCCTGCAGGATCGTGCTCGGCTCGCTTCCGATGTCGGCCGGCGTTGTCGGCGCGGTAGCGACGTTCAAGGAACGAGTGCTGGGATCGCTCTGATGGGCGCGCGGCGCCGGCTTGGCGTCATCGGCACTTTCGTCTGGGACGAGATACACGGACGAGATCCGTCACAGGCGCCAGTGCAGGAGTGGGGCGGTATTACGTACGCGCTCGCCGGACTCGATGCGGCGCTCGCCGAAGACTGGGAAATCGTACCGCTCATCAAGGTAGGCAGCGATCTCGCGCAGCGCGCGCGCGACTATCTCGCGACACTGCGGCATCTCGCGCCTGACGCGGCGGTGATCGAAGTGCCCTATCCCAACAACCGCGTAACGTTGCGTTACGAGAGCAGCGAGCGGCGAACCGAACAGCTCACCGGTGGCATTCCCGGCTGGCACTGGCTCGGGCTCAAGCCTCTGCTCGTCGGACTGGACGCGTTGTACGTCAATTTGATCAGCGGATGGGAGCTGTCGCTCGAGACCGCGCAGCTCGTCCGGCAATATTTCGACGGCATCATCTACTGCGACATGCATTCGTTGCTTCTGGCAGTGGATCCCGAGGGATACCGGGTGCCGCACGTGGTACCGAACATCGCGGCCTGGATGCAGTGCTTCGATCTGCTTCAGGTGAACGAGGACGAGCTCGCGCTGCTGGCGCCCGACGCGATGGCGCTGGCTGCGACCGCAATGGCCGCCGGCGTATCCGTCATAAATGTGACCTTAGGTCCCAAAGGGGCTGTTTACTTCGCCGCGCCGAAATTCGAACGACTGTCCGACATCAAACGAACGAAACTTCCGGCGTCGGCGGCGCTTGGAGGCCCGATACGGACGGCGCTGGTACCGGCGGTTCCGGCAATCGTGACCGGAACAGGTGATCCAACGGGATGTGGCGACGTCTGGGGCGCGACCCATTTCGCACGACTGCTCGCAGGTGATAAGTTAGGCGACGCGATCGACGCCGCGATGCTTGCGGCGTCTCGCAATCTTACCCACCGTGGGGCCACGAGCCTCGCGAGCTACCTGCGCGGAGAACTCTCGCTAACGTGACGAACGTCATCACCGTTCCACCATCTCTGGATGACGCCACGTTCGAGCAGATACTGGAGCCGTTGTCGCGACTCCAGCGCGATGACAAGGTTCTCATCGATGCGCGTCACGCACGGTGGGCATCGCCTTACGGGCTCACTGCGCTGCTCGCGCTCGCGCAGACGCGACTCGAGCGTCCGAGTCTGGCGGTGCCGGAGGCCGACGACGTCGCGCTGTACTGGGCGCGCGCCGGATTCTTTCGCTATGCAGCCGATCTGTACGACATAGTGGGATCAGTGCCGCGCGGGCGGCAGAGCGAGCCGGCTGTGCTGCTCGAGGTTACGCCTGTGAACGCGAGCGAGGACGTCCACACCGTGGTGGACAAGGTGCAGCAGCGGGCACAGTCGATCCTCGTGAACGAGCTCAAGCTGGATGCGACGGCGACCATGCGATTCACGATGGCGCTTTCGGAGACCTGTCAGAACATCGTGGAGCACGCGGAGCACGGCGGCTGGGTCGCGGTGAACAGTTATCGCTGGCAGAAGCGGCTGGGCGGACGTCGCGTGCTCGTAATCGCGGTGTGCGACGCTGGGCGCGGGTTCAGAGCGTCGCTCGAATCAGCGCCGGGTCGTCCGCGATCCGACCGGTGGGACGACGGAATGGCGCTCGAAGAGGCTGTGATGCGTGGCGTGAGCCGGTTCCGTGACACGGGGCGCGGCCAGGGCCTCGCAGGCGTCCGGAGATTCATAGGAAGATGGGACGGCAAGTTCTCGGTGCGGAGTGGCACCGCGCGCCTGGCGATCGTCCCTACGTGGGACGATGACGTACCGCTGAAGGAAAACCTGCCGCCATTCCCGGGTGCCCAGATTCAGATCACCATTCCAGAGCGCGTTGACCGATGATGAAGAACCACATCGACGTGAGCAGCGTGCTGCGGCTTGCAGTTTCCGAGAGCTACTCGAATCTCGTCACGCGGCCGACCGGAGTGGCGGTTCGTGTGTATATAGAGGCGCAGATCCAGGCGGCGAGCGATTGCGAGGTCACCGTGATCGACTTCTCGCAGGTAGGCATGATGGATTTCTCGTGCGCGGACGAGATAGTTGCAAAGCTCGTCATGCAGCACGAAACGGGAACGCCGACGTTCGTCTTCACCGGGCTCAGCGAGTCGCACATCGAAGCGATCGATGTCGTACTCGAGCGCCACGGGATGTCGCTCGTCTCGCATGAAGCTGACTCCAATTCCTATATAGCTGTCACACACTGATGAAGTTTTTTGGCTCGCGTCCGAAAGTGGACATAAAGGGTTTCCAACCGGAGCTGCGCGTGATCGACTACGTGGCTACGAGGAAGGACGACCCGGAGCGCGGTCCACAGGTTAGACTGTCAGGCGTGGATGCGCGGTTCCGCATTCTGTCCAATGGCGAGTTGGCCTGGGTTCGTGGCGAGCGCGGACAACAGTTGGCAGAAGTGCTGATCGACGATTCGTTTCCACAACACACCTGTGGGCTGCGAGACATCCCCGGTGTGCTTCCCTCCGAGTCCGTGACGGTAGTGAAGCCGGACCTGGACACTCCAGACAGAACGTAAGAATGCGACGGTCAACCATTCCGCTTCATGGCGGTTCGACACATCTGCCTCCCGGCTCGCCGGTGGTCACGCCGATCACGCAGTCGGTAAGCTTCATTCAGGAGCTCGGCACCGCCGAAGGTCTCAAGTACGGGCGATACGGCAACACGCCGAACGTGGAGCTCGTCGAACGCAGGCTCGCGATGCTGGATGGCGGCGAGGCAGCGGTCGCTCTGTCGAGCGGAATGGGTGCGACGGGCTGCGCGATGCTGGCCCTGCTGCGACCGGGCGATCACCTGCTCTCCAGCTCGTGGATCTACGGCGGCACGCACAAGCTCTTCACGCAGGAACTGACCGGGATGGGGATCGAAGTCACGCTGATCGATCCGCTGGCACCACGCATGTGGCGCAAGGCGTTGCGACAGACGACGCGCGCCATATTCGTCGAGTCCCCGGTCAACCCGACCTGTCGCGTGCTCGACCTGAGCTCGCTCGCCAATCTCGCCAAGGCGGAAGGCGTCGCGCTCGCAGTCGACTCCACCTTCGCGAGTCCGATCAACTTCCGCCCGCTGGAACAGGGCGCGGACATAGTCATTCACTCCACCACCAAGTACCTGAACGGCCACCACGACGTGCTGGGCGGCGCGGTGATCGGCACTGCGTCTTACGTCGAAGAGGTCCGCAGGAAGATGATCGTCTGGGGACAGTCGCCGGATCCGTTCTCCGTGTGGCTGCTCGAGCGCGGAATGAAGACGCTGGACGTGCGCGTTCGGCGCCAGAACGAGAACGCGATGAAGCTGGCGCAGTGGTGCGAAACACGCCCCGAGTTCGCAAAGGTCCTGTATCCCGGCCTCGAATCACATCCGGATCACGAGATCGCACAGCAGTGTCTCGACGGCTTCGGCGGAATGATGGCTCTCGTGCTCGCCGGTGGCGGCGACGCGGCCACGCGTTTCCTTGAAAAGCTCGAGATCGTGATGCACGCGCCGAGTCTGGGTGGCGTCGACACACTGGTGAGCGAGCCGCGATACACTTCGCACGCCGCGATGACGCCGGAAGGACGCGCCGAGATCGGGATTCCTGACGGGTTCCTGCGCTTCAGCGTGGGACTCGAGGATGCGGGCGACCTGATCGCGGATTTTGAGCAGGCATTGAGGTAGCTGAAGGTTGAGTCTGGTAAGGTTTCTCAACGTCGCGAAGGAATACCCGCGCGGCGGCGTCGCGTTGAGCCACGCATCGTTTCAGTTGCACAAGGGCGAGTTCGCGTTCCTCACGGGCCCGAGCGGGTCGGGCAAGTCCACGATCCTCAAGCTGATCTACATGGAGGAGCGCCCAACCGCGGGCGACGTGTGGGTCAGCGGTGTGAGCGCTCGCGACGCGTCCAGGAAGGAAGTGTCGATGGTGCGCCGCCATCTCGGGATCGTGTTCCAGGATTTCCGTCTGCTGGAAGACAGATCGGCCGAAGCGAATATCGCCTTCGCGCTCGAAGTGACCGGAACACCCGCCGACATGATACGGCAGCGAGTGGGCCGCGTACTTACGCAGGTCGGACTGGCGTCCAAGGGAACCGCTCTGCCGCGCGAGCTTTCGGGCGGTGAGCAACAGCGTATTGCAATCGCGCGCGCACTCGTGAACGATCCGTTCGTGCTCATCGCGGACGAGCCTACGGGCAATCTGGACGAGCGCGCGACACGCGGAGTGTTTCAGCTTCTGCGCGACATCAATACCGCAGGCACCGCGGTCATCATGGCGACGCACGATCTCGATCTGATCCGGCGCACTGAATATCGCACGATCGAGCTGAACCACGGGCGTCTCGTCTACGACAGCGCCGAAGCGCCACCGGCCGAGAAGGCGCCGAGCGCTGTGGCACCGAGCCATCACGACGAGAATCCGATATGATCCGGGGTACGGCATGATGGTCATCCGCGAAGCTTTCTCGGCGTTCAAGCGCGCACCGCTCCTCAGCGTACTCGGCGTCGTCACCATCGCGTTCTCACTGTTCGCGTTCGGGCTGTTCGGACTCGTGGCCGTGAATATCCGCGACGCGTTGCAGGCGATCGAGAATCGCGTCGAGATCAGAGCGTTCATCGCCGACGGCACGCCGGTCGAGGCGTCCAGCGCCGCGATGGGTGACATCCACGCATTTCCTGAAGTGTTGTCGGTGACGTACGTGTCACAGGACGACGCATACGCACGCGCACGCAAGGAACTGGGTGAGTTCAGCGACGTCTTCGAACCGGGCGTGTTGCCCGCGTCGCTCGACATCAAGCTGAAGCCGGGATATCGCGATCCAACCACGGTTCAGGCGGTTGCGAACCGTCTCAAGTCGTACGACTTCGTGGACGACGTTCGCTATGGCGAGGACTGGGTGGCGAAGCTGTACCGGCTGCGCACCATCGCGACGCTGGTCGGCACCGGGCTGGGCGTCGCGTTCGCGGCGGTTGCCGTGATCATCATCGGAGCGACGATTCGGATCATGGTGATGGCGCGGGCCAGAGAGATCGAGATCATGCGGCTCGTCGGCGCGACCAATGGATTCATTCGAATGCCGTTCGTGCTGGAAGGATTCATCCAGGGCGTGATGGGCGGCTTGCTCGCGCTGGGTCTCACGTGGGCGACGAGTACGGCCATCAGTCACTCGTTCATGCGAACTGAATTCTTCGATCCGGCACTTGCCACGGCTGGAGTGATTGGCGGCGCGGTAATCGGTCTGCTGGGAAGCACGTTCGCCGTGGGACGGCAGCTGCGCCGGCTGTGAAGTACAGGGCGATCGCGCTTGGCGCGATGCTGTTGCTCGCTGTGTTGCCGATGGCGCTCACCGCACAGGACACCGATGCGCGTCTCAAGAGCAACCGCGAGGAGCTTGACCGCATCAGGCGCGAGCGCGCGGAGCTTCAGCAGCGCATGAACAAGCTGCAATCCAGCGCCCACTCCCTGAACGACGAGCTGAAGAACATCAACAAGCAGCACGACGCGACAAAGCGCGTGGTATCGTCGCTCGACCAGCAGCTCGGGCTGATCACGGACGAGGTCAAGGGAACGACGTCGAGCCTCGTCCGCGCCGAGGACGAGGCGGAGGCGAAGCGCGCGATACTGAATCACCGACTCGTCGAGATCTACAAGCGCGGACCGCTATTCGATTTTCAGGCGTTGCTATCGGCGGATTCCTTCGGCGAGCTCATCGCGCGATATAAATATCTGCACGAGATTGCCGTGCACGACCGCGCGCTCGTGAAGCGAATGGACGATCTTCGGACCACGATCCGCGGCCGGAGAAGGCAGCTCGTGAGCCTGCAGAGCGACGTGCAGCAGAACCGGTTGGAAAAGGCGCAGGAAGAGGCGCGGCTCCAGGCGCTCGAAAGCCAGCGCCAGAAGAGTCTGGTGCGCGTACAGGCCGACTCGCGCAAGACGCAGGAGCGGCTGGCCCGGGTCAAGCGCAGCGAGTCCAGACTGAACGACATCATCTCGTCCATCGAGGCTGCACGCCGCCGCGGAAGCAGCAAGGCAAGCGCCATCGCTCGCGGCGCAAGCTCGATCAAGACGTCGGATTACGGCAAGCTGGACTGGCCCGTGGACGGCAACATCCTTTACAACTTTGGCCGCGTCGTCCGCCCGGACAACACGACGCTGCGCTGGAATGGAATCGGAATCGCTGCGGCGCCGGGCACTCCAGTGCGCTCGGTCGCAGCGGGTGACGTGGTACTCGCAGGACAACTCGGCACTTATGGGCAGACCGTCATCGTCGAGCATGGCGGTGGCGACTATTCGGTGTACGGCTCGCTCAGCAGGATCAACGTCGCAAAGGGCGCACACATTTCCAAGGGACAGGTAATCGGCGAGGTCGGCACGTCCGACCCCGACCTTCCTCCGCACCTGCATTTCGAGATCAGGCACGGCGGGCCGGCAGTCGATCCCGCTACCTGGCTGCGC
>Ga0207678_10004162_pt1 | contig 12987 bp, 8 predicted proteins | sample KBSC63metaG_FD_184319 | JGI IMG/M metagenome (GOLD analysis project Ga0207678, IMG submission 184319) | Corn rhizosphere microbial communities from Kellogg Biological Station, Michigan, USA - KBS C6-3 metaG (SPAdes) (version 2) | ecosystem: Host-associated > Plants > Roots > Rhizosphere > Soil ... | reverse complement strand
TCCCCCTGTTCCACGTCACCGGCGAAGTCCCGGTGATGATCAACAGCTTCGTCATCGGCCGCTGCATGGTCGTCATGCCCAAGTGGGACGTCACCGAGGCCCTGCGGCTAATCGAAAAGGAGCGCATCACCTATTTCGTCGGCGTACCGACGATGAGCCTCGAACTCATGAACCATCCCGATCGTGAAAAATACGACCTGTCCTCCCTGCGCGACATCACCGCCGGCGGGGCGCCCCGGCCGATCAGCCATGTCGAGCGACTGCGCGAGGAATTTCCCTGGGCCCAGCCCGCGCTCGGCTACGGCCTCACCGAGACCAATGCCGCCGGCTTCGCCAACTTCTGGGGCAATTACGCGGCGCGGCCGGCCTCGACCGGTCGCCCGCAAGTCCCGTTCATCGAAGCCGCGATCCTCGGCGCCGACGACCGGCATCTGCCTGCCGGTGAGGTCGGCGAAATCGCGATCCGCAGCGCCACGAACATCACCGGCTATTGGCGCAATCCGGCTGCAACCACGGCCGCGTTCACCGCCGACGGCTACTTCCGCACAGGCGACATCGGCTATCTCGACGAGGACGGCTATCTGTTCATCGTCGACCGCAAGAAAGAGATCATCATCCGCGGCGGCGAGAACATCAGCGCGGCCGAGGTCGAGGCCGCCTGCTACGCCTGCGATTCGGTCGCCGAAGCGTCAGTCTTCGGCGCGCCCGACGAGCGGCTCGGCGAGGTCCCGGTCGCGGTGATCCATCTGAACGAAAGCGCGGAGCTGAGCGAAGCGGATCTGCTCACCTTCCTCGACGGCCGGCTGGCCAGGTTCAAGATCCCCGCCCGGGTGATCTTCTCGGCTTCCTCGCTCCCCCGTCTCGGCACCGGGAAGATCGACCGCCGGGCGCTGAAGGCCCAATACGCCCAATGAGCTGCGCGCGTTGAACCTCGACCGCCGGACAGTGCTGATCGGCGGTGGCGCGGGCGTCGGCCTGATCGTCGCCTTCGCTCTGTGGCCGCGCCATCTCGCCAGCGACCTGCCGGTGCGCGCCGGCGAGCAGGCGTTCGGCAATTTCATCAAGGTTGCGCGCGACGGCCGAGTCACCGTCGCGATCCCGCAGGCCGAGACCGGCCAGGGCATCTGGACCGGCCTCGCCCAGATCGTCGCCGACGAGCTTGGCGCGGCGTGGGACAGCGTCGCGGTCGAACCGGCCCCGCTCGCCAAGACCTATGCGAATCCGCTGGCGAAGGAGCAGGGCTGGCCCGACGATCTCCGCATCACCGCGGGCTCGACCTCGGTGCGCGCGTTCGAGCAGCCGCTGCGCGAGGCTGCCGCGATCGCCCGCGCGATGCTCATCGGCGCCGCCGCCGATCGCTGGAACATCCTGCCGCGCGACTGCGAAGCCGCCGACGGCTATGTCATCAACGGCGTGCGCACCTTCAGTTTCGGCGAGCTTGCCGAAGAGGCCGCCGACCGCAGCCCGCCGCGCAATGCGCCGCTACGCTCGACCAAGCGAGGACGCCTCATCGGCCAGCCGCTGCAACGGCTCGACGGACCGGCGAAGAGCAACGGCAACCTGCGCTTCGCCGGAGACGTCCGTCTCCCGGGAATGCTGTTCGCCTCGGCCTGGCTCGCTCCGCCCGGTGGCAAGCTAAACGCCTACGCCAAGGACGCAGCCAGCCGCGTTCCCTCAGTGCGCCACGTCATCGCTGCCGAACGGTCGCTCGCCGTTGCCGCTGACACCTGGTGGGCGGCCGACCACGGCTTGCAGGCGGCCGACCCAAAGTTCAGCGGACCGCGCACGCCGCACGACATCCGGCCGGCCTTCGAAGAGGCACTCGCGAACGGCGACGCCCAATCCTGGTTCAGCCGCGGCGACTACAACCGCACGGTGCGCGGGTCGCATCCGCTCGCGTCGACCTATTACGTCGCGCCGACCCTGCATCTTGGCCTGGAGCCGCTCACGGCGACGGCGCGCTTCACCGGCGATCATCTCGAGCTGTGGGTTCCGACTCAGGCCGCCGATGCAGCGCGGGCCCGCGCTGAAAAAGCAGCGGGCGCAAGCCGCGTCACCCTCTATCCGATGCCCGTCGGCGAGCCCGGCGGCCGAGCGCTCGAAGCCGACGCAATCCCCCTCGCGATCGAGCTCGCCAAGGCGACCGGCCGGCCAATCCAGCTCAGCCTTTCGCAGTCCTCGAGCCAGAACCACGATCATCCTTCGGGCGGCGCGATGGCGCGGATGATGGCGCTTCCCGGCGTCGGCGGAATCACGGCCGCGTGGAAGATGCGCCTTGCGACCGCTGGGGGCTTCGGTGCAGTCCTCGCCGCCCTGAACGGCGGCGATCCCCCGGCGAAGCCCGGACGTCCCGACCTCGACGGGGCGGTCCCGCCTTATGGCATCCCGCACGTCGCGATCGACGCCGTCCCCGTTCCGGTGCCCTATGAGCCCGGCTACATGCGCGGCTCGCCGCAGCGCGAGCTGACCTTTTTCACCGAGGGCTTCGTCGATGAGCTTGCGCGGATCGCCGGGATGGAGCCGCTCGGTTTCCGGATGGCGATGCTCGGCGGCAACCCGCGGCTGGCGCGCTGCTTCGAAACCGTCTCGCAAGCCGCCCAGTGGGACGGCGGCGGCCCCGGAAGCACCATGGGGATCGCCGGCTGCTCGGCCTACGGCTCGCACATCGCGCTGGTGGCCAACGCCACCATCGGCGAAGATCAGCGCATCAAGGTCCACCGCCTCGTCGCCGCGGTCGATTGCGGACGAGTCGTCAATTCGGGGCTGGTGACGCAACAAATCACCGGTGGACTTATCTGGGCGTTGGCGCAGGCGACGATGCCAGCGCCCGAATGGGCGCTGGGAATGCCGCGCTCGCGCGCCTTGCGCGACCTCGCAGTGCCACGCCTTGGCGATGCTCCGGATTTCACGGTCCGCCTGATCGGCTCGACCGCCGCTCCGGGCGGAGTGAGCGGTCTCGGCGCCGCGGTGCTCGCGCCGGCGGTCGCCAACGCGATCTTCGCCGCCACGGGCAAGCGGATGCGGTCGCTGCCCTTCGATCCCATGGCCGCGGCATGAGCCGCATCGGGGTCCTGCTCATCAATCTCGGCACGCCCGACGCCCCGGATGCGGCCGCGGTCCGGCGCTATCTTGCCGAATTCCTGAGCGACCCGCGGGTGATCGAGATCCCGCCGATCCTGTGGAAGCCCATCCTCTACGGCGCCATCCTGCCGACCCGGCCCAAGCGCTCGGCCGAAGCCTACCGCCAGGTCTGGACCAACGAAGGGTCCCCGCTCGCCGCGATCACCAAACGTCAGACGGCCGCACTCCGCGAGCGCCTCGGGGATATGGTCCAGGTCGATTTCGCGATGCGCTACGGCAATCCCGGCATCGCCCCGGCCGTCGAGCGGATGGTCCGCAACGGATGCGACCGCATTCTCGCGGCGCCGCTCTACCCGCAATATTGCGCGGCGACGACGGCGACGGCCAACGACGCGGTGTTCGCAACCCTCGCCGGTTTGCGCGCGCAGCCGGCGCTTCGCACGCTGCCGCCCTATTACGACGACCCCCACTACATCGGCGCGCTGAGCGCCAATCTTTCCCGTCAGCTCGATGCGCTGGACTTCGAGCCCGAAAGGCTCCTGCTGAGCTTTCACGGAATGCCCCAGCGGACCGCCGATCTCGGCGACCCCTATCACCGGCAATGCCTCGCAACGGCGCGGCTGCTCTCCGAGGCGATGGGGCGCGAAGTGGATGTCGCGTTCCAGTCGCGGTTCGGCCGGGCGAAATGGCTCGAGCCTGCAACCGACGCGACTCTCGCCGCTTATCCGGCGAACGGCGTGACCCGAATCGCGGTCGCCTCGCCTGGCTTTTCGGCCGATTGCGTCGAGACCCTCGAGGAGCTTGCCATACGCGGGCGCGACACGTTCTTGCGCGCCGGCGGCAAGCAATTCGCGCTGCTCGATTGCCTCAACGACTCGGCCGAGGGCATGGACATGCTCGAAGCCCTGGTCCGCCGCGAACTTGAAGGCTGGCTTCGACCCGCTTAAGCGCATCAGCCGCAATCAACAGGAGGGATTCTCATGGCTCGAGTGGCGATCGTCACCGGCGGAACGCGCGGCATTGGCGAGGCGATCAGCATCGCCCTCAAGGACATGGGAATGCAGGTCGCTGCCAATTACGCGGGCAACGACGAGCGCGCGCGCGAATTCACCGAGCGCACCGGGATCCCCGCCTACAAATGGGACGTGTCCGACTATGACGCGTGCCAGGAAGGCGTGCGCAAGGTCGAAGCCGACCTCGGGCCGGTCGACGTGCTCGTCAACAACGCCGGAATCACCCGCGACACGACGATGAAGCGGATGGACCACCAGAAGTGGCAGGACGTCATCGACACCAATCTCGGCGGCTGTTTCAACATGGCCAAGGCGGTGTTCGAAGGCATGCAGGGCCGCGGCTATGGCCGCATCGTCAACATCGGCTCGATCAACGGCCAGGCCGGCCAGTACGGCCAAGTCAATTACGCCGCCGCCAAGTCGGGCATCCACGGCTTCACCAAGGCGCTTGCACAGGAGGGCGCGCGCAGCGGAGTCACGGTCAACGCGATCGCGCCGGGCTATATCGACACCGACATGGTCGCCGCGGTACCGGAGGAAGTGCTCGGCAAGATCGTTGCCAGGATCCCCGTCGGCCGGCTCGGGAAAGCCGAGGAGATCGCGCGCGGAGTGGCTTTCCTGGTCGACGAGAATGCGGGGTTCGTCACCGGCTCGACGTTATCGATCAACGGCGGCCAGCATATGTACTGATGGCGGATTACGCCCCGCCGCAGAAGCGCTCGGTGCTCATCGCCGGGCACCAGACCTCGATCAGCCTGGAGCCGATGTTCTGGCGCGCGCTCGAATCCGCGGCGCGCGAGCGCGGCTGTCCGGTGAACGCGCTCGTGGCGGAGATCGACGCGCGGCGGCTGGATTCGCCGACCGTGCCGAACCTCACCTCGGCGATCAGGCAGTGGCTGTTCGAACGCCGCTCAGGATCGCCCGAGTGAACGCCGCGCCCTTGTCGGGCGCATGCTCGAGGAACAGCGCGGGCTCGATCAGCTCGAGCTCCATGATCCGCAGCGTGCCTTCATCGTCGGGGACGATGTCGACCCGGGCATAGGTCGCCTTCGCCGGCGCGGCGGCGAGCGCCTGCCTCGCCAGCTCAACCGAACCGGGTGGTGCGGCGGAAGGCAGGGTCACGCCGCCGAGATGCTCCTGCACGCGGAAGTCGCCGGACTTGGGCCGTTTGACCACGGCGTGGCTGAACTCGCCGTCGAACAGCATCAGCGAAAATTCGCCGGTGCGGGAAATCTCCTCCACCAGCGGCTGGACGATCATCGGCCGCCCGCGGCTGTCGGCGGGCAGATCGTCGTTGGGGCCGATCCGGTAGGTCCCGGCGGCGCTTGCCGAAACCGGCGGCTTGATCACCAGCCAGTCCGCGTCGAAGCTCCGCCGCGCTTCCTCGATATCCTCGTCGCAACAGGCCTCGACCGCCAGCGTCGGCACGGTCGGGACGCCGCGGTCGATCAGCTCGGTGAGGTAGGATTTGTCGCTGTTCCAGCGGAGCAGCCCCGGCGGATTGATCATCGGCCAGCGCGCCGCCTCGGCCCGCGCGAGCAGCCCAAGCCAGCGCTCGTAATCGAAATGATAGCCCCACGCGACGAGCGGCAGAACGAGGTCGAATGCGTCGAGGTCGCCGCAGTCGGTCCACACGACCGGCTCGACGCTCGCGCCCGCGGCGGTCAGGGCGTCGGCTTCGACGTCATAGGCCCAGCGCCACGGTTCCTCGTAGCCCGGATCGGGCACCAGGACCGCGACGCGCATCAGCGGCCCAATAGGATCCGCGCCTGGCCGGCGATCTGCGCCAGCATCGGCGCGCTGACATGCCCTTCGGTCCGGGCGCGGGCGATGAGCTGGCGGAACTGTTCGATGCGCGGCGTCTGCCGGTCGATCCAGTCGAGCACCGCGTCATGCGGGTCCTTGTTGCGCGTGCGCGACAGGAACTCGATGCGCAGCTGCTCGAAGTCTCGAGTCAGACCCGCGGTCAGCAACCGCTCCCACTGGTCGGCGGGAGTGAACCGCGCGACCTGCTGCTGCGCCCAGTCGAGGCCGAGCGTCTCGCCGATCTGCGTGTAAGCCTTGGTCAGCAGCAGCTCGTCGACCTTGCGCCGGGCGGCGAGCGCCGAGATGCCGAACACGCCGTCGAGCTCGTACAGGCGGACCAGCCCGCGGACGATGTCGTCGCTCGCTCCAAGCGCGATCAGCCGGTCGCGCCGCGCCACTGCCTCGTTCTTGACCTCGGTCCGGATGAGCTTGGTCGCAGCTGCCGAAATCTTGCGCACGCCCGGCTCGAGCATTTTGCACAAGGCGCTGACGCTGGTTTCGCCACCCGCTGAGCGGAGAATGTCCGACAAGTGCGAGCCGATGCTCGCAGCCGCGATCGAGAAGAGCTCGACGCGCACCGCTTCGGGCAGCGTCGCGAGCTCGATCTCCTTCCACAGCTTGCCAAGGTCGAGCAGCCGCTCGGCGACGAGAAAGGCCGTGACCACCTGCTTCAGCGACGCGCCCTCTTCCTCGGTGAGGTCGAAGGCGACGACGGGCCCGAGCCGGTTGACGAAGCGGTTGGCGACCTTGGTCGCGATGATCTCGTTGCGCAGGCGGTGGGCGCGGATCGCCGCCGCATGCTCCTTGCGCATCGGCTTGGGGAAGGCGTCGAACAGCTGCGGCTCGAGCAGCGGGTCGTCGGCGAGGCGGAGCTTTTCCGCAGCATCCTGCAGCGTGATCTTGGACATCGACAGGACGACCGCAAGCTCCGGCCGGGTCAGCCCGCGTCCCTCCTGCGCCCGGCGGCTGAGGTCCTCGCTCGACGCCAGGCCTTCGACCTTGCGGTCGAGCCGGCCGGCGGCCTCGAGCAGCTCGATCGTCCGCACGTGACCCGGCAGCGCCTTTGCGCCGCCCGCTTCGGCGATCGACAGGGCGAGGCTCTGGAGCCGGTTGTCCTCGAGGACCAGCTCCGAAACCTCGTCGGTCATCCGCGCCAGCAGTGCGTTGCGCTTGGGTTCGGCGAGCCGGCCTTCGCTCATCTCGCGGTTGAGCGGGATCTTGATGTTGACCTCATTGTCCGAGCAATCGACGCCCGCGCTATTGTCGATGAAGTCGGTGTTGATCCGCCCTCCATGCACCGCGAACTCGATCCGCCCCGCCTGGGTGATGGCGAGGTTCGCGCCTTCGCCGATGACCCGCGCGCGAAGCTCGGCCGCGTCGGCGCGAAGCGCGTCGTTGGACGGGTCGCCGACATCGGCCTGGCTCTGCGTCGACGCCTTGATGTACGTGCCGATGCCGCCGAACCACAGCAGGTCGACCGGGCTTTTGAGGATCGCGTTGATGAGGCCGGTCGGATCGATCGTCTTGGCGTCGATCCCCAGCGCCTGGCGCGCCTCGGCGCTGAGCTCGATCGACTTTTGGGTCCGCGGGAAGATCGCCCCGCCCTTGGACAGCAGGTCGCGGTCGTAATCGTCCCAGCTCGAACGCGGCAGCTCGAACATCCGCTTGCGCTCGGCCCAGCTGCTCGCCGGATCGGGATTGGGGTCGATGAAGATGTGGCGGTGGTCGAACGCGGCGACCAGCTTGATCGCTTTCGACAGCAGCATGCCGTTGCCGAACACGTCGCCGGACATGTCGCCGCAGCCGGCGACCTTCACCGGGTCGGACTGCACGTCGATGCCCATTTCAAGGAAATGCCGCTGGACCGAGATCCACGCGCCCTTGGCGGTGATCCCCATCGCCTTGTGATCGTAGCCGTTCGACCCGCCGCTGGCGAACGCGTCGCCGAGCCAGAAACCGCGCTCCAGCGCGATCGCATTGGCGATGTCGGAGAAGGTCGCCGTGCCCTTGTCCGCCGCGACCACGAAATAGGGGTCTTCGCCGTCGTGGATCACCACGCTCTCGGGGTGCACGACCTTGTCGTTGACGAGGTTGTCGGTGATCGACAGCAGCGCGCGGATGAAGATGCGGTAGCTCTCCGTGCCCTCCGCGAGCCAGGCGTCGCGGTTCGCGGCCGGCGGCAATTGCTTGGGATAGAAGCCGCCCTTGGCGCCGGTCGGCACGATCACCGCATTCTTGACCAACTGCGCCTTCATCAGGCCGAGGATCTCGGTCCGGAAGTCGTCGCGCCGGTCGGACCAGCGAAGCCCGCCGCGGGCGACCGGCCCGCCCCGCAGGTGGATGCCCTCGACCCGCGGGCTGTAGACCCAGATCTCGCGCCACGGCACCGGGCGCGGCAGGCCCGGAACGAGCGACGAATTGATCTTGAACGCCAGCGCCTCGCTCGCGGCCGGAGCGAAGGCGTTGGTCCTGACGATCGCCTCGACCAGCGCGCGCAGCCGCCTGAGGATGCGGTCGTCGTCGATCGAGCGGACCTTCGACAGCGCATGATCGAAACGTCCGCTGAGCGTTTCGACCCCTGCGTCGCGCTTGAGCACCTGGGGGTCGTGGGCGGTCGTGAACAAATTGACCAGCGCCCGCGTCGCATCGGGCGCTCGGCGCAGCGCGTCGACCACGGTGACCAGGCCGAAGCTGCTGCCCGTCTGCCGCAGGTAGCGGAACCACGCCCGCAGCCAGACCACCGGCCGCGTGTCGAGGCCGGCGTAGAGGACCAGCTGGTTGAACTCGTCGTCCTCGGCCGATCCGCACAGCACGTTGGCGATCGCCCGCTCGATCTCAGCCGCGCGGGGCAGGATCGTCTGGAGGTCGGCTTCGCTCGCAACCTCGACCCGGAAGTCGTGGATGTAGCCGATGCCGCCGGCCAGCGCGCTCGGCAGCTCCTCGAGCACCCGGAAGCCGAAATTCTCCATCACCGGCACGGCCTCGGACAGCGGGATCAGCCCGCCGGTGCGATAGGTCTTGAGCCTCAGCTGCGTCGGCGGATCGGTCGCGACGCGCGACAGGCGAACGTCGCGGTCCTCATCGCCGGAAAGCGCGGTGAGCCTCAGGATGTCGGCGGCCGCATCGTCCGGGCCGGTGCGGGAGCGGTAGCTTTCAGAGAAAGCCGGGAGATATGTGAAGGCGAGACGGGTGGCGCGCGGCGCGCCGACCTTCGCGATCAGCTCGCTCTCGACGGCGGGAGCCCAACCCCGGACCATCTCGACTACCGCCGCGTCGAGCGCGTCGCCATCGGGCAGCGGCGCCTTCTCGTCGATATATTGGGTGTAGCGGATGAGCGCGAGGTCGCCGTCGCCGAGCTCGACCGTCCAGCTGGTGATGTCGCGGCCGACCTCGTTCTTGAGCAGCATCGCGATCGCGGTCCGACGCGACGTCGTCAGCTCCTCGCGCGGCAGCCAGACGAAGGTGAACAACTGGCCCTTGAGAATGCTTCGGACCTGCAGCAGGCCGGGCCGCGGCCGATCCGCAAGCGACATCGCCATCATCACCAGCGCCCGGACCGATTCCGGGTCGATGGTCAGCAGCAGGTCGCGCGGAAGCGAGGCGACCGCGTGGCGCAGCGCCTTGCCCGAATGCCCCTTCGGGTCGAACCCGAAATCCTCGTCCAGCTCCTTGAGGCGATGGCGGATGAGCGGCACTTCCTCAGGCGGCAGGCGCAGCGCCTCGCTCGTCCACAGGCCGGCGTGGACTCCGATCCCGACGACTTTGTCGCCTTCCCGGATCGGAACCACGACCAGATCGAGCGGCACGCGGCGATGGACGCTCGACTTGCGCTCGGCCTTGGCCATCAGCGGCACACCGCCGCCCTGCTCGAAATAGCGCATCGCGCCGAGGCAGCCGCCCTCGTCGGTCGGCGCTCCCGGGATGCTGAAGATGCCGAGCGCCTTCGTCGGCGCTTCGTACGGCCGCTCGACGTGATAGCCGAGCAGGGTCATCGCCCCGTCCGCGAACCATTCGAGCAGCGCCCGGCCCTCGGGATCGGCGATCCCGGCGGCGTCGCGGCGCATCTGGTCCTGCAGCGCGTGCCAGTCGCGCACCGCCAGCCGGACGTCGTTCAGCACCCGACGCAGATAGGCCGCGAGCTCCTGCCGGCCGCGCGCGTCGGCGCGGTCGAGCTCGAGGTACATCATGGATTCGCGCCGGCTCTTGTCGGTGCAGATTTGCGCGACATCACGGAGGACGCCGTCCTCGTCGCGAGAAACGCACACCACTGGGTGGAGCAGGCGATAGATCCCGAGTTGGTGCGCGGCGACCGCGTTGGCGACGGAGTCGACCAGGAACGGCATGTCGTCGTTGACGATCGCCATCCGCATCCGGCGCTTGCCCGCCTCGCCGCCGGTCGACTCGATCTCCAGCGCCAGCTCGCCCCGCTTCCGTTGCGCCGCGACCTGGGCGAGGAACTCCGCCGCCTCGCGCTCCGACTCCCGATCGAGATCGTGGGTTTCGCCGGGCAATGCGTGTTGCGTCAGCGCCTTGCGAATCGAATCGACCAGCGGCTTGGCCAGGCGCATGTGGGCAGTCATGAAAAGGGCGGCTCCGCGAGTATCAGCGACGCGCCGGGCCTATAGACGCCGCGTCCGCGAAGGGACAACCCCGCGGGCTAGACCGCGCGACGAATGGCGCGCTCGACCAAAGTCTCGTCGTCGATAATCGCGACCGGCTCGTGCCGGCCGTCGGCGCCGCGGCGGGTGACGATCACCGCGAATTCCTCTGAGGCCGGCACTTCAGCGAGCGACAGGGACGGCGCACTGCGCAGCTTCGCCCGCGCGACTTCGCCCTTGGTGTCGGCCTTCGGCTGCGGCCGGCGCGCCTCGCGCTCCGCCGCGACCAGCCCCTTGAGGCCGCCGGACTGCTGTTCGATGAAGCGCTGGAACTCGCCGAGCGCGATCTGCTGCCGCTGGGCGTAGGACAGAGCAGCCGCGAACTCGGTCAGCCGCGCCTTGTCGTAATCGATCCCGAAGACGAGCTTGACGATCGGAGTCATCGGCGCGCGGGCCTGCGCCTTGACGCCCGATTCCTCGAGCAGCTCGGCATAATCCTCGGCGTTCTCGTGCGCGGCGACCGCGAAATCATAAGCCAGCGAGAGCGCACGGTAGAGCGCGGCCCTGGTGCGGCCCTCTCCCGCCTTGACCGCCTCGGCGGTCTCGCGTGCTGCCCACAGCCGGTCGGCGAGCGCCGCGTCGTCGCCCACCTCGATGTCGGCAACGATGTCCTCTTCCTCGTCCGGGACGACGGCCAGCGGCCCGTCATCCCAGCTGAGATGCTCTTGCCCAATGACTGGAGCAGGCCCCGCGGGCAGATCGTCGGCGATCCCAGCGAGCTCGACTTCCGCGGTTTCGGTCTCGGGCTCGATCATCGGGACGTCGACATCGGGCTCGATTGCGGCGACGGTCGCCACCGGCTCGTCCGCTGGAGAAGCGAACGGATCGGCCGCCGACATCTCGCCGACGGTCTTCCAGTTGATCACGCCATAGATGAAGTCGATCGTGTCGCCGTCCGACGAGAACGGCATCAGGATGCCCCGATAGCAAATCGTCTCGCTCCGCTGGTTGGCGAACTCGGCCTCGAAGCCGATCGGCGCGCGATTGGCGATGATCTGCAGATAATGATCGGTCAGGCGCGACAGCAGCGAGCGGCTCGGCACGTCGTTGATCGTCCGCATCGTCTCGTCGAGCCCGCATTCGTCGCGGATCGCCGCGCCGATGTAGGGAATGCCCGGATTGTCGCGACCGCAGGTGAAGTCGAGCAGGATGCTGTTGCCGGCGAAATCCTCGACATCGCCCGGCTCGAGATCCTCGATCGACGGGAAATCGCGGCCGCCGAGCAGCGAGACCCAATAATTATAGGCGCGGACGTGCATCCGGCGCTCGTCGGTGCCGATCGCGGCTGCGACATCGTCCGCCGACGGCGTGTCGGACGCCGGCAGGTCGAAATCGGTCGGATACTCGCGGTAACTGTCCATCTGTCTGGGCCCCACACTCCCGTTCGGACGCAGAATGCGCAGACTGCACTTACCAAAATGTTAAGCATATTCGTTCAGGGTTGCGGCTGGTCAGCGCCCTTGCCGACGCGAAGGCGCGCTGTTAGGGGCGCCAGTCTTTCCGGTAGCCATGCCGCTTTAGCTCAGCTGGTAGAGCACATCATTCGTAATGATGGGGTCGCGTGTTCGAGTCACGCAAGCGGCACCACCTTCGGAAGGACCGCCCCGACATGACCGACGAAGCCGCAATCGGCGCCGTGATCGACGAAATGTACGCGATGATCTCGGGTCGGAAGGGACCCCGCGACTGGTCGCGGCAGGCCAATTGCTTCCTCCCCGAGGCGCGCCAGGTTCGCACCTGGGTCGACGACCAGGAACGTCCGCAGAAGCTTAGCATGACACTGGAACAGTATGAGGCGAACACGACGCCGTTCTTCGCCGAAAACGACTTCTACGAGGTCGAAACCGCCCGGCGGATCGATGTCTTCGGCAACATGGCGCACGTGTGGAGCGCCTACGAAGCGCGCCGTACCCCGGACGAAGAGCCGCCCGAGCGCAGGGGCATCAATTCGATCCAGCTGTTCCGCGATCCCGATCTGGGCTGGCGCATCATCCACATGATCTGGGACAATGAGCGCTAGGCGCTAGCCGGCAGCGACCACCCGCCCGACGCATTCGCCGAAGCCGATGCGCACCGCGCCATCGTCCTCGCACCAGGCGTTGAGCGTGATCTCGTCACCGTCTTCGAGGAAGCTGCGGCTTTCTCCGGTCGGCAGCGCGATCGGCGCCTTCCCCCCCTCGCTGATCTCGAGCAGCGAGCCGAGCCCCGACGTTCCGTCGGTGGACAGGGTCCCGGTGCCGATCAGGTCCCCGGGCTGGAGGTTGCAGCCGTTGGAGCTGTGATGCGCGATGATCTGCGCCGCACTCCAGTACATCGCAGCGTCGGCGGACCCGCGCGACAGGACGTGCGGCGCAAGGCCGGCGGTGCGCATCTTCTCGGTCGTCAGCGTGACCGCGATCTGGACCGCGAGCGCGCCGCTTTCCCGGTCC
>Ga0207678_10004161_pt1 | contig 12988 bp, 12 predicted proteins | sample KBSC63metaG_FD_184319 | JGI IMG/M metagenome (GOLD analysis project Ga0207678, IMG submission 184319) | Corn rhizosphere microbial communities from Kellogg Biological Station, Michigan, USA - KBS C6-3 metaG (SPAdes) (version 2) | ecosystem: Host-associated > Plants > Roots > Rhizosphere > Soil ... | reverse complement strand
CGCCGAGTGGGCCGCGATCAATCGCCGGGCGGTGGCCCTCGCCCGCGAGGCGATCGGGCCGGCCGGCCTGCTCCTCGGCAGCCTCGGCCCGCGACCCGGTGGGCCTTCCGAACGCCTCGCCGCCTCCTATCGGGCCCAGGCGGAGAGCCTGGAGGACGCGGGGGCCGACGCCCTTTCCTGTATCAACACGGTGCTCGGACTGGCCATCGACGTCGAGGCGCGCCGCCCGCGCCTGGCCTTCGGGACGGGGGGCCTGTCCGGCCCCGCCATCCGTCCCATCGCCGTGCGCATGGCCTGGCAGGCCTGCCGGGCGGTGAGGATCCCGGTGCTGGGCATCGGCGGCATCATGACCGCCGAGGACGCGCTGGAGTTCCTCATCGTGGGCTGCCGGGCCGTGCAGATCGGCACCGCCAACTTCGTGGACCCCGGCGTGTACCAGCGCATCGCGGCCGGGTTGACGCCCAGGTATCCCCAGCGAACCGCGCGTTCGAGGGCACCTCGAATGATGTAGTGGATCTTCCGGGTGGTGCTGGTGCTCAGCGGCTGGTGCACGTGGTTCTTCGGCGGCCTGACCGGGCACAGGTGCCTGCAGCGATGAAGCTTGGCGTAGAAGCGCTCCATCAGCTCGGCGTCGAGCCGGCCGATCTGGAGATCGCCGAACGTCGGGAGGATGTAGAGCCGGATCAGGTCCTCGTACCGGTCCCGGGTCGTCTCCTCCAGCTCGGCGACCTCCATCCACTTCTCCACCGCCTCGGCGAGAGTGATCGCGGCCTTCGGGTGCTTGTTCTCGTCGACCTCGCGCTGGAGGCGGGTCAGCTCCTGCTCGGCGGAGGCTCGCGTCGCGCAGGTCGCCTTCACGTACCTGCGGCGGCGGGTCAGCGGATCGATCCCGGTGAAGACGACCGCCCGGAAGTGGCCGGACGGCAACGGCTCGATGTGGCCGCGTCGACGACGGGTACGGGGAGGCACGGGTGAACCATAGGGCCCGCTGATTCCACGAGTGATTCCACGCGGCATCACAGCCGGGGTAGTCACCAGAGAAGATGCAGGTCGCCCTGGGTGCCCCCGGCAGGATTCGAACCTGCGCACCCGCCTCCGGAGGGCGGTGCTCTATCCCCTGAGCTACGGGGGCTCAGCGACCCGGAAAGGTTACCAGGGAGACGAGCACGGACCGCGTCGTGGGCCGGTACGGTGACGGCGTGCCGGAGCGACCGCCTCGGGTGCTGGTCGTCGACGACGAGGCCGTCATCCGCCAGCTGCTCGTGATCAACCTCGAGCTGGAGGGCTTCGAGGTGCACGAGGCGGTGGACGGGCTGGACGCGCTGGAGAAGGCGCGCGAGATCGACCCGGACGTGGTGACGCTGGACGTGATGATGCCGGGGCTGGACGGCATGACCACCGCCCGCCGGCTGCGGTCCGACCCGCTGACGAGGCGGGCCCGGATCGTGCTGATCAGCGCGCGGACCCGGCCGGCGGACCTGGAGCAGGGCGCGGAGGCGGGCGCCGACGACTACGTGATCAAGCCGTTCGACCCGGACGACGTCGTCGACGCGGTCCGGCGGCTGGCGGACCAGGACCAGGTCAGCTGAGCGGGCGCGCGCCCCGCTCGCGCAGCATCTGCTCCATCGTCACGACCTCGTTCTGCTGCGCGGTGACGATCGCGGCGGCCATCGTCCGGACGTACGGCTCCGCGGCGTGGTCGGCGCCGTACTGCGCCATCGGCAGGCCGCCCTCGTGGTGGCGGATCATCAACTGCAGGAAGTAGACGTCCATCGCCTTGCCACGCAGCCCACGCAGCTTGGCCAGCTCGGCTTGGGTCGCCATTCCCGGCATCAGCTGGCCGGGCGCGACCGTGTGCTGCATCCAGGACATCTGCGGGAGGTCGGACTGGCCGGTCTGCCCCCACGACTCGAGCCAGCCGCGCATCTGGCCGATCTGGGCGAGCTGCCCGGTCTCGATGTCGAACGCGAGCAGCCGTACCGCCGGGTCCGTGCTGTTGTCCCGCACCACCTGGGCCATCTGCACGGCCTGGTCGTGGTGGGTGGCCATGTCCCGGGCGAAGCCGGCGTCGACCGAGTCGACGGCGGGCGGCCGGTCGGTCCCGATGCCGGTGACGACGGTCAGGGCCGCACCGGCACCGAGCAGCGCGACGGCGCAGATCACGCCGAGCGCGACGAGGAGCCACCGTGGGCGGTGGGAGTCGTAGTCGACCTCAGCGGTGTCCGGGTGCTGCTCCAGAGTCGCCACGCGTTCAGTCTCCCCCTTCCGGGTGCGGCCGGCTCGGGACCAAGGTCACCCGCTCGCCGACGGCGCGGCCGCTCCGGACGGGTCCGGCGGCGACGGGTTGGCCTTGAAGTCGGGGTTGGTGCAGGTCGCGCCGAACTCCGGGGTCACCGCGGAGTTGAGCCGCAGGTCGTTGATGAACCGGTCGACCCGGGAGTCGGTCGCGCTGTCGACGAACAGCTGGTGGCCCCAGGACTGCAGCGAGACGTTCGACTTCAGCCCCGGGTACGGGCTCAGTGCCATGTAGCCGACACCCGAGACCTTCTGCTTCAGCGCGTCGACCTGGTCGGCGGCAAGCCCCGGCTTGTACGTGATCCAGACCGCGCCGTGCTCCAGCATGTGCACCGCGTTCTCCTTGCGGAGCTCGGACGGGTACACGGTGCCGTTGCAGTCGGCCCAGGTCGGGTCGTGGTCGCCGCCGAACGGCGGGCTGTCGGTGTAGTTGACGACGCCCTGCACGTGGTTGCGGCTCGGGAAGTCCTTGAGCACGATGCCCGGGATCGCCTTCGCGTCCTCGGCCTTGGCCTCCGGGCTGTTCTGGTTGGACTTGTTGATCTTGACCACCGCGTACCCGATGACGAGGCCGGCGAAGACCACCACGACCACGGTGAGCGCGATCAGGCCCCACGGCTTCGGCCGGCTGGTGGTGATCGGCGGCGGAGGCCTGCGCCCGGACCGGCCACCCCCGCTGGCCGCCCGCGGCGACGGAGTGCTCTTGCCGGGCGTGGTCTTCTTCTTCGGCGGCATCCGGGCGCTCTCGCTCTGAGGGTCAACGACGGGCCACATGGTACGGGCGCAGGCTTTGGGCGTGTCCCGGGATCGTCCGCGGTGTCGACGGCGCCCGGGCGCGCCCGGAAGCACTGTGAGGTCGCGCGGGCGGGCTCAGTAGCATTGTCCGGGTGACACCCGAGGAGCTCGCCGCCGCGGTGCTGGCTGCCGTCCGCGCCGCGGTGGACGCCGGTGACCTGGCTGTATCCGTCCCGGACAGCGCGGTCGTCGAGCGCCCGAAGTCACGCGAGCACGGCGACTACGCCACCAACGTGGCGCTGCGGCTGGCCAAGCCGGCCGGCCGGCCGCCGCGGGAGGTCGCCGAGCTGGTCGCCGCCCGGCTGCGGGAGCACCCGGGCGTTGCCGCCGTCGACGTCGCCGGCCCGGGCTTCCTGAACGTCACGCTGGCCAAGGACGCGCTGGCCGGGCTGGTCCGCGCGATCCTCGAGGCCGGCCCGGCGTACGGGAAAGGCGAGGTGAACGCCGGCCGCCACCTCAACCTCGAGTACGTCTCGGCCAACCCGACCGGGCCGCTGCACCTGGCGCACGCCCGGTGGGCGGCGACCGGCGACTCGCTGGCCCGGCTGCTGACCGCGAGCGGCGCCCAGGTGACCCGGGAGTACTACTTCAACGACGCCGGAGCCCAGATCGACCGGTTCGCCGCGTCGCTGGTGGCGGCGGCGGCCGGGCAGCCGACCCCGGAGAACGGCTACGACGGCGACTACATCCGCGAGATCGCTTCCGCGGTGGTCGCCGCCAACCCCGGCGTGCTGGACCAGCCGGAGGAGAAGCGGACGGAGATCTTCCGCACCGAGGGCGTCGCCCTGATGCTCGAGTCGATCAAGCGCTCGCTGGCCGATTTCGGCGCGGAGTTCGACGTCTTCTTCTCCGAGGCCACCTTGCACACGAGCGGGGAGATCGCCGAGGCGGTCATCCGGCTGCGCGAGCAGGGGCACGTGTTCGAGGCCGACGGCGCGGTCTGGCTGCGGACCAGCGAGTTCGGCGACGACAAGGACCGGGTGCTGGTCCGGTCCGACGGCCGGCCGACCTACTTCGACGCCGACTGCGCGTACTACCTGGACAAGCGGCGGCGCGGGGCGGACCGGGCGATCGTGCTGCTCGGCGCCGACCACCACGGCTACGTCGGTCGGATGCGGGCGATCGCGTCGTGCTTCGGGGACGACCCGGACGAGACCGTCGAGATCATCATCGGCCAGCTGGTGTCGCTGCACGGCGGCCGGATGAGCAAGCGGGCCGGCAACCTGGTCACGCTCGACGAGGCGATCGCGCTGATCGGCACCGACGCGCTGCGGTACGCGCTGGTGCGCTGGTCCATGGACTCGCCCATCGACATCGACGTCGAGCTGTGGGCGGCGCGGACCAACGACAACCCGGTCTTCTACGTCCAGTACGCGCACGCCCGGCTGGCCTCGCTCGGCCGCAACGCCCGCGAGCTCGGGGTCAGCGTGCCGCCGCCGGCCGAGGTCGACTACGGGCTGCTCTCGCACGAGCGGGAGGGCGACCTGCTGCGGGCGCTGGGCGAGTTCCCGCGGGTGGTCGCGGCGGCGGCCGAGCTGCGGGCGCCGCACCGGGTCGCCCGCTACCTGGAGGAGCTGGCCGGCACCTACCACCGGTTCTACGACGCCTGCCGGGTGCTGCCGAGCGAGCACGAGGACTCGCCCGGACCGGACCTGGTGCACGCCCGGCTGGCGCTGTGCGAGGCGACCCGGATCGTGCTGGAGAACGGCCTCGGCCTGATCGGCGTCTCCGCACCGGACCGGATGTGAGCGAGCGCGAGGGCTCGCAGCGCGAGCGGGGAGCGACGAGGGCCGGGCGCCTGGCGCTCGCGCCCGGCGCCCTGTCCGAGGAGCGGGCACAGTGAGGACGCACGAGGCCGGCGCCCTGCACGCCGACGTCACCGAGCCGCCGTCGGCGCTGCTGGTCCCGCCGGCCGACCCCGGGACGCTGGCCGCCGCGGTCTGGCCGGCCACCGCCACCCGGGACGAGTCCGGCGCGCTGGTGCTCGGCGGGGTCGACGTCCGTGACCTGGCGACCGAGTTCGGCACCCCGGCGTACCTGCTCGACGAGGCCGACTTCCGGTCCCGCTGCCGCGACTTCGTGCAGGCGTTCGCCGGCGCCGACGTGCACTACGCGGCGAAGGCGTTCTGCAGCCTCACCTCGCTCCGCTGGATCGTGGAGGAGGGCCTCGGCCTCGACGTCTGCTCGGGGGGCGAGCTGGCCGCGGCCCTGCGGGCCGAGGTGCCGGCGGAGCGGATCGCCTTCCACGGCAACAACAAGTCCGTGGCCGAGCTCGAGCAGGCGCTCGACGCCGGGGTCGGCCGGATCGTGGTCGACTCGTTCGCCGAGATCGCCCGGCTGGCCTGGCTGGCCGAGGAGCGTGGGCTGCGCCAGCCGGTGCTCGTCCGGGCCACCGTCGGCGTCGAGGCGCACACCCATGAGTTCATCGCCACCGCGCACGAGGACCAGAAGTTCGGCTTCTCGGTCGCCGGCGGGGACGCGTTCGAGGCGTGCCGCCGCGTGCTCAACCACTCCTCGCTGGACCTGGTCGGCGTGCACTCGCACATCGGCTCGCAGATCTTCGACACCTCGGGCTTCGAGGTCTCGGCGCACCGGGCGGTCGCGCTGCTGGCCCGGCTGCGGGAGGAGCTCGGCGCGACCCCGCCGTACCTTGACCTCGGCGGCGGCTTCGGCATCGCGTACACGGCCGCGGACACGCCGATGGACGTGCCTGCGCTGGCCGCCTCGATGCGGGCGATCGTGGCCAGGGAGTGCGCGGCGGCCGGGCTGGCCGAGCCGCGGCTCGCGGTGGAGCCGGGACGGGCCATCGCCGGGCCGGCCTCGATCACCCTGTACGAGGTGGGCACGGTCAAGGACACCCCGCACCGCCGGTACGTCTCGGTCGACGGCGGGATGAGCGACAACATCCGCACCGCCCTGTACGACGCGCAGTACACCTGCGTGCTCGCCTCCCGGGTCAGCGAGGTGCCGCCGGTGCTGTGCCGGGTGGTCGGCAAGCACTGCGAGAGCGGCGACATCGTGGTCCGGGACACCTGGCTGCCGGCCGACCTGGTGCCCGGCGACCTGCTCGCGGTGGCCGCGACCGGGGCATACTGCCGGTCGCTGGCGAGCAACTACAACCACCAGCCGCGCCCGCCGGTGGTCGCGGTCGGCGACGGTGCGGCCCGTGTCGTCGTTCGGCGGGAGACCGTCGAGGACCTGCTGCGGCTGGACGTGCCCTGATGGCCGGGAAGATGAAGACCAGCACCTGGCTGATCGTGGTGCTCGCGGTGCTGGTCCTGCTGCTGGCGGCGACCGGCGAGGGCGGCGGCTCGATCGTGGCCACGCTGGTGGCCGGCGTGGTCGTGGTCTGGCTGGTGTTCGGCGTGATCTTCCGGCGGCGCCGGTGAGGATCGCGCTGCTCGGCTGCGGCACCGTCGGGACCGAGGTGGTCCGCCTGCTGGACGAGCAGGCCGGCGACCTCGCCGCCCGGATCGGCGCGCCGCTGGAGCTGGTCGGGATCGCGGTACGCCGGCCGGCGCGGCATCCCGGCGTGCCGGCGGAGTTGCTCACCACCGACGCCGAGGCGCTGGTCGAGCGCCCGGACGTGGACGTGGTGATCGAGGTGATCGGCGGCATCGAGCCGGCCCGCACGCTGCTGCTGTCGGCGATGAAGACCGGCAAGTCGGTGGTCACCGCGAACAAGGCGCTGCTGGCCGAGGACGGGGCGACCCTGCACGCGGCGGCCCGGGACTCCGGCGTCGACCTCTACTACGAGGCGTCGGTGGCCGGCGCGATCCCGCTGCTGCGGCCGCTGCGCGAGTCGCTGGCCGGTGACCGGATCACCCGGGTGCTCGGGATCGTCAACGGCACCACGAACTTCGTGCTGTCCCAGATGGACGCGACCGGCACCGGGTTCGCGGAGGCGCTGGCCGAGGCGACCGCGCTCGGCTACGCGGAGGCCGACCCGACCTCGGACATCGACGGGTTCGACGCCGCGGCCAAGGCGGCGATCCTGGCCGGGCTGGCCTTCCACACCAGGGTCAGCGCGGCGGACGTGCACCGGGAGGGCATCTCCGGGGTGACCTCGGCCGACGTGGCGTCGGCGAAGGCGATGGACTGCACGGTAAAGCTGCTGGCGATCTGTGACCGGGACCTGTCCGACGGATCGGTCGGGGTGCGCGTGCACCCGGCGATGATTCCGCGCAGCCACCCGCTGGCCGGGGTCGGGGACGCGTTCAACGCCGTGTACGTCGAGGCGGACGCCGCGGGGCAGCTGATGTTCTACGGCCGGGGCGCCGGCGGGGCGCCGACCGCGTCCGCGGTGCTCGGCGACGTGGTGGCGGTCGCCCGCAACCGGCTGTCCGGCGGCCGCGGTGCGGGCGAGTCGGCGTACGCGGACCTGCGGGTGCGGTCGGTGGGGGAGAGCGCGACCCGCTACCACATCTCGCTCGACGTGCTCGACCGGCCGGGCGTGCTGGCGGCCGTCGCGCAGGCGTTCGCGGCGCACGAGGTGAGCATCTCGACCGTCCGCCAGGCCGGCCGCGGTGACGACGCCACGCTGGTGCTCGTCACCCACACCGCCCCGGATGCCGCCCTCGCGGCCACCGTCGACGACCTCCGCTCGCTGCCCGCCGTACGGGAGGTCACCTCGGTGATGCGGGTCGAGCAAGCCTAGGGGCGCGTCTCCGCACGGTCTGGCGGTGCCGGCGACGGTGTCCGCATCCACCGACGGCCCCGCGCCGGTCCCCGGCCGCGGCTACGCTTTCCGGGTGACGATCGAGGCGACCCGGTTCGCCGGCTGGCCCGGCGTGATCGAGGCGTACCGGGACCGGCTGCCGGTGGCCGCCGGCGCCCGGGTGGTGACGCTGCTCGAGGGCGGCACGCCGCTGCTGCCGGCGCCGACGCTGTCCGGGCGGACCGGCTGCGACGTCTGGCTCAAGGTCGAGGGGCTCAACCCGACCGGGTCGTTCAAGGACCGCGGGATGACCGTGGCGATCACCCAGGCGGTCGCGGCCGGGTCGAAGGCGGTCATCTGCGCGAGCACCGGCAACACCAGCGCGTCCGCCGCGGCGTACGCGGTGCGCGGCGGGCTGACCTGCGCCGTGCTGGTGCCCGCCGGCAAGATCGCGCTCGGCAAGCTGGCCCAGGCGCTGGTGCACGGGGCGCGGCTGCTGCAGGTCGACGGCGGCTTCGACGACTGCCTCACGGTCGCCCGCGAGCTGTCCGAGCACTACCCGGTCACGCTGGTCAACTCGGTGAACCCGGACCGGATCGAGGGGCAGAAGACCGCCGCCTTCGAGGTCTGCGACTCGCTCGGCCGGGCGCCGGACGTGCACTGCCTGCCGGTCGGCAACGCGGGCAACATCACCGCCTACTGGAAGGGCTACACCGAGTACGACCGCGGCCGGCCGCGGATGTTCGGCTTCCAGGCCGCCGGCGCGGCGCCGATCGTGACCGGGACGCCGGTGCCGCGGCCGACGACGATCGCCACCGCGATCCGGATCGGCAACCCGGCGTCCTGGCAGGCGGCGGTGGCCGCCCGGGACGCCTCGGGCGGCCGGATCGCGGCGGTGACCGACCGCGAGATCCTCGCCGCGTACCGGCTGCTGGCCCGGGCGGAAGGCGTGTTCGTCGAGCCGGCGTCGGCGGCCAGCGTGGCCGGCCTGCTCGCCGCCGGCCTCGAGCCGGGGCAGACCGTCGTCTGTACGGTCACCGGCAACGGGCTCAAGGACCCCGACTGGGCGATCTCCGGCGCGCCGGCCCCGGTCACCATCCCGGTCGACGCCACGGCGGCCGCGGAATCGCTCGGTCTGGTCGACCACTGAGAGGGGTCACCCGACCCGCGGTGGATGCCGTCGGCGCCGCCGCCGGGTTGGGCGACATGCCCTAGATTGCTGGCGTGGCGAGAGGGGTGGCGCGAGCGTCCCGGGTGGCGTTCCGGGCCGCGCCGGTGCGCGTACGCGTGCCCGCGACCAGCGCCAACCTGGGCCCCGGTTTCGACGCGCTCGGCCTCGCCCTGAGCCTGTACGACGACGTGGTGGTCCGGGTCGCCGACGAGGGCCTGTTCGTCGACGTGGCCGGGGAGGGGGCGGACACCGTCCCGCGTACCCGCCGGCACCTGGTCGTGCGGGCCCTGCACGCCGGCTTCGACGCGCTCGGCGGCCAGCCCCGCGGCCTGGAGGTGGTGTGCGCGAACCGGATCCCGCACAGCCGCGGCCTCGGCTCGTCCGCGGCCGCGATCGTGGCCGGGCTCACCGCCGCCCGCGCGCTCGTGCTCGGCGGCGCCGACACGCTCGACGACGACGCGCTGCTGGCGCTCGCGGCGGAGCTGGAGGGGCACCCGGACAACGTCGCGGCCTGCCTGCTCGGCGGCCTCACCCTGGCCTGGACGCCGGCCGACGGTCCGGCGCACGCGGTGCGGCTGCCGGTCAGCCCGGCGTTGCGGCCGGTGGTGTTCGTGCCGACGACCAGCTCGTCGACGGCCAAGGCCCGCAAGCTGCTGCCGGAGACCGTGCCGCACGCCGACGCCGCCCGCAACGCGGCCCGGTCCGCGCTGCTCGTGCACGCGCTGGCCGCCGACCCGGGCCTGCTGCTGGCCGCCACCGAGGACCGGCTGCACCAGCAGTACCGGGCGCCGTCGCAGGTCAAGACCGCCGGGCTGATCGACGCGCTGCGGGCCGACGGCGTGCCGGCGGTGGTCTCCGGCGCCGGCCCGTCAGTGCTGGCCTTCGCCGGCCACGCCGACGACCTCAGCTCGTACGCGCCGCGCGGCTGGGCGGTGGAGGTGCTCGCCGTCGACGCCGACGGCGCCGAGCTGCTCGGGTTGGCCGGGTGATGGCGGCGGGGAACACGCTGGTGGGGGTTGTTGTTGCCCCTCCGGCGGCACACCGTTAGGCTTCGCATCACCAGCCGCCCGAGGGTGCGCTCTCGGCGGGGTCTCTGGTTCGCCGCACCGAAACACTGGTGCACCCCTGCACGAGGCCTCGCTGTCCCGTCTCTCACGGAGCTAGCAAGTCGCTCCGCGGCGCTCCAGCGAGGCTGCCACACCGTCCGCCGCGAGGCGGACCGTTCACCGGCCGGAACGGCCGGTAGCTCGACCCCGGCCGTGGGTTGATCCCGGCCGACGAAGGGACACACACCGTGAGTGACACCACGGACTACCTGACCGAGGGCGCCGGCCGGACCCCCGAGTCCGACCAGACCGCCGCTCCCGCCGAGACCCGCCCGCGCCGGCGTGCCGCCGGGCTGTCCGGCATGCTGCTGCCCGAGCTGCAGAGCCTCGCCGCCTCGCTCGGGATCACCGGCACCGGCCGCATGCGCAAGGGTGAGCTCGTAGCGGCCATCCAGGCCAAGCAGAGCGGCAACGGCGCTGGTCAGGGGTCTACGCCTGGGCAGGACCAGCTCCCGCTCGGCACGCCCGAAGCGACCACGTCCGGGCCGCCGGCGGCCGGCCCGACCGGCTCCGACGCGCCGCCCGCGACCCGCACCCGGCAGCGCCGCGGTGCGAGCCGGCCCGCGGGCAGCCCGGTGAGCGCCGAGGCGCCGGCCGGAAGCTCCGGCACCGCCGACACGCAGGCCGACTCCGGGCGGACCGACGGCGGGCCGAGCGCGGCGCTGACCGCGATCAGCGCGACCGCGTCGGTGACGGCGCCGACCCGGGAGCCGCGCCCGACGCGGACCGACGGCGCGCCGTCCGACACGGCGCCGCCGACCGACCGGCCGAGCCGGCGGGAGCGCGAGCGGGGCCCTCGCGACGGGCAGGGTCGTGACCGCACCGACGACCGCACCGACCAGGACCGCGGCGACCAGGACCGCGCCGACGAGCGCGGCGGCCGGGACCGGAGCGCCGACGGCGACCGCCCGGCCGGCGACCGTCCGGCCGGCGACCGCCCGACGAGAGAACGCCCGGCCGGGGACCGCTCGGACAGCGACCGCGCGGACGGCGACCGCGGCCCACGCCGCGACCGCAACGACCGCAACGACCGCAACGACCGTCCCGACCGTCCCGACCGTGGTGACCGTGGTGACCGTGGTGACCGTGGCGACCGTGGCGACCGGGGTGAGCGGGGTGACCGATGCTTTCAATCTTTACAATGTCCAGCTTCGTGCCTCCCAAAGCATTCTGGACCTCAGCGCACGAACCCGCTACCGCGCCGGTCAGGACACCGTCACGGCAGCCAAGCTCGATGCCCGGGTGATAGGCGATGCCGTCGGAGCAAATGCCGGTGTGGCCTACCTTCGGGTGCTGAGCGCAGAGGAGACGGTGCGAGCCCGGACCGCCGATAGCACGGTAGCGGCGGATCTGCTGCAACAGGCGCGAAGACTGGTGGAGGCCGGCGTGAGCCCCGCCATCGATGTGACCCGCAGCGAGGTGAGCTTTGGGTCAGTTCGAACCCAGCTGGCAGTGGCGCGAAACCAGGCCGACCGTTCGCGTCTGGATCTCGTTCGAGCGCTGAACCTGCCCTCGAACACCCGGCTGCAGCTGGCCGATTCTCTGGGTCTCGCTCCACTCGAGATACCACGGGAGCCCGACGAGGCGGCGCGCTACGCCCGCGAGCACCGCTCCGAGCTTTTGGCGGAGCATGCCCGCACCGAGGCAACCCGGCGAACTTTGCGGGCCATTCGCTACGAGAATCTGCCCAACCTGTCGGTGAATGGGTTTTACACTGAGAGCGGTCAGCAAACCCGGGTCTTGGTCGGCAGTTATTACGTGCAGCTGTTGGTGAGTGTTCCTATCCTGGACGGGTTGCGACGACAGAACCGCGCCAAGGAGGAGCAGGCCCGTCTCGATATCCAGGAGATCAGAGAGCACAATCTGGCTGACCAGGTCGAGACTGAGGCCCGCCAGGCGGTACTGGACCTCGCGTCGGCAGAGCAGCAGGTGGCGATCGCGAACGAGCGTGTCAAGCTCGCCAACCGGGAACTGAGTGAGGCGCAGCAGCGGTTCACAGCGGGAGTGGCCGGCAGCGTCGAAACAACGAACGCTCAAGGCTCAGTGATTGCCGCCCAGGACGCCCTGATTCAGGCTCGGGTAAGCTACGGGACAGCCCGGGTTGCCGCGTATCGGGCCCTCGGGGTCATCGAACAACTCCATTGATCGCCTGACCGGCGACTGAGACGCACCATGGCAGAAGGCACAGACGAGAGCGCGGCAGAAGTAGCAGACACGAGGCCGAAGCGCCGGCGGATTCCGGTGATCATCGTGGGGGTATTGGCGCTGGCTCTCGCGGTCTGGGGACTCAACCGCTACCTGTACTCCCGGCATCATGTTTCCACCGATAACGCCCAGGTCGACGGCCACATCACGCTGATCGCTCCCCGGATCGCCGCCTTCGTCACCCGCATTCTCGTGGACGACAACCAGCACGTGCAGGCCGGTGATACGCTGGTGATCCTGGACGACCGTGACCTCAAGGTCAAGCTGCAGCAGGCCGAGGCCGACCTGCGCCAGGCTGAGGCGGCAGTCGGTAGCCGAGGACGGGCCGGCCAGACCCAGGCTGAGCTCCAGGCAACCCGGTCGGAAGCAGGATCAGCCCGGGCATCGGTTAGAGCCGCTGAGGCCGATTACCACAAAGCGGCGGCCGATGTGGAACGCTATCGCAAGCTGGCGGCCCAGAAGATTGTTTCGGCCCAGCAATTCGATGCCGCCGAAGCCGCCGAAGCCCAGGCCGCCGCCAAACTCGAGGCCGCTCGGCGCCAGGCCGCCGCCGCAGGGAGCCAGGTGTCGGCATCCGGCGCGGCGGTACGCAGCGCCGATGCCCATTTGGCGGCTGCGGAGGCCGCGGTCGAGAATACCAAGCTGCAGCTCAGCTACGCCTACATCACCGCACCGGTGTCGGGAACCGTGGCCCGACGCAACGCGGAAGTCGGTGCCCTGGTGCAGGTGGGGCAGACCCTCATGTCCATTGTGCCGGAC
>Ga0207678_10004159_pt1 | contig 12993 bp, 9 predicted proteins | sample KBSC63metaG_FD_184319 | JGI IMG/M metagenome (GOLD analysis project Ga0207678, IMG submission 184319) | Corn rhizosphere microbial communities from Kellogg Biological Station, Michigan, USA - KBS C6-3 metaG (SPAdes) (version 2) | ecosystem: Host-associated > Plants > Roots > Rhizosphere > Soil ... | reverse complement strand
CTACGGCAAGCCGACAATCGGCTGGCGTCAGGAGATGGAGCAGCTCACGCGCGACGACGCCATCGGCTTCTACCGGCGCTTCTACGGTCCGAATGGCGCCGTGGTGGTGATCGCCGGCGACGTCGAGCCCGAGCAGGTGCTGGCCTTGGCCAAGGAAACCTACGGCAAGGTCGAGCGCAACAACAACATCATGCCGCGCACCGGCTTCGCGTGGGATTTGCAGCAGGACGGCCGCACGGCAATACTGAATCCCGGCGACTTTGTGTTTCACGCCTGCAGCAGACCTTACGAGTTGCACTTTGACCAACCACGCCATCACTTGAATGTGTTCCGGCTGAAGCGTTCTCAACTGGAGAATCACGTCAGCGACCTGGACGAGTTGACCGCCATGACGGTCTCACGGCAGGAAGTGGCCAGTCAGCTGCTGCTGTCCATGATCGACACCCTTCACCATAACGCCGATCAGTTGCATCCTTCGTCGGCGCCCGGCGTGTCAGACGCGATCACGAGCATCATCGGCGCTGGGCTGCGCAGCCTTCCGAAGGCAAACTTGCGCAAGACGTCGAACCTGACGGCCTACCACTTGGCGCGCATCAAGGCTCACGTGCAGAAGCATTTGCACGACCCGGATCTGTCCGTCGGGTCCATCGCTTCGGCAATGCACCTGTCGCCTGATCACGTCTGCAAGTTGTTCCGTGGCGAACCGACTTCCCTGTCGCGCCTGATCTGGCAGATGCGTCTCGACGCATGTCGCCGCGATCTGGCCGATCCACGTCATGCGACGCGCAGCATGAGCGACATCGCCTTCTCGTGGGGCTTCAACGATGCGGCGCATTTCAGCCGCACATTTCGCGAACGGATGGGCATGTCTCCACGACAGTGGCGCAATCAAGAACTTTTCGGCAAGAACAACAAGTAGCCTGCATTTGCAGAAGTGGCAGGGCGCAAAAACTTTGAAACGGGTGGCCTCTAAACCACTCCTCCTAAACCGAACTTTGAAGGCCGGCGTCAAAGTTCGACTTAAAGAATCGTGCAGCGATTGCTGGGGAACTTCCGCGCCCCGTGTTTCTGCAATCGACCCTCCGCAAGCTCAAATGCCTCTTTGTAGACTTTCCTGTGAATCTCCAAAGGCACATCGACGAACCGTCGGTAATAGGCCGAATTCGAGGCAGGCGTGAACGTTGGCTTTTCTGCCAAGGCATCGGCGTAGTTCCGACTGGCCTCTCGATAGCGATCCACAACCTCCCGCTGTTCGCGAGGGAACTCCAGCTTGTCCGCCCCTGAGCGCGTGCTCCGATCCACAGGCAGCGCTTTCAGCTTGGTTCGTACCGCGTCCTTGAATGGAAGCTCGAGCAGCGCCGCGCGAGTCTTGACTGTCGACGCTGATCGGGCGGTGTGAACCAGATCTTTGAACGCCTTCGCGTCATCGTGGGCAGCCAACTCCGCGGCCTTCAGGAATTCGGCTTTGATGATCGCCGCGTCGAAGTGTGGCGCGAAGCGTGCGACCTCCGCGGCATAGGCCTCATCGCTTGGGAAATGCTTCTGATACAAGCTCTCGACTTTCTCGACGGGGTCTTTGAATCCAGCTGCGGCAAGATGCTCCTGCGCCATGCGGCGGTAGGCAAGACCGGGCGCGACGTCCGTCGCCGACTCTCGGTTATTGACGTCGGTAGAGAAAACGTAGGACCTGGAGCGGCTTCCGGGAACGGGTGCACCTTTTCCATTCAGCGAATAGTCCTCCAAGTGCGTGGCTTGCCCATTCTTGGCAAGGATTCGACGATTCATCGTGACCTCGCCTATGTCCGGAATGCGAGGGTCCGCGGCCTTGACTTGGCCCGTCAGCGATGCAATAGCAGGCTCTTCGCCTCGATTGAAAGTCGGCGACACGATGAACGCATCGAACGCTGCCTTGGCTCCATCATGCGCCGTGAAGGACAACGGGCGCTCGACACCATCGGCCTTGAAACCGTCGTAAGAGCCGGACATGTAGGTCGCGATGCCGGCTTCGAACAACATCGGGACCGTGGCGTGAACAATCATCGGCGAGGACGTCACGTCTGTCATGACCGTGTTGAATCGCTGCAGGAGTTCCGCATTGTCATTTGCGATCTGCGTACCGGGTTCTGTGATGGATTTCACCTGAGCCCGGTGGATCAGATAACCCTTCTGACCGTCGAATGTGAGGGGGGCCAATCGAGCCATCTCTTCAAAGGCTTCTTCCAATCGTGGCTCCATGCCGAAGCCAAGCACAGTGGAGAGATGTGCCTGGCGGCGAGCGCCTTCAAGGGTACGCGTGGACTCGTCGATCGCCTGCGCCCTGGCTTTGCCTGAGAGGTGTCGCGCCTGTGCCAGCTTTTGCGCGGACTGAACGGAACTTGCATACTGAGCTCGCAATAGCTCCTCCGTGCTCAAGCCCTCTTGTCGAACATCCTTGGGCACCATGCCCAGCGTGGCTGCGACAGATGCATCTGTCAGCACGCCCCAGGATCTGAATTCCTCTTCGCCCTGGTTGTGCAAGCGCAGTGCATGTTGTTCCTTTGCATTACTCAACGAATCGCTTTCCTGCCTCCAGGCCGCGTCATTTGCATGGCGCGGCGGGATCCACTTTCCTGGCGTGTTGCTGATGAATGTGATGGCGCCGTGGTATTTCGCCTTTGCATCCTCACAGACCCTATAGCCAAGGGGGGCGGTATCGTCCGATACGAACAACGACATCATCGGCACAAGGGCGAGCAGTTGATCGTAGGCCGACAAGCCTGAACCTCCCAATGCAAGCTTCGTCGTCGATTTCACTAGACCGGCCGCATCGAGCAAGTTCTTGCCCGACAGGAATCTCTTGAGGGCCTGCGGATTCATGGCCTCGATGAAAGAATGATTGCTCACAGCAGCATCGCCGACTGGGCTCGACAAGGTTGTGCCGGTGTTAAGGCGTACCGTGTTGCCCACGAGCATGCCTTTGGCCTGCGCCGAATGGGCATCGGCCAAACTGACCACCGGCCTGTGCGGAGACGAAACATCGATTTTCTCGACACTGGTATTCGTCATGACATGCAGGTGATAGAAAGGGAATGCCTCCTTTGTTTCGAAGCTTGCCTGCCGAAACCGCTGCAGCTCTTCCATCCCCTGCTGGGCGCGAGTCATGGCGGCGAAGCCGGTCACCAGGACCCCTTTCGGACCATAGGTTCCGTCGAGCGCTCTGTTCAATAGCGTGGAGAGCACAGGATGGTCCTTCGCCTCCTCGATGAGCCGCTTGTGGTTGTCACCCATATAGTCGGCGAAACGCGCCGAATAATTGAGCAGGCCACGGGTATTGGCTGTCAACTTGCACGCCTCTGCGCCGGTGTTCGCTGTCCCGGTCCCATGCTCCTCGCCCCACCCATTGCCACGACCGAGCCACTCCTCCCCCTTGCGTTCGATGATCACCGTTTCGATGTTGTAGGAGCCGCCAAGCTTCTGGATCCGATCGAAGTCCGCACGATGTAGTCGCAGCAGTTCCATTTCGGCCATCGCCTGCGACTCTCCGCGCGGCCCCCCGCCCACACTGATCACTCGCGTGCCATTCTTCGGACATTTGACGGGCTCCAATGTCTTGATGAGTGGCTCGTGGTCCGCAATGTCGACCTTGGCAGATGCCTTGGCATTGGCAAATGGACTTGCAGTTCTGGCACGGACGATTGAAGTCCCGGCAAATGCGCAGTCGTCCGTGCGGCGGCGCTGCAGCGAAAGCAATCGATTTGCTTGATCGGATGAAGTGGCACTTTCCGATTGCGTATTGCCAGCTTTCGGATTTGAAGTCGAACTACTTTTTTGCTCTCGACTTTCGGCATTACATGCCGTGCTGGCAAATGCACTCAGACAGTCTGAAATCTTCATTGCTAACCGCTTTCTGCGGGTTTCGGTCACGGCTCTCGCCGAATGAAATGGCAATCAGTATGCGCAGTGATCTATCGGCACTGACCAGCGAGGGCGTAACGCTGTTCGAAGTTCCGAAAGCTGCGCCTCAACCCTGGAACGATGCCCCCGGAAATGCCGGATGCGATCAAGTCTTGCGCCGGCTTCAGTCTAGTGTCGCGTCAAGCCTCAAGTGTCGATTGATCGCGCCGCTGTCGCAGCGCAAAGCGCAATGCGCTTCGAGAGCAAGCGAGCGGCCGACATTGAGGCTTGACGCGACACTAGTGCCGGTCTTGGGTTTTAGCTGCCCGCAAATTCGTGCCCATCGCCGCAGCACCTGGTCATTGCCTGAAGCAGTCAAGTTTCGCGACACCTTCATCCAAGCGATTTCAGCGTGCAGTTTCTAGACTTTCATTCAGTGCGCGGGGCATGTGACAGAGGCCTGCGGATGCCACCGGCACTTCGAAAGGGAACAACATGGACAACACAAGCCGAAATCTCATGCCGAATCTTGCAGCAAGCACGTCGCGCCAGCCTTGCGACATACCGAATGCCGAAACCAGATCTGCGATGGACAGGCGCGGAATCGAAGGCGCGGCGCTTGGAAAGAATCCATGCTTGCTTCTGCTCAGCGCTGCGGACAACTGCCTGATCGTCTGGGCGCCGATTCGCAGCGGCACCCGCCTGAGGCTCGGCGACGAAGACTTGACCGTCTCGCACACAATGACGCGCGGTCTCACGATCACGCGACACGGGCTGCGCCAGGGCGACAAGGTGGTGCGTTGCGGAATCATCATCGGCACGGCCGCGTGCGACATAGCGGCTGGCGAGCGCCTGCACTCGCGCAATCTTAAAAAAGGCGACGGCACTCAAACTTCACGATGGCCGAGACGCGTCGCACGGCATTTAGTTCAAACAGGGTATTCATCGCACGGCTGCGCTGATTTGCACTAGTGTCGCGTCAAGCCTCAAGTGTCGGTTGATCGCGCCGCTATCGGAGCGCAGAGCAAGGCGCGCCGACGAGCCATAGCTGTGCTATGGCGAGGAGGCGCAACGCCGCAATGCGCTTCGCGAGCCCACCTGTCCTCGGTGCACCTCGTCATCGTGGCCCAGCGCTCGCCGCATCTCCTCCGATTTCGCGCCCAGGTTGCGCTGTTCAGCCGTTTTCACGTGGACGGCAGCGAACCGGTTCAGCGGTAGCGTCGCGGGCCTGGGGCAGAGGACGTTGCGGTCGAGTTCTTAACCCCGTCCACCCTGTCGAGAGTACGTGCTTCGCCCTGATCGAGAACGAGTTGGCATACGGCAGGCGGTGCGCGGCATCAAGGCAATGCTCCGGGCCGACCTCCCGCAAAACCCTTGATCGCTGCTTGCAAACCACTCGAATGGCGCAGGAATTGACAGGTGATTCAATAGGATGCATGAACACCCAACCGCTTCCTTCCGTCTTCATCTCCCACGGCTCTCCGATGATCGCTCTCGAGCCAGGAGCCGCAGGGGTCTTCCTGAAGACACTTGGCCACGCGATAGACAAGACCTTCGATCGGCCTCGCGCCATCGTGGTCGCATCAGCGCACACCACAGCACGCGAGCCTGTGGTCTTGGCGGGGCCGCAGCACGAGGCCATCTATGACTTCGGCAACTTTGATGCGCGGCTCAACGAGATGCGTTACGACGCGCCCGGATCGCCGGAGGTGGCGGCAGAGGTGGCGGGTTTGCTCAAGAACGCGAAGCTTCCCGTCCACCTCATCAATGAGGGCGGTCTCGACCATGGGATCTGGACGGTGCTGCGCTACATCTACCCAGCCGCTGACATTGCAATCGTGCCGGTGGCGTTTGTGCCCACGCACGGGCCCGCGCAGCAGTTCGCACTCGGGCAGGCGCTCGCACCGTTGCGCTCCGAGGGTGTGCTGGTGCTCGGCACCGGCAGCATCACGCACAACCTGCGCCGGGTGTTTGCGGGCGGTTTTGGAAGTCAGTCGAACGTGCCCGAGATTGCCGAGAGCGCGCAGTTTCGAGAGTGGATAAGAGACAAAGGCGCGGCAGGCGACTGGGCATCGCTTGCCGACTATCGGCGCCTGGCCCCGCACGCCGCCGACATGCATCCGACCGACGAGCACTTGCTGCCCTGGTTCGTGGCCGCAGGTGCCGGGGGCATGCAATCCCCGGCGATTAGGCTGCACGACAGCGTGACGCATGGGGTGCTGGGCATGGATGCTTATGCGTTTGGACCAGAAGCCCCAACCCTCGAACGCGCGCTTCATTGAACTTGCAGACCGGCTTACATCTGAGAGGCTGAGAGTATTTCGATCCTGCCCGCTCATCGCGCCAAAAGGCCACTGCTCGTCATTGCAAACGCGCAGCCATTGCACGAGCTATGGCTGCGCTTTGCGCCTTTTGACGTGCTGCTCGGACACGCCCGAAAAACTCAGCCTCTGAGCCGCGAATGCAGATCCGGCAACGCACCACAATGCTCCCCATGACTCCAAAGCCCAAAGTCGCCGCCGAACTCATCGAAACCCCGCGCCTCTTGTTGCAGGCGTCGGACCCTGCCATGTCGCGCGACGCCCTCGCCTTCGTCGCCCGCAACATGGCCCATTTTGCGCCCTGGGATCCGCCTGCGCCGGAGGGCTTTTTCACTGTGCGAGGCCAGCGCGATCGCCTGCTCAAGAGCCGGCGCGCCTTCGCCGCCGGTGATTCATTTCGCTATTGGTTGCGCGTGAAAGACGACGGCACACGCATCGTTGGACAGGTGCATGTGTCCTCGGTGTCGCGAGGAGTCTTTCATAGCGCAATGCTCGGCTATCAGCTCGACCAAGGCTTGCAGGGCAGCGGATTGATGAACGAGGCGCTGCGTGCCCTGATCGCTGAGATGTTTTCCGAGCGCGTACGCCTGCACCGTCTGCAGGCCGCCCACATGCCCGAGAACCTTCGAAGCGCCGCCGTGCTGGCGCGACTGGGGTTTCGCTCTGAGGGGCTCGCAAGGAACTATCTCTACATCAACGGCCAGTGGCGCGACCACATGATCAACGCTTTGCTGAACCCAAAGTTCGAGGGCGCGCCGGCGTACTGATGTCATTTGAAATTGCCGCCGCTTTGCGCCCTCTTCCCCTGGTACAAGGTAGAGGGAGCAGAGGAAGCAGAGGAAGCAGAGGAAGCAGAGGAAGCAGAGGAAGCAGAGGGAGCAGAGGGAGCAGAGGGAGCAGAGGAATCATTGCCTCGGCAGTGACCCCGCCACGCCCTCGACGAACCAGTTCATCGTCGAAATTGCCTGATCGTCCAGCTTTCCCTGCGTCAGGTGGACCTTCCCTTCGTTGTCGACCAGCCTCCCAGAGAACGGTCGGAAACTCCCCGCAACGATGGCCCTTCGACGGGCCTCGACCAGCGCAGCCGTATCCTTGCCTACTCCCGGCGACAACGGAGCCAGAGCGATGAAGCCCTCCTTCAGTCCGCCCCAAACTGGCTGCGCACGCCATGTACCATTTAGCACCGACTTCGCGATTTGGGTGTAGTACCTGCCCCACTGGTGCACCACCGATGTGAGCTGGGCCGTGGGCGCGAATCGGCGCATGTCGCTTTGATAGCCAAGGAGCATCACACCCTTCTCCTGCGCCGTTTGAGCTACCGCCGACGATGCGCTGTGGTTCGTCAACACATCCGCCCCCTGGTTGATCAGCGTCAACGCCGCCTCGCGTTCCTTTGCAGGGTCGAACCACGTGTTAAGCCAGAGCACTTTCACCTGAGCCTTCGGGTTGGCTTCGCGCATGCCGATGGTGAAGGCATTGATGCCTTGAATCACCTCGGGCAGCGGAAACCCCGCCACGTACCCGGCCACGCCCGTCTTGCTGCTCTTGCCCGACACGAGCCCGGCGAGATAGCGGCCTTCGTAGTAACGGGCGTTGTAGGTGTTGAGGTTCGGCGCCCCCTTGTACCCGCCAGCGTGCTCGAACTTCACGTTCGGAAAATCCGCCGCCACACGCAAGGCAGGTTCGAGATAACCGAAGCTCGTCGCGAAGATGAGCGCATTGCCCTGGCTTGCGAGATCACGCATCACGCGCTCAGCGTCGGGCCCTTCAGCCACCGAATCGACGACGGTGGTCTTCACCTGGGCGCCCAGCGACTTCTCCATGGCAATGCGGCCTTGATCGTGTTGATAAGTCCAGCCGGCTTCACCGATCGGACTCACGTAAACGAACGCGACCTTGAGCGGGGGCGCAATCTGAGCTTGGCTTGAAGAGGTGCCGAGCGCGAGCGCGACGGCGAACATCGCGGCCATGCGGCCGCCGGCGAGGTTTTGAAACATGGTGTTCCTCTACATGGCCCCGAGTGGAAGAGTGCGCAGCGGGGGCACGCTGCGTTCAGTTGATTCTAGGTCTGGGTGGCCTCCCTACCAGTCGAAATAGATCTCTTCACGACGTAGTTCAGGCTGCGGCGAACACCTTGTCGAGGTGTTCCTGCCACTCCCGCTTTTGCTCGGCCGTCGCAAAGCTCGCCTCGAAACTGTTGGCCGCCAGCAGATGCGCATGCTTGGCGGTCAACTGCGGCAAGGCATCGAAGATAGCGATGAAGTTCTCGTTCATGTAGCCGCCGAAGTAAGCCGGATCGTCAGAGTTGACGGTGGCAAGCACGCCGGCATCGAGCAGCGTCGCGAGATTGTGCTCGCTCATGGTCTTGAACACACACAGCTTCACGTTGGACAGCGGGCACACCGTGAGCGGCACGCGTTCTTTGGCGAGCCGCTGCATCAGCAGCGGGTCTTCGACGCTGCGCACGCCGTGGTCGATGCGTTCGACATGCAACACGTCGAGCGCGCTCCATATGTAGGCAGGGGGCCCCTCCTCGCCCGCGTGAGCAACGAGATGCAGGCCCAGCTCGCGGCACTTGGCAAACACTCGCGCGAACTTCTCCGGCGGATTGCCGCGCTCGCCGCTGTCGAGCCCGACGCCGATGAACTGGCTTCGGTACGGCAGGGCTTCTTCAAGCGTTGCGAAGGCTTCCTCTTCGCTGAGGTGGCGAAGAAAGCACATGATCAAGGCGCTGCTGATGCCCATCTCGCTTTGCGCCCGCTCGCAGGCGCGAGAAAGGCCGGCGATCACCGTCTCGAAGCTCACGCCCCGAGCGGTATGGGTCTGCGGATCGAAGAAGAGTTCGGCACGAACGACGTTGTCAGCCTTGGCACGCTCGAAATAGGCCATCGCCATGTCCTCGAAGTCCTGCGCTTTCAACAGGACGCTCGCCCCGGCGTAGTAGATGTCGAGAAAGCTTTGCAGGTCGGTGAAGGCATAGGCCGCACGAAGCGCCTCGACACTTGGGTACGACAAGCTCACGCCGTTGCGCTTTGCGAGCGCAAAGATCAACTCTGGCTCAAGCGACCCCTCGATATGAATATGCAACTCCGCCTTCGGCATGGCGCGTAGCAATGCTGGGAGTTTGTTTCGGGAAATGGTGTGAAGATTCATCAATGTGATCCAGCCTGCAGCAGCAGTGCAGTGTTCGAAGCTATGCGGAACTTACCAAGAAGACAGATGGACTTGGTTGCTACCGCAGCGATACAGCGTGGGGTCGCGAGGAATTGCAACGATGCCATGTGGCCAAGCCCGTTCCATGTTCCGCAAAGCGTCCCACACTGCACTAAACCTCACTTCTTGTCCCCGCCCGGAACCGTTCCTTCCACGCCCTTGACGTAGAAGTTGATGCCGCCCAGGAAAGCATCGTCGGCGACCTGGTCCTTCTTCAGCTTTTCCTTGCCATCGTTGGTCGAAATTGGGCCCTTCCAGATCGCGAAGCTGCCGTCCTTCAGGCCTGCCTTCACCGTGTCGATCCTGGCCTTGAATTCGGCAGGCACCTTGTCAGAGATGGACACCATATCGATAGCGCCCTCCTTCACGCCCCACCAGGTCTTGCCGGTTGTCCACTTGTTCTCGAGCATGTCTTTCACGGCCTTGATGTAGTAGGGCGTCCAGTTGATGACACTGGACGCGAGGTGTGCCTTGGGAGCATAGGCGGACATGTCGCTGTCCCAGCCCACGGCGTACTTGCCAGCCTTCTCTGCCGTCTGCAAAACGGCCGAGGTGTCGGTGTTCTGAAAGAGCACATCGGCACCCGCATTGATCAGCGATTGCGCAGCATCGGTCTCCTTTGGCGGATCGCCCCAGGAGTTGACCCAAACGACCTTGGTCTTGATATTCGGGTTGACCGACTGCGCGCCCAGCGTGAAGCTGTTGATGTTGCGGATGACCTCGGGGATAGGCACCGAGCCCACCACGCCCAGCGTGTTGCTCTTGGTCATGCCGCCTGCGAGCACACCGGCCATGTAGGCGCCCTCGTAGGTGCGGCTGTCATAGGTGCGCAGGTTCTCTGCGGTCTTGTAGCCCGTGGCATGTTCGAACTTCACGTCCTTGGAATCGGCCGCCACCTTGAGCATGTAGTCGCCGTGGCCAAAGGTGGTGCCGAAGATGAGCTTGTTGCCCTGGCTCACCATGTCGCGGAACACGCGCTCCGCATCGGGGCCTTCGGCAACCTTTTCAACGTAGCTCGTGACGACCTTGCCGGCGAACTCCTTTTCCATCGCCTTGCGCGCGTTGTCATGTGCATAGTTCCAGCCACCGTCGCCGATGGAGCCGATGTACGCAAAAGACACTTTGAGCGGCTCTGCCTTGGCCGGCGCCGAGGCCGATGTGGCAGCGGGCGCAGACGCTGGCGTTGCAACGGTGACTTCTTCCTTCTTGCTGCAGCCCACCAGGGCGGCAGCCGCGGCAAGAACAGTCCAGCCGGTGAGGCGGAGCATCGAGCGCTTCGAATCGATCATCTTGTCGGTCTCCTCGATAAGGAATTGCGAGAGCAGGAACGAAAAATCGGCTGCGATTATGAGCCGGGTGAAAACGGCTTACCCAGCGATGCTGGCATGTTGGCCCGAATCCAGGCTGCGTTGCGGGATATGAGCACAAGCACGATGATGGTCGATAGATAAGGCATGGCGGTGAGCAACTGGCTGGACACCTGCAAGCCTTCGCCTTGCAGGTGAAACTGCAGCATGGTCACGCCGCCAAACAGATAGGCACCAAGCAACACACGTGCTGGACGCCATGTTGCGAAGGTGGTGAGGGCCAGCGCGATCCAGCCCTTGCCCGCCACCATGCCCTCGACCCACAGCGGCGTGTAGATGACCGAGATGTAGGCGCCCGCGAGGCCACACAGCGCTCCGCCCACCATCACTGCCGCGAAACGGATGCGACGCACCGGATACCCCAGCGCATGCGCGGATTCGGGTGACTCACCCACCGCTCGCAGCACCAGTCCGGCGCGCGACCGGTAGAGAAACCAGGTCAATGCGACGGCGAGCACGATAGCGAGGTAGACGAGCGGATGCTGTCGGAACAGTGCCGGGCCGATAAAGGGAATGTCGGCCAGGCCGGGCACGTCGAAATGAGAGCGCTGAGATAGCTTTTCCTGCGTGTAGCGGATGCCCACGAAGGCAGAGAAACCTGCGCCGAAGAGACTCAGAGCGAGGCCGCTTGCATACTGATTCGTGTTGAGCCAGATCACGAGCCAACCGAACGCGGCGGCCATCAAGGCACCTGCGCCCATGCCCGCTGCGAAGGCGACCCAGTCGCTGCCGGTGTGCACGGCGGTTGCGAAGCCGGCAACGGCGGCGACAAGCATGATGCCCTCGGCACCGAGGTTCACGATGCCGGCGCGTTCATTGATCAAGAGGCCGAGTGCGGCGAATGCGAGCACGGTGCCGGCGTTCAGCGTGGCAGCGATAAGGAGTGCGAATGCGTCCATCAGACTTTCGCTCCTTGCTCGGCGTCACTGGGATCCACTGCGAGGGGCTTTGACTCGTCTCCTCGTGGGAGGGGCTTGGCCTGTCCTGAGCTTGCCGACGCATGGTGGGGGCTGTGTCTCCACCGAATCCGGTAGACGATCAAGGTGTCGCAAGCCAGCAGCGCAAACAGCAGCATCCCCTGGAACACCCCCGTCAACGATTTCGGCAGACCCAGCCGCGACTGCGCGAGCTCACCACCGATATAGAACATGCTCATCAGCACCGTCGAAAACACAACGCCCACCGGATGCAGCCGCCCCACGAAGGCCACGATGATCGCGGCAAAGCCATAACCGGCCGGCACGTGAGGCGTGAGCTGGCCTAGCGGCCCGGCCGCTTCGAGCCCACCCGCCAGACCCGCCATGCCGCCGCTGCCCAGCATCGCCATCCACAAGGCCTTTCGCGAAGAGAAGCCCGCATAGCGAGCAGCCGCCGGGGCGAGCCCGCCGACTTGCAACTGAAAACCCGCGTAGGTGCGGAACAAGAACAACCAGAATAGGAACACCGCGATCACAGCGATGACCGCGCCGATCGTCACACGCCAACCGCTGAAGAGACGCGGAATCTTCGTCGGCTCCAGGAAGCTGATGGTTTGCGGAAAGTTGTAGGCCGCCGGGTCTTTCCAAGGACCGTACACGAGGTAGCTGAGCAGCATGTCGGCGACGTACACGAGCATGAGGCTCACGAGAATCTCGTTGGCATTCGCGCGGTCGCGCAAGAACGCCACGATGGCGGCCCAGGCCATGCCGCCGGCCGCCCCGGCCAGCAAGATGGCAATGACGATGAATCGGCTCGAATCCTTGTCGGCCATCATGGCGACGCCACCCGCCGCGATCGCACCGAGGATGAACTGCCCCTCCGCACCGATGTTCCACACGTTGGAGCGAAAGCACACCGAGAGTCCGAGGGCAATGAGCAGCAAAGGCGTGGCCTTGACCGCAAGTTCTGACAACGCATAGCCGCTTTTCACTGGTTCTATGAAGAAGACTTGCAAGCCGCGCATCGGGTCCTTGCCGAGCATCATGAAAAGCAGCATGCCGATGACCACGGTGATGCCGAGCGCAAGAAGCGGCGAGACGATGGTCATCGTCCGGCTGGGCTCGGAGCGGGATTCGAGGGTCAGCATGAAGCCTCCGATTCCTTGCAACGGGAGTGAAGGCCTGCCATGCAAGATCGGGCTGAGAGGCTGAGAGTTTTTCGAGCGTGCCCGAGCAGCACGTCAAAAGGCGCCTGATCTAGGCGCAAAGCGCAGCCATAGCTCGGGCTATGGCGAGCATTTG